>WNFJ01102246.1_pt1 | contig 18748 bp, 18 predicted proteins | sample 5400461 | NCBI WGS metagenome assembly WNFJ01 (sample SAMN13153349, study PRJNA577476) | soil metagenome | isolation source: 115 cm saprolite on Douglas fir-dominated hillslope | place: USA:California | collected 2013-09-17
GCGCCCGTTCAAAGGCAGGGCGTTGACTTGCTCTTTGACGACGGCTACGCCTAGCTCCGAGGTAGAAGTCTCCAAAGCTACTGCTTCTGCCGCCACGGTAACGCTTTCCGTGACGGAACCGGCAGCCAAGGTGACATCGAACGTTGCCGTCTGGTTCACGACCAGAGCGACGTTGGCTTGCACGGCGGACTTGAAACCGGCCTTGCTGATTTTCAGATCGTAATCTCCGGGCTGGATGTCGGGAATGACGTAGATGCCATCGCTATTTGTCGACGCGGTTCGATCCAAGTTGGTGGCTCTACTATGCAGTACGACCGCCGCATCGGGGACAACCCCACCTGACGTGTCGTACACAGTCCCCTTGATCGAGGCAATCGCCTGACCGTGAGCTCTTCCCGGCAGCAACGCGCAAACACCAAACAATAAGATGAGCCCCACCCTCAAGGACGAAACGTTTGTAGCCTTACGAAAAGTTAGAGATGTCATCGTCACTCCTCCTGACGTCGAACGAGCAAGCTTTCTTGAGCCCGCACCGCGCCATCCGCATGTGACTTGGAATCGCCTTCTTAGGCGGCCTACCCCCCGAGTCCCTGCTTCGAGACAAGGACAATGCTGAGTTCTCTAACAGTTATAACGAATCCTGTCAAGCAGAAAATTTCATACAGTTGAACATTGTTCCAAATAGTGGTACTCTCTAGCTTAGAACATGCACACACCCGTAGCTCACAATCTGGCCATTTGGCCCAATATAGTGAGAGAATAAGGACAGCGCGCAAAGAATGATCGTGGAGAAATTGTTTTAGCAGGCGAAACGTAATACCATCTCATCAGGGTGCAGCGTCACCCGCACGGGCCCTTGTGAGAATCAAGAGATCAGAGAGGAAATCCTTTTTGTCTAGACCACAATTCAAAGCGGGAATTTTCCAGGCTGAGAGAGAATCTAGCAGTCTGACGATCAGGTGAATCATGGGGAGAGTTAAGCTTGTTCCTGTTGGCGTAATCACAAAGGTCTTCAGAATCCTGGAGGCCATTCAGGGCTCTTCCTCCGGATTAACACTGAAGCCCATTTGCGACATTACTGGAGTCCACAAGAGCACTGCTCATCGCTTTCTAAAGCACCTCGAACGCGATGGATATCTGATTCGGACTGAAACCGGAGCGTATTTAATCGGACCAAAGTTCTCTCATCTGAGCGCCCGCGCAAACCACCGAGCCACGCTGCAAGCCGTGGCCCGCCCGATCCTCTGGGAAATCTGGAAATCAACACGTGAAACTGTGAATCTGGGAGCCTTGGACCAAGGAACCGTGCTCTATATCGAAGTTATCGAAAGCCCCCACGAGTTTCGGCTTTCTTCCAGGGTAGGCACTCGCCGCTCTCTGCACGCGACAGCTTTGGGCAAGGCGCTTGCCGCCTTTCTTCTGGGAGAGCAAAAGGAGAGGGTGCTGGCCACCATACAATTTCAACCGCTGACCCCGAAAACCATCATGAACCTTGTGCAATTCCGCCAGGAGTTGGAAATTATTCGGAAACAGGGATACGCCGTGGATGACGAGGAGACAACCCTGGGCGCGCGTTGTGTTAGCGCGCCAATCCTAGGCGCGAATCGAGAAGTTGTGGCGGCCGTCAGCGTTTCGGGGCCAGTGACGAGAATCAGTCCAGCTCAGGTGCCCGCGCTCGCTGCGGCAGTCATGAAAGCCGCTCGCGCGATTTCGGCGGCCATGGGGTTTGCGCAGCCCGATTTAGAGAAGACAGAAGCGCGTTCCGACGAGAAAGCTGTTTCTTCAGTTAACTGAGCCCATCTTGCTGCTCTGGACTTCCCCGAAGCCTCGCGAAACAAGCTGCGGCTCTCGAGCGTTGGAGCGTTTAGAGTTGAAAGTCTGGCCAAACCCACCTAGGGGTGTGTCAGTTTTTGGATCGCTTTCTGAGACTCCACTAGCAGGGCGCGGATCGCTGTGTTTTCCGGGAACATCTGGCTCGCGTGTGTGAGGACATTGCTAGCTTCCGTGGACTTGTTCTGAGATAGATAGGAGGCCCCCAACAAGCGGTAAAGCTCGCCATCATGCGGGATGATTTTGATGCCTCGCTGCAACACGTCTGCGGCTTCTGGCAGGCGACCGGCGCGTATGAGCAAGCTGCCACACAGTTCAAAATCCGCTGGAGAGGTGGAACCTTGGCTGATGGCCCGATTCAAGTAATCTATGGCCTCCACCGCTCCCTGGCTGCTTTTCTTTTCCAGTCCGCCGTAAGCAAGAGCTTCAAGCACAGAGATATCCTCCGGTGCAGACATTCGAAGTTTTTCCGCCAAGGTCAGATACCGTTCTCGGTATTCGGGATGAGTGCTCACCAATTGACCGTATGCCTGGAGGAGTGTGATGGAAGGAAGTGACGTATCTTTCTGGCCTGGTATCGCATCGAGATGGACAAGATCGGGTAGTTTAAGCGTCGTCATGTTGAATGCCTCGGCCGGATACGGTTCACCGGACTCCCTGATGATTCGATGGTTCGTAAGCACGGAGTGTGAAATCTCTATGACGTCGCGCTTCGGCATGTGGCACCCCGCACAGTCGTCCGGCGGGTTTTTGCGTTGGCGAATCACGAAAGGGACCGCACAACTCTTTTCCGTGTGGCAGGTAAGACATTTCAAGCGGAAATATGCCGATACTTGCTGTCTAGCGGGTTGCACGTGAGGGTCATGGCACGTGATGCAACTGAGGCGGCTCCGGCTTCCCCTGTAGCATTTACTAAGAGTCATTGAAAAATAGTGTTCGAGAAGATCACTTTGAGGAGCAGAGTTGCGTTTTGGAGGGACCATCAGAATTGCAAGCGTGTCATCGAGTGCTGATCCCGGTCGAAAGTCCTGGAAATTCTTCCCGGGTTTTAGCACCCGAGCATCTCCGGTTTGATGACAGGACGCGCAGATATTGTCTGCAAGCCAGGAAGGAAGTTTGGCGGGGTTCACGATGGAGCGGCCTTCGCCGTCCATGCCTGGTCCAATTTCTCGCATCTCCCAGACATGCGAAGCGCCCGGACCGTGGCAGTTTTCACATCCAATCGCTAAATCCGTGAACGGAGGGTCCAGAAAACGGCCATTGCCATCCGGAAGCAGCTGGGGCCGGCCACTGTGGCAGACAATACATCCCGGGAGGATCGGACGACTAAAACCATAATCGTACAATTCATAGCCCGGGGATAGTGCCCAACGTTGAGTTTTGGAATAAAACGAGAGGGGGGCCTCAAAGAGAGAGTCGCCGCGCCGGACGATTGCACCGAACCCATTTGCTCCCGAGCCTATGATCCATTCCACTCTCTGGGTGTCACGAAAAATTTCCTTCCCATCAGGTCCAGTTTCGTAGTCATTCTGGTAGAGGTGGCCGCCATTGACGGAAACTTCGAAATGGTGGTTCAGCTTTGCATCGAAAATATGCGCGGAATTCGGGATCTTCTCCAGCAGCTTGGGCGACACTAGGGACATCGAACGACCCATGTCGGTTTGGGAGAAATTGTTGTAAATAGCTCGGTGGCATTCGGCGCAAACCTTGGAGCCCACGTAACCACTGCTCGAACCTGTGCTTTGAGGCGATGCCGTCTGCGCCCTGCGGGCGCGTGCATGGCCAACACGTTCGCAGGGAAGGAGTGCCAGAACGGCTCCGATGATTGCAATGGCAGATAGCCCCACGGGAACAGGCCTACATCTTGGCAACCTCGACATTCCGACCGGAACAATGCGATGGGCATGAAACTGAGCTCGATCTCGTGGACTCATCTCAAATACCTTGCGATGTCAGATGGAACGCCGGGTTACGTCCCACCAACTGCCGGGTTTCTTATTTGTACTTGGGTGGTACCGCGGGTCCGTTTGGGATCGATTCCACTACCTTCGCGCACAACGTAGTACTGATTTGCCGGAAGATCCTTAAGCGTTTCGACCAGTCCGTTAGGCCAACGGATCACGATCCTTTCCGCCTTTGCAGCCTTCCCAAGACCGAAGTGAACTCGCAAATCGCTTTGCGAAATAAAACCGTCGCCACTCCGAACTTCCTTTTCGTGCTTATCGCTATCCTGTTCGAGCGTCACCTGCGCCCCCAAAGCGGCGCGGTTCGATTTCACACCAATCAATTGAAGGCTGATGAAGTTGCCCACTGGCGCCATGTTGTAATAAAGCGAAGGAGTTTCGTTCATGTTGTTCACGAGCGCCTCTTCGTGGCCGTTATTAAACAAGTCTCCGAGAGCCATGCCGCGAGCGGAATGCAATTCGCTAAGGGTGTCTCCGGCCTGCGCGGTGATGTTGGCGAACTTTCCGTCGTGCAGATTGTAGTAGGCCACTTTCGGTTGGCGGTAACTCGTTCCCAGACCCTTGCCGTCCACCTCTGGGTAGACGTGACCATTGGAAATCAAAACGCCGGGCCACCCGCTGTTGTCGAAATCGTAGAATTGGACCCCCCATCCCAACCAACTCGTAATCCTTCCAAGGCCAGCGCTGCGCGTAACGTCGTCGAATACATTCTTGCCGCGGTTGAGAAAGAGTGTGGGTGTATCGTCGCTGAAGTTGGTCTTGACGAGATCCTGATAACCATCGTGCGTGTAATCATCCGCGGAGACGCCCATACCGGCCTGCATGGAGCCCTCCTCGTTGAACGCAACACCGGCCATTTTGCCGAGTTCGGTGAAGGTGCCGTCATGATTGTTGTGAAAAAGAAGATTTGGCGTCGTGTCACAAGCGACATAAATGTCCGGCCATCCGTCGTTATCAAAATCAGCGGACAGTGAAGTGAAGCCGTAGCAGCCGGAAGCCCTAGTGATTCCGGAAGTTTCTGAGACATCACTGAACGTGCCGTCGCCGTTGTTGTGGTAAAGCGCGTTGACGCTGGTCTTGAGGCCGCGCGGTCCGCACATCACGTTTATTCCCTTCCACTTGCACCACTGCCCTTGGCCAGGCCTGGGGACCGAGTCATAACTGAAATCCACGTAGCGCGCCACGAAAAGATCGGCTCTGCCGTCGCGGTCATAGTCGAGAAAACTGCATCCAGTGCTCCACTCAGACTTGGCAGTCCTCAGCCCGGCCTTTTCGGTTACGTCCGTGAAAGTTCCATCCCCGTTATTATGGTAGAGGATGTTCTGGCCCCAATACGTCACCAACAGATCTAAATACCCATCGTTATCGTAATCCCCGATGCAAGCACCCTGGCCCCATCCGGGATGCGCGAGTCCAGCCATTGCAGTCACATCCGTAAAGCTGCCATTCTGATTGTTGTGATAGAGGTGCCCGCCGGGCTCCTGACCTTCCGGGAATCCTTCTATTCGGGAGCCATTCGGCAGGAAAATATCAGGCCATCCGTCGTTGTCGTAGTCGAACATGACCGCACCGTTGCCAGTAGTTTCGATAATGAACTCTTTATGTTTGTCGCCACCGTAGGAATTAAGCGCGGTCAGCCCGGCTTGACGCGCAATGTTCTCAAAGTGGACTTTGTTCGGCTTGACGGTTCTTTGGTTGTCCTTCGATGCGTTCGGCGCCTGCGCGAAAACAATGATCGCGAGAGCACATCCAGCCGCCGAAACGCCAGGAAAAAGGAACTTCTCTGAACGTCTCATGCATCCCTCGTCTGGCCTTGGAATCGAGATTCTTAATCGAGATCAGATGCTTCCCTTCTCATCACAGACAAAGTCTACGGGATTCATTTGACGCAATGCGGCTTTCTTAGATGGTTGCGGGCATTCTTGCGACGATTCGAACGAACCGCGTTATCTATTCCTTCCAGGCGACGACCTTCTGTTGCGACGCCCCCAACCCTTCGATGCTTAGGTCCACGACATCGCCTGGTTTCAAATACTGCGGCGGATGCGTTCCAAGGCCGACCCCGGCCGGCGTTCCCGTGCTAATTACATCCCCCGGGAGCAAGGTCATAAACTCACTCACGTAGCTGACCACGGTCGGAACGTCGAAGATCATCTTTGTCGTATTGCTGTTTTGTCGGAACTCGTTGTTCACTTTCAACCACATCCCCAGGCACCCGGGGTTGGGCACCTCATCACGAGTTGCAAGAAACGGGCCGATTGGAGCGAATGTGTCGGCACTCTTGCCTTTCACCCACTGGCCGCCGCGCTCGAACTGGAAGCTCCGCTCGGAGTAGTCATTGTGAAGTGCATAACCGGCGACGAACTCGAGCGCCTGTTCCGTTGTTATGTAGGCGGCTCTCTTCCCTATGACCACTGCCAGTTCCACTTCCCAATCCAACTTCTTAGCATTCTTGGGAATAACTACGGGATCGTTCGGACCGACAAGCGAAGAAGTGGCTTTCATAAAAACCACCGGTTCCCGAGGCACTTCCGCGCCACTCTCTGCAGCATGGTCGCGGTAGTTGACTCCAATGCAGATGATTTTGCTTGGCCGGCAGACCGGGGGCCCCAAGCGCATCGATGATGAGGCACGCGGAGCAGTGGATTCTTTTCCATCAAGCCACTGCCGTAATGCGTCGAGGCCTCCGTCACCAAAAAAGCGTTCATCGTAGTCTGACACAACGTGAGAGACGTCCACGCGTGTACCATCACGCAGAAGGACACCCGGCTTCTCTTTTCCTGGTTCACCCACCCGGATGAGTTTCATGACGAGAATTTGCCGGTTTTGGACTGCGCCAGGCGATCGGCACTCGCTTTTCGAGCAAACTCAAGAACAGGAGAGACTTGGAACACGGCGTCTAGCTAATCTCAGTCGACTGGCTGGAGTCAAGAGGATTCGACATGTAAAATATTAGATTTTAGAATGTGAAATTGAAAATAGGTTCGCGTCTGATACACGGAGGACTCGAGTCCCTTCAGCTCCTCTCACCAGCCAGAATCCGTTCGGGATGTTTCCGCAGTGCCGAGATGACGTGAGATCGCTCGGGCCGCAGCCAGAACGGCATTCGCGTAAACTGGAATTCTCTCTCGCACAATTCTCGTAATTGGACCAGCTACGCTGATGGCCGCTGCCACCCTTCCTCCCTCTAGAAGAACGGGAGCGCCGACACAGCGCGCTCCCAGGGTTGCCTCTTCATCGTCCAATGCATAGCCCCGCTGCTTGGTCCTGTCCAATTCTTTTCGGAGTCGCGACAGGCTGGTAATCGTGTGTGGTGTGAAGCGCTCGAATCGGAGTGAAGACAGTACATGGTCTTTTTCCGTCGCGGATAAAAAAGCCGCGAGCGCCTTGCCCATCGAGGTACAGTAGAGCGGACGCCAGGTGCCCGCGTGTGAGGCCATACGAAACGGGTGAGGACTCTGCACTACGTCCACATAGAAGACGTCTTGCCCGTCCAGGATTCCAAGGTTTACGGTCTCACTGGTAACCTTCCAGAGATCCTGCAGGATGGGACGGCTAATTTTGCGAAGTGTTGTTTGATAGGAAATTCCCGAGCCTAGCCGCACCAGCTTCGGACCCACCACGTATGCGCCGATATCGTCCCGGTACAGATATCGCTCGGCTTCAAGATGCGCGAGGAAACGATAAGCCGTGCTCTTATTGATCGCCGTCTGTTCGGCGATATCCTTCAACTGCAGTCCTGTAGGAGAAGCATTGAGTGCTTCCAAAATCCTCAAGACCTTGGAAACAACACCTACCGGGGCAGATTTCGATGCTCGAGCCCGAAACACAGCATGATCCCCCACATGGAGGAAATTTTCAGTCCGTCGATTCATGGATTCACACTCTTCGCAGATGGCATCCCAATCAAACGCTAATGCAAATTCTCGCTTGTCCCACCCAAGTCAGCGGCCGGCCCCGGTATTTTGACATATGAAAGTGAGATTTTTTACCTTGAATTTCTGTCTGGGCCTTGCTATACGGCATTAGGCCCGAATTCACCAGAACGATTCTCGGGTCGTGTATTGCTGTGGAGTGGCCTCAACCAAGCGGGTATTGGGGCCTAAAGGTGTGGTGAAACGCCGGGCCATAAGAGATACGGACAGGATCGGGCCATGACGTCAGGTCGGGTGTTGCAACTGAATCCGAGAGATAACGTTCTAGTCGCGCTCGATGACCTCCGAAGCGGCGAACAGATCGGTTTTTCGGGCCGGACTCTCACCTTAAGGACCGATGTTCCCGCCAAACATAAGTTCGCGATGGAGGATATTTCGCCAGGCGGTGCTGTCGTCATGTACGGCGTGCTGATCGGCAAAGCAATGGAGCCAATCGGTTCGGGAGAAAAACTAACGACCCGAAATACGCACCACGAATCTGCAACCTTCCACGAAAAAACGGAAGACTATCGTTGGGCGTCTCCAGACGTCTCGCGGTGGCGTCAGAAGACCTTTCTTGGATACTTCAGGGATGATGGTCAGGTCGGCACGCGGAACTATTGGCTTGTCGTCCCGCTCGTTTTCTGCGAAAACCGGAACATCTCGGTACTGAAGCAAGCGTTCGAGGAAGAATTGGGCTTTGCCCCGCCACAAATCTATCGACAGCAGGTGGCCGACCTCGTTCGCTCGTATCAAGCGAGAGGATCCGCCGAAATCAAGAGCTCCGGCGCGCCGAGAAGCGGGGTTCAAGGTCGGCGCATGAGGGTTTTTGAAAACCTCGACGGAATCAAATTTCTGATGCATGAAGGCGGTTGCGGCGGCACACGCGAAGATTCAAACAATCTGTGTGCGCTGATAGCGGGCTACCTTCACCACCCGAATGTTGCTGGCTCCACGATTCTTAGCCTCGGTTGTCAACATTCGCAGGTCGCGATACTTCGGCAGGAATTGAAAAAGCGCGATGCAAGCTTCTCCAAGCCTCTTTTGGTGTTGGAACAGCAACAGAGCGAATCGGAATTCACGATGCTATCCGAGGCGATCCAAAGAACTTTTCTGGGGCTGATAGAGGCCAACAAGTGCGCGCGCAGGCCTGCGCCGCTCTCGCAGCTCTGCGTGGGGCTGAAGTGCGGAGGTTCCGACGGATTCTCGGGCATTTCGGCAAATCCGGCGATCGGCCAGGTTTCCGATCTAGTCGTCGGTCTCGGCGGCAGGACGATCCTTTCTGAATTTCCCGAACTCTGTGGTGTGGAACAGGAGCTTATCGATCGCAGTACCCGAAAAGAAGTAGCCGACCGCTTCATCCAGCTGATGCGGGACTATGCCGCCAGAGCGAAAGCGGTCCGTTCGGGTTTCGACATGAACCCATCACCAGGCAACATCCAGGACGGGCTCATAACCGATGCGATGAAGTCCGCCGGCGCCGCAAAAAAGGGAGGAACGTCTACTATCCTGAATACTCGACCGAGCCGGGGCTCAATCTCCAATGCACGCCGGGCAACGACGTGGAGTGCGTCACCGCCCAGGTGGGTGCAGGGGCCAACATCGTTCTGTTTACGACCGGCTTAGGAACGCCGACAGGGAATCCAATCGCGCCGGTAGTGAAAATTTCCACGAATTCGCGGTTAGCGCAGAATATGCTGGACATCATCGACATTGACACGGGCAGCGTTGTTTCTGGACACAAGACAATCCAGCAAATGGGCGAGGAGATTTTGGACCGCGTAATTCAATTTGCCAGCGGGGAAACCAGGACGAAAGCGGAGTTACTAGCCCAGAACGATTTTATTCCATGGAAGAGAGGTGTCTCACTCTGAACACGCAAGTTCGCATCACTGAGTCATTTCGTTTGGATGGCAAAGTTGCCGTCGTCACTGGGGGTGCCAGTGGAATCGGGCGTGCCATTGTCCAGAGGTTTGCAAGGAGCGGAGCTTGCGTTCGAATCCTGGACATTGACCAAAAACAAGCAGAAGCCGTTGCTCTTGAAGTCGTCAGTGCCGGCGGCAACGCGAGTGCCTTCCCGTGTGATGTGGCGAGTCCGGAGAACGTCAAAGCTGCTTTCGAACAGTTGTTCCGAAAGGAACGCATACAAATCCTTGTCAACAACGCTGGAATATCGCATGTGGGCAATCTCGAAGCAACAACGGAACACGACTTCAACAAGGTTTTCCAGATCAACGTGAAAGGCTTCTATAACTGCATGCAGGCATCCATCGGACAAATGAAACGCGACGGCGGCGGGGTGATTCTGAACATGGCATCGATCGCGGGCTCCTCAGGGCTCATGGACCGTTTCGCTTACTCGATGAGCAAAGGTGCCGTTATCGCGATGACGTATTCTGTAGCGAAGGATTATCTGCAATATAACATCCGCTGTAATTGCATCTCGCCGGCGAGAGTTCACACGCCGTTCGTCGACGGCTATCTTCATCGCAATTACCCAGGCAAGGAAGAGGAAATGTTCGCAAAGCTCGCCACCGCACAGCCGATCGGCAGGATGGGGCAACCTCACGAGGTCGCCGCCCTTGCTCTTTTTCTGTGCTCCGATGAAGCAGCCTTCATCACCGGAGTGGACTACCCGATAGACGGAGGCTTTTTCAATCTCCGCGACTAACAGCATGGATCTCCAGCTGAAAGATAAGGTTGTGATCGTCACCGGCGGAGCCAAGGGCATTGGCGCTGCCATTACGCGGATGGTTGCGGGGGAAGGCGCCATTCCAGTGATCGTGGATCGCGATCCAGACGCAGGAGAAAAATCACAGTCCGACTTGCGACAACACGGCAATGTCAGCGATTTGATTGTCGCGGATCTTGCGGCCCCTGAGGCTTGTTCTAAAGCCGTCGAGCAAACCCTCAAGAAATTTGGCCGAATCAACGCCCTGGTAAACAACGCCGGCGTCAATGATGGCGTCGGCCTTGAGAAAGGCAGCCCCGACCAATTTGTTGCTTCGCTGCAGTGTAATTTGCTGCACTACTACAACATGGTCCACTATTCTCTGCCATCTTTGAAGCGCACTCAAGGGACTATCGTCAACATTGGCTCAAAGACGGCGGTCACCGGACAAGGAGGAACCTCTGGGTACGTGGCATCGAAGGGAGCCATCCTGGCCCTGACCCGTGAGTGGGCCGTGGAACTTCTGCCCTATGGGATCCGCGTAAATGCTGTCGTTCCCGCCGAAGTTATGACGCCGCTCTACCAGCAATGGCTGAGTACGTTCTCCAATCCCGAAGAGAAGTTGAAAACGATTGTCGCCAGGATTCCATTGGGAAAAAGAATGACCACTTCCGAAGAAATCGCTGCCATGGTCGTCTTTCTAATCTCCTCTAAAACCAGCCATATTACCGGTCAACATCTGTACGTGGACGGCGGTTATGTCCATCTCGATCGCGCCTTAACATAATGGAGAAGAATGACGAACCCTTCTGCGGTCCTTACCGAGCGACGATACATCGTGGCGTTTATGCTCGTCACCAGCCTCTTCTTTTTGTGGGCACTAGGGGTAAACCTGAACGACATTCTGATCCCACATCTCAAAAAGGCATTTCGCCTTACCGACTTTCAGTCGTCTCTGATCCAGTCCGCATTCTTTGGCGGTTACTTCTTGGCCGCTTTGCCCGCAGGATGGCTGATGGAACGCATGGGTTACAGGAAGGGTATTCTGATCGGATTACTGACCTGCGCGTTCGGTGCGTTTTTGTTTATCCCGGCGGCTTCGATTGGGCTTTACGGGTTTTTCCTTTTCGCATTGTTTGTGATGGCCTGTGGTCAGGGCGTTCTGGAAGTCGCCGCTAATCCTTACGTCACCATTCTAGGGCCGCCAGAATCATCCGAGCGCCGGCTGAACCTGGCACAATCCTTCAATGCCGTGGGGGCCGTTGTCACTCCAATCATCGGTCGCGCGTTCATTCTTTCCGGCATCGAATACTCTGCTGTTCAGCTTTCGGCGATGACTCCGGAACAGTCGGCAGCTTATTCAGCGCTGGAAGCCAGCCGCGTCAGAGGGCCGTATCTTGCGATCACCGCGCTCTTCTTGTTTGTGGCGGCCCTGCTTTACTTAGCGCACTTGCCGGAAGTCCGCGAGGCTAGCGGAGAGGCGCGATCGGAACTAGAAGCCGCTCCGGTGAGGCGCCGGGAGATCTGGCGGTATAAGCACTTGGTCAAGGGTGTCATTGCCCAGTTCTTTTATGTCGGCGCGCAAATCGGTGTGACCAGTTTTGTGATCCGTTTTACTCAGCACGCATTGCCCGGCACGCCCGAAAAAGTGGCCGCCAATTTCCTGAAGTGGCATTTGATGGGCTTTATGGTCGGGCGCTTTGCTGGATCCGCGATGATGAAGCGAGTCGCTCCTCCAAGGCTCTTGGGAATTTTCGCAGTGTGCGCTCTTCTAAGTACTGCGACGGCCATCGTTGGAATCGGCGCAGTTTCGGTATGGGCCGTCGTGTTGCTCGGCTTTTTTGATTCCATCATGTTCCCCACCATCTTCGCACTCAGTGTGAAGAATCTCGGCGTTCACACGAAGCTCGGCTCGGCGTTGCTGGTCATGTCGATCATCGGAGGCGCGATTGTCCCCGCCGTCATGGGCTATACGTCCGACGTGAGTTCAATACAGAAAGCATTTGTTGTTCCCTTGATTTGTTACGCATACGTGCTTTATTTCGCCCTTCGAGGTCACAAGCCAGTGGCAGCGACTACACCGGGTTAGGAAGCGCGGTTTTTGGCTTACTTTTGCTGCGGTTGGTGCTTAAATTTCGCAGGGTCGCGATACTTGACAGTCTGTAAGTGCTCGCAATAAAGCACAAGTTCCGCCGGCATTTTGAAAACTTCGTACGAGACCCTCACCATTCCCATTTTGGGGTATCTGGGCCATTTTTCAAGCTGCGTGCGAATGGTGTAAATCGTGTCGCCCACGAAAACCGGTTTGATGAAGCGCAATTTGTCATATCCGTAGCTAAAGGTGTGAATGTTGTTGTGCGCCATCAGCCCCAGTCCCAGGCTGAATACCATGGCACCCGCCACCAGGCGCTTCCCGAAGATTCCTTCTTCTTTGGCAAAGACATCATCGGCCACATAGGGATGCATGTCGAGAACCATCGCATTGAACAACATGCTTTCGCCTTCGGAAATCGTACGGCGAATCGAACGTGCACGCTTGCCCACCTCGAAGTCCTCGTATAACCAATCTTCGGCATTCCAGATGGGAATTTCTTTGTGCTTAGCGGGATCAGAATTCGGATTCTTCACCGGGTTCCTCTTTTGTCGTTATGCGATTCGGTGTGCTGCAACTCGCTGTGTGGCATAGCACTCGTTAAGCCATCGGATCAGGGCTCCGTCCTGCGCTTCTCCGCGCAAGCAACGATTGATCTCGATTCCTGCGGCTTCAAAGAAACGCACAAATCCGTCGAAGCGAGGCCGCAGATAGGCTGTCTGCAGAGTTTGCAGAGTGCCGGAAAAGAAGCCGTCCGCTGCGGCGTTGACTGACGAGTCGGTCCATGCGGCAAGGCTGGCAGGCTGGCCCCCTGTGCGGAAATAAGTACCTCGCTGGTGTTCGGGGCTGACGAGCCATTTGGCATAAGCGATGGCTTCCGATTGATGTGCACTGAACTTGCTAATCGCAACCCCCGTTCCCCCCAGCACTGTCCCGGCACATCCGCGCTGGCCGGCGGCTGGAGCATTAGTGAACTTCAATCGCACCGGGTTGCCAACTCGCGAGTAATTGGAGTATCCGAAACCGTACGGACAGTAGACCGCGTCGGAACCGCTGGTCATGAAGTCGTAAGTTTGGATCGGATTCCACTCCACAGACCTGGGATGGGCAAGTGCGATAAGCGCATGAAGGTGATCCAGTACCTCCGCGGCTACGGAGTCGTCCACGAATAGTTCCCGTTCCTCAGGGATGGGGTATCCGAGATTCGCGCTCAACGTGAAGAAAAGACTGACCGCATCCGTCGGACACGCAGGCACTACGATGTATTTCCCCGCTTTGCGCACTTTCTTTCCCAGTTCCAAAACACCGTCGAAGGTGTCAGGAACAGCGGGAGACAGCGTTAGTAACAGATCAGGCCGATACGATGCGACTTGCGTCGCGGCATCGATAGGGAAAGCCCAAAGTCCGGCACCGTACCAGTAAGATTCCCAGGAAGGGCCCAGGGAGTCTTCAGCAAAACGGAGTTTCTCAGCTTCGCTGATGGACGGAGCGAGGTTAACGAACGCCCCGTGATCCGCGGCAAATCCGACGAACGGGTGATCCACGATGAGGAGATCATAACGATCCAGATATGGCTCGATGGGGGCTTCGCCAAACTCCCGCAAAGTTCGCCGCTCCCAATGGATTTTGATTTCAGGATGTTGTTTTTCGTATTCAGCAGCTCCTGCCAACAAGGGGGCGTAGCCACGGGGATGATCCCAGGTGAGCCCTTTAAGAGTAATTTCCACATTAACCTCCCTTCCTCAGAAGAGTCTTTTCAGGTCGGATCAGGCGGACGGCCGTTTCTCTGCCAGCAAAACGTGCTCGCAGTACAAGACCACTTCATCGCGCTGGTTCAGCACTTCGCAAGCCTCCACGATGCGCCCGAGCCCTTTCCGCTTGGGGTCTTCGTGCTTTTCCTTGACGGTGACGCGAGTCCGCAGTGTGTCTCCGATGAAGACCGGCTTGGGAAAGCGCAGTTTGTCATACCCGTAGGTGAAGGCAACGGGATTGATTTGACTCGCCGTGAGCCCGATGCCGATGGCGAAGGTCATGGTGCCGTGGGCGATACGCTGTCCGAAGGGAGTCTGACGGGCAAATTCCGCGTCCACGTGATGTGGGAAGTAGTCTCCCGTGTGTCCCGCATGAATGACAACATCCGTCTCGGTAATCGTGCGACCAGAGGTGACTCGCTGCGCGCCAACTACATAATCTTCGAAATACTCAGTTCGCGTCATGGCTGCACCACGCCGGAAGGAAGTTCCGGCCTCTTGCCACCGATGGCTAAGGAAAGCGCACGGGAAGCCAGAATCAACGCCTCCTTGACCTGCGGCGGGCCCACGGTGTCTCCGATGCGCGCAAGAAAAGGAACTGTCATTGCGGCGATCGCTTCTCCATGCAGATTCAATACTGGGTAACTTATGTTCAACACCCCCTGAATCTGATAGCTAGCCAGTTCCTCGTAGCCGCGTCGGCGAATCTGGTTCAGGTGGCGGTAGAGACCAGATGGGATTGGCTTTCTGGAGCGGAGACGCCAAGCTCCCAGCGCACGAGCACGAACTTCATCGCTTTGAAAAGCCAGAATCACGTGCCCGGAAGCTGTATTCAAGAGGTCGACATTTGCTCCTAGCCGGACCGCGAAACCCATGTTTCCCGGCGCGTCGAACTGCGCTACAACGACCACCTCAGCATTATTGAGCATTGCCAGGTGGCAGGACTGGCCGGTGTCGCTTGCGACCCGCTGTACCAACGGGCGCGCCTGAATCACCAACCGTTGCAGCGGATGATGGTGGTGGACGATTTCAAACAGCTTCAACGTGAGCTGGTACCGCTCATCCCGGCCCGTCCGGGAGATGTATCCCCGTTCTTCGAGACACACCAACATGCGGAACACCTCGTTGATGGTGCGGCCGAGACGGCCGGCGATCTCACTGTGGGTAAGGGCCTCTGAGACCGAAGCAAGGAGTTCCAGGATGTCGAGGCCTTTTTCCAGGGCCGGAGTTGCGTAGCGCATCTTCCGCGAAGTCACCTGCCGCCGAGTTGGGAGCACGCGCTGGGCGATCATGGTTTCAAACCGTTCCCTAGCCTATTATATAATTTTTCTAATGAAAATCTTATTTTATGGGTAGAATTAAGATTCTTACAATGGCCCAGTCGAAACCGTCCCGCTCCCAGGAGTTCGGGATTGCCGGCATTCGCGGCTAGGAGCTTTCCGTGACCACTTCCACAGCTCGTAACGATGAGAGGTCGGAAAAACCTCTCCACGGCATTCTGGTACTGGACTTCAGCCAGTTTCTTTCCGGCTCGCTGGCCACACTTCGGCTAGCGGACATGGGCGCCCGCGTGATCAAGATCGAGCGACCCGGCGCCGGGGACTTGGGCCGCACGATTTACTTGAGCGACGGCGATATGCATGGCCAGAACACGCTGTTCCACGCCATCAATCGCAACAAAGAAAGCTACGCGGCAGATCTGAAGAATCCCTGCGACCTGGATAAACTGCGTCAGTTAATTGCGCGAGCCGATGTGATGGTCCAGAACTTCCGCCCGGGAGTCATGGAACGGCTGGGATTCGGCTACGACAAGGTGGCGCAGATCAACAGCCGTTTGGTGTACGGAATCGTGTCGGGATACGGAAATGCTGAAGCATGGCGCGATCGACCGGGGCAGGACCTACTGGCGCAAGCGCGCTCCGGGATCATGTGGCTTAGCGGCAACGATGGAGATCCCCCTACTCCGATGGCTCTGGCCATCGCCGACATGCTGGCGGGACACAACCTCTGCGAGGGAATCCTGGCCTGTCTCGTGCGACGAGGCGGCACTGGCCGAGGTGGACTGGTGGAAACCAGCCTGATTGAGGCGTTGCTGGATTTCCAATTTGAAGTGCTCACTACGCACTTGAATGACGGGCGACGGCCGCCGCGGAGGAGTGCATTCCGCAATGCGCACGCCTACCTGGCGGCGCCCTACGGAGTTTACGACACGGCAAATGGTTACCTGGCGCTGGCCATGACGCATCTTCCGACACTGGGCAACCTGCTCGAGTTGCCTGCACTCCAAGAAATTTCGAACCCGGCCGACGGCTTTCGCCGTCGCGACGAGATCAAGCAAATCATCGCCAACCGTCTCAAAGAGCACTCCACTGAGCATTGGCTCGGGATTCTGAATGCTGCCGACATATGGTGCGCAGAAGTTCTGGATTGGCCCAAGCTCTGCAGAAGTGACGCTTTTGAGCAACTTGCCATGGTACAAACCCTCGCGGACGGGCGAGGAATTGAGATTCTCACCACACGCCTTCCGATTCGCCTGGATGGAGGCCTGCTGACGAGCGAGCGGCCCGCTCCCCGGGTGGGACAACACACCGAGACAATTCAGAGGGAGTTTGGGCTCTAGCTCAACCGGTAAACGCGGACAGCGTTGTCGTACAACAGCTTTCTCCGATTGACCTCGCCTGCCCCTTGCGTGATTGCCTGTAACGCCCCCACCCGCTGTTGATAGTTGGCAGAGTGCGTACAGACCGGCCACGGCATCATAACAGCCACCTTTCCTGGGTCTCGGGATGCACCGCCGTTTTCGCCATGTCCGCCGTGTAGTCCGCACCGCAATATTCGAAATATCTCAAGAGAATGTCATCTTTCAGATAGATGGAATGGTTTCGAATGTTGCGACGCTGGATCATGCCGAGCACTTCCGGCCATGCTGCCGCGTGGTATTTCTTGTAGACTTCAAGAGACTCGGGCCTTACTCTGATCACAGAACCGAGCGCTTCATGTCCTCGTCCTTTCACCATCGGCTTGCTGGTTCGAGTGTTAAACCCGGACTGACAACGAGAGTGACTGTAGCACTCTCCAAAGCCGCTCTACCATATTCGGCGCCTTTGAAAGATGGCTATAGTTTGTGAGAACCGAGGCGACTCGCCCTCACAGTAACTGACATGACGAGCCATCGGATTATTTCACTCGAAACACGCGACGTGCGCTTCCCTCTGGAGCAAGGCGCGGGCAGCGACGCAGTACACTCGGGGGCCGAGTACGCATTTGCCACTACCCTGCTCCGCTCCGACGAAAAGGTCTTCGGCACCGGTATCGTGCTTACGCTCGGCCTGGGGAACCAACTGGTTTGTGAAGCGATTGAATGCCTTGGCAAGGAACTGATTGGCCGGGAAATTGAAGAGCTGATGGCGAATTTCGGGGCGGTCGCGCAGAAACTTGCTGAACATCCTCAGCTTCGCTGGCTGGGTCCTCATAAAGGCGTGGTTCATCTGGCGCTCGCCTCGCTCACCAACTCATGTTTCGATTTGTGGGCCAAGAGCCGCGGCGTACCCCTGTGGCGCCTGCTTCTGGATCTTGATGCAAGAAAGATCGTCGACCTGCTCGACTTGAGCTATCTCGAGGACATACTCACGCGGGACGAGGCAGAAGCGACAGTCCGCAACCACGTGAGTTCCAGGCGGGAGCGGGAAGGTATCTTACGCAGCGGGTATCCCGGATACGACACATCCATCGGCTGGTTCCAGTACGAAGACGGTCAACTAAAGGATCTGGCGCGGCAGTCCAAGGAGAAAGGATTTCATGCTTTCAAGCTAAAAGTCGGATCCCGCGATGGCCAGCGCGACGTGCGGCGCGCCTTCATGCTGCGCGAATTCGTCGGCGCAGATGCGCTGATCATGCTCGACGCCAACCAGCAGTGGACGCTTCCACGTGCGCTGGAAATGTGCCACAAGCTTCGGGACGTCTCCCCTTACTTCGTAGAAGAACCCACGCACCCGGACGATATTCGAGCCCACGGCACGCTCGCCGAAAGGATCAAACCAATCCCTATTGCGTTGGGCGAGCACGTTCCGAACCGAATCGTGTTTAAGAACTTCATGCAGGCGGAGGCGGTGCAGATCATACAGGCGGACTGTACGCGGCTTGCGGGAGTTTCTGAGTTCCTCACGGTAAGCCTACTGGCGCGAAAGTTCGGCCTGCGGGTCGTTCCTCACGTGGGTGACATGGGGCAGATTCACCAGCATCTGGTTCTGTACAATCACATCGCCTTGGGTCACGCAGCGGTATTCCTCGAGTGCATCCCGCATCTCCAGCCGCGCTTCGTGAATCCCGCTCACATAGAGGACGGCGTCTACGTGACCCCGCAGGTGCCAGGTTCCTCATCCGACCTGAAAGGCGTGGGGCTGGGAGCGTAGCTGGCTTCAAGCGCTGATCTCTTCCGGGCGGACAGCACGCTTCTCCGCCATTGAACGGTACTCGGCAAACACAACCTGCAAGGTGCGCAGGTTGTCGCGTCCGCTGGTCTCCGG
>WNFJ01616032.1_pt4 | contig 18743 bp, 24 predicted proteins | sample 5400461 | NCBI WGS metagenome assembly WNFJ01 (sample SAMN13153349, study PRJNA577476) | soil metagenome | isolation source: 115 cm saprolite on Douglas fir-dominated hillslope | place: USA:California | collected 2013-09-17
GAACTGGACGCTTACGGCAAGCAAACTCTGATTGTTTTCAATAAGATTGATAATTTGCCGAATCGCGAACTGCCGGAGTCTTACACGAAGCGTTTTCCGGGGAGTGTCGCAATCTCAGCACGCACCGGAGAAGGAGTTGACAAGCTTGTGCAGGCGCTCGAAGAGGCACTTAGTTCGTGGCGGTTGCGCTCCCGTTTTCTTATTCCATCGAATGAATCTGCGTTGATCGCCGAGATCCATCGCGTCGGCCACGTCCTGGAACTGCGCTACGAAGGCAACGATGCCGTCATTGTCGCGCACGTCCCACCCGATCTGGCGCGAAAGCTGCAGCGCTACGCGGAGCCCTCGTAATGCAGGCAATCCTGCCTGCGAGGATTGGAGTGTAGACAAGGTGATCTGTATCGATTTAGCGCCAAGGGCGCGATGTCATGTAAGCCTGGGGCACTGCCCCAGGCTCAAGGTGAATGCTGCGCCGTTGGCGCTGAACACGCGCAGACAGGATTGTCTACGTCACTGTTGACCTGCCAGGTTGCGCACCGATGATTCGACCCTGTGCGCGATCTGTGACCAGCCCTCGCGATCATTGGTTGTTGATGCGAACTCGAGTGCATCTCCGATTTGTAGCTTGATCGCCACAGGTCGCGGAAGCTTTTGGTGTGGCGGCAGCGCTTGGAAGGTTCCAACAAGACCGCAAGGCACAACGGGGACGTTTGTTTCGGCGACGAGCATTCCAAGTCCATGTTTGAACGGCATCATCGAACCGGTGCGACTGCGGCCGCCTTCCGGGAAGATGATGAAGATCGCTTTTTCTTCCTGTAATTTCCGGCGCAGATCGGCAAGGGCATGCGGTCCGCAATTTTTCCGCCACATTGGCAAAGCGTTGAGCATGATTGCAGAGAACGTGCTGGTCACAGTACTTTGAAAGAAAACGTCGCCTGCGGCGATGGGAAAAACGCGTTCGCGGTGGCGTGAAGTAAGCGCTGCTCCAAGAGCCAGTGCATCAAGATGACTGCAATGATTCGCGACGAGCACAAATGGCCCGTGCGCCGGCAGTTTCGCCCGCCCCGTTATCGTAAGTCGATGTGCGATGACGAAATAAGTTCGCAGCAGGGAAAAACACGCGTGATGCGCGAAGCTCTCTAGCAGGCCACTCTCACGTCTCACGCTGCGGAAGCGCTCTGCTGGAGTCAGGCCGGTGTCACGCGCTGGTTGAAGTTGCCAGGGGTCCACCGATTTTTAACCTCCAGTGAAAATTTGCTCCGGCTGACCCGCTGCGAAACCGACAAAATAATTGACGTAGTGAAACACAGCGGGCGCGACGAGAATCAGGCTGTCAAAGCGATCCAGCAAACCGCCGTGACCTGGAATGAGCTTGGCAGTGTCCTTAAGGCTTAGATCGCGTTTGATCGACGAGAGCATCAAATCGCCGAACTGGCCAACTATGCTGATGATCATTCCAAGACCAACCAAACGAACTGTGTTGTCGAGCGCCGTGTTGCGCCAAATGAAATGAGCAGCGATCGCCACCAACGGTGTCGTCAACACAACTGCGCCTAGCGCGCCTCCAACTGTTTTGTTTGGGCTGGTGTTCGGAACAAATTTTCGATGACCGAAAAGATGGCCGCAGATGTAAGCAAAGATATCATTCAGCTCGACGGCGCCGATGATCAGCAAAAGGATCGGCCGGTAGTTCCAATCGTTTACGATGTAACCAAGATGGCCGAGCCCGCTTCCAAAAAGAGCAAATCCGAGCACCCCCAGACCAACGCGTTGGATGTATCCTTTCGGTTGGTCAGCGATCAATCCGCCGATGGCAATCAATGCGACTGTCAACGGGAATAACGCAACAAAGAGTCGATACCAATTGTCCAGTTCGGCAAAAGTAAGGAAGAGAATACCGATAACGACGATCAGACTGATCGTTCGTTCTCGAAACAAACCGGTGATTCGCGCGTATTCGCGATAGCACAGAAAGCTGAGCGTGGCGACTGCGAGAATCGTCCAGAAAGCGCCCGCGAGAATGGGAATAAGAATCGCCATCGCCAGCCAGATCCAGGAGCGATAGCGATCCCAAAGTTCCTTTCCCTTGTCGGCAGTGCTCTTGGCCGTTCGTGTCGTGACGAAAATCAGAAGCGGCGCCAACAAAAGCAGAGCGACGACGGTAAGCGTCAGGACGACGGTGACCGGATCGTCAAAAGCATGACGAAACCCAAACAGCCGCTGCCATGTCACATTGTTCATTTCAAGCCATGCGCGATTCGGTTTAGCCTGCGAGCAATTGTGATTAGGCAACCGACGATTATCAGTGCAAGGCCAAGGCCCATCGCACCCACTTCGACGTTATTGAACTGCAAAACCTGCCACGGTCGCGGGACGACTGCGGAGTACACGCAAATCACAGTGATAACCAGCATCCGATGTTGTTTTGCCATCGGTCCGCAGAACTCGTTAGGTGCGCCGGCGATTTTTCCAGCGGCGCGAACATAGGCGGTGAAGATGGCCAGGATAGTTGCGATGTATCCGAGTGTAACGTTTCCGCCCCAGGAGAAACCGGCGCCGATGAATACTGCCGCATCGGAAACACGATCAGGAATTTCGTTGTAAAGTTCTCCTAGCTTTGAAGCGCGACCGGAAGCGAGCGCAACCATCCCATCGAGCATGTTCGCGGTCAGGCGCAGTTGCGCGCCAAGCGCGGCAATAAGCCACAAGATTCGATAGTCAGAAATTGAAGTCAGGCCTAGGGTTATGCCCCCCTGCAATGCAAGCACACATGCCCGCAATCGAAATTGCATTAGGCGAAACATTTCGTGACGCGAGCCACGCGGTAGCTGCCTGCGCCCATTTTCGATTACGTGTGGCAATTGGGCGACGATCGATGACTTCCCCCGCTGGTTCATTCATCGTTGAAACCCATAACAGGCTTGGAGAATAATAACCAGGTGACAACTCGAGAGCGCGTTGGCCAGCTTGTGAAAGCCTGGCCGAAAGTTTACCCAAATGCGCATTGCGAGCTGGATTTTCGGAATCCGCTGCAACTTCTCGTGGCGACGATCCTCTCGGCGCAATGCACTGACAAGCGTGTCAACATGGTCACGCCTGCGCTGTTCAAGAAATATCGTACCGCGAAAGACTATGCGAATGCACCGCAGGCCGAGCTGGAGAACGCGATCAAACCGACAGGGTTTTACCGTAACAAGACCAAAAGCATTCGCAGTGCGATGCGCGCAATCGTAGAGAAACATGGAGGGAAAGTCCCGGATACGATGGAGGAATTATGCGCTTTGCCTGGGGTTGGCCGCAAGACGGCGAATGTCGTGTTGGGAAATGCCTTTCATAAAAACGATGGGATCGTTGTGGACACACATGTCATCCGGCTGTCACAACGCTTTGGCCTGACGAAAGAGAAGGACCCGGAAAAGATCGAGCGCGATTTGATGAAGCTCGTGCCGCGCGAGCATTGGACAGACTGGAGTCACTGGCTCATCTGGCATGGACGCCGACGTTGTTACGCGCGCAAACCCGACTGCTCAAACTGCGAGGTTTTTCGGCTCTGTCCGAGTGGCAAAATTTTCCTGCGAAGCGGGGCGGCAAAAAAGCCGGACGGGAAGGCTGCTTAACGCGCCCTCTCAGCGGTTTCGGCAGGGTCGACGTGGCGCGAAGGACTTCCGTCGTTCTCGGCTCGTTTGCGCATATTTCGGAACTGCTGTTCGAGCTTCTGAAGCTCTTCATCGGAAAGCTCCTCGAGATCGACGAGTTCATTGCGCGCATCTTTAACCGCGCGAATGAGTTCGTCCAATTTCAAGTGAACTGCCTTCGCATCGCGATTTTGCGTGTTCTGAATCAAAAATACCATAAGGAAGGTGATAATGGTCGTAGCAGTATTGATGATTAGTTGCCACGTATCGGAAAAATGAAAAACGGGACCAGTAACAAGCCAGATGACAATGACAAGCAAAGCTGCAGCAAATGCCCAGGCGCTGCCCAGTATGCTGGAGGAACGCCGCGCGAAGACACGGAACGCGTCGCTGACGACGCAAAAAAAATCGCGTTCTTGTTCGTTCTTTTTTAGTTTTTCGACTTGAGTCTCTTGCACAGTGCCACCTTAACTTCGCGCGCAGTTTGAAAGATGCGCGCATAAGATTGCCAATCACCAGTCGCTGTCGCCTGGAACAAGGGGATTGATTTTCCCAGCGAGTTAAGGAAAACTTAGTTCCCGAATTAATGCAGCAGCTCAGCGCATTTTCACGTCTCCAAACTGCTCCGGCCGCTCCCGCGAGCGCGTCCCGACCGAAGCTATGGATTCTTGATTCGTGGCGAGATCTGATTCTCTACGTCGGCACGCCGCTGTTGTTGGTGCCGGCTTTCGCGTTGGCCCAGGCGCGCTGGAGTCCCCAAGACATTTATCTTTTTGTCGCAGCGTTTGGCGCGATGGGACATCACCTGCCGGGGATGATCCGCGCCTACGGCGATCGCGCATTGTTCGAACGCTTTAAATGGCGTTTTATTTTTGCGCCGCTATTTCTTCTCGCGGCCTGTACGGCCTTTTTTTGGTGGGACCTGAAAGGAATCTTGCTGGTCGTTTTCTTCTGGGGCGTTTGGCACGGTCTGATGCAGACCTATGGGTTCTGCCGCATCTACGATGCGAAAACGGGAACGTTCGACGCGCTCACTCGCCGGCTTGATTTCGCAATGTGCGTGATCTGGTTCGCCACTGCGGTGGCACTTTCGCCATATCGCCTAAGCGACACTCTCGACACTTACTACATGTGCGGTGGACCATTCATCCCGCCATCGGTGGTGCAACTTGGACAAGGGCTGATTCTACTCTTGGCCGTCGCCGTTTCCGTCTTGTTTGTCGCGCATTTCTGCCGGCTTTGGATAATCGGAAAACGGCCGAATCCCGTGAAGGTAGCTTTGCTGATCACCAGCATCGCGTTCTGGTGGTACTGCAACAATCTCGTCGCAAACATTCTCGTCGGGATTGCGCTCTTCGAAGTTTTCCACGACGTGCAATACCTCTCCCTTGTCTGGATCTATAATCGCAACCGAGTTGAAAAGGACAGCAACATCGGCGGATTCATGCGTTTTGTGTTTCGCCGAAGCGGATCGCTTATCGGCCTCTATGTCGGACTCGTCTTAGCCTATGGCTCAGTCTCTTACATTAATGCGCATATCGGCATGGACACGGTTAAACGCATTCTCACCGGCGTTGTGACTGCTTCGACGCTGCTGCATTTTTATTATGATGGGTTTATCTGGAAAGTTCGAGAACGCTCCACGCGACAATCATTGGGGCTCGCTGGGGGGACCGCCGATGTGAGATTGGGTGGTCTGCTCCCGAGCTGGGCCTGGCACGGCTTAAAATGGGTCGCTATATTTGTGCTGCCCTTAGGCGCGCTCTGGTTTTGGCAAACACATGTCGCGATTCCCGAAGTGCAGCGCCAGGCGTGGGTGGTCGCCGATGTGCCGGCAGGCGCCAAACCGCATTTTGATTACGCCTCGGCATTGCAAAAAGAAGGGCAGTTGGAAAAAGCGGTCGAACAATACGGGATCGCGCTCCAGTTCAATCCGAAAGATGCGAAGGCGCATACAAGCCTCGCTGTTGCGCTAACCGGCCAAGCCAAATTCGATCCAGCAGTCCCGCACATGGAGACGGCGTTGCGCCTTGAACCGAATAACGCCGATTTCCATCTTGTTTACGCTACTTTGCTTCAACGGATCGGGCGCAATGAAGACGCTGCGGTTCATTTCGAAGCCGCGACGCGCCTGAAGCCGAATTCAGTAGAAGCGCATTACAGCTACGCGGCATTCCTTGCCGGGGTCGGTAAAAACGATGAGTACATCAGTGAGCTTCGGAGAGTTTTGCAACTCAGGTCGGATTACCCGTACGCCGAGCTGCGGCTTGCCGACGCACTATTTGCAAAGGGAAACCTGCAGGAAGCCGAGAGCCATTATTTGGCGGCGCTTCGGACGGATCCAAAGCTAACCGTCGCTTACAATAATTTGGGTAAAGTGTACCTGACCCAGGGCCAGATCTCGCAAGCCGTGGTTCAGTTTAGTGAAGCATTGCGGCTCAATCCAGAGTACAAAGAAGCCGAGGAAAACCTGCATACTGCCAAGGCGGCCGATGCTCAGCTTTTTCCGGCCGCGCGCCGCTGATCTTTGACCAGCCGGGCTCTGCATTTAAATCTGGATGACGCGTGGCCGGATGAGCCGCTGGGACTTCCGGTGGTTGACGCGCGCGCATGGGGCCCGCGACTGCGATTCTCCGCGCCGCCCCGTTTGGTGACCGAACTCTATCGGGAACAGGAGCCGAACCTCGCGGCGCCGTTTTTGCTCTACGGATCTGGCGATTTCCACTATTTAACCGCGCTTCGATTACGTCCGATTGCCGAACCGCTCGTGCTCGTTTCATTCGACAATCATCCGGATTGGGATGTGCGTCCTCCGACATGGGGATGCGGTGGCTGGGTCAATCGCGCACTGGAACTTCCACATGTACGGCGCATGAGTGTTTGGGGTTGCGGTAATTTCGAGTGCTGGTGGCCGCACCAAATTTTCGGTAACCGTCGCGCTGAACGGGCGGGCATTCTTGAAGTACATCCGTGGGCCGACGATCGGCCCGTCAAAGATCGACAACGCAAGGGCGCCATTCTCAAAGAAAATTGGCGCGAACATTTCGAGCGGTTTTTAAAAACCATCGGGGGGGAAAATATCTACATCACAATCGATCTCGATTGCCTAGGTATCGAAGAGGCGGTGACAAATTGGGAGAATGGCCGGTTCTCGATTCCCGATCTTCAGTGGGCGCTCGGAAAGCTGCGCGAATTTTGCCGGATCATAAGTGGCGACATTTGCGGCGCCTATTCACCGCCGGCATACGCGCGTTGGAAACAACGCTTCGCCGCTGAATTCGATCATCCGAAAATTCAGTTGCCGGACGACGACAAAATTCGCGCAATCAATCTGGCTGCCTTGGAAAAATTGTGGCCGGTGCTAGTCGGCGCGTTGTAGGCGAGCGCTCCGCTTCCCAACTTTTGTGGCGGCAACCGTAGGGGTTGCCCTACAAGTCATCAGTAGCTCATTGAGACAAGCACAATCCCCGCGCTGATCAGTAGCGCGCCGATCACAAGTCGGAGGCTTAGCTTTTCCTTCAACACGACGGCCGCCATGAGCGTGATGAAAATCACGCTCAAACCTTGAAATGGATAGAGGTAGCTAAGGTCGAACCGCTGGAGCAACCCAAGAGTAAGAAAAAAGGAAACTGTCATTAGAGCTGTGCCGATGGTAATGAGCGAAAGGAACCGAGAATTGCGCAGACCGCTCGTTGTCGAGACTTCCATCGCTCTTTTCAAAACGAGCTGGGCTGCTACAAAGCTCAGCAAAGAAACAACGATGAAGAAGAAGGCGAGAATGCTCACAGGCGCTCTTCGATTTGTGCAATTGGTTTCGCCACTAGCGCTAATCCAATAATCACCAGCGCAATACCGCACCAGCGAAGGGGCGAGATCGATTCGCCCAGAAAAATCCAACAACCGAGCGGAACCAGGATGTCGACGACTCGCGAAAGAGGAAACGCGATCGTGAGGGGGATGTATCTGAGGACGTAGAGCCAGCTAATAAAGCTGGCGATGATCAGAAGAATTGCCCACCACACCAGTGGCGAAGCCAGACCGTTGATCCCAGTCCAGGAAAAAGCGCTGTCAGGTTCCGCAACCTGCGTTGCGCCGCGTTTGAGAAGAAACTCGGATACCAGCACACAGGCCACACTCAAGCCGAGTTGCAGCCATGGATTGCGAAAACCGGAAGGGCGATCGCGTATTGGTTTATTTCTCGTGTCATTTGTCATGTCGAGCGAAGTCGAGACATCTCTTACTTTCAGCGCGCAAGGCGAGGAAGCGAAAACAAGAACCAGAGATTCCTCCACTTCGGTCGGAATGACAAGAAACCGGCCCATAGGCGAACAACCAGTCGCCCCTAAAGCTGATCCGCGTTAGGAAATCGCTGGAGAACAGGGTCATGCCGCGTCGGTCCGAGATATTTGATCACGCGACGAAATGCCGGATTCAGCACAGCGCTGGTATGCCGCACATAGAGGTCGAGCGGCACCAATTCGCAATCCAGATGCAGCTTCGGCTCGTAGTTCAGCGGGTTGCTGTAGTAATATTTCAATCCTTGTTGCAGCGCCCATGAAATGATGTCGCGCAGTGTGTAAAAATAAAGATGCAGATCAAGCGCGACGCTGTAATCGAGCCCGATGCATTCATCATAAATTGCGTCGCCACAGACCAGGCAAAAACTGAATGCGACGATTTTGCCGCTTTGTCGCCAGATGAAGAACCGCGCGCGTTCCCGCATCCGCTGCGCGATGGCGCTGAAATATTCCTTGGTGAGTGTTTCAAATTTTAATGGCGACCGCTCGTGGACGGCGAGATACAGCGGATAAATCTCGTCGGTGAAAGGCGCAATCTCGCTCACGATCTCCATCTCTATTTTCGCCGCACGATCGGCCTTGCGGAATTTTCGGCGCAAATCTTTCCGGGTCGCCTTGCTCAACGTGCGAAAATATTCATCCCAGTTCTCATAACCGAGCGCCAGCCGCGTCATTGGCATGCTGGGAATCCGGGCATAATCATTTAAGGCAAACGTTTCGAGCGCCGAGCGATAGTTCGCCGGAAAATCCTTTAAGACGATTAGCGAAGACTTGTTTTGGCGGGCATAAGTCCGAAGACTGGCCAGCAGCGCGTTTGCTACCCAGGCTTCATCGTTCTTGTCGCATGCGCCCAGGTCGCCTGTGCCGGCTGCGCAGCCGACCATCAAAACACGCATGGTCAGAAAGCGTGGGAAAATTTTTCGAATTACATCAACGGCGGATCGAACTTTACCTGGTACACCTTCAACGAGATTTTGCCGGAGAAAGAACACCGGCTGGACTGCACGCACGTTACTCGAATTGTCTTCAAACACCAGGTAGTGATGTTCGAACCCCTCCAGCGTTTCTTCGACGATCTCGTAGTAACGATGATCCTTGCACTTATTCCGAAAAGCACGCGACCATGCGTCGCAATTCTGGAGATCGGCCAGTGACGTGATCTTCGCAAATCCGTGCGGGATTGGAATGGTGTTGCCAACTGACATGGAGAAAAAGCCGGCCCAATAAATCCACGGCTCGACGGCCCAATCAATTAACAGGAAGTTCGGTTTTCTCAAGCCGGTCATGGCACTAGGTGGGCGCCGGTTCCGCTACAAATAAGAACGGTGAATGAGCGGATCCGCGGACTACTTGTCAAACGCCTTGCGGCATTGGGATTTCACACCTTATGAACGCCGGGGAAGATTTTTCATTGCGAGGGAAGATTGCTGCAACAGCTGCCGCTGTCGCGCTAACAATTGCTCTGGGCGCGGTCGACTATCTTACAGGGCGCGAGTGGACAATAACAGCTTTTTACCTGTTGCCGACGGGCCTCGCGGCGTGGGTGGCGGGCCCTTGGTCGGGATTGGTTGTGGGAGCGTTGTGCACTGGTGCATGGTTCCTCAGTGACATGCTCGATGGAGCAACGTATCAGCATCCGCTGATTCCTTTTTGGAACGGGATCATGCTGTTTATGTTCTTTGTCGTTGTCGTCTGGTTACTGAACGCGTTTCGCACCTCTCAATATCATTTGGAGCAAATGTTGCCCGCCGAACTGCCGCCCTGCGGGCGGAAATCGAAGAGCGAAAACGGCTCGAACATTCACGGCGCATCTTAGGTGTCCACGTTGGCCACAAGGTGGCCGAGCAGATTCTAGGGCGCGATCCCGGAGTCGGCGGCATGGAACAGGAAATCTCCGTGATGTTTGTAGATATCCGATCCTTTACGGCACGCGCGGCAAATCTTAAGCCGGACGAAGCGATGAACCTGCTCAACAAGTTCCTGCACGCAATGGTGGAAGTGGTGGAAGGTGAACACGGCGGAATGATCAACAAGTTCCTAGGGGACGGTTTCATGGCGCTTTTTGGAGTGGACAGCGATAAGTTTAATCATGCCGACAAGGCGCTGGCGGCAGGGTGTGATTTAGAACGCAGAGTGGAACGTCTCAATCTAGATCTGGCCACCCGCGGCGAAGAACCGATCCGAATCGGCATCGGCATCAACAGCGGACGCGCCATTGTCGGAAGCATTGGATCGTCGGAACGGATGGAGTTTACGGTGATCGGCAACACGGTGAACGTCGCCTCCCGCATCGAAGCTTTGAACAAAACGGTGAACACCACTCTGCTCATCAGCAAAGCGACGCGAGACGCATTGCGACGCCGGATTTCATTGCGCGCATTGCCGCTTCAGGCGGTAGAAGGGGTCGTGGAACCGCTGGAAATCTTTACGCTTGATGGTGCATTGACGTGAATACGGTACCAGAGCCATCCGCCATGCCGAAGGTCCTTGCGACGCTTGCCGCTGTCGTGCTTACGATGGGCCTTGGGGTCGTCGATTATGTCACAGGCCGCGAGTGGGCAATATCAGCTTTTTACTTGTTGCCTACGTGCCTTGCTGCATGGGTAATCGGGCGCTCGGTAGGATTGGCAGTGGGAGCACTCTGTGCTGGCGTTTGGTTCCTCAGCGACGTGTTCAGCGGGCCGGCGTATCAGCATCCGCTGATTCCCGTTTGGAACGCCATCATGCTTTTTGTGTTCTTTTTCGTCGTCGTCTGGTTATTGACGGCATTTCGCAGCTCTCACTACCATCTGGAGCAAACAGTGGAGTGCCGAACCGCTGCTCTACGGGCGGAGATGGAAGAACGCAAGCGGCTGGAGCAAACTAAGCTCCAAGGGGAGCGCCTCGCAGTGGTCGGCTCCATGGCTGCTCAGGTCGCCCATGAAATTCGTAACCCGCTCGGCTCAATTTCCCTCAACCTTGACCTCGTCGAGAGGGAACTAAACGTTTTCGCAAATTCGAACGGTTCTTCGGCAACCGAATGCCGAGTGCTTCTGCATGAAATGCGGTCGCAGGTATCGCGAATCCGCCAAGTACTGCAGGAATATCTCCGATTCGCCCGAATGCCGAAGTCCGCACGCGCTGCGGTTTCGCTCAAGGACTTTCTCGAAGAAAAGCTTAATTTCGTGCAGCCGTTGCTGGATCAAAAGCATGTGGACTTGAGAAGGATGCTTGATCCAAACTTACCACCGGTTTGCGTCGATGCAGAGCAACTCTGGGAAGCCGTTTTGAATCTGATCCGTAATGCATTGGATGCAATGCCCGATGGAGGAAATCTGACGGTCACCGCGAAAAGGCATGGTGCGGAAGCTTTGATATCCATCAGCGATAACGGTCGTGGCATGACGGAGGAAGAAGCTCGACATCCTTTCGTTCCGTTCTTCACCACGAAGAGCGATGGCACCGGTCTCGGCCTCGCATATACGCAGCGCGTCATCAATGAACATGGCGGCAGGATTGATTGCGCTACCGCGCGGGGAAAAGGGAGCACTTTTAGTATTCAACTTCCGTTAGCTGTTGGTACATGACATGACGATTTTCTTCTTCCAACTACCGGCTTCACACGGGCCGCTAATCATTGCAGTACGGCTGAATCGGTTTGTGCCGCAGATCATTGCATCTGCGCTATTTACCCTTTGGCGCGGCGCTATCTTTTAAAAGATTATGGACGAGTTGCACGACAAATCTGTTTTGGTCGTAGATGACGATCCGGGAATGCTCCGCGCGATGACTAAAGTGCTTGCCAGTGAAGGGATGCAAGTGACTGGTGTGTCTGATCCAGCTGCGGTTGTGAAGAAACTTGCGGACTCTGAAAAACGATTCGACTTGGTCATTACCGACCTGCGGATGCCAACGTTCAGTGGGCGCGGGGTTTTGGCGCTTGCCAGTGCTCTGCCCGAATTGCCGGTTATAATTATCACGGCATTTGGGGGGCCCGATATCCAAGCTCAGGCGCTGCGCCTGGGTGCCTTCGCCTTTCTCGAGAAGCCCGTCGCTGCCCCTCAATTGATTGACGTGGTGAAGCGTGCCTTGGCACGATCACCCATCCGAGAAGCATACCCTGGCGACGCTTAAGAAGAATCAGAGGCATTCAAAAGCGCGGCGATTCAATAATCCGCGCTCCGCAAGTCGGAAGAAGCGTCCGCTGATTCCCGGCGTTTCGCTGTTTCTGTCTCGGTGACATTTTCCACCTTGAGCACTCCACTTCGAATGTGGAGGTCGCGCTGAGGAAACGGCATTTCTATCCCGGCTTCACGGAATTTCTCAGCAATGGCAAAATTTATGTCGCTGCGGTAACCACTGGGACGCGCGCTCATTTCACTGCTCCAGACTACGAGCTTAAAGTCGATCGCGTTCTCGCCAAAATTTTCGAGAAACACACTCGGTGCTGGTTCCTTGAGAGTATGCGGATTTTCGCCGGCGACGGCCAGTAACGTGTCCCTCACTTTCGCGATGTCGCTGCCATAGGCAACACTTACGGGAATGCGGAAACGCACACGGCGGTCGCCGTAGGTCCAGTTCGTCACGGGCGAATCGATAAACTTCGTGTTCGGCACGATCATCATGATGTTGTCGTTGGTGCGGATGACTGTGCTGCGGGCTCGAATGTGCTCAACCTGGCCCGCAATGCCTGCCACTTCTACGCGGTCCCCAATGGTGATCGGTCTCTCTGCCAGAATCACGAGCCCGCTGATGAAATTACTCGCGATATTTTGCAGACCGAAGCCAAGCCCTACCCCAACTGCACCGGCGAAGACCGCCAGCGCAGCGAGATGAATCCCGGTGTTCTCGAGGACAATGAAAATGCCGACTACCAGCACGATGTTGCTAACGACCTGCGCAATGGCGTACTGCAGCGAACGATCGAGTCCGCTCTGCGCAAGCAGCCGGTTAAAAAGAAAACGCTTAGTCTTGGATGAGATCCAAAACACCCCGATCAGGAGCGCAACCAGCAGAAAGATCTGAACCAGGCTCAGCTTGATGGCAGGAAGAGCCGCGTTCCAAGCCAGTGGAATTCCCGCTGCATTGACCGCCGTAACGGTGAAAAAGACGATCGCCGCCAGACTCAAGATCGTTGTGAGGATTGCGATGAAATTCGTGTCGATTTTGAAACGACTGAAAAAACGGCGGACGATCTGACTTTGTAAAAATCGCGCGATGAGGAGTCCGGCTGCAAAGAACCCGGCGAACGCAATCAGGCCGAGGATAGTTACGTAGTGATCGCCAATATAGAAGAGCGGTCGCTCCAGTAGCGTCATCTCCACGTCCGCTAGTGTGAACGGGTTGTAAGGCTTCGCAACCTTGAACGAGAAAACATCCGGATGCCGACATGACACGGCAAACACAGACTCATTGACTCAACTCACCGCAGTCCGTAAAACGCATTGGCGGTCACTAACCAGAGCGGCGAACCACCCGGTGAAAAATATGAGCAAATGGGCGCAGAGCATTCAAACCCGATTTGTTCAGCTCGGCTGTTTACTCGTGACGCTGTTTCTGGCACTTCCGGTGACACCGCGACTACCCGCGCAACGAAATGCCACAAACCAAAACACGGTCGGCAGCGCGATGCAGCTTCCCGTCGTTTCTAGCAACACGAATAGTGCCGCGGGAGCTCCACCCGTCGCGAATTGTCAGGGGGGCTTGTTGTGGGATCAGTACAACAACCCAGCAACGGAACCGCCAATAGGCATCGGGTCGCAGAACTTCGAGCCGGCCACGGCCGCATTTGATGATCAGGCTGCTGACGACTTCGTTATCGGCGGCGGATGGGGGCACCGTACATCACCGGAGTGCGCGTGATGGGTGAATACTCTGCTGGCGGCGGACCTGCATCGTCGTTCAACATTTACTTTTACCAGAGCGGTGCAGGTAATCTCCCGGGCACGCTCATCGCGGCGTTCATGAACCTGTCGTACGTCGGAACGCCGCCTGATTTCCTAATCTGCCTTCCATATCCGTTCGGCCTCGGTCCAGGTACGTATTGGGTCTCAGTGCAGGCCCGGCAAGATTCCAATCCGAATGGCCAGTGGTTCTGGACAACCGAACATTCCAATCGAACGCCGGTGCGGTTTGGCAGAACCCAGGTGACGGCTACGGCACCGGCTGCATCACGTGGAACCGAAAGAGCGCTTGCATGGCCGATCAAGTATGGCCCGATCAGGTCTTTCAGATCCTAGGGTTCCGTGAGGGGCCAACGCCATCGCCGAAGCCCACACCGACGCCAAGAGCTCGTCCCACACCAGCGCCGCGTCCGTAACCGGCATTCGTGACTGATCAGTGAATAATCACTGATGAAGTCGTAACCATGACCGTGTGGGCCGTCTTCTTCGTGTGAAAGCAGTGCCGAGATCGAACCGGCCACAGGCCGGTGGCTACACCATTGGAAACGCTTTGACCGCGCTACTGCTGCTTGGACGATTTTTCTTCGATGTATTTGATGACGTCGCCGACCGTCTGCAGTTTCTCCGCGTCTTCGTCCGGCACTTCGACCCCAAATTCTTCTTCAAAGGCCATCACGAGTTCGACGATGTCCAGCGAGTCTGCGCCCAAATCCTCTATGAAAGAGGCCTGCGGCGTGACCTGCTCCGGGTTCACGCCGAGCTGCTCGACGATGATGTCCTTGACCTTTTCTTCGATCGATTTTTCCGCCATAAAATTTGTTCAGTTGGTATTAGTCGCGCGTGGAAAAGTCCGGCGGCTGCCGGACAGTCCGGGCACAGCATGGCAAGTAAATGAATTAAATAGGTTGTCAATCATTTTCGGGAAAGACAACGGGCTGCAATGTATTCCGAAGCCTTTAGGGACCGCAGCGGGCCATCTTTACTGAGATTCTTAACATTTGCTTCCGTTGCCATCCGAGTTACATGCAAGCGATGTCCCAGCCTACTGTTGAGACTGTCGATCTTCTCGATCTGAAGCTGCTGCCTGCATGGGTGAAAGAACCTGCTGAGTCAAGAAGCTATGCGGGTTACACAGGCGAAGAAGAAAGCAGGGGGCAAAAAACAGGTCATGGTCCCCCACGCAATAGACCAAAACGCCGAACTCCGATAAATCGCGAGCAGACGCCGAACGCCGAACACGCAACGCCCAGAGCAGACAAGCGCCATCGCGAGGCACGCCGAAACAAGGGCAGCGCTGCCCGTGTTTCGCACGGCGCCAAAGATCGGCGCTCGCTGAATCGGCATTTTCCTCCGGCGCCAACGCTGCCGATTACGGTTCGTTTCCTGCCATACTTACCAGCATTTGAAAATGTCGCCGCGCAGATCAAGTCCGGCTCAGTTGCTTATTCGCTGTTTGCGCTGGCGCGTTTGTTTCTGGAAAAACCGATAGGGTACGAGGCGTGCCTATCGACAAAGGAGGAATCGCCGCTTTATCGGCTTGGCGAGAATGGCACGGTGTCCGCTGACCGAGAATTCCTCGAGCGAAACGCATTCCGCCTTGCTCACCGCGACTTTTACCAGATCGAAGTTGTGGAGACCGATCCAGTTAAGGGAAATTTCTCGAATGTCGCGCGATGCCGATTGAGCGGAACGCTTCTTGGGCCGACTAACCATCACAATTATCAGCCGCAGTTGCGCAGCCTTTACGAGCAACGTTTCAGCCGTCGAATGAGTTTTGCCGATTACCAACGGCAAATTGAGATTGTAAGCGATACCGCGTTAATCGAGCGCTGGAAAGAAGAAGCACGAAAAGTGACGACCTATACGACGTTGCGCGAAGAAACTGCTCTGACATTTTCTTCTGCGGTCGAAGCGGAACGGTATTTTCGGTCGCATTATTTGCCCGGGTTGATCCATGGCGTAGGGGAAATGACCATCGGCGGCGCGTTGAGCCGGCGGTTGCCGGATCGGACAATAAATCGGGTGATCGAGGAGGCGTGGGCGCAAGAAACGCGCTCGCCTTCAAACATGATGCAGGAATTAGCCGGCAGATTTCGACACAATGGCCTCCACATTTTCCGCCATCGCCGCGGCATGTTGTTTGTCTCACCAATCCGGGTACGCGCGTTTGTTCATGAACACGCGAGCGTGTCTGCATCTGTGAATGCCATTCTAGAAGCAATGGCGGCGGCGCCAGCAATGAATCGCCAGCAGCTTCTCAAGAACTTGATTGGCGATAGCGCGAGCGAAGATGGAGAATCACGCAAACTGGCGCTCGCGTCCGACCTGCGTTGGTTGATCAACGAAGGTTACGTCATCGAATTCAACGATGGGTCGCTTGATCTGCCCCGAACGAAAGCCAGCCCGCAGGAAGTTGCAGCAGTGGTGGAACCCGCGCCGAACTCGTCGAGTGGATCGACCCGCGAGTCGATGCAGCAGGCGGTCGCCGCGGCGAGCGCATCTACAACTCAGCCACCGACAGCCCTCAAAGAAAGCGCCGAATTATTCTCCTCGTAGCGGAGGACTTCATTTTTTTCGTGTAACACGGCGATGTGTGGCGTATGAAACGCCGCCTGCTCCAGCGTGTAGCGCGCGAAACTCATGATCGTAAGGCGGTCGCCAATTTTTCCACGGTGCGCGGTGGCCCTGTTTACTTCGATGATTCCTCGGCGTGCTTCGCCATAGATCACGTAAGTCTCGAACCGTTCCCCGTTGCTGAGGTTGGCAATGAGAATTTTCTCATAGGGAACAGGCCGACCAGCTCGGCCAGATCCCCCGAGATCGCGAGGCTGCCTTCATAATCCAGGCTCGCCCCGGTGACGGTAGCGCGATGAATCTTCGACTTGAGAAGAGTGACTTGCATCGCGAGCAAGCTGGAAGATTAATCGAATTTCGCGCAGCGTCTGCGCCAGACGCTGATTTGTTTCAGTGCTCGCTCGCGAAAACCGCCCAATCCTAGATGGCGCCAGCCTTTTTTAGCGACTTGTAAGCGCCGTGCTTATTGATCGTCTTGAGACCTCGTGCCGTAACGCGGACGCGCACAAATTTCTTGAGCTCCGGCACCCAAATACGGTGGTGGTGCAAATTTGGCGCGAAGATGCGCGGCACCATTTTCGTCACGTGTCGGCCGACGCCGCCTTTTTTCTTGGCTAAACCGCGCCGGTGAATGACGCTGCCGCGCATGGCCCTGGATCCTGTGATATCGCAAATTCTTGACATACTCTTAGCCCAATGAGGCCGCGTAAGCTGCCGCGCAGAGGCCAGCGCGTCAAGTAAATCGCAACTGCGAAGTGACATCAGCCAGCGTCGATTAGTGATTGGTTGAACGCGCAATCGCCGCTCGCAGTCAAACCTAGCCCGCACAAGAACCTATGTAATTTGCGCGATCGAAATCGCACAGAGCCAATGCACAAAAACAATCATAAACTGCGGATCGGTATTGTCGGAGCAGGCAACATCGTTCGCACGCGGCATTTGTCCGCACTGAAAGCCAAGCCGGATGTGGAAATCGTTGCGGTTTCCAATTCCACATACGAAAGCTCCGAGAAATTTTGCAGCGAAAACCTGCCTGAAGCGACACCGATAAAAAATTGGCCGGACTTGGTGGCGTTGCCGGACATCGACATCGTTTGGATCGGCACACCGCCTTACATGCATTCGGCGGTGACAATTTCCGCGCTTGAGGCGGGCAAACACGTTTTTTGTCAGGCGCGCATGTCAATGGACTTGGCTGAAGCGGAAGAAATGCTTGCAGCATCAAAACGTTATCCCGAGCTGGTGACCATGCTTTGCCCGCCGCCGTTCGGAATGCAGGCGGATTTGATGGTGAAAAAGATTCTCGCGGAAAATTACATTGGCCGACCACATCACGTGCGGCTGCAAAGTTTCACCGGCAATTATTTGGATTCCGAGACTCCGGCGCATTGGCGCCAAAAGATTGAGATCAGCGGACTCAACACTCTGACCCTGGGAATTTACGTGGAGGTATTGCAACGCTGGCTCGGCGATATCACCGGCGTGTTCGCGCGCGGGAAAGTCATTCATCCGATTCGCGAAGGTTACGACGTGATCATTCCTGATTTGCTTACCGTTCTTTGCAGTTTCGAAAATGGAGCGGAAGGCGTCCTGGAGTTTAGCGGTGTCAATGCGATGGAGTCAGGTGATCGGCTGGAAATTTACGGCAGCGCGGGCACGCTCACGTACGATTTCAGTTCCGACGTCGTGGAAGCGGGAAAGCTCGGGGATCGAGCGCTCCACGCGGTCGATATTCCCCAGGAATTGGAAGGTGAATGGCGCGTGGAAGAAGATTTCCTGGCTGCGGTGAAGTCAAAGGGCCGAGTGCGTCCCGATCCTACGTTCGAAGATGGCCTTCGATACATGCGCGTCGTGCAAGCTGTCGCTGATTCTCGTGCGCGGAATGAATGGGTAGCGATTAAAGGCTGAATGCAAGCCCGACGGACCCGCGACTGAAGAAGCAGCCGATTTAAGGCGTCATCCGCGTTTCCGACCAAATATCTTCTCACTACCAATGCCCATACTAGCAGTGTGACAAGTTGGTACCAGGCGAAGAAGCGATCATAACCGCGTCGGCTTGCAATAAGCCCGACGCCGGCAAGTAGAGCATATTGCCCGACGAACGGCACGTACCATATCGGCTGGAAAAGTTCGCCATGAACTGCCGTTTGCGCGATGTCGAGGAAACACATCGCGATGAACGTAGAGTAATACCCCGCGCGATTCCGTTCGAAGCGGCCCTGGTGTTCTTCCTCCTCCGACAGGTCGGGCGGGTAAAGGAAAACCGTAAGCAGGTAGAGCGCGACGGTCCAGGCGGTCAGCACCAGGAATTTGTCGAAAGTCCAGTTGACCTCGGCGTTCCACTTGAGCGTGAC
>WNFJ01227469.1_pt1 | contig 18742 bp, 9 predicted proteins | sample 5400461 | NCBI WGS metagenome assembly WNFJ01 (sample SAMN13153349, study PRJNA577476) | soil metagenome | isolation source: 115 cm saprolite on Douglas fir-dominated hillslope | place: USA:California | collected 2013-09-17
TGACCCTCTCGAAGAAACGGTGTTTGTAGTGAGTTCGGGTGCGTTCACCTGACCGACCATTTGGCATAATGGAATTTCCGGTCAAGCTTCGCGCGATTCGCCGTTCAGATTCTCGACCAAGCGTTCAGCGGTTCGACGATCGGTGATAAGCACGTTGATCAGTTTGCCCCGCAGAGCGCCGCGAATCGCCTCAAATTTTCGTTTGCCGCCAGCGATTCCGACCGAACGCTCAACTTTCCCAAGCTGTTCTAACTGCATCCCGATCACTCGATTATCGAGCGCATTCTCGATCGGATTGCCGTTCACATCAAAAAAGCGGAGGCACACGTCGCCGACTGCGCCCTGTTGGCGAAGTTGATCGAGTTCCTCTGGAGAAAACACGTTGCCGCTCAAAGCGAGCAGTTGCGAAGGATCGACGGAACCAATTCCGACCAGGGCGAGAGTTACTTCGTCAAACCGCTTTAGCGCATCTCTTACATAGGCGTCTTCGAGAAAGGCTCGCTGCGCTTCCGGTGAACCGGTGACGCCTGGAGCCGGCAGAAAATGACCTTCGCCGTTCACCAGATTGGCCAGACGCCGGACTAATTGGACTGCGTGGTGGGCAGCACCAGGATTGCCGCTGCCGCCAAGGATCTGAATTACTTGCGCCTTGAAATGCCGCGGAAACGGGTCCATCGCATCCACCATTGCCAGCAGCGTCGAACTCCAGGACGAAATCCCGAGAACCTCTCCCGACTTGAGGGTTGTCTCTAAATAGAAGGCCGCGGCAGCACCCAAATCTCGCAGAATCTGGTCGTCGTCACTCAGGCAATCAACGACGACGGCTTCCTTGATCGCGTAGATTTTCTCGATTTGATCTTCAAGCTCCGGGAAAGCCCCCACTGGTACGCGAACACTGATTCGAACGATCTGCTCTTCCTGAGCACGCTTCAAAAGCCGGGAAATTGTCGCCTGGGAAATTTCGAGCTGTTGCGCGATCTGACTCTGTTTAAGCCCGCGCTCATAATAAAGCATGGCAATCTTGGCCATTAACCGCAATTCATCGACACGGGCCATAGTCTACCTATGAGACATCGAGCGGAGTCATCCGTCAACGGTAGGGACGCGCTCCCGCGCGTCCGCAAATGTTTCAACGCATCGTTCGGACCAACCTTTGTAATCTGGCTAACCGGGACGTTCGCGGACCGGCAGGAGCCGATCCCGACCGAACTAAAGCCAGTGGAAGCGGTAAAGCCAGTTGGCTGATGGGTAATAGGATCCTCTCCCTCAAGTTCAGGTGCAGGGAATGCAGCCAAAGCATGATTTGCGTCAGCAAAATCAGTTTCCCTGGGCGTTGCATTAATCCAAAAATATCGCTGCAACTGGGCGATTGGGGTAGAACCCGGAGTGGCATTTTGGTCAAACAATTTGGATCATCCGTTCTTCAAGCAATAACTATCCCATAACGTCCTTTATAAGTGAATCGGATTTACGATTTAGCGGAAGGCGAACGGTCGCTCTGACCCCGGTGAGAGTGGGGAACAAAATGTTGACTTTAACGTTAAAGGAGCTAGAAGAATTTTGTTCCCCCGTGTCTCAAGATCCTTCAGTCCATCCCAGGTTGCCCATCCGTGATCGGGTCACTCTTAAGTCTTTGGCTCAGCAACTCGGCGTTTCGGCCATGACCGTATCAAACGCCTTTAATCGGCCTGAAGAATTATCTGCTGATCTCCGGCAGCATATTCTCTCTACGGCGGCCAGCGCCGGCTACCACGGCCCGCTCCCCTCCGGCAGAATGCTCAGAACCGGTCTCGCCGGCGCCATCGCGCTGTTTAATCCCGATCCCATCCCTCACCTCTTCGAGGATACCAACGCATCTGCTTTCATGGCGGGAATCTCTGAGATCTGCGAGCAGCACCAATACGGATTGACCGTCTTACCTCCGGTGCAGGATATCTCCCGAATAACGGCGATCGATAAAGTAGCCGTCGACGGTTTTATTCTCTACGCGATTCCGGACCATAGTTCGATCATCAAACGCGTCCTGGGGCGACAATTGCCGACCGTCACCGTAGACATGGGCAAACTTCCGGGAATTGCCGCGGTGGGCATCGACGATCGGGAGGCAGCGAGGAAAATCGCTGGTTACGTCCTGGAACTGGGTCATCGCCAGATTGCCGTCCTGTCTTTGGAGATGCTGCCCGACGGATTCTCCGGGCTCGTAAACGGTGACCGAGTCAAAAGATGCCGCGCCTCTGTAACGCAGCAACGCCTTTTGGGATATGTCGACGGATTGAATGCCGCCGGAATCGATCTCGCGACGGTCCCAATCTACGAAATTCGAATTAATGACGACGCGGAAGCCTCTTACTGGACTAGGAAATTCTTGAAAAAGAAACGCCGGCGACCGACTGCGATATTTTCTATGAGTGACCGAATGGCTTTCGGTGCGCTGCACGCTGCAACCCAGCTTGGGTTGAAAGTCCCAAGAGACCTTTCAATCATCGGATTCGACGATATCCCGCAAGCCACTGGATCGACTCCTGCTCTGACCACGGTTCGTCAACCGTCTCGGGCGAAGGGGCGGATGGCGGCGGCGATTGTGGCTGGAGATTTACCGTACACCGCGGAATTCCAAGAGCTTGCAACCGAATTGATCGTACGGGAATCGGTCGGCGTTCCCCGAACATCAAAGCGCATGTAGGGATAAGGAAACGAATCATGGATGATCGGCCTTCTCCTCCACCTTTAACGATAAAGAACAGACCTGGTTCGGTCGCGAGAATTCTGGCGCAACTATGTCGCCAAGGAAGTTCTCTCACCACCCAGCTCAGTCTGCCGATAAGTCAAAGCCGGTTTTCCCTTCCCCACCTTGGCAGGAAGCCCAGGTGAAACCCCGAAAGAAACAAAAGGAAATCAAAAATGAAACTGCGATTAGGCATATGGACCATGCTGATAGCTGGTTCTCTGTTGTCCGTGCCGATTACCCAGGCCGGACAGATTCCATTGAAGAATGAGCCCCTCGAAAGGCAAACCGACGAAAACCTGAATATGAAGCGTTATGTTACCGCGGGTGATCGCGCCTACGTCGTCGGCGTCCAGGACGGAAGCTTGGTTCCGGATGTCAGCCTGAATCCGAATGGAATAGGCTGGCACATCACCGGGCAAATGGGCGGCGTCTGGGCGCACCCGATTAAGCTCCTCCATCAGTTTCAATTCTCTTTGAATGACAACCTGTTGCCTGCCGCTGCGAAGTTCGTGAGTGGCACCGGCTATGTCCGGTTGGAGTTACCCCCCACCGACGGGCTCGAGATCAGTGAGACGCAGTTTGCCCCAGACGGATTACCAGTCGTGCTGGTCGGAGTGCAGCTGCGCAACTCGAATCCAGGTGTTAACAGCTTCACACTAGCCATCGATGCTGAAAGCGAATTAATTCCAGCTTATCCCTGGAGTGGGACCAAGCCGACCTCCGAATCACTCCATCTACCGGACCAAGTCTCTTTTGATTCGACACTCGGAGCGCTTCAGTTCACTCAACCTGCACAGCCCGCGCTTAGCCGCTCAGCCTGGTATGCGCTCGTAAGCGCAGCCCTGGACCCGCAGGATCGAGAGACCGGCTTCCAATCACTTGGAGCCGGCTTTCCGCCGACTACCTCTAAGCACAACGGCGCTGCTGGAACGCTGAAATATCAAGTCACGCTCAAAGGAAAATCCAGCACCACTGTCTGGTTCGCCATTGCTGGCTCGAATGTCGATAAGACGGAAGCTTCCGGAGCCCTGACCCTCGGGCTGGCATCTCCGGATGACCTGCTCCGCGCGAAAATCTCCGGACGCCAGCAAGTGCTCTCCCAGGCGCAAATCCATGTTCCAGATGAAGACATACAAGCTGCTTTTGATTGGGGCAAACTGAACTTGGCCGATATGGGGAGAACGGTTCGCGATGTGATGGTCCGTGATACCATGGAAGGAACGGTGTACCCGTCTCCACTCACGCCGACATTTCCCGTTCTTTCCGGCTTTGGGGCTGGATATCCGGACTATCCCTGGTTTTTCGGAACCGATGGTGCATATACCACCTTTTCATTGGCCGCAGTTGGGCAGTGGAAAGAAGCAAAGGATCATTTAGCCACCATCCGCCAGGTCTCGCAGCTGGTGAACGGCACAACCGGCAAAGTGTTGCACGAGATCGTCACGGACGGCTCTATCTACTTTGGTACCAACGCACAAAACGGTGATGTAAACGAAACAGCGGAGTTCGCCACGGCCGTTGCCACCCTCTGGCGCTGGTCGGGCGATAATTCCGTTCGGGACGACAACTATGATTTCATCAAGGCTGGACTGAACTACATCACCACCAATTTAGTGACCGCCAAGTTAAATCCGGATGGCTGGCCGGAAGGCGCCGGCATGGTTGAAGCTACCGGCATGGGCGCGATCAAGCTCGATGTGGGCGTTTACACCATTCGCGCGCTGAATGATCTGGCCGAAATGGCGGATACCAAAGGAGACACTCCCACGCGTGTCTGGGCCGTAAACAAAGCCAGCGCACTGACCAACAAGTTCACAAATGACTGGTGGATCTCGAGCCTGGGCCTCTTTGCCGATTCGCTCGCTCTGAATCAAGTGGTGCCGACAGATCCTCCGGCAGCGCTTGGCACCCAACCAACGACACAGCAACTGGAACAGCTCTACTGGATAAATGCTACCCCGATGGAGACAAGTATTGCTTCGGTTCAGGCTGCCGCAATCGCCTTCCCCCAACTCGAGTCTTCTACTTTTACCGGAACGACCGGCTTCTATCAGCAAGCTCAAAGCCTCCCGGCCATCAAAGGCAATCGTCAAGCCTCTGCGGTGAACACCGGCGTGATGGCAATCGCCGAGGCCAATTACGGGCGAATGGACCAATCCCTAAGATACGTCAACTTGATCGCCAACGAATTGGACGTCGAGCAGCCCGGGGCGCTACCGGAATTATTCGACAGTCCGGACTACACGTACTTCCCGCCATTCGGTGGGGCTATGGTCATGCAAGCCTGGTCTTCGTATGGCATTCACTGGCCGCTGGTGGAGTTGTACCTTGGGATCAAGCCGGATGCTCCCGCAAAATCTTTGTCGGTCGTGCCAAACCTGCCCGGTTCCTGGCGAGAGCTCTCGGTTGACAATCTGCGCGTCGGCTCCTCGCAGATCGCGGTTTCGGTGCGGCGTGCCGGAATAAACTATGTCACAACGGTTTCGGCTCCGGTTGGCTGGAGCTTAACCATCGGATATACCCTGCCGGCCAAAACCCAAGTCAAGTCGGTGAGACTGAATGATTCGCCCGCCGCGTTCCAGATCGTACCCACGAACCGAGGCGAAGAGATCCATGTGCAAACAAACTCCGGTGGCACGCAGGAGGTCAGGATTCAGACTGAATAATGCTGCAATTCCAATCTGAGAGATAACCCGATGAAAACGCGTCGCATGCCGGCGCGTTTTCGATCAAGTGTTTGAAATCTGCGTAATCTGTGAAATCTGCGGATAACTCCTCCGCCAAGTCTGCGGATGGTCCTTCCGGTGCTCCGGTCTGATTTCTTGATCGCTCTCAACCTCCTTTCAGAGCATGATTTATCTTCGAGCGCAATAAAGTGAACTACCGTTAGTTAGGTGAGTTTATGAGCAAACTGAATATTCTGATCGATCCGCAACCGCGCACGATGGAGATGATCTTCGATGCGGAAGCGCGGCGTCGTTTGTCTGATATGGCCGATCTCACCATCTTCGACCGCGGTCCGATGCCGACCGCGCTGTTGGAGGAGGCGCTGCCAAAGGCAGAGATCCTGATCGGCCAATCCGATTTACCAAGGGAGAGACTGGAGCGAGCCACTAAGCTGCGAGCAATTTTTAATGTCGAAGGTAATTTTCTTCCCAACGTCGATTATCAATATTGTTTCCAGCGTGGGATCCGGGTGCTGATTGCTAGTCCGGCCTTCGCAGTTTCGGTTGCTGAGATGGCTTTGGCATTTGCGCTGGATCTCGCGCGGGGAGTAAGCCAGGCGGACCGAGCAATGCGCGAACGAAAAGAGGTCTATGGTCTTTCGAGCAATCGAGGTTTCTCGCTCTTTACCGGATGCCGAGCCGGCATCATTGGCTTCGGTGACTTAGCGCGGGCGTTTCGCCCTTTAATCAGGCCATTTCGTTGCCCGGTAAAAGTCTATGATCCCTGGCTGCCCGCACGAGAAATCGTGCAGCACGAATGCGCCCCGGCGAGCCTGGAGGAAGTGCTCTCTTCTTCCGACGCTATTTTTGTATTCGCCAGCGTGACCTCGGACAACCAAGGTTTTTTGGGCAAACGCGAATTTGATTTGATTAAACCGGGCGGAATCTTTGTGCTAATGAGTCGGGCCGGTGTCGTCGATTTCGGCGCCTTAACGGCGGCAGCCCAGTCGGGCCATCTCCGAGTTGCGACTGATGTTTTCCCAGATGAACCGTTCTTGACCGATCATCCAATCCGCGATCTTCCGAACGTGTTGCTCTCCGCCCATCGAGCAGGCGGGATGGCGGAAGCATTCTTAGAGATCGGCAATATGGTCGTGAGTGACCTTGAATTGTTGTTGCGCGGTTTACCGCCAACGAGCTGTAAAATAGCCCAGCCGGAGACCGTGAGTCGCTTCCGCGGGAAGCCGGTCGCTACTTCGTAAGGGAATCGTCCTTGATGGCGCACACGGGACACGGAAGGCGGAATACGGATTACGGATTACGGATTACGGATTACGGAAATGCGGTGCGACCCGGTAGCGGCGACTGTCCGAATACGCTTTTGGTTTGGCGCAAACGAAAAGTTGCCCCGGAGCCGGATGCGTGGCGCTACCGAAAATCGCAGTCGCCACCGTTTGCCATGGCATCGGACGCGCGGCGTAGATCCAGCCTGAAGAAATGATCAGATTCAATTCACTCGTTTCCAGTCAAGCGGGACGGCTTGATGGCCGTCCCAATTCTTGATGGTCCGCCGAATAAGGTCGAACCCCGCGGGTGTTGTTCTCAGCGGACCGTCGGACCTCCGGTCAACATTAAATAGGCCCCACGGCTGGTTAGATCGCGTTGCTAGCGGACCCATGCACAGTGAGAATGGATTCACGGTACCCATTCGGAGGATACGGAACGGCTTGCGCGGCGAACGCAGTGTCGGAGGTTAGCCGATGACCGCAACAAATTTGACTTTACCGAAGCTGCAGCATGTGACCGTTACGTTCCCGCCCGGCGAAGAGCGCCGGCTGCGCGACTTTTACATCAATGTTCTTGGGTTTAAGGAAAAGCCCGTGCCGAAGGTGGTGAAGCCGCTTGGATGGATCTGGTTTCACACCGGGGCTGGAGGCGTCGAATTGCATACCGTGCCCGATACGACTCCGCTACCGAGAGATCCTACCCATCATTTTTGTATCGAAGTGGACGATTTGGGCCGGTATCGGTCTGCGCTCACCAAGGCCGGTTATGAAGTCAGAGAGGCACGAGCGTTGCCATTTCGGCCGCGTTTCTTCACTTTGGATCCCTTTCGGAACCTGATCGAGATTGTGCACGTTGAAGGTGACTACGTCAGCGCTGGCGAAGCGGGGTAGGGCCTCGCGGGCAGATTGGGCTCCCCAATGCCCTATCTTAGCGGTCATGCGCGATCGCGGGACGGAGCCGGATTTTTCCCATCGGCCACCGCTTTGACCACGCCGACGGGCAGGCCCTACCCCCGATCCTGAATAATCGGTTTAGTGAGCAAGTCTCCTTGCCGATTGTCCGTAAAAACGTTTCTCTTGCCAAGCGACAGTTTTGATTTGGAATCGTAGGCCAAGCCGCACTGCGAGTTCCGGAGCAACTCGTTTCCGCTAAGATAAGGCGCCGAGGCAATAACCATGATTCCGCACCACGTGTTGCTTTCGCAAATATTGTTTTCCGCGCGTCCCTTTGCCCCATATATGAAATAGATACCAGCGGCTTGATTGTTACGGCACTGATTGTTGAGCAGGAGGGGAGTGGTATTTGAGCCGGTTACCAATATTCCGTGCTCAAGATTCTGTTCACACACATTTCGCGAGGAGATACCTTGGGTGCCATCCCTGAAAATGATGCCGCTGCGATGGTTCCCGCGACATCGATTTTCTACCAGCTCAGGCGTTGTGCCGGCTCCGCTCACCAAGATTCCGCCCTCTTCGTTCTGTTCGCAGACATTTTGTGAGGCTTTGCCCTGGGCTCCATCCTGAAACGCAATCCCGGCTCCCTGGTTCAAACGACTCTGATTTTCGATCAACACTGGTGATGATCGCCCTCCGTACACGCCGATCCCAGCGCTTGGAAGGCGAGTTGCGCGGCAATTCTGGACCGTGATGGAGGAGTTGAGGATATGAATCGCATGAAATCTGGGGGTCTCGGCTAGATTTTCTGTTGGTTCTTCGTAGGCGAACGAAAGATCGCGTACTGTCCCGAACTGGCAATCAACGATCGCAAGTAACGAGAAATCGCGCATCTGGCCAACCGGTACGCCGGTCTCCTCTGTCCAACGAACCACTGTGGTCTCCGGATTTTCGCCGCGCAACTCGATCCCTTCCTTGAACTTAAGCGCTTCCCGATAAACTCCAGGCTTGATCAAAACAGTAGTACCTGCCTCTGCCGCATCGATTGCCGCCTGGATGGTCGGATATTGGTCGGGAACGACGTGGGTGCCTACCGAGGGCGAATGCGCCGCCGGCTCCGGCTCTTTTTGGATAGCCGGCGGCTCTGGTTTGACTTGTTCCACAACCGATTCAGCCGTCTTCGCTCTCTCGGGCACGGTGGGTCTCGGCGGATCGTGCCGCTCGTTACTTCGAATTTCCGGTACCGGTTCTCGGCTGGTTCCAACTGGCAGCGTGCGGTTAAATGCCGCAGCCAGCTCAGCGGCTGAGCCAAATTCATCGATGATTCCCCGCCGAAGGACTACATTGGCGTCTTCTTTAAGCAAACTCAGGGGCGGGCAACGTCCTGACATTTCAACCTGCTGTCGCGGTCCACCCAGCAATTCGTACGCCAGCAAACTGAGCTGGCGCAAGTAGCTCCCTCGCGGTCCACCAACTATGATCGGATTAATCGCCGTGACTTCACTCTGCGAGTTTCGCGATATGGACGGTGATGAGGAAAGATCGATAGGATCAACTTTGATCTCAAGCGGGTCCCAAGACGAGAGAGGGTTTTCCGGACGCGGAGTGGAGCCCCGTGAACCGCCTAGCCAAATCCCGGTCAACTTGAGATCGACCTGTTTTAGATCGTACCGCCGAGCGAAATCTGCCAGTGGCGCCAGACGAGTAAGCAGCAAATTGGTTTCAATCGGGGATAGCGCTTTGCGGAGTCTTAAAATCGCTAGCAAAGGAAGACCAGCGAACGATTCTTGTACTAGGCGTGCCCCGTCCTGGAATTGCTCGAAGGCAAAAACCGCGCGGAGCAGGGGATGTGGTGCGTTCCGAAGCGTCTTCAGCTCGCTCTTAAGCGCAGCTATTAGCTCTGCATTAGCCAGGGCGTTATGATTGAACGTAAAAACCTCCACTCCATGACCGGTTTGTTTATCAAGAGCAAGAAACCGTTCGCCTTGTGGTGTTTGATCGAGACGTTTGAGTAGGTTATAGCGCTCTTTCGCTGCCGTTCTCTCCGACGATCCAGCGGAGGAGTCCGTCGAGAAGGCGGTTTGATCTTCGCTCGCCCGTTGCCGAGCAAGGGTTGAAGGCGAGAGCTGCTCCAAACATTGTTCGATCGAAATCCGCAATTCCCCCGCATTAGCCGGACGGCGCTCCCGTTCCTTTTCCATCAACCTTTCAACCAATGCCACCATCGGAGCTGGGACGCCAACGAGGCGTTCCAACGGTACCGGTTTGTAAAGTTGCTTGCTCATTACTTCGCCAGGGGAACCAGTAAATGGCGGGCGACCGGCCAGCATGTAAAAAAGAGTGGCTCCGACGGAGTAGATATCGGACCGAATGTCGAGCTCGTTTTCCTTGATTTGTTCTGGGCTGGCGTACTCCGCCGTGCCGACGAATCCGTCACCAATAGTGAATGAAGCGGTGCTTTCACCGAGCGCGCGGGTCGTTTTAGCTAAACCAAAGTCAATAATTTTGACCGCAAGCTCGTCGTTATCCTCCACTAACATCAAATTAGCCGGCTTGAGATCCCGGTGAATCACATTCTGCTTCTCCGCCGCCGCGAGAGCTTGAGCGACCTGAAGGATAATTCCCAGCGCAACCTTCGGAGGCATCGGACCATCGCGTTCGACTTTTGCTTTCACAGTTGTGCCGTCGATCAACTCCATCACATAAAAATGGCAGTCATGATCCGTGCCCAGATCGTGGATCGACGCTACGTTGGGGTGGCGCAAAGCAGCGGCAGAACGAGCCTCCCGCAAAAATTGCTCTCTGGCGGTGGCGTTGCCCAAATACGTGTCGTTAATGACTTTTAGGGCAACGTACCGATGCAGATTCGTGTCAAAAGCCTTGTAGGTGACGCCCATTGCTCCTGCCCCAAGTTCCCAAAGGGTACCGTCCGCGCGTTTAGCGATTTCATATTGTCGGTAACGCTCGATGATTGGCATGCTACTTGGCCGGGTAATGTTCTGCTTATATAATAGAAACCCGGCGCACGTTCCAATCTCAAACGCCTCGGGTTCGCAAAAGTAATCGGCGGTCTTCGGCAAGGATGTAGGGAATAATCCGGAGTTGACTGATAATTCGGCGTTGCCTGATTTCCGATTAGCTAAGGATCATTGTAATTACAACGAGAATAGGCGACAGCGGGTCCCGCGCCTCGTTTGTGCCCATCTTGCTATCGGGAGCTCTGGTCTGAGGTTGGGCATACTTTGAGACTTGGCGACGCTATAATCCCCCGAACCCGCATAAGCGCTGGGATAAAAGTTTTGGCAAAACTCCGACGTGCGCGGATTCCCACTAAGGGCGAAAACCTCGGCGCTTTGGGTTGCCGCGGTCTTTCGTACTGTATCCCGATGCGCCGGGTTTGAGCCATGTCCCAGCGTTAGCCCGATCGCGAAAAATGTTTGAATTCCGAGCTTTCCGATTGCGGCGCGCATAATCAGTAAAGATTGAGCGTTAGCGCGGACCGGCACGAATGGCTCAAACCCGGCGCATGAGGATGCAGCACGAAAGACCGCGACTCCAAAGCGCCGAGGTTTTCGCCCTACCTTAGTGGGGAATCCGCATACGTCGGGCGAGCGCAACAGTGCTATCTCAATGGCGTGCGGGCGCGGTTGATTGGGAGCAAACGCTACGTCGTAGCGGGCAAATCTCGCTTGCGCTTTCTCAACCAAGCCCGCTTCGCGTTTCTGCGCCGAATGCTTTCGGCGCTAAAGGCACCGTGTCATGGCATTGAGCAAGGGTTGCATCGTCTGCGGAGTTTCATCTCCCATATTGGAAATGCGGAATGTTTTGCCTTTGATCTTCCCGTATCCCCCATCAATCTGGAAACCGAATTCTTGCCGAAGGCGCTGAACAAACTTGGCTAAATCGATCTCACGATTGTTGCGAACACAGGTGAGCGTAACTGATCGAAATCCTTCTTTGGCAAAGAACTCGAATCCATTTTCAACCACCCATTCGTGTACGAGCTGGTTGGTCTCGCGATGCCGTTGATACCGCGCCGGTAAACCCTCCTCGAGAATGTCCTCCAGCTTCGACCGCAACGCATAAAGGTGCGGGATCGCCGGAGTGCTCGGAGTCATGAATTCATCAGCGTTCTTCTTGAATTCAAGCAGATCGAAATAATAACCGCGGTCTGGAATGGTGGCGGCGCGCGCCAGTGTTTTTTCTGAACAAGAGAGAAGCGACAGACCCGGCGGAAGGGCTAGCGCCTTTTGACTGCCGGTCAACAGGAGATCGATCCCCAGCTCGTCCATTGGAATAGGCTGAGCCGAAAAAGAGGACACGCTATCGACAATAAAAACCACATCGGGGTATTTTCTAAGCACTTCACTGATCTCCGGCAAGGGATTGACGAGGCCGGTTGACGTCTCGTTGTGAATCAGGGTGAGTGCGTCAAATCGACCGGTAGCAAGTTCGCGATCGACTGTTAGCGGATCAATCGGTTGGCCCCAGTCGACCTGCAAAGGAGTCGCCGATTTTCCGCAGCGCTTAGCGACGTCGAACCACTTATCGGAGAAGGCGCCACACATGCAGTTGAGCACCCCCTTACCAACCAGGTTCCGGATGGCTCCTTCCATAATGCCCCACGCGGAAGAGGTAGAGAGGTAAACCTGCTGCTTCGTTCCAAAAAGGTCTTGGAGTCTCGGGTGCATGCCGCGGTAAAGCTCTTTGAAGTCGCTACTTCGGTGACCAATCATCGGCGTGGTCATCGCGGCGAACGTTTTGGCCGACACCTCAACCGGCCCGGGAATGAAGAGTTTAATCGATTTCGTCATGCGATAGTTGATGAATTTGGGCTAGGCGCATGGTTTCTGCAAATGAAGGTGTCGATCAGCATCGGGGTTTTAACCCGTAAGCGCTAAGATAAAGGCCTCGGGCTGCCCCGATGGTCCGCGCTACCGATTGAGGTAGGGCGAAAACCCGACTACGCGAAACGCTTCGTCGCGGGCGCACGCGAGAGTCATGCACATTCTAAGACCTAGGGCGCGCCGAAGCTTGCGAAGGCGGCCTCGGCGCTTGGGTGGCTGCGCCCTTCCGTTTTCCATCCCCATGCGCCGGGTTTGAGCCATTCGTGCTCGTCCGCACTTCAAAAAGACCCCAACGCTCAGCCGTTACCAATTTCTCCGCGATGAGCCCAATGGCGGATCCGCCTCGCCACCTGCAGCTGGCACCGGTTTCTTTAAAGCAGCAGATGCAACAATGAAGCTTGCCTACCATCGGCCAATCGGGATTCTCGGAATTCAAACATTTTCATGACAAGGTAAATGCTGGTACATGGCTCAAACCCGGCGCACGGGGATGCACAACCCATTCGCGCAACTACCCGATGCGCCGAGGCCACCTTCGCAAGCTTCGGCGCACCCTAGTTTTGAGATTAGGCATGCCCGAAAGCGTGGCCGCGACGTAGGCTTGGCGGAGTCGGGTTTTCGCCCTGCCATTATTGACGCCAGCAGCACGGGGTGCCCCGTGGTTGAAACCGGGTCGAGTTCTCTCATCGGGTAAATGAGCTGCGCTCCTCAGAATTACCGAGGAGCGCACAACCAAACGAATCTAACCTTCCCCAACTACGGATTTGCCGTGATCTCAGAAGGTAGATCGACCGCGCCGGTCAATTTGAGGTCGCTTGCCTGTGACGAAGATCCGACCAGAACGTTGTATTTGCCAGGCAATGCGTCCCATTTGCCGGATGCATTGAAGTAAGCAAAAGAGCGTTGGTTCAATTTCAGTGTCACCGTCTGAGATTGATTAGGCTCAAGGAAGACTTTCTGGAAGCCTTTCAATTCCTTGATTGGTCGGCTGATAGTCGGATTCTGTTGGCCGACGTACAGTTGGGCGACTTCTGCCCCGGCGCGTTTCCCGGTATTTGTAACTACAAAGCTTACAGTAACCTCACCGGCGCCGTTCCATGTGGTTGGCGCGATCTTCAGATTGGAAAACGAGAAGTTCGTGTAGGAAAGTCCAAAGCCGAACGGAAATAGCGGCTGGATGTGATTATGTTCGTAGCCCCGATAGCCAACGAAAACCCCTTCGCTATACGCGATCGCGTCCGGATGCGTATTGATAGCGGACGGAAATGTCGCATACGCCGGGTTGTCGGTAATCTGCTTTTCGAATGTAACCGGCAATTTACCGGACGGATTTACATCTCCGAACAGGATTTCCGCTAGCGCCTGGCCGCCGTTTTGTCCGGGGTAGAAGGTCTCAATCAGTGCAGCTACCTGATTGATCCACTGGGTCGAATCAAAGTTGCCGCCTCCATAGAATTCTACAATGGTGCGGGGATTTACTTTGGAGAGATTCTTGATCAGCTCATCCTGGAATTCCGGAAGCGTAAACGCTCGATCCTCGCCTTCGCCTTCATATTCATTGCTGATTCCCGCGCAGATAACCACGGCATCGTACTTGGCAAAGTTAGGTGGTGCTTCCAGAGAGGCCCAACTGGCTTGAACGCCCGTAAGCCCTCCTTGCTCGAAGGAATCGAAAAATCCCCCACCTCCAAGTGCAAAGGAAACCCTGCGATAGTCAATCTCGACGGTATAAACCTGGCCGGCCTGCAATGCGATTTTTGCGGAATACGCCGGAGTCGGACCGTAGCCCACCGGCGGCAGGGTCGGTGAGTTAAAATTATCAAACAAAATCTGACCGTTCACGATGAGGCGTAGACCGCCGTCGCCGCGGACCTTGAACACATGGTCGCCTGAAATAGTCGGATGAACCTGAGTCGTCCAACGTGCTGAGAACCCTCCCTGGTTTTGAGAGACCGGTATAGGATTTACATCCCAATCAAAATTGAGATGGTTATCAACTCGCTTCACGGCCGGTGTGCCGGAGAGATCGTTGCTTGTGAAATATTCGGCCTGGAGCCCTTGCTGGAGTTCCCCATTGGCATTGACGAATCCCCAAAATGCATTCTCCGGATCCAAAGTGTTGGTAGAAATTAGATCAACAGTCGTACCTGGCGAGACTTCGTTCTGTATGCCTTCTAGTACGCTAACGAAACTGATCGGCGTCACGTACGAACTTCCGAAACCGGTTGGCGGCGCTCCCTGAGCAAACGGGCCTACGACGGCAATGGAGTGAACCTGTTCGCTGAGCGGGAGCAGGTTTCCCTTATTCTTCAGGAGGATGATGCCCTCTCGCGCTTCATTTAGCGCGGTTGTTTCACTGACGGGATCATCCAATGGAATGGTCGGATCTAACTGCTGGCGATCCAGATAACCGTAAGTTACAACCTCCCGCAAGATCCGGCGTGCCTTATCATCGATCGTTGCTACCAAAAGGGTGGCGGGTATATACGGAAGCAGGTTTTTGGCATTCATGAAGTTCCCGGCCGGAAGATCCAGATCGCATCCATTTAGGGCCGCGCTTAACCCATCATGAATTGCGTTGTAATCCGACATCAATAGTCCTCGAAAACCCCATTCCTGCTTCAGTACTTGCTCGAGAAGGAAAGGGTCTTCGCTACAGAAGAAACCGTTTACCCCATTATAGGCACCCATCACCGTGGCGACATGTCCGTCCTTCACCGCCGCTTCAAACACCGGCAGGTAAATTTCGCGCAATGTACGTTCATCCACCAGGATTTGTACGTTCGTCCGGTTCTCTTCTTCATCGTTGCAAACATAATGTTTCGCGCATGCCCATACCCCTTCCGCCTGGATTCCCTGAATGACTTTGGGAACCAACTGGCCGCCCAAAAATGGATCTTCGCCAGTCATATATTCGAAATTTCGTCCACCCAATGGCACCCGATAAAAGTCCATTCCCGGCCCCAGGATTGAGAAATATCCGCGAGCCCGAGTGTCTCGCCCCATAGCGATTCCTACCTCTTGGGCAAGACTTCTGTTCCAGGTGGCTGCGAGCGTAAGCCCGGATGTAAAGCGAATGCCAGGGGAGTTACGCCGAACTCCTAGCGGACCGTCGGTCTGAAAGATTTGGGGATTTATAGGAACCTGAAGCCCCGGAACGGGGATAGGCTTGATGTCGAAGAAGCCGGTCCCTCCAATGTAGCTGAGTTTTTCATCCAATGTCATTTGCGAGAGAATCTGATTCACTCTCGTTTCAACGTTAGCGGGACTTTGTTGACCTTGTGCGTGGAACGCGCAGATCGACAAGCCGGTAAGGATCAGTCGATGCAGGTTGCTTATTTTCATAAACGGAACTGGTTGGGGGTGGATAAGAAAGACAGAAGAAATCTTGTGCCGGTCCGGCGAACTGTTCCGCCGATGACCGAATGAAGAGGATTGGTAGCCAAATCGTCGTAAGACGTTCCGCTCGAGAGGCGAGCAGTGCCTGGCGATAGAATACGGAAAGACCATCCTAAGCCTGCAGCTTGATTGACTCAAATGGGGGAGCTGAAAGACGACAATAAGCAGTCTCCGAGGTACTACGCTCGGTGACCAAACGGCCCAATCGATTTAAGCCAGTGCTGCGAGTTTTATTTCGCGGACGGAAAATCGGAAACGAGAAACCGGAATACTAAAACGGGTACTTGCGTTTCGACTAGCCTGGGGAGATACGGTCGCGATTCGACCGACGAGATATCGGAGCTGTGAGCCCGGATGAAATCCATTTCGGGGGCGCTTCATATGTAGAATAGATCCTGGTTCGTCTCCCGAAACCGGCTCACTATGGGATGGATCGATAGGGGGCTCCATTCATCTCACAGGAGCCGGCTTCTGGTACTCCGCGGGCGCAGAGACGTTGGGGGGATATTCATCTCTAACTGAAACGGTCCAATGTGATCAAGTACTATTCTTTCAAATTGAAAGATTGTGTGATGTAGCCTGTTCCTCCAGCCCGCAGTCGCTACGCGACAGCGTTGCGGGCCGGTCCTGGCTCAGGAACAATGCCCTCATCGCCGAGAACTGAACGATCGCGGATTTCGCGCTCCGGATTCCGCAATTGGCGCGTTTCCTTCCCAACCAAACAATCCAAGTTCGTTTGTTCTATTAACCACCAATCACCAATCACTGATATGCTCCCTGAGGCCGGCTTGTCCGCCGAAGTTGTGGGATGGTGGGAGACGAAGGCCGGAGCATCAGGCTACTTTGGAACCGCACCGATTCTCTTCTACTGACCGAAATCCCAAATATCAAGAAGGCTTGGATGGTCGCCACTCGTGATTCGCTCGTAGTTCGGCGCAATGAGGTCATCGATCGGCAACACGGCCGCTCCGAGTGCCGCTGCCTCCTCTTGGAGTTGTCCCTCCAGGATTCTCGGAAAATCGCCTTTCTGCGACCGTCGCGTTTTCCCGATAATGTCTGAGCAGCGCTCAATGAGAAAAGTCAAAAGCGGTCCGGGCAAATGGCCGCCAATCACAAACGCCTCAGGATCAAATAAAAGGTGAAGATTATCCATCATCTCGGCGAGATAGAAAGCAGCGGCATTAAGCCAATTCAGAAGCACCTTGTTGTCCTCATGGAACAACTCGAGCAGTTGCGGTAGGCGGGTATAGGCGACGCCGGAATCTGTTAAATGTTGCGATAGAGCGGTGAGCGAAAGATAGGCCTCAAGGCAGCCCTTCTTCCCGCAACCGCACTGCTTGGCGCTTCTTCCCCGATCGACGATGATATGACCTACTTCCCCTGACCCTCCCCGAAAACCGCGATGGGGACGACCATTCACGATGATGCCGCCACCGACGCCCACTCCTACATAGATATAAACAAAGCTGTCCAGGTGGCGGCCGGCACCGTACCAGCTTTCACCGATTGCTGCGGCTGTCGCGTCATTGTCGATCAAGACGCGCAGTCCGGTTTTTTTCTTAAAGTAATCCTGAACGTTGACTTGTTCCCAACCCGGGAAATTGGGTGAAATAACCACCTTGCCGTAACGGAAATCGATCGGACCCGGCAGCGCTATGCCGAGTCCCCAGATCCGCCGGCGCTTGTTTGCCTGGCGTAGTTCTCCGATCGAGCTGTAGACCTGTTTCAGCGCCTCCTCTGGAGTAGCTAGAAATCGGCCTCGGTAAGTACGTGAGCGAATGACCCCTTTGAAGTCGACCAGGACCGCGGCGATATGATCGCGCTCCATGTGCAGGCCGATCGAGAAGGCCGCATCGGCGTTGATCTCAAAGAGTTTTGCCGGCTGGCCGCGCTCGGCCGTTTTTCGCCCGAAATTCTGAATTAAGCCGATCCGCTGCAGATCTTCTACGATATTGAATACAGTTTGGTTGGTTAGACCGGTCAGGCGTGCGATCTCAATTCGGGAGACCGGCTCACTCAAGCGTACTGTTTCCAAAACAACCCGCTGATTCAGTAGATGAGCACGTTCTAGATTAGTTCCGCTTCTGACCCTAGTACGGTCCGGAGGTGCTTTCATCGTTGCTCGTCGGTTACGTATCGATTCAGATATGTGCCCTCCATCCGCCAGTCCGGCTCGGATCGCCTTGCCGGCGGCCTGAACGCAACGAAAGACATGTTATTTCGCGGACGGGACACTAGTCTGCCCAGAGGAAATGTTCTAGGCGAAGGCGTTCCAGGCGGTTCTTAGCTTCCTCCGAGCGCGGGCTGGGAATTGCGGTTAATTTCTCGTAAACGGCGGCGGCTGAATTCCAAGCGCGACGGGTTTCCAAAAGTTCCGCGGCATCGAATCCAGCTCGAAAGAACCAGAACTCGTCGCTCTGGTTGCCTCCGGAATTGAGAATATCATAGAGCGCGGCCAGTGCGTCATCGGTCTTGCCGAGCTGTGCAAAACACTTCGCTTTCCGATACAAAGCGCTTTGGCGCCACTCCAGCGTATTCGTCTCCGCGCTGGCCAAGCTATCGAAAGTCTTAATGGCGGCCTCATACTGAGATTTGTCTTTCGCTCCCAAGGAAAACTGCGCCTCTCCCTTGGCCTCCAGTGCTTCGCAGCGGATTTCCTGAGGAACGTTTTGCGTCAGCAAGTCGTCCAGAAGAACGATAGCCTCTTTCTCTTGCTGGATTTGCCTCTTGGTAAGCGCCTGTTCCAACCGAGCTTGAAACCGCAGAGATCCGTCCATCTTATAGACTTCCTCAAAGAGATCCACCGCGCGGTCGACCGAGGACGGATTCAAGCTTTTCCGTGCGGCTTCGCCAGCTAGAAACAACGCAGTCTCGACCAGCGGGGAATCGGGCTGCTGTTCGGCGACTAGTTCGAACTGAGTC
>WNFJ01743325.1_pt1 | contig 18738 bp, 19 predicted proteins | sample 5400461 | NCBI WGS metagenome assembly WNFJ01 (sample SAMN13153349, study PRJNA577476) | soil metagenome | isolation source: 115 cm saprolite on Douglas fir-dominated hillslope | place: USA:California | collected 2013-09-17
CACCGCCACGAACGTGCTCGAAATATTGGCGAGCGTCCCGGAGACCGACGTGAACGCGCCGATCACCAGCACGACGCCGCCGGGACTGATGCCGCCGGCAGAGCCACGGGCGGCGACGAAGAGATACGCGAGGGCGAGTGCCGTCCCGGTCACGAGGCCCGTCAGCATCGACATGTTGGCGCCCGAGCGGAGCATCTTCACGCGCTGGGCGTAGAGACTCTCGGAGAGCTGGCGGTGGCGCCCCAGCAGGTAGTCGGCCAGGACGTACGCGCGGATTTCTTTATTGGTGCGCGGCTGGACGAGCAGGTCGCCGAGATATTGCCGCTCGCGCTCTTCCGGCGTCTCCTTGTAGTAGTACTCGTACAGCCGAGCGGTCACGCGGCGCTCGAGCGCGAGCGACAGCACTGCCGCGCCCAACGCCAGGACCACCAGCACCCAGTGCAGGCTCGCCAACAGGCCCGCCATCAGGATGATCGTCACGACGTTGCCCGACAACCCGAGGATCGACCAGGTCAGGTCGCCCGGCCGCCACGACACGTCCCGTTTGGCGCGCGCCAGGCGATCGTGCCAATCGGAATTGTCGAAGTGCCCCATGTCGAGCTTCGACGCTTTGGCGAGCAAGCGCCGCTCGGCCTCGAGCTCCACGCGCCGCACGAACAACTGGCGGCCGTAGCCGGCGTAGGCGCCGAGCGCGCGCTGCACGCCGGTGGCGAGCCACAGGCCGGCGATGGTGGGGATCATGTCGCGCAGCGTGAGCGATTGCGCCCGCGCCAGCGCGATTTGGTTGACGAGGCGCGCGCCCAGGAAGACGAGAATCGGCGTGAGCGTGGCGCCCAGGATGCCCAGCACGGAATAGCGGATCAGCGCCTTGGGCGACGCCGCCCAGGCGAGCTCCATGCCCTGCCGCAGGTTCTTCCAGACGCGGCGGGCGCGGTTATCCAGTGCTGCGGTCGCCTCAGCTTCCAGGGTGGTACTCCCGCTCGGTATGCCCCACGAGCTGGGGGCGGTAGAAGTACACCACGCGCAAATTGCCCGTGGCGTAACGTGCCGCTTGGTCGTTGAAGTGCGGTGAGCGCGGATCGCCGCTCTCGCCGCCCGCCGTCACCGCCCGGGCGCGCACGCTGTCGCCGAACTCTACCACCGCCAGGAAGCTGTTGCCGCTCGACCCGTACCATTTCTTAGTGTTGGTGTAGGGCCGAGCGCCGAAGGCCGCGAGCGAGCCCCACAGCGACGCCGTGAAGGGCACCGGGATGCTGGGACCGGCGTCGTCGAAGCGCGGGGCGATGTCATCGTTGATCCGTTGAAAGCGATTGATGTCGCCCCACGGCGTCTGCCACGTGCCGTAGTTCGCGCTCAGCAGGTCGCAGGCCGCCGCCAACGCGCCGAGGAGCTCGGCGGGCGTCGCGCGCTCGGTCGCGTACGTCAGCGCGGACATCCCCGCATCCCGCGCCTCGGGGGCCACGCGGCGCAGCAGCTCCTGCCCCCAGAAGACGGCGAGGGATGTGGGCACGGAGGTGGCGCTCCAGCGATAGTCCCAGTCGCGCAACGCTGCGATCTGGTCCGCGAACCGCGTCTTGACCGAGTCCGGCGCATGGTCATAAGCCTGCAACAGCGGCGGCAGCAGGCGCTCGAACGCGGGCAGATAACTGTCGAACGCCGCCGCCATGAGCGCGTCCATGGTGAAGTCTTTCTTATCCGCCAGCACGCGCAGCGCGTGGTAGCCGCGCGGCGTCTCCTCCATCCCGGTCTCGACGTACGCCGGGAAACTGCTCTGCTTAGGACTGGCCCACCCCGCGGCGGACCACGGCCAGTTGTTCGAGTTGTAGAGCCAGCCGCTCGCGGGATTCAACAGACCGGGGGTTTCTTCGATCGACAAGAGCCCGTGATAATCGGTGGCGGGATTGCTGCCGTCCACCGGTTTGGTCCAGTCGAACGTCGTGTCGCGGCGCGGGATGTAGTTGGAATGGAAGTAGGCGATGTTCCCCGATGCGTCCGCGAAGATGGTGTTGTTGGACGAATTGCTGTGCAGGTCCATGATCTTTCGGAACGCCGCGTAGTCCTTGGCTTTGGTGCGCGAGTAGGACTGGATCAAGGCGTTCACGGGATTCTGCATCAGGCTGACGCTCACCCACTGATCGCCCTGCTTGCGGACGACAGGTCCATGACGCGTGGAGTAGACCGTGAACGTTCGGCGCGCCATGCCGCTATCGCTGCGGTACGGCACCGCAATGGTTCGGACGGTGACGGGAAGGTCCTGGGAACCGTGGCGGTAAGTGTAGCGCCCGCCCTGTGTGCTGACCGTCTCGAGGAACTCGTCGACGTTGTCCACGCCGCTCGAGGTGTGCATCCAGCCGGCCGTTGCATTGAACCCCTGGTAGATGAAGATCTGCCCCCACGTGACGGCGCCGTAGGCGTCGAGTCCTGCGTCGCTCACCATCTGCAGCTCGGAGCGGAAGTAGAACGATGTTCGACGGCGCAATGGCGATGCCGTTGGAGCCCCCGGGCTCAGCGACCGGATCGTCGTCGTCGCTGCCGCCGCTCGCCTGCGGGAGCGCGCCGGAGCCGTAGAACACGCGCAGGTCGCGCGTGCTGATGCGCTCGATGTCGCCGCCGATGCTGCCTTCCGTGAAGGACAACGCCATCCACGGCTCGAAGCGCGTGATGACCCGCGGCTTCACCTCAGGGTGCTTGGAAAGATAGAAATTCAGTCCGTCGGCCCACGCGGTCATCAGTTGCTGCAGCCAGACGGGGCTCTTGGCGTACAACGCTTTGAGCGTGTCGGGATCGACGAACAGCTTCTGGCGCAGGTCCTGATAGACGGCCTGCTCGCCCTCGGCTTCGGCGAGCCGGCCCAGCGAGTTCAAGTAGTTGGTCTCGACGCGATTGAAGTCGTCCTCGGCCTGCGCGTAGATCATCCCGAACACCGCGTCGGCGTCGGACTTGCCGTACACGTGGGCGATGCCCCAGTCGTCCCGGATGATCGTGACGCTCTGGGCGTGCTGCGCCCAGCGGGCGGCGTCCTGGGCGCGGGCACTGCCCGCGGCGGCGTAGACGAAGAACGCGATGCCGAGTGCGATCATACGCATTGGGACCTCGCTGCGCCTGGGCGTTCTGGGTGCGGACGGACGCGTAGATCGCCGCGTCCCAGGCGTTAGGGATGCCGATAATGCCGGGAAACTTGTGCTGGGGATGAATCCGGGGCCAGTGTTCTCCGGAGTGTTACGCGCCTCCATCACGGAGGACGCCGAGGGTTCGCTACTCCGCGAGCGAATTCCAGAACTCGAGCGTCAGGGGATCCACCGGCTGGCCGGCGCGTAGCCGCTCGCGCATCTGGATCGCTACAATTTCCCGCAGCACCCCGTCGCGGTCGCGCGGCACACGCTTGGCGAACTTGGCACGTTCCTTCCGCCGGCCGCGGCGCCCCGGCTCCAGGAAGTCGGCGAGATAGAGCATCTTGCCAACGTCGTCCCATCCCGCGTAACCCACGCTGTGATAGCGCACGGCCGCGAGCACACCGGCATCGGTCTCGCCGTCCCGCGCGGCGCGATCCGCGGCGGCCGGGCCATGGGGCGTCCCCGCCGGCAAATCGGCGTCACGCAGCGCGTCGTGCAGCCAGACGGCCCGAAGCCAGCGGGCGCGCTGCGACGCGCTGACGCGCATCTCCTCCGCCCATGCCTCCACCAGCGCCGCGACGCGCCGGATGTGCGCACGGCGGCGGCGCCGCGTCTGCGCCCAGGCCGGCAACTCGAACACGGCAGGCCGTCGCTGGACGCGCGCGGGCGCGAACCAGCGGGCCAAATTCTTCCAGGTACGACGGACGAAGGCGAGAATGGCGTAAGCTACCACTCGTGACGGAGCCTTTACAGCGCGCCGACGGGGCCGCGACGCCGGGGCGCTCCTCAAGACCGCTCCATTCGGGGAATGCCGGGAAACTTGTGCTGGGGACGAATCCGAGGTCAGTATTCTCCCATGTCACGCGCCTTCGTCAAGGAAGACGCCGGGGGCCCAGAGAAACGCTACTACCTGCCCCCGCGCGACGACCCGGGGTACGACGCCGCCGCCGCGGCGGCGCTGATCGAAGGCGCCGACGTCGGCGACTCATATTCGGCCGAGCTCGCGACCGGGTATCAGTGGGGCGAGCCGAAACTGCGGCCGCACGTCGAGCGTATCCTGGCGACGGCGCGGGCGGAGAGGAATGAGCGACTCGAGCAGCTGGCCGAGCGATTCCTTCGGGCGTAAGCTGCGCGGCTTCGGACCGCTCGGCATCCTCGCCATCCTCGTCATTATCGTCGCCGGCAATTTCCCCGTCCCTGGTACGGCCGGGCCATTGGTGTTGCTGTGGGCGTCTTGGTCGCGCACGCCCTGGCGCGACCTCGGGTTCGTGCGGCCCGCGAGCTGGCCGCGCGACGTCGCTAGCGGCATCGTCCTCGGGATCGCCCTCAAGATCCTGATGAAGGCGCTCGTGATGCCGCTGCTCGGCGCCCCGCCGGTCAATGCGGCCTTTCATTATCTCGCGGGCAATGCGGCGGCGCTCCCCGGAGCGATCTTTTTGATGGTGGTGGGGGCGGGGTTCGGCGAAGAGACCCAGTTTCGCGGGTTTCTGTTCGAGCGCCTGCGCACGCTGCTCGGCCTGGGGGCACGGGCGCGAACTGCGGTCGTGCTCGTGAGCGCGGTGCTATTCGGGCTGAAGCATTATCCCGGGCAGGGTTGGCCGGGCGTCGAGCAGGCGACAATGACCGGTCTGGTGTTCGGGGCAATCGTGGCCCGCACCGGCCGGCTGTGGACCGCCATGTGCGCGCACGCCGCGTTCGACCTCGCCGCCGTGTGGATGATCTACGCAAATCACGAGGCGGCGATCGCGCATCTCATCTTCAAATAGCCGGGAACCGTGGTTTAGTGCGGCAGCAGTGCGAAAGGGTTCTCCCTCTCTTGCGCGCCGTGGCGGACGCACGGATATACAGGCACCGCCGTACACCGAGGTTCGTCATGAAGACCCTACTGTCGCTCGCGCTCGTCGTTCTCCTGCACACCGCGGCTCAGTCCCAAGGCACCCCGACCGCCCAGCGACCCGTCCCGGGCGGGGCGATACCCGCGTGGATGGTCCAGCTCCAAGGGACCATCGCCTGGCAGCAGGTCACGCCGGCCGGTGTGCTCCTCGTCTCGACCGACCGGGAGCTCGCCGGGATCGACATCGAGCTCGGCAAGGAGGCTTGGGAAAAGCCCGACCTGGGCGGCCTGCCCCCCGACAGCGTGCGCATGGTCGAGGGCTCGCTCCTGATGGAAGCGGCGCGCCCCGGCCTGCTGCTGGTGTTCGATCCCGTGACGGGCGTGACCGTCTTCGATTCGCGGCAGCTCAACCTGGCACAGGTCGTCACGCGCCGCGTGCTGCCGCAGAGCGGCACGCTGCTGGTCCACGGGCGGCGCACCAGCGGCCCGGCGATCGTGGCGCTGTACGATCTCCAGACCGGCGCCCAGCGCTGGGTGAGTGAGTCGCTGTTCGAGCAAGCCGGTCCCAAGAAGTCCGGCTTCGGCGGCTTGATGCAGCGCCTGGAGCGCGGCGCGTCGGAGCAGACGACCCTCGAAGTGCTGCAGGCGGGGCCTGACATGATCGTCGTCCAGACGCTCATGGGCTTGAAGGGCGTAGACGCCAAGACGGGCTCCGTGCGCTGGGCCGCGACGTTGCCGACGGCACGCGCGGGCAATGCCGCGCGGCACGTGCACCTCTATCCGTCGCTCGACCAGCCCGATCGCATCTACGTGAGCTTCGACGACCGACTGATGGCCTACCGTTTGGCCGACGGTCAGGCGCTGTGGACGAAGCCGCCGCAGGTGGATGGCTGGGTCCACGACATCGTGCAGCATCCGGCGGGCATCATCATGCTGCCGGAATCGCCGCCCGCGAACCAGGCGACGGGCAACGTGCGCATCGTGAACGGCGTGGTGCAGACGGGATTGTCCGTGGTGCGCTACGCCGACGGCACCACCATCAACGACAAGCCGCTGCACATGCGGGGCACGGTCACGACCGCGCTGGTCACGGGCGGCGCCGCGGTGCTCGCGGTCGATGCCGAATCGCGCACGTTCGTGAATGTGCTGGACGTGGCCGCAGCGACGGTGCGCCTGCAGAAGGACGTGAAGATCAAGGGCCAGCTCGCGTATGCCGAGCTGACGCCCGCGGGGCTGTTGTACATCTCGCGGCCCGACGCGGCGACCAACGCGGAGGTCAACGTCATCGACTTGACGACGGGCGAACCCAAGTTCAAGGATGCGATCGAGAGCGGCAAGCCGCTGAACCAGGACAACTACAATGCGGCGCGCTACTCGCTGCACCATGTGATCGAGGGCGCGACGATGTATGTGTTCGCCAGTCACGACCACAAGCTCTACGCCGTCGATCGCACGACCGGCACGTTCAAGGCGCTGGGCGGCGAAGTCAAAATGCAAGGCGATGAGGACCCGACCGACATGGAGATCCGGCCGGCGGGCATCGTGTTGATCTCCCCGCAGAATCTCGTCCTGATGGGACGCGACGGGCAGGTGAAGCAGCAGGTGTACAACCCGGCGCCGCAGCTGCCGGGACTGTTGCGCGCGTTGTATCGTCTCCAGGCCGTGCGGGCGGGACTCTACGGCGCGGCCGCTTCGGCCTACGGGGATGCGTTCGCGCAGTCGTCGCGCCAGGCAACCGATTCCAACGCGCGCCGCCTCGAGGGGCAGATCGCAAACGCATATTCGACGGGCGGAACGCAGCTCGCGGGCTATTCGCACCAGGCCGCGGCGCTGGCCTCGAAGCGGTTCAAGGCTTCGCTCACGGTGTCGAATGCGGTGTTCATGCTGACGAAGTCGCCCGATGGCAACGGCAACGTCCTGCTGCAGATCGACAAAGACACAGGACAACCCAAGTCGCGCGTGGACCTGGGCAAGGATCGCGAGCCCGTCTACGCGGTGGACGATGTTGCGGGGTTGCTGTTTCTCAAGACGGCGGCGGGGACGCTGACGAGCTTCCGGCTAACAATGCCTTGATCTGGCAAATGGAACGGGCGCTGGGTGATCATCAACGTGGTGAGGGTCAACCGGCCCGAGACGCGCTGAAGTTCGGCCTGCTGCCGCTGCTCGCCCGCCTCGCGCTGAGCGTCGAGTTCGTGTACGCGGCGCAGGGCAAGGCGTTCGGTTGGTCGGGCCAGGCGGCCTACATGGCGTCGCAGGGGATGACGTTCATTCCATCGTTGCTTGGGGCGGCGCTGGTGATCGAAGCGGTGGGCTCGCTGTGTCTGATCACGGGCTTCGTCGCGCGCCAGGCCGCCGGCGTGATGTGCGTCTATCTCGGCATCGTGACCGTACGACTGCACGGGTTCTGGCACATGACCGGGATGTCAGCCGCCGCCAATGAAACGCACTTCTTCAAGAACTCGGGGATGATGGGCGGACTGCTGATGATCACGGCGTATGGGCCCGGAACGTGGGTGCTGTCCCGCCTGAGCCGCGCTAGCCATCGTACGCCCGCTGCAGCCCCGCGATATCGATCTTCGTCATCTTGAGCATCGCGTCCATGGTGCGCTGCGCTTTTTTCGGATCCTTGTCCTGCAGCATCCGGCCGAGGGCGGTGGGGATGATTTGCCAGGACAGGCCGTACTTGTCCTGGAGCCAGCCGCACTGATCCGTCCGGCCGCCGGCCGAGAGCCTATTCCACAGGTCGTCCACCTCGGCCTGCGTCTCGCAGTTCACGAACAGCGAGATGGCGGGCGTGAATCTGTATTTCGGCCCGCCGTTCAGCGCGTATAACGGCTGGCCCTCGAGCTGGAAGCTCACGGTCATCGGGTTCGCGAACACGATCTTCGAGTTCTTGAAGATCGAGACGTAGAACTTCGCGGCTTCCTCGGCTTTGCCGTCGAACCAGAGGAACGGGATGATCTTGTTCATCGCTTGGCTCCGGTGGTGAGAACATTGGACTCGAGGCGATCGTAGCTCTGTTCGACGCCCGTGGTCATGCCGGCCTTGAGGACGGAGTCACGGACGGCCCTGGACGCGTACAGCACGGTCGTGGTGAGAATCGTCTTGCCCCCCTGCTCTCTCAGGACGAGCGTGCCCACGGCTTCCCCTTCGTACCAGGGGTCGTCGAATTTCTCAGTCGAGGCAATGCGTGCGATCGGCGTGATCTCTTTGTAGGTGCCGCCCATCGCCATGGTGGTGCCGTCTGAGTCCTTGCGCCACTCGTAGCGATAGCCGCCGCCCACGCGCAGGTCGATCGTGCAGACGGGCATGGACCAGCCGGGAGGGCCCAAAAGCCATTTCCGGACCAGCTCCGGTTTGGTGTGGGCATCCCAGACCAGCTGGCGCGGGGCGTTGAACTCGCGCGTCATGGCGATCTCACGATCGCTCGGCATGGTGACTGTGAGAGTGCTCATGTTTTCTCCTTGAGCTCCTCGAGCAGGGCGTCGAGGCGTTGGTAGTTCCCTTCCCAGAGGCGGCGGTAGCGTTCGAGCCATTTGGTGGCGGCGGCCAATGGTTTGGGCTCGAGTTTCCGGGGCCGGCGCTGGCGGTCCTTGCCGCCCGAGATCAGCCCCGCGCGCTCGAGGACTTTGAGGTGCTTGGAGATGGCGGGCTGGGACATATCGAACGGCGCGGCCAGCTCGTTGACCGCAGCCTGCCCCGACGCGAGCCGAGCGAGGATCGCGCGGCGGGTGGGGTCCGCGAGGGCGGCAAAAATGGCGTCGAGCCGGGCGGTGGATTGCATAACTGATGGGTTATATAACGAGCGAAGGGGACTGCTGTCAAGGTGCGGTCCAAACGCCTGGTTGACTTAAAGCGCGCTTCAACCCCTAGCGTTGGCTCAACTACCAGCACTCGTGTGGGGGGCTATGGAGCGCTTGCGATTCAAACAGATGCCAATGGGGGTCAAAGTGGCGGTGGCGATCGCGTTCTTCACCGCCTGGGTGTCGTTCGAGGAGTTCGTGATCAACCGCACCGGCCTGTGGCACTACATGCCGCTCTACAAGACGGCGGCCGGGTGCGCGTGGGACCTCGCCGTCGCTGCTATCATCGCCTACGGCATTTGGCGTGCGGAGCGATCAGCAGGAGCGTGACGCCACCGCGATCCGGCTGCCGCATTCCTCGAGATCCTGGCAGCGGCACCGCAGCGCGGACTTGAGCAGCGCTCGCTTGCGGCGGATCTGGCGGATCACCGCCACGAGCTCGCGTTCTTTCTCTGCGGCGAGGATGCGCCAGCGCGTAGCCGCCGGGACATCCGGCGCGAATCCCGCGACCAAACGCCGCATCTCCGCGATCGTGAAGCCCGCCCGCTTGGCGGCGGCGATGACGGCCAGAGCCTGAAACACGCTCGGCGCGTAGCGGCGGCGACCGTGCTCGCGCGGCGGCGGTGCGACCAGCCCGACCTTCTCGTAGTAGCGCAGCGCTGAGGGGCGCACGCGGGCACGCCGCGCCACCTCGCCGATCGATAGGGCGTTCATCGCGGAGCGCTTCGCCTAAGGCTTGTCATGCCCCGGCCGCTGCGGCGTCGGTTTCTTTTGCCGCGGCGGTTGCTTCGTGGGGTGGTCCGGCTCCTCCGCATCGCGGTGCGGCCCCGCGGGCTTCCCCTCCCGCAGGTTCTGGCGCTGCACGGGCTCCAAGGGCCGCCCCGGATCGGTCTGCTGCATCGCCTTCTGGCGCGTCGGGAACGGCAACGCCGCGGGCGCCGGCGGATTGCGCGCGATCACGGGCGGCGGCACCTGCCGGCTCGGCACGCCGGGACGTGGCGCCGGGGTCCCCGGCGGCCGCTGCATCACCGGCCCGTTGCGGATCTGCGCCGGGACCGGCGGACTCTTCCACGGCGTCACGTGAATCTCGGGCCGCGGCCGCGACGCCACCACCGGCGGCTGTACCGCTGGCTGGCCCGGATTCGCCGGCCGGCTCCATCCCGCGGCCTGGGGCAACGGCTGCACGCGCGGGTGCGCGATGATCTGCGCGCGCGTGATCTCTGGTTGCGTCACCCGCACCACCCGCCGTTCCACCGACTCGCCGCCTTGAAACACCGTGACGGGCACCGCGGTGATGCGCGGGCGGTTGACGTAATGCACTTCCCGCGTCGACACGATGGTCACATCGACATTCACCCGGTCGCGATACTCGGGCCCGTGGTGATACCACGGGTGATAGGGCTCGCGCGGTCCCAACGGGAACCAGCCCTGCACGCCGCCGTTCCCGACGCTCACGAACACCACCAGGGCCGGGGCATAACACGGCCGCTCCACAAAGCGGCCCGGCGCCCACACCCAGCGGTCGCGCCAGTACACCCAGCGGCCGTAGTGAAACGGCACGTAACCCCAGGGCGCGTCGTCCACCCAGGTCCATCCCCACGGATCGATCCACGCCCAGTGGCCCGCGCGATACGGCGCCCATTCCACCGGCACCTCATTCGGATACCACACCGGCCCGTACTCGGGCACCGTCTCCCACGAGCCCGAGCGATCGAGCTCGTCGTAGCCCGGCACGTTGCGGCCGACGTAGCGCGCCGACACCGACGCGGCGAGCGGCTGGTCGCGGCCGGTGCTCCAGCGATCGAAATCGTCGGGCGGGCGCCGCGCGAGACTCACCATGCGAATCGGGTCGCTGCCCGACAGTTGCAGCGCGTCGCCGCCGCGCACCGATTGCACCACTTCGCCCGTCGCCACCTCGGCCAGACCGCTGTCCACCGTGATGGTGGTCGTGCTGTCGGCGTCGGAGACGTCCACCCGGTACGCACCGGCCTGGCGCAGCAGGAACGCGCCGTTCGGCGTGTCGACTTCGACCGAATCCCCGTGCAGATCGTAGACGGCGACGCGCAGCGACCCGCCCGACATGCTGAGCTGGAAGAACGCGTCGGTCAGACTGGCGATGGTGAGGTCGGTCCCGGCCCCCAGGCGGACCGTACAATTGCCCGCCTCGAGCTCGGCGCGGCTGTTCTGGTCAGCGTACAGCCGGTCGCCCGACGTGAGTGTGTAATTGAGGACCGCCTCGCTCCAACTGCTGGCGGCGGTATCGCCGGACGGCTGGAACGACACTCTGCCCTCGCGCACGCTGAGGCGCGCCGCGCGGCCGGGCGGATCGCCGCTATCGCTGGACATCGCAACGGGCGGCGCCGGGGCCTGGAGCGCCAGCAGCAGCGCGAGGGAGAGCATCATGCGGTCGCCTTTCCTTTAGTGACTGATGGCAAAGAACCACGTCCCGATGATCGGACCGCGCACCGGCCGCTGGCCCGGCTGTGGCGGCGGGGTACCCGGGGGCGGCGGGCCGTACTCGGGCTGGAACAGGTACGCCACGTGTTTCACCGGATCGACCGCGATTGTCTTGGCGCCGCGCATCGTGCTGACTGTCGCCACCACCGTGTACTTGTCGGGCGAGTCTTCGTGGACGACGGTGACGTTGCTGTCACGCCCCGCGGGGATGTAAAACAGCCTCTCGGTCGCATCGAAGCCCAGCGCGTCCACGCCATCGCCGTTGGCGACGGTGGCGACGATCTTCCCCGTGAGTGCGTTCACCACCACGGAGGTCTTGCCGCAGCCCGCGAAAATCCGGTCGGTCGCGCGATCATACGCGATCCCCGTCGGACCCTCGCACGGCGCCAGGGACCACGAGGCGATGGCCTTCCAGGTCTTGGTGTCGATCACCTGCATGGTGCTGGTGCCTTCATTATTGACGAAGAGCTTCCCCTTACCGTCCGAGGCGGCGCCTTCGGGGCCGTTGTCCTCGAGCTGCACCGTGGCCGTGATGGCGCCGGTCGCGGGATCGAGCGCCACGACCGTGCCGATCGGCCGACTGTGATTCGTGAGGATGATGCGGTCGGAGAAGTCGTCATACATGATACCGTCCATGCCGCCCGTCGCCACCGGAATCTTCTTGATCACGGCGAGGGTCTTGAGGTCGAACATGGTGACGGTCGAGTCGCCGCCATTGGTGATGAAGCCGTGCCCCGACTTGGGCGCCAGCGCGATGCCGTGGGTGCGCGGCGTGTCGGGAATGTCGCCCAACACCTTGCCGGTGACGCCGTCCACCACCATCACGTGCGTGCCGCGGGACACGAACACCCGGCCGGTCCCCGGCTCGGCCGTGAGGTAGTCGGTGCCGCCGTCGCCACCAATCGAGTACTTTTGTACCTTGAACGTCTGCGCCGAACTCGCGAGGGGCCACGCCAAAGCGGCCAGCAGGAGCGCGGGAACAACGCGTGCGTACGTGAGCATACGGTCCTCGGTGAGGGGTCGAAGGGTACGTCCCTGTAAATGTACGCGCGGCTGGCCCCGGCCGTGGTGCCATATGCGACTGCCCGTGTCAGCCAGGTGTAAGGTACGGAGGCTAGGTTCCGTCGCGGTCTTACTCCAACCACGAGGGTGTGCGCATGCGCTTCGGGAAATGGACGGTAGCAGCGCTGCTGTTGACGTTCGCAGTCGCGGCCCAGGCGGCCGCACAAGATAAGAAATTGAAGCGGTCCGACCTGCCACCCGCCGTGGGGAAGACCGCCGACGCGCAAAGCGCAGGCGCCACCGTGCGAGGCTATTCGAGCGAGACCGAGGACGGTCAGCTCAGCTACGAGGTAGCGCTGACGGCGAACGGGCACGCCCGGGATGTGAGTATCGCTCCCGACGGCACCGTGCTGGAGATCGAAGAAGAGGTGGCGTTCGACTCGCTCCCCGCAGCTGTCCGAGCCGGCCTGACACAAGCGGCGGGCGCGGGCAAGATCGGCAAGGTCGAGTCGCTCACCAAGAAGGGCGCGATCGTGGCCTACGAGGCGCACGTCCTCACCGGGACCAAGCGCTCCGAAGTGCAGGTCGGGCCGGACGGCAAGCCGCTGGCACATCCCGAGTAGCGCGTTGCGAAACTCCGTATGGCCCAAGACGTGCGCCGGCGTGTTGGCCGGCGCCGTCCTGTCGCTCGTTGGCCCGGGGACCCGGCTCTCCGCCCAGACGATCGACACCATCGTCGTCACCATCCACAACATTTACGACCGCAACCACAACGCGCCGCGCGCCATCGCGGGTGTCGGCAACGCGCTGCACATCCCGACGCGCGCGTGGGTGATTCGCCGCACGTTGCTGGCCAAAAAGGGCGATCCCTACGACTCGGCGAAGGTCGCCGAGAGCGAGCGGGCGCTGCGGGCGTTGGGCATTTTCCGCGCGGTGCGCATCGATACAGTCCGCAGCAATGGCCGGCTCGCGCTGCGCGTCGAGACGGACGACGCCTGGAGCACCATCCCCGACTTCGATTATTCAGCCGTGGCCGGCGATGTGTTGTGGGCGGTGGCCTTCACGGAAGGGAATCTGCTCGGCAGCGGCACGGCGTTGACCGGCCGTTACGAGCAGACGCCGGACCGCCACAGTCTCAGCGTGGGGTACACGAGTACGGGCGTGCTCGGCCGACGGACTGTGCTCGCCGCGCAGTACAAGACGATCTCCGACGGGCGCAGCGGCAATTGGTCGTTCGGCGTGCCGTTCTACGAAACCGTGGCGCCGCGCGCGCTCACGACGTCGGGCACGGTGGCCAAGGAGCGCGTGCTGCAATTTCGCACCGCGAGCTGCGCTTCGGCCTCGACGGCGGCGTGGCGCTGGCGTCCACGCCAGTGAGTTATGCGCGGCTCTGGTTCGGCGCCGCCTGGCGGCGCGAAGACTTTGCCCCCGCCGCGACGCTGCCGTTTCCGCGCTCGACCTTCGGCACCGTGGGTGCGGGGCTGGAGCTGAAGCGCGTGCGCTTCACGGTGCTCGAGAATCTCAACTCCTTCGCCCGCCAGGAAGACATCGATCTCTCGCAGACGCTGCACGTCGGGGTCTGGGCAGCGCCGCGGGCCTGGGGATACCGCTCGGGCGAGGCCGGCCTCGGCCCCGAGGCGAGCGGACAGCTCAGCGTCGTGTGGACCCGCGGCTTCGCCGTGCTGCGCGGCCAGGCGGCGGGTGTGTTGGCCAGCGCGGGCGTCGACTCGGGCCGCGTGACGGGCGCTGCGACGATCGTAAGCCAGGACCTGCCGCGGCAGTCGCTGTTGGCGCATCTCGAGGGCGGCGCGTTGCGGCGGCCCAAGCCGGGCGACGAATTCGATCTGTGGCGTGACAACAAGGGCCCGCGCTTGTTCGGCGCCCACGCGCTCACGGGCACGCGCATGGTGTGGCTGGCGCTCGAGGACCGCGTGGTGCTCAAGGACGAAATCGCGGGCTTGTTCGGTGTGGGCCTGGCGCCGTATCTCGACTACGGCGGCGCCTGGTACGCCGACGAGCCGACGCGGATCGGGGGCGACGTGGGGCTCGCCTTGCGGCTCGGGCCCACGCGGCTCACGATCACGGACGTGGGGCAGTTCGCCTTCGGCTACCGGTTCGGGCGGGGCTTCGCAGGCAAACACTGGGCGTTCACGGCCACCGGAAACACCATCATCTATTGAATCGGAGCAGTCCTACGCTGGCGCGGGACTCACCGCCCCGTGCAACTGGGTCGGCTGTCGTGCCAACCCCCGTGGATAAATCCGTACGCCTCGTCCGTCAGGTCCCGCACTAGCTTCTCCGTCGACGCGTAGGTGTATTGGTAGCGGCCGAAATTGTGGATCAGGCCCTGCCCCCAGCCCCGGAGCTCCAGCCCGCCCGTGAAATGGTCCTGGCCGTCGTTGCTGATCGAGAAATTGAAAATGAAGTTGGTCTGCTGGCCGTTGGGCTCGGTGAAGCTGTTGCCGTCGGGCGACCCCAGCGTGTTCAGCTCGTTCAGCACTTCTCCGCGGTGGTCAGTGCGCGCGCTGGCCTCGTCCTCCGGCCGGTACGTGTAGCTGACGCTGATCGTCAGCAGCAAGGCCTGGTTGCGGATCGGATCGATGGTGGCCGAACACGGCTCTGCGTAAGCGCGGCGCCGCGGCGGCGTACACGCCGCGAGCACCAGCAAGGCGGAAACGAGGATCGGTCGTATCATGGTTCGCCCGGCCAACAATGCACGCGGCCGTCCGCCTGTCAAGACGGAGTGCGCCGGCGTAAGATGCCCAGGGGATGAATGCTCCGATCTCTTCGAACTGAGTGAGGTCCCATGTCGCCCGCGAACGGCAAACCGCCCGTCGTCTTCGTGCACGGCTTGTGGCTGCACGCGGAATCGTGGAACAAGTGGGTCGCGTTCTTCAAGGAGAATGGCTACGACGCGCGCGCCGCGAGCTGGCCGGGTGACGGCCCGAGCACCGAGGCCACGCGCCAGAACGCGCAGGCAGTCGCGCGCTTCGGGGTGAGGGAAATTGCGGACCACATCGCCGCGCAACTCAAGTCCCTGCCCCCGAAGCCGATCCTCATCGGCCATTCCTTCGGCGGCCTGCTGGTGCAGAACCTGCTCGGCCGCGACCTCGCCGCCGCGGCCGTCGCCATCGACCCGGCACCGATCAAGGGCGTGTGGCAGTTGCCGCTGTCGGCGCTGCGGTCCGCGTTCCCAGCGCTGGGGAACCCCTTCAACTACGGCCGCGCGGTCTCGCTGACCGCGTCGCAGTTCCGCTACGCCTTCACCAACGCGGTCTCGGAGGCGGAGGCGCGCGAGCTGTATGGCAAGTACGCCATGCCCGCCCCGGCGCGCCCGCTCTTCCAGGCGGCGACCGCCACGTTCAACCCCGGCGCGGCCACCAAGGTCAACACGGCGAACGCGACCCGTGGCCCGCTGCTCCTCATCTCCGGCGCGGCGGACCATACGGTACCGCCGGTTCTCGTTCGTAGCACGCTGCAGCGCTATCGCAAGTCGCCCGCCGTCACCGAGATCAAGTCGTTCGACGGGCGCGGCCACTCGCTCACCATCGACAGCGGCTGGAAAGAGCTGGCCGACTACAGCCTGAGCTGGCTGCGTGGAAAGGGGCTGTGACCCATACCTGATCTGTGTAGGCCAAATCTGACAAGGACTTCGTAATAAGGCTCACGGCGATAACCCCTAGGGCAGCCATGTTACAGGATGAAGAGCCCAATCCGGCTGCTGATCGTCGAAGACTCAGAGGCCGACGCCGAGCTGCTGTTGCGTGAGCTTACGCGCGGGGGTTACGACCCCGCGTTCGAGCGGGTGGCGAGCGCCGCTGCGATGACAGCCGCGCTCGACCGCCAGACCTGGGATCTCGTGGTCGCCGACAACAGCATGCCCGGGTTCACTGGCATGGAAGCGCTCGCCCTCGTGCGCGCCCGCAGTGCCGACGTCCCATTCATCTGCGTCTCGGGCACCACCAGCGAAGACCAGGCCGTGCTGGCGATGCGCGCCGGTGCCAACGACTACTTCCCCAAAGGACAGCTCAAGCGCCTGCCGGCGGCGATCGCGCGCGAGCTGCGCGAGGCGAACGGCCGCGCGGCGCAACGCGCGTCGGAAGCGAGTCACGCGGCGCTGATCGAAAAAGCGCCCGTGGGCGTGTACCGCTCGACCCCCGCCGGCAAGGTCCTCTCGGCGAACGCCGCCGTCGTGCGCCTCCTCGGCTACGACTCCGCGGCCCAGGTGCTGCAGCTCGACATGACGCGCGATGTGTACGCCGATCCGGCCGAGCGCCAGCGCCTGCTCGATCGCGATACCTACACCGACCGCGAGTACGACGACGTGGAAGCCACCTGGAAGCGCAAAGATGGCACCCCCTTGAACGTGCAGCTCAGCGTCCGCGCGGTGCGCAACGCGGCGCGCGAGGTCGAGTACTACGAGACGTTCGTCCGCGACGTCACCGAGCAGCGGCTGCTACAGCAGCAGCTCGTGCAGGCGCAGAAAATGGAGGCAGTGGGCCGGCTGGCGGGCGGCATCGCGCACGACTTCAACAACCTGCTCACGGTGATCTCGAGCTACAGCGACCTGCTGCTCGAAGACCTCGCCCGCGACGACCCACGGCGCGACGACGTGGAGCAGGTCCGCAAGGCCGCCGAAGGCGCGGCGGCGCTCACGCGCCAACTGCTCGCGTTCAGCCGCCAGCAGGTGCTGCAGCCGCGCGTGGTGAGTCTGAACGTGGTCGTCGGTGATCTCCGCAAGATGCTGCAGCGCGTGATCGGGGAGGACGTGGACTTTGCCGCGATTCTGGCGCCCGAGCTGCGCGCGGTGAAGGCCGACGTGGGACAGATCGAGCAGGTGCTGATGAATCTCGCCGTGAATGCGCGCGACGCGATGCCCACGGGCGGGAAGCTCACCGTCGAGACCACGAACGTCGAACTCGATACGGACTACACCCGCACGCACCACGCGGCGGCGGCCGGGCACTTCGTGATGCTCGCGGTGACCGACACCGGCACCGGGATGGACGAGGCGACCCAGGCGAAAATCTTCGAGCCGTTTTTCACCACCAAGGGACCCGGCAAAGGCACGGGGCTCGGCCTCGCCACGGTCTACGGCATCGTGAAGCAGTCGGGCGGGTTCGTGTGGGTGTATTCGGAGGTCGGCCATGGCACGAGCTTCAAGATCTATCTCCCGCAGGTAGCCGAGGCGGCCGACGCGCACCGCGCTCAGGCGCCTGCCCCGGCCATGTCACGGGGCACCGAGACCGTGCTGGTGGTCGAGGATGCGCCGGCGGTGCGGGCGGTGACTCGGCAGGTGCTCGAACGGCAGGGCTATACCGTGATCGAGGCTGCGGGGGGCGACGCCGCGCTGCAGCTGGCGGCCGCACACGCGGGTCCGATCCACCTGCTCTTGACCGATGTGGTGATGCCGGGCTTGAGCGGGCGGCAGGTCGCGGAGCGGCTCGCCATCAGGCGGCCCGAAATGCGGGTGCTCTACGCTTCGGGGTACACCGACGACTCGATCGTCCGCCACGGCATTCTCGAGGAAGGCATCGCCTACTTGCAAAAGCCGTTCACGCCCGAGAGCCTGGCGCGCAAAGTCCGTAACGTGCTCGACGCGTAACTACCGCGCCGCCGTTGCCTCCTGCTGCGTCAGCCGCCGCTGCTGCCGGTACGCGAGGTTCGCCATGTGCGCCGCCACCGCCGTGCGATAACCCAGCTCGACCGGCGCGTTGGGCTGCCGCCGCGCGCGCACACAGTCCAAGAAGTTCGCCATGTGATCCTGCTCGGCCGCCCGGCCCGTCGCGACCCCCCCATCGGGCCGGTTCGCCGATTCGGGCCAGTAGTGCACGCCCGACATCAGCCGGCCCGTCACCATGTCGGTCGCACCCGACAGCCGCTCGATCGTGCCGTCGGACCCGAGTACGCGTTCACCCAGTCCGAAGTGGCTGTTACTGAACGTCGATTGCCACGTCACCACCAGATCCGGGAACTCGAGCGTCACGGCGATGGTGTCGGGTACCTCGCGGCCGTCCTGCTCCGAAAAGACGCCGCCCGACATTGCCGCAGCCACAGGCAACGGCAGGTCCAGCAGGCCCATGATGAAGGACAACTGGTGCACCATGTTCTCGGTGACGTTCCCTCCTGAGAATTCCCAGAACAGCCGCCAATTAATAAAGGCGAATGGGTCGAACGGCCGCGCCGGCCTGCCATTCAAGAACGCGCTCCAATCGACGTGATCGGCCGTGCAGTCCGACGGCACGGCCCGCACCCACTGGCCGTGGCCGCGCGGCGTATTGCGGCTCATCCAGGACTCGACCGCCGTGATCTTGCCGACGCGACCCTCCTTGATCCATTGCCGCGCGTCGGCGAAGGCGCCGGTGCTGACGTGCTGCAACCCGATCTGGATAACACGGCTCGATCCCTGCGCCGCCGTTCGGCACGCCTCCGCCTCCGCGATCGACCAGGTCATCGTCTTCTCGGCATAGAGGTCCTTGCCGGCGGCGATGGTGTCGAGGAAATGCCGCGCGTGACAGTGCAACGGCGA
>WNFJ01395675.1_pt1 | contig 18735 bp, 17 predicted proteins | sample 5400461 | NCBI WGS metagenome assembly WNFJ01 (sample SAMN13153349, study PRJNA577476) | soil metagenome | isolation source: 115 cm saprolite on Douglas fir-dominated hillslope | place: USA:California | collected 2013-09-17
TTTCGGCATGGTAGTCTTCCAGTCCCACCATTTTCAGGAGTTCGTACATTCTGTTAAGCCACTGGTCGCGTGGGATGTGATGGTGCACTTCGAAAGGTTCCATGATGATGTCAGTGACAGTCATCCTCGGGTCGAGCGACGCGTATGGATTCTGGAAAATGTACTGCATCTGCCGTCTGAGCGCGAGGACTTGAGTCCTGTTCGCTTTCTTGAAAGTTTCAGTGATATTCTTTCCTTCGAAGAAAACATCTCCCGATGTCGGTGGCTCCAGATACAACATGCACCGGGCAATCGTGGTTTTTCCAGAGCCGCTCTCGCCAACTAGGCCGAGGGTCTCGTTCCGTATGATTTGGAAAGAGACTTGGTCGACTGCGTGCACTTCTCCGATCTTACGTCTTAGTATCACTCCTCTTTCATAGACTGAAAAGTGTTTTGTGAGCTCTTTGACTTCAAGCTCGACGTCGTCCGTTCTGAGTCAGCTCGCCACAGCTGATTTTAGATCGAGTTCCTTCCATCGATGGCAATGCACCAGGCGTCCATCTCCGATGGACTCGAGCTCGGGATCTTTGTCAATGCAGATCTGCCTGGCGTAGGAGCATCTCGGGTGGAATCTGCACCCTGATGGAGGCTGGATGAGATTCGGCACGTTTCCGGGTATGACCGAGAGCTTCTGCTTTCTCAAGGCTAGGCTTGGGACAGATGAGAGGAGCGCTTCGGTGTATGGATGTTTGGGGTTCTCAAACACTTGCTCGGTAGTTCCGGTTTCGCATATTTGTCCGGCGTACAAGACAGTCACTCTGTCGCAAGTGTCTGCTACGATGCCTATGTCGTGCGTGATGAGGACCATGGCTAAGTTGAATTTGTCCTTCAGCGCTTTCAATAAGTCGAGGATTTGAGCCTGGATGGTTACATCCAGCGCGGTCGTGGGCTCATCGGCCAGGATTAGGCTCGGCTCGCAGGAGAGTGCTCTTGCTATAGCTATCCGCTGTTTTGTTCCGCCGCTCAGCTCGTGTGGATACTGGTTGATCCTGATGTGCGGGTCCGCTATTTCGACGCTGTGTAGGAGTTCCGTTGCCTTGGCTAGGGCGTATTTCTTCGAGACACGCTGGTGCCTCATTATTACCTCTGTAAGTTGGTCGCCTACCGTGTAGACTGGGTCAAGGGTCGTCGTCGGATCTTGGGGAATATACGCGATCTCTTTCCCTCTTATCTGCCGCATTTCAGCTTCCGTTAGTCCGAGCAGGTCTTTGCCCTGGAATTCCATGGTCCCTTCGACAATCTTTCCAGGAGTCGGAACAATTCGCATTATTGATTGGGCGGTTACGGTCTTGCCCGAACCGGATTCTCCAACGAGGCCAAGCGTCTCGCCCACGTTCACATAAAGGCCCACACCGTCAACCGCCTTCACGACTCCCGCAAAGGTGTAGAAGTGGGTCCTTAATCCCTCGACACGGAGAATCTGACGAGTAGACAAAGCTCCTACTCCCTTAATCGCGGGTCAAGAGCATCTCTCAAGCCGTTTCCCAGAAGGTTGAAGCCCATTACGAACAGTGTCAGGAATACTGCAGGGAAAGTGATTGCCCACCAAGCCTGATTGATGTATGAGGCTGCGATATTCATCAACTGGCCCCAAGTGTAAGAGTTGGGGGCTCCAAAACCTAGGAAACTAACAGCCGCCTCGGTCAGAACAGATGCGGCTATCTGGAGAGTCGCGAGCACGATTATGATGTGGAGCACGTTGGGAAATAGGTGGCGGAAGAGTATCCTGTTCGCTGAGGCCCCTATCTGGCGTGAAGCGGCAATATACTCGAACTCTCTAACCCTTAGAACTTCTCCGCGAATAATCCTAGCAGCACCTGGCCAGGAAAAAGCCCCTATGATGAACACGACCAGCCACAGTCCTCCAGTAGCGCTAGGGCTGAACTTGATTATGATTTGGAGAAACACCAGTAGTAGCAGGAAGAATGGTATTACGAGGAATACCTCTGTGAGCCTCATCAGCAGGTTGTCGAGCCAGCCGCCGAAATACCCTGCCGCCAGTCCTATGAGGACCGCGATAGCTAAGGCGAAGCCCGTGGCCCCGAGCCCGATTACGAAGGCAGCACGGGTCCCATAGACGATCTCACTGTACACATCGTACCCGAAGCTATTGGTGCCGAAAGGGTGAGAGAGGCTCGGCGGTGCATTAGTGGAGAGGGATCCACCTGCGCACGCAGGTGGTATGCACTCTGGAGGATAGATAGCGAAAAGGCCGTGGTCGTTGCGGGTAAGCACAAAGGGCCAGCCATCAAAGGCTGCGAACAGAGCGAAGAGCCCCACGACTCCAAGACCGGCAATGGCTACTTTGTTCTTCTTGAGCCGCCGCCAGGCCAACGCCCACTGACTGACACCGCGACTAGGCTCGCTTTTCTTCCGCGAGAGGGTTGTTGTCATCGAGGGAGATTCTCCTATTCTATTCGAGACGAATCCTTGGATCTATGTATGCATAGGTAACATCAGTGATCAAGTTCGCTATCAGGGTCATGAGTGTAATCAGTACCACGATGGCTTGAATGACTGGAAAGTCCAGTTCGGTCGTTGAGACTACGAATTGCGCTCCGATTCCGGGCCAGTTGAAGACTGTCTCTGTGACCGGTGCTCCTGCCAACAGCCCTCCAAAATATAGTCCAACGTATGTTACTATGGGGATTAGAGCGTTTCTCAGAGCGTGCTTGTAGATGACGGTCCTTTCGCTAAGTCCACTCGCTCGTGCTGCGAGAATGAAATCTTGTCTCAGAACCTCAAGCATACTGGACCTCACTAGTAAGACCACCGGGGCTAGAAGCGCAAACGTGTAGACGGCGGAAGGAAGGACCAGGTGCCAGAGCTGGTCCAACACTACGTTTCCATAAGGATACTGGCTTGGAATTGTGGATTGGAAACCACCCGAGGGAAACCAGTGCAAGTAGTACCCGAAGATCAGAATGAAAGCTACACCCAGGAAGAAGACAGGTATCGAGGTACCTATGAGAGAGGAGTTTGTGATTGTGACGTCTAGGAGAGAGTATCTCTTTCTCGCTGAGAGTATGCCGATTGGTATTGCTATTACTAGGGAGAGAGCTAGCCCAATGAGCTGTAGTTCAAGAGTTGCCCAGACCTTTTCTGCGATGAGCGTTGAGACGAGACCGCTGGAGTAGGAGTATCCAAGGTTGAGCGTGAGGAGTTCCGATAGCCAGGTAAAGTATTGGTTCTGAATAGGCTGGTCGAGACCTAAGTATTGACGAAGTGCTTGTCTCTGTGCTTCGTTGATATGGGGATTTAGCGCGGTGTAAAGCTGGACGGGGTCTCCGGCAAGCCTTTCGATCGTAAAGACTAACAGGGTTATGCCAAAGAATACCGGAATGAGATACAGTGATCGCCTTAGAACGTATTTTAGAACTGACACTTAGTAGCTCCCTTCGACTCTCTTTTGAGAGTTCTATTGCAATGAGACGCAAGAGCCAACAATAGAGCTGTGGTCAATTCAACTAGAAATTATCCCTAGGGAGCGTCTTAAGTCTTGACGAGGAAGCTCCTTCCATCGGATCCCGACTGATACGTTTGACCGTACGACTCATCAATCGATTCCCCTCTAGGATTGAGTCAGCTGTGCCGGGCTCCTAATGCTTGGCTGGCCCGCCGTTTCTACACATGAGAAGGCGCCGAGGGCGTATTTTCCAAGCGCTCAATCATGACTTCTGGATTATATGTATCGACACAAAACGAATATACGCCATTTCGGCCTTCCCTTTTCGCTATGTCGTACGACTTCAGAACGATATCCAGAACGATCCTAATTCTCGCCGTGACCGCACTGATGGTGCCCGCGGGACTCCCCGGAGTACAAGTTCACGCTTCCAACTGTGCAACGGGTCTCAGTCCAAACCTTCACATCACCCTACTGGTTCCTACGTCGAACCCAGCGAGGCGCGCGTGGGCTGCAATCATTCAGAGTAGTCTGCAATGTCTCGGAATAGATGCTGCGAGGGTAGAGCTACCTTTCAGTCCCAACATATATGATCGCGCGCTCAGCCCAACTGATCCCAACGTTCTTGGCAAGACGTTCGACCAGGGAGGTTTCGACATACTCTTCGTCGGCTACAACTTGGGCATTGACCCTGACCCATACTCACTGTACCACAGTAGTCAGTTCGCACCTTCCGGGTCCAACTACTATCTCTGGAACAACACCCAGAATGACAATCTTGACAATCTAATCAAGACAACATTGAACTCTACCACTCGAAACAACTACGTTAAGCAGTGGCAGGTTCTCGCAGCTAATGAACTACCGTCGATACCCATACTCTACACGCGTGGGGTCGTCGCCTTTGATTCTAAGTTTCCAAACGCCCAATCTGTATTCAACGTGTACCACTTCCCTGCATGGCCGACGGTTGAACACCTAAGCTCAAGCCCTGTCAACGGGACGTTCATTTTTGCAGAGACAGGTCAAGCACCTGGCCAGGGGGTTGTTCCCGCACTCAGCACATCGTATTACGACCTTGCACTCTCAGGCGAGATCTTCAGTCCACTCGCGCTCAGAAACGACACGGCCTTCCAGACGATGATACCCGATTTGGCTGCGGGAACTCCCACAGCACCTGGCTGGAGCCTTGCCAATGACAACAAGACCTGGACAGTCAACCTCCGGACAGGCGTCACCTGGCAGGACGGGCAACCATTCACCGCAAACGATGTCAAGTTCACTTTCGATCTACTGCAGAATAACACGTTCGGATCACCGACCCACGCCTTCGCCCAGGGACACAGTTAGTTTTCCACCTTCCAACTCCCTACGCCTACTTCGTGCAGAACATACTGGGGGGATACGGGATTCTTCCCCAACATATTCTCTCAGCTTTCTCCAGCGATTACTCGAAGATCAAGAACAGCCTCTTCAACAGGCCTGATACCGGTTCATCAACCGTGTCGAGTTCGCTTCCCATAGGGACAGGTCCCTACAAATATGTGAGCTGGGATTCTGCAACTGGCACCTCTCACCTGACGAGAAACGACAACTACTTCAGCTTCACCGGTTGGGGTCTATCTGATCTCAAGGCAGCTGGACAGTTCCAGGTCAAAGACTACCTCGTCAGAACGATCGTCGGCGGAGACCAGGCTATCACCGCACTCAGCAATGGTGAAGTCGATTTTCTCGACAGTCAGTACCACTTGGAGACGCAGCCAAGCTTCCTCAGCAGTTGGGGTTCAAGCAGGATTTCCACCTACGACGACTTTGGCGTTCAAGAGATCGGGGTTAACATGGCACACCCAATCCTTGGAACTGGAACCGCAACGCCCTACGCGCAGGCGCACCCTGGCAACGCTACCGCAGCCGCGACCGCGGCGAGATGGATTAGGCAGGCGATAAGCTATGCCACTCCGCGAGACCAGATAATCAACCAGCAGCTCAACGGGTATGGGGTGCCCGCGATAACGACTCCCATCGTAGGGAACTACAAGCCCGGGATAGGACTCACACAGGGATTCAACGCCGCACTTTCGCCGTATCCCTACAACCTGACCACGGCCACCAACCTCTTGCAGCAGGCAGGGTACACTCCCACCTCTGGAGCCGGACTCGGCCAGTACACGGTGATTATCATAGTTGTGGTCGTCGTAGCTATCGTAGCTGTGGCCGCGGTCTACATGTTGAGAGTCAGGCGCAAACCCATGGCTGGCTCAATGCCTTCCTCCACAACTGCGCCGCCGGCACCGCCCGCAACGAATCCATAGGCCCCTTTTCCTCTCTTTTTTCATCAGCCGTCTAAAGCATAGAGACGGCAAGTCCAATCAAGACGAGAAGGGAAGAACCCAGAATCCATTTCAGACCCACTCTCTCAGCGTTTCTCTCGGACTCTCTCGACCACGGTGCGGAATTGAAAATCATCTCGCCAGCCTTGGATATTGAGGGTGTGGATGATAGCGCTATTCCCGCGCCGGCGAGAAGCCCCAGCCCGCCCTCAAGCCAGAGCGCAAGCACGAGAGTCTGCCTCCAAGCTGCCCCTGAGATGAAGAAGAGAATCAGACCGTCTACACATGTTATGGCACCAGCTGCAATAGCAGGCCGTATCAAGTAGTTCCAAAGTCGGCGAGGCTCTTTTCTCAAATCGGTTCCAACCGCAGAGTTCATGTGTCTCTTGATCCATGGAATTGTAGGAGTCTCTCAAAGGGCCAGTATCACAGGTATCAAGCCTAGCCCGACTGGAATCAAGAGGCCGGCGGTCTTCGATCTCATCCTAGTGATCTGAAGGGTTACCAACGCCCCCACGAGGATGAAACCAATGGTTTCAATCGCGCCGTAGACCCCGATCAGCTGTAACGACATCGCGACCAGCATTGAATAGGCGAGAAAATCGCCGATTCCCACAAAGGACGTTTCTAAGGGTAGAGTTGTGACCGAAGTCACATTATCATAGTTTCGTGAGCCAATCAATCTCGCCAAGAAATCCGTCTCCACAACAAGAAAGTCCATGATCGCAAGCCCGGCCAAGAAAACTATTGTGAAAGCAGCGGGGAAGGATGCGCCGATCAAAGTTCCTAGGAGTGTGGAGGACGAGATAAGAAGAAAGCTCGTCTTCCTACGTGAGAGCGAGCCCAGATAGGCGAGAAAGGACCAGCGGACACCCATATAGCCCAAGGGTATAGCTAGGAGAAAGAGAGCCGGGAAAACGCCCGACGCCTCGAACAGGATCTTCAGCAGTACCAGTCCAGAGATTGTCCCGACTAACGTGAAAGTCAGGACTAGAATGTTCGCAATTCGCTTCGGATGATGTTTCAAACCGTAGAGTACGCCGGAAATCAAGACGCAGGATGAAGCCAGAGCCGTGACCACATCAACACTTCCAGTCGCAACTCCGGTCGAGAAGCCGGCGGATCTCCCAGACAGAACTATAACGCCTGCAATAACCGTGGCGGCGAGAGGAATCGCTAGAAAGACAAGGTCCTTCAGCACACCGCGAGCCGGTGGCTTTTCGCTCAAACCCTATTCAGGAGGTAGTGGTGCACAGCCACTGATAAACTTCGGGAAACGAAGGACTCCAGCCCAGACTCATTTCGGACTCGTTGATGGTTATTAGATCTTGAAGGTGGTTTCGAACCCGGCTGCTGATGTTGACGCTTTGGTCGAGCTTTGCAGGAGGACGCTGGTGTCGATTGTGACGGTGAGCTTGTATATGCCTGAGGCGCGAACTCCTTGGTCAATCGAGAGATAGACCGTATGGGTCCTGTTGCCGACACCTCCGCTGAAAGTCACATTTCCTAGGTTCACAAGCTGACTTGGAGTCGTCAAGAGCAATGAGATCGTAACGTTCGTAGATCCAGCAGTGCTGTTGATCTTCGTATTCGTGGTCCTTACTAGTCCGTTTGATCTCTCAAGGAAATAGTACTGGTAAACTGTGGTTGTCGATGTTGAGTTGCACTGGACAGTCATGCTCGAATTGTAACAACTGCCTCCGAGATGTACTGAACCCTTAGTGGTGTCCTCGGAGAACGTTATCTGGGAAACTGGCACTGTAACCGCTTGTGCCAGGGCGATCGGTGTTAACAAGACCGCGGCGACTGCGATTATGACTATCACGATCACAGCTAGCATATTCCTTTTCATAACAAAGGCCCCTGTCTAACCTTCTTTCCGAGCCGAATTGGGGTTATAGATTTTGCTAACAGTCTCGACCAATAACGAGTGGCGAGGAAAGTGCTGGGAGTTGATGTTTGGCAGTTACGTCCCCATAATTGAAAGAGTTCATGGCACTTTCAAACTCTGGGTCATCGTTGGTCTCAAGGTTAAAGTCTCATTTTGATTGAGAGTTCGAACCGGTTGCCGGACATGTCTCCTGCCAAGTTTAAGATCGCAGTGGACTTGGACGGGGTCTTGGCCGAGTCGATGCTTGTCTGGTGCGAGAGAGCTAACAAAGAGTTTGGCACACGTTTGAGCATGGAGGATCTTGACAGCTGGTCTTCGTGGAAGAAGTTTCCAATTTCGAAAGACGACTTCTACAGGATACTGGACGAATCATGGGACGAGTGGCAGAAGATTCCTCCCACTGAACCGAATGTCGCGGAGAAAGTTGCGCGGATCGAGAGGTTTGGCGATCTAGACATTGTTACTGGTCGTAGTAGGAGAACCGTGGACGCCGCTAGAAGCTGGGTCGACAATCAAAAGATTCGATACAGCCATTTCGTCAGGGTCTTAGGCTGGAGAGACAAGATTTTCCTGAATTACGATGTTTACATTGATGACGCTCCCGACCTGATGCCTCTGATCTCACGAAGTGCGAGGGCTTGGGGCGTACTCTACGAGAGGCCTTGGAACAGGAACGTGGGAAATATGCCGAAAGTTCTGAAAGCGAAGAGTTGGCAGCAAGTGCCAGCACTCTTGAAAGAGATACGAGCAGGTAAGAGTTAGCAATTCGTGTAGAGACGAGACTATTATACGGGACGGCTTTCGATCAAGAACTTCCGGGTCTAGACATTGAAAGGCGAATTCCAGATTCCTGCCGAATTCTACTACACTAAAGAGCACGAATGGGTCCACATAGAGAGCACTAATTGTCGCATAGGCGTCACTGACTATGCGCAAAACTCGCTACACGAAATCGTATACGTCGATCTTCCGAAGGTCGGAGCCAAGGTGGTGCAGATGCAGAGTCTTGGCACGGTAGAGTCTGTGAAAGCAGTCGCAGACGTATACTCCCCAATTTCTGGCGTTGTTCTTGAGATAAACAGTGAACTCTCAGACGCTCCTGAACTTGTCAACAAGAGCCCCTACGAGAAGGGATGGATTACGATAATCCGGCCGGACGATCTGAAGAAGGAGCTTAGTACGTTGATGAGACCCGAAGACTACCGAGATTTTGTGAAAAAGATTACTGACAAGAAATAGACATGGGGTTTATGAAACCCTGGAAATACGATATTCAGACCTGACCGGAGGTCGGCTCTTCGGGTAGGCATCCCACCATACTTTCTGTTACCTAGGGAGTTTATCTTCCAGAGAAGATACTACTAGTTTCTCCGCCTAGGAGTTTTAGCCATGCCAGAAGCATTTGCATTTGCTCTGCTTTCACCCCCGTTGAAGAGTCTCCTCCAGGAGACTGGAATTTCCAAGCCCACGCCTCCTCAGGCCGAGGCAATTCCATTGGTGGCGCAGGGCGAGAATGTCCTGATAATCGCGCCGACAGGATCAGGAAAGACTGAGGCCGCTCTCCTGCCCCTCATCGACAAGATGGTGCAGGACGAGGCTCGGCAAGGAATCTCGCTGCTCTACATCACCCCTCTCAGAGCCCTGAACCGGGACCTGCTCAAACGACTCCAGGTCTGGTCCGCCAAGCTGGGGTTCTCGGTTGAAATTAGACACGGGGACACTCCCGCGGCTGATCGCAGACGCATGGCGGGAAGGCCGCCAGACCTTCTCATTACGACTCCTGAGACATTGCAGGCTATCCTGCCCGGGAAGAGGATGAGATCACACCTTCGTCACGTCAAGTCAGTCGTGATTGATGAGATCCATGAACTGGCAGGCGATCGACGAGGCGTTCAACTCACTGTCGGACTGGAACGGCTAGAAGAGATTACTCCCGTGAGCTTTCAGAGGGTAGGGTTGTCTGCCACTGTTGGGAACCCGGATGAGATCGCGAAGTTTCTGGGAGGCAACAATCCAGTTAGGATTGTCCAGATTCCACTTAGCAAGGCTACTCGATACAAGATCGAGTATCCACCCCCAGGCGAAGAAGATCAAGAACTTGCACGGCGTCTGTACACTGCGCCTGAAGCAGCAGCCCGGCTAGCTCTCGTCTCAGATCTTGTTGAGGCTCATGATTCTACTCTGATCTTCGTCAACAGTCGCGTCAACGCGGAGATGCTGGGTTCAAAGTTCAACATGATGGATCAGAAGATAATGGTCCATCACGGCTCACTTCCAAAGGAAGAGCGGGTCCGAGCTGAGGAAGCATTCAAGGCCCGCGAGATCAAAGGACTCGTTTGCACCAGTACACTTGAGCTGGGGATCGACATCGGTTCTGTGGATCTTGTTGTCCAATACATGTCTCCGCGACAGGTCAATAGTCTCGTCCAGCGCGTGGGACGTTCCGGACACAGTCTCACCCGAACCTCGCAAGGAGTCCTCGTAGCTGTCTCAACGGAAGACCTCTTGGAGTCGATAGGAGTCATCGACCTAGCCAAAGAAGGCCGGCTCGAACCAACGGTCATTCACCACAGAGCGCTCGATGTCTTGGCACATCAGATCGCCGGCTTATTGATGGACTCGGAGGGTAGCGTTCCACTCGTCCAAATCAATCAAGTTCTGAGGCGAGCGTTTCCCTACTCTCACCTTGAGGATGCGGAGCTAGAGAAGGTTGTCGAGTTCATGGGGAAAATGGGGTATCTCAGACGGGACGAACAAACTCTCTACCGAACTTCCCGGACGAGGATCTACTACTACGAGAACCTGAGCATGATTCCGGACGAGCGACGATACCAGGTGATTGATCTAACCAACCAGCAGGCGGTTGGAATACTCGGTGAAGAGTTCATGCTCACAATGGCCCATGTCGGCCTGAACTTTATCGTCAAGGGACGGGTCTGGCAGATGAAACAGATCACCGATGACGGGAAGGTGTACGTTCTCCCGATCAATGATCCTACTGCTGCCATTCCGGGATGGGACGGCCAGATACTCCCAGTTCCAGGTGAACTCGCAACCCGAGTCGGAGTATATCGCAATCAAATCGATAGGCTGTTGGATGAGCACGGGACTCGAGCCCCGGTTGTCGAGAAGTTCTCGCGAATATGGCCAGCAGACCCTTACGGAGTACGCAAGACTGTCGAAGAGATAGAGACTCACAAAGCAACTGGGGCACCCGTCCCGACCAATGATCGGGTACTGATCGAAGGGTTTGATCGCTACATCATAATTCATACCCACCTTGGGGACCGTCTCAACTTCACCTTGGGCGAGGTGATCGAGGAACTCTTCCGGCGCCAGGGCCTTGTGCGAATGTGGTGGTGGGACTCCTACCGAATACTCTACGAGATGACAGCGGACACTGCGGACTTGGATCTCGAAGATCTTTTCCTCAAACAGGTCTTCGGGGTCGACGAGCCCGTCTTAGGAGGCGCCTGTCACGGGGTTCTGCACAGGCACTTTCCCTGGGAGTTGCAGATGAAACAGATCGCAGAGAGGTTTGGAGCGTTGAATCGCGGCCGGCTCATGTACGGCGGGGCGATGAAAGAATTACAGGTGAGGTTCCGGCTAACTCCAATCTACGACGAGACGATTCGGCAAGCTCAGGTCGAGCTCGCCGACTTTGAAGGGGTCAAGAAAATCTTCAAACAGATCAAAGAACGGAATATGGGTGTTAGATTCTTCCGATCAAAGGACAAGCCTACGCCTCTAGCTTACCACATCCTCTACCGCCACGTGGACATTCCGGAACTCATCGCTCCCGAGAATGTTGCAGCTGACAACATGGCCCGACTGCGGATTTCAATCGAAGGCCGAGCAATCGATCTACTATGCTTCGACTGCGCCAACCTCGTGACTGGAATATCTGTTGGAGGTCTTTCTGATCATCCTTCTTGCCAGAATTGTGGGTCCAAGCTCCTAGCTCCAGTATTCTGGTCTACCGGTTATGTGGCGAGTGTTCTCAGGAAGAAGCGGGACAGGCAGTCTCTGGACGAGAACGAACAGAAGGCTTTGACGAGGGCGCGCCGTTCCGCCGACCTAGTTATTGCCTATGGGAGGAGGGCAGTTATTGCTCAATCCGTCTACGGCATTGGTCCGCAGACAGCCAGCCGGGTCCTATCGAAAATGCATGAAGACGACGACGAATTCTACAAGGATCTCTTAGAAGCCAAGTTGCAATTCATAACAACCAGGCCCTATTGGAATAACTGAATCCATTGGGATTAGGACAAATGGGCGGTAAGGTGTTTGCCCGGAACAGTTGAGCGAGACTTCCTCGGCTCTTGTCTAAGCCGGAATTCTACCTTCGAATCTGACCGATGACCATGTCCTAGCTTTTGTGAGATGACTGTTTTCAGTCCGCTGTCAATTTCATAGCCCCAACTATTTCGGCCCAGTTCTTGGGCAACCTTCATTGTCGTACCCGACCCTAAGAAGGGATCCAAGACTGTCTCGCCGTGAAAGCTGAAGAGTTTGATCAGACGTTTCGGAATCTCTTCCGGGAATGCTGCAATCCCCTTTTCCAGTCTATCTCCTAGCGGGAGAACATTTGTGATGTTCCAAACTGTCAGGTGCCATTCATGATCGTTGTAGTCGGATATCGGGATCCTAGATTTCTCCAGCGTTTTCGGAGGTAGCTCTCGGACGTATGAGTAGTCAAACCTGCCCTTCTGGAAGATTAGAATGCTCTCCTGGATGTTGTCGGGATAGTAGTACATCGGATATGGGTGCTGAAGGACAACGCCACTTCTTCTACTTATTCGGATGTAGCCTTTTGGTTTGACCCAGACTATGCGGTCTCTGTATCTGAAGCCGGCCTCGATCATAAGCCTTGTGACGTCGGCTACGACAGGGTACTTCTGACCCTTCACGAGCATGTCGTCGGTGACAAAACAGGATATTCGTCCTGGTGCCGAAACCCGGAAGAGATTCTGGCTGAGTTCCTGGATCAACTCGAGAAATTCGTCGTAGTCCTTGAACAACCCGGGATAGTCGAAGGGAGCATTGTAGTAAGGTGGACTCGTGACCGTTAGTTGAATGGACTCATTGGGAATCTCCTGCATTGCGCGACAATCGCCGAAGACTACCCGGTGGACTGTACCCATTTGAATCCCTCGAGAAGTCGACCCTGAGCTTAGAGGCTTAAGGTTTCATGGATGGACCATCTGTGGTTTAGAGGGGTCGTCGTGCCATTTTTGATCCTCCCGCCAAGAGCTGCGGTGATCACTACGGACTTAGAGTAACAATATTCGCCACTGCAGAATCGTTTTCTGGCATTTGTTCGGGTCTGAGATCCCGCAGATTCGCGAGGAGCGCCATCTCGAGGAGCTGTGCCTGGACCAAGGACGCGGTGGCGATGATCATGATGATGTCTACGGATCAACGGTTTTCTGAGATGAGTCTTCACTCAGGAAAAAGTCTGCCTCCACCGCCCATTGAGGCACCGGCGCTGACTGTGATGATCATGTTGCCGGAACTGCTCATATGTTTCGTACTACCACTGTACGTGCCGAAAATGTTTCGACTGTTTCCCAGTCCAGTAGGAGTGTATGATACGGAGCAGTTGGCGGTGGTTCCGCTTCCGTTCAGAGTGCAACTGGTGGGGTTGAAGGAGCCCATTCCGTTTGAAGAGAAGAGCACAATTCCAGTTGGTGTAGTTGCACCTGACCCCGATATGTCTGTGACAGTCGCTGTACAGATTGTATTCGAGTTTACGACTAGCGAAGATGGACTGCAGCTTATGCTTGTAGCTGTTGAGCGTCCCGATATCACTGATAGAGTCCTGTAGCTGCGGCCGTTTGCAACGTATATCTCGTTGGTAAAAGGATTAACTCCAACGGTGCCTGGACTAGTTCCTATCGGAAGCGACACGGTGTTAACTTCGGTCTTGGAGAATCCGTCTACCACCGATACGGTGCTATCCGCAGAATTTGCCACGTAGATCTTGTTGGTTCCGGGATTTAGGTCGATGCCGGCAGGGTAAGCTCCTACTGATATTGTGTAGACGACTGTGTTGCTCGATCCATCAATCACTGTAACTAAGCCTAGAGACGAATTGCTGTTCGCCACATAGATCAAACTTCTTGAGTTGTCAGGTGCGACGTTGCCGGGGTCGTTTCCTGCAGGTACGGTCTTAATTACGGCATTAGCGTTACCGTCGATGACTGAAACCGTGCCGTCCAGGGAATTTGCCACGTAGATCAAATTCGTCGATGAGATGATCCCAACGCCTCCGGGACGGTTGCCCACCCGTATCGTAGCGGCGACAGTGTTAGTAGTGCCGTTTATGACTGATACTGTGCCGTCGCCGGAGTTTGTGACATAGATCTCGTTTGTCGCTGTGTTTACGGCGACGTGGCTGGGGTGCGTTCCTACTGTGATACTTCCAGTGACTGTGTTGGTGGCTCCGTTTATGATGGATACGTTGCTGGAATTGTAGTTGGCGATGTAGATTCGGTTTGTTAGGCTGTTGACGCCGACTCCTGTCGGGCTTACTCCGACTGTTATTGTGGTGATGAGGCTGTTGTTCGAACCGTTTATGACCGAGACGGTGCTCGGGAAGGTTCCATTGTTGCCATAGTTGCTCACGTAGATTCTGTTTGTTGATGTGTCGACTCCTATTCCGCTGGGATTGACCCCCACGGAAATCGTCGCGGTTACGGCTTCAGCATGGCTAGCGGGTGTCATCACTTGTAAAGAGGACAAGGTTGCGAGTGTCACGATCAAGAGTATTAGGGGTCTTGGAACCCGTTTAATCCGTAGCCATCGGAGACGTCCATCGGTCAAATCGTTCCGAATTCTGGTTTTGTCGTTCTTCCTACTGCTGCCACTCTTCCTGTTGAGTTGTGTGGTTATTAGATACAGGTTGAGCGGAGAGTGGGGCTGTCGTGATAATTCCGGGACAACGGCGTTTAGACCTTGAATGATACGCGCCTCCTGAGAAACAAATACCGTGGACCTACACTCTATTCTCTAGTGGTTTCAGACTAAAGAAAAAAGGAGGATTTGCGTGCCTTTTGGCACGCTTCTCGTTTTTGCGTGGCTTCGACAGGCTTGACTTTGTTCTACGGACCTGGGCAGCCGGATGCGCAGATGGTGTTGAGGGCGGTTATGAAATTGGCCACGTTGGGTGTTCCCCAGCCCGTTGTTAGGTCGTATCCGGAGCCAGCGTTGAATCCGTCAACGCCGAACTGGCCAGCTGTATCGCTGTTGTTGCCTATAGTGATATCGTGGAAGGCAGAGCTGTAGTTACTGCTGGCACCAAGTTGGTAGATGGCGCTGTTGAGGAAGCCGACTGGACCGCCGTGTGCCTGATTGAGGAGCGCTACTACGCCAGCCAGAGCTGGCGATGCTGCACTGGTTCCGCCGAAGACACCCCAGCGTCCGAGGAATCCGAGGAAGGCTAGGAAGCCGCCTTGGATTGCTGAGTTGAAGGAAATGTCTGGTGTGAGTCTACCGTTGAGGGTGACAGTCGAGCCGAGCAGTGTTGTGAACGTCGTGGGGAGGCTGGTCTGATAGCCGGGTCGTCCGTATAGGAAGCTCCCTCCGCCTCCTGTGGATGTTCGTATTCCGAACACATTGAACTCGTTCCATGCGGCTTCTCCGCCGTAGCCAACCGGGATGCAGCTTGTTGGCACGCCTGGTCTAGGGGCTGTTTCGCATCCATTGGGGCCTCCGTTGATCACCACTAGTCCGGTGTTGCAGTTTGTGTTCGCTGGGCAAATGTTCTCTCCACCAGGGCCAGGGGGCGCACCGTATTGTCCCCCGTATGGTTGTCCTTGTGTTCCGCCGGCGGCTATGGACAATGGGTTGGTCGCGGGCCATGATGGGGTCAGTTCTGTTGTGCCTACTGCCGAGAGCGCCTCATTTGCACCGTCATCACCGGATGAAGCGAGGACAGTCCATCCATTGATCCTTGCGATGTTGTAGGTCTTGTCTGCTGTCTGTTTTATGGAATGGTCAACCGTATTGGCCGGGCATGGGACAACGGAACAGCCGACTAGGTCGTCGGGTTCTCCGAAACTCTGAGACATGATGCTGCCTTTGAGACTGGTCTGTTGGACTACAGCCCTCTCGGATCCGTTGATGCTGGTGTCTTGACAGTCGTTGGCGACTACGAGCACGATCTTTGCGCCTGGAGCGAGCCCGTGGGACATGGTTACGTCAAGTGTGGTCTCCTCCCACCATCCGACTGCGCCGCAAGCTTGGTCGATCGGTAGGCCAGGGTCGAAAGCTGGACATTTGTCGCTTGATGAACCTGTCCATGTAGGTCCGCATAAGATTGTGACACTGGCGGCTGGTAGGCCGAATGCGTTATCAAACGTGTTCAGGTCGCTCTGAATTGTTGGGCTACCAAAAGCGTCAACGATGACTATTGTCTGACCAGTTCCGTCGAGACTGCTTGGAAAGTTGTAGGCAGTTTTGAGGAAGCTAGGGGTGTAGCACAATATCGAACCTCTCGATGCGCTGAAGCAGAATGGAAGTCCTCCCACGGTGCCTTGTGGGCTGAATGATTGGTCGAGTAGAGCAACTGCGGGGTTGACCCGAGCTGCGCTGACAAGGTTGAATGTGGTTGCGACTCCGTTTGCCAGAGTTGGAAGCGTGAATAATGTCAGTAGAGATAGTATTGTGATTGTTACTATTCGATGTTTCATATATTTTCAACGATGACGGTCGTAGGTTGCGAATATAGGCTTTTTGCAAACCGCCCAAAATCGGTTCACTCGGGAGGTAACTCTGGGATGGCGATTCAACCTCCAGATATCCCTAGACTCGACAATAGGTCTGAAAATAGCGAAGATTCTGGACGGAAGCCGTTGACGGTCACCACGCCAGGGATAAAATTGCTAGCTGATTCGACTCATAGCGAGGGACTTGGCCTCTAGAATCTTGAGCTTGTCAGCTTAGAACGGAGAAGCCTAGTTTCTCTTCATGTTCATAAGTCGCAATTCAGCAAACGAGTGCCGAATTGGCCAAGATACACACGATAGTGGTTGGAGACCTGCAGACCAACTGCCACATTCTGCAGTCCAACAATGCGGCGATAATCATCGACCCGGGCGCTGAACCCGAGAGAATCGTCCGCTTCATCAAGGATATCAAAGTGAAGCCCCGCCAGATCATCGCCACTCACACACATTTCGATCACGTGTTGGGTGTCGATACGGTGCGTGCCAAGCTGAACATTCCGTTTCTGATTCACCATGATGATCTGCCCACGCTTGAATCTATGCAGAGTCGGGTACGTCAGTTCATGGGATTCGAGGTTACACCACCGCCGAAAGTTGACGGTTACATCAAGGACGGCGACCCTCTGAAGGTGGGAGACGAGACGGTCCGGGTTCTCCATACTCCGGGACACTCGCCCGGGAGCATCAGCCTTTCTGGCAACGGATATGTTCTGACTGGTGATGCTCTCTTCAATCAGTCCATCGGACGAACAGATCTACCTGGAGGAGACCTCAACACGCTCATCCATTCGATTAGGGAGAAACTCTTCAAGCTGGACAATGACACCACTGTCTATCCTGGACATGGACCTGAGACTACAATCGGTGATGAGAAGCTTGCAAATCCCTTCGTAGGAAAAGCTGCAAGGTTACAGGTAGGGTAACCATCTTATCAGTCGCGCCGATATCCATCAAATACGAAACGTCATTGTCCAGTCTGGACTCGATTATCAAGAACTCTCTAAGCAAGGCCAGCCAGCATACGAGAGAGGTCTACGGCAAGAATCCTCTGACTGCGAGCGAGTTGATCGATCTGGCTAATTCTCGGATCATGACTCTCGCAGCCACGGTCCGACCGAACGGCCGGCCCCACTTATCGCCCACGGACTTTGTGGCCGTTGACAGGGTCTTCTATCTCGGAGTGGACGAGGCGACCGCTCGATACAGGAATCTCAAAGAGAATCCCGCCGTAACGGTAATGCTTGTCGATGATGGAAAGCACCAGGCGATACTCGAGGGAGACGCCCAGTTTCTGGATATGAAGAGCGAGTTGGCGAAGAGAGTCCTGGAGGCTCAGAAGAAGAAGTATGGCTGGGTCACGGACGCGATCGCTGAATTCCAGCTTGCAAAAATCTTCACGTGGAAGACAAAATAGCCCGAAACGTGAATACTTCTGGAAAAAGAATCTCGTTCAGAATAAGCCCTGACCTATCATCTGTCGGAGGTCGAGCGGTTTTCCCCCGGTTTCCTTGCTAGAAACCCGCGCTTCCTGCAAGGCCAGATGGCGGATTCTGCGGCTAGACTTCATCAGCTTCCCCAGAAAACACGTTACCTAGCGAATCGCTTGCTCGAAATCACAGTTGCACTTGATGCCCGTGACGCGAAAGTCGTGGTCGGGAGGAACTAACAATAAGTAATCTCCACTCCTGATCTGAGCCGGACAAGCGCAGAATGAAGCCTGATCTGGAATCGGGGCAGGCGATTCTAATCTGCCGGATCCCCACGCTGAATCATAACGATATTTTGCACCTGGAAAACTAATCCACCGTTCTATTCTAAGCCCTAAAAGGCGAGACTCGCCGAGATCGGTTTCATCTGGCGAGAGCCCCCTCCGGAAAATCTCAAAAAATTGTGATCCTTGCGACACAAAACAGGTCTTCTGGGGGGCAGGGTGCCTCGAGGAGGCAGAGGCTGAGCTCTCAACAGATGGGTGGGCGTGAGGCGTTGAAATACTGGCCAAGCGTTCTAGATCTTATGGTCATGAGTAAGACAGATGAGGAGTGGAAGAAGGAGCTGGACCCTCAAAAATACCGGGTCTTGAGGAAGAAAGCAACAGAGCCCGCGTTCACAGGCAAATATCTTCACAACAAGGACAAAGGAGTATACACCTGCGGAGCTTGTGGAGCCGAGCTCTTCTCGTCAGACTCAAAGTACGATTCTGGGTCCGGCTGGCCCAGCTTCTGGACTGCACTTGCTAAGGACAACATCGTAGAGATTCCCGACCGCACACTTGGGATAGCACGGGTTGAGATCCTGTGCAAGAACTGCGGCAGTCACCTAGGTCACGTTTTCGACGATGGC
>WNFJ01206412.1_pt3 | contig 18731 bp, 14 predicted proteins | sample 5400461 | NCBI WGS metagenome assembly WNFJ01 (sample SAMN13153349, study PRJNA577476) | soil metagenome | isolation source: 115 cm saprolite on Douglas fir-dominated hillslope | place: USA:California | collected 2013-09-17
ATGCTCAGATCGCGGAGCTGCGCCGGATCTGGAACGGGGAATCACCGGCGGACGGGGGCGAGCCCGTTCTTCCGCTGCCCATGCAGCCAGGCGGACCGCCGATTCACTGCAGCGCGCAGGGCCCCAAAGGCCTAGCCCGCGCTGCCCACTGGGCCGACGGCTACGGCGGCTTCATCAGCGAGCATTGCTCCGGCCCGGACGAGACACGCGAATTCCTTTTGGCCGAAGCGGCGCGAATCGGCGAGGCCTGGCTGGCCGCCGGCCGCCAGGAGAAGCCGCACCTGACGGTCGGATGCTTTTACGGTCTCGGCGCAGGGGCGCCCGAACGGCTCGCGGCCGCGGGGGCCGGGTATCGGAAGAATCGCAACGCCGGAGTCACCGGGGGCGAGTTCTGGGTCCACAACGCGGATGCGGTTCGCGACGTCGTACAGGTGTGCGACGAGGCCGGTTTCCACCAGATCATCTTCATCCCCACCAATGACGATGTCGCCGAGCTCGATGAGCTCGCAGCCATCCTGGGCACCCTGCGTCCGGCGTTGATCAGCTGACGCTCTGCCAGCGCCAGCGGTCGACCCCGATCGAAGAGACTGCACCCCACGGTGGGAACACCGGGTCGTGCGTGTACATGAGGATTGCGCCGCGCGCCTCCGCCTCGGCGAACACGCGACGGCGCCCGGCCACCAGCTCTGCGGTGTTCCGCTGCCTCATCGCCCAATCGAGGTGGCGCGCCTCTTCCGGCACGTGGAGCAGGTCGGCTAGATAGAAGAAGGTGTCGCCACCGTTCGCAATCCGCACGACGCAGTGGCCGCCGCTCTCGCCGCCGGTGTGGATCATGGCGATGCCTTCGGCAATCTCAGCTCCGTAACCCTCGACCACCCGCAGCCGTCCAGCCTTCGAGATGGGGGCGAAACACTCGTCGACTTCCTTCCGGTCACGATCGGAGAGAGTCAAGCCGTCGAGGTCTCGGCGGTGGATGTAGTCCTCGGCATTGGGAAATCGCAGGCGACCCTCGCGCTGGCTGCGGGCGAGGATGGACTGGAAGTGGTCCGGGTGGCCATGGCTGACGAGCACGTGAGTGACGCTTGCGGGGTCCAGTGCGAGGGCGGCCAGATTGTCATCGATGTCCACGCGACGGAGCTCAGCCAGCCGCCGCACGTGCTCATCGGACCATCCGCCAGGGTCGACCATGACCGACGTCGTTGGAGTCTTCACATGCAGAAAATTGGTGCCGAAGCGCACGTTTCCGTTCGCGTCCCGGTTGGCGTCAGCTAGCGCAGCAGGGTGGTCGTCCATGTATTGGGGGATCGAGAAGAGCATGGTTCCGGCCGAGTACGCTCGGACCTCGAAGCTGCCGACGGACCTCGACGAGATCATCGTCGCGATCTATTATAATGATATGGTTCGACGGCCCGATATCTCCATGACGCCCTCAGAGATTCGCGAGCTGCTCGCGAGCCAATGGACGGGGGTGCTGGCGAGCAATGGTCGGGACGGCTTTCCGCACCAGGTCGCCATGGGGTACCTCCCGGAACCCGACCGTCTTTTGATGTGGACCTACCGCAAGGCTCAAAAGGCGGTCAATTTGCGACGCGACCCGCGGGCGTCGTTCTTGGTGGAGACCAGCAGCAAGAGCTACAACGAGCTGCAAGGCGTCTGCGTTAAGGGCCGAGTCGACTTCCTCGAGGACCCCGAGCAGGTGCTCGAGGTCGGCCTCCGGCTGCGACTCCGTCATCGGCGCGCGACTACATCGCCCAACAGGCGGCTAAGCGCGTCGTTCTGGTCCTCCCAATCGAAAAGACGATGAGTTGGGACCACCGAAAGATGGCCCGATAAGCATGGGGCTGACCATGGAAGATGAACTAGACCGCTACTTGCGGGGTGATCCAGAAACAACCGGATGGCCTTATCCGATGTACGACCGGTGGCGGAGCGAACAGCCCATATATGTCTACCGGAACGGGCCGGCGATTGTGCTGACCCGGTACCACGACGTCAAGGCGATCATGGGCGACGCTCGGCGAATCAGCAACAACGGCTACCGGTACGGCAAGCTCGCCGATGGAGTGCTCGCCCGGCTGCCTGCCGGGGACCATCCACTCTTCTACGACGTCATGGACTTTTCAAGTCTTTACGTCAGCCGAAGTGACGGCGAACAGCACGCCCGGTTACGCCGCATTGCTCACCGCGCCTTCACGCCAAGTCGAATGGCACAGCTTCGCGGCTCGATTGAAGGGCATGTGAGCGACCTTATCGAGGCAATGCGCCAGGAGCCGGTGACAGACATCAAGCAGCGGCTGGCGAATCAGCTGCCAATTCGTGTGGTTACGGATCTGATCGATGTTCCAAGTCGCGACCGGCCGATGATCTGGGCGTGGTCAGAGGCAATCGCCAAGAACTTCAGCTTGAACTCAAAGTCCTTGCGTCAAGCGCATGAGGCAATTCAGTCGTTCAAAGCGTACGTACATGAACTGGTCGCAGATCTACGGAAGAAACAGAACCGCACTGAGCTAGCGATGGCCCTACTTGACGGGCGAGACGGCGACAACCTCTCAGAGGATGAGCTCGTCGCCATGTTCGTGCTTCTGCTGTTTGCCGGAAGCGAGACGACCACGAACTTGCTCGGGAACGGATTTCTGGCGCTGCAGCGAAATCGGCAGCAATGGGAACTGATCTGCGAGGATCCCGCACTTGTGCCTCGAGCGGTGGAGGAGGCGCTGCGTTACGACGCCCCATTGCAGTACCTACCCAGGGTTGCCACCGTCGACATGGAGATCGGGGACAGTTCGGTGCGAGCTGGCGAGACGATCATCATCTTCATCGGGGCAGCAAATCGCGATCCTTCGGCATTCGATGAGCCCGGCAGTTTTGACATCCGCCGAACCGGACAGCCTGGTCACCTCGCCCTTGCGTTCGGACCGCATTTCTGCCTCGGCTCCTCGCTGGCCCGATTGGAGGGAGAGATAGTGTTCGGAACCCTTGCCCGACGGTTTCCGGACGCCCGCCTGACGATTGACGAACCCGACTACGAGGGCAGCGCGATGCTGCGCAGCATTCGCAGCCTTCCGACCGAACTCGGTCACGAACGAAAAGGGTGAGCTGGGACCACCGAAAGATGATGACTTTGCGGGTCGTCTGAGAAGAGATTCCAAATATGTCGCGCGCGATGGCCAACGGGATATCGATTGAGTACGAGACTTTCGGCGAGCCCACTGGATGGCCGCTGCTCCTCATCAGTGGCTTTCGTTCGCAGCTGCTCGGGATGGATCAAGGCTTTTGCGAGGCCCTGGCCCGCCGTGGCTTCTACGTCATCCGGTTCGACAACCGCGACGTCGGGCTGTCGAGCCGCGTCGAGGAGCCCTACGGGGTCGACGATATGGCCGCCGACGCGGTCGGTCTACTCGATTTCTTAGGCATTCCGGCGGCTCATGTAGGTGGCTTCTCGATGGGCGGAATGATCGCCCAGGTTGTTGCTATCAACAACCCGGCGAGGGTGCTCTCCCTGACATCCATGGCATCCAGCCTGGGTGGGGTGGATGGGGTTCCGCCCGACCGATCGACGCTTCCGGTCTGGCAGGCTCCGATCCCAACGGATCGAGATTCGTACATCGAGTACTCGGTTCGGTTGTCCCGAACGATCCAGCTCGGCGATTTCGATGAGGACGTCGCCAGAACGAGGACCACCCGGTCTTACGACCGCTCGTTCGACCTTGCGGGGGTCGCGCGTCAGCGCAAAGCCGTCGAGGGAGCGCCGAGTCGTCGCGAACGGCTCGGCCACCTCGAGATCCCGGCCCTCGTTGTCCATGGTGAGCTGGACCCGCTGGCGCCTGTCGTCAACGCGGAACGGACCGCGCGGGCAATCCCAGGCGCTGAGCTGCTGATCATTCCCGGCATGGGCCATTACAACGCGCCCCGGGCCTGGGAGCAGATCGCGGACGCGATGGCAAAGATGGCTTCCCGAGCAACAGACCCGCGTACGGGCGTCAGGCAATCCCCTTAACGGCCTTGTGCCTGGACACCGACTCTAGAAGGTGTGGCAGGCGCTCGGCGAAATCGTTCGGATACGAGTGACCAAGCCCGGCAATCCGCTCCACTTCGAGGTGATGGCCGCGAGCCTCCAGCGCATCGATCATCTTTTCTGGTCGCTGGATGATGGGATCGTTTTCGCCCAGGATGATGGCGATGCGCAACCGGCGACCGGAGGCCTCGAGGCGCTCCGGGCCGGGCAAGAACGGAGCCACCATGATCACGCCCGCCGGTTGGAAGATGTCCGAGCGCAAAGCCGTCTGGAGCGCTACCCACGCTCCCTGTGAGAAGCCCGCCATGACCATGCGCCCGTGCCGAGGGAGCATGCCGGCAATCTCGCCCAAGTCCTGCCACCTCCGCTCCGCGGGAGCGTCCCAGCAAAAGCGGTCCTCTGCGCTCGGCTGAGACGATTGGCCGGCGGCGACGATCCAGCCAAGCTTGGTTGCGTCGCGCCATCTGGACGACTCCCTTGCAGCGGAGCTGTTGGCGCCGTGAAGGTGCAGCAGCAAGGGCGCAACCCCCTCACTCGGTGGCCGCTCCACGTTGACAAGCGGTCGGTAGTGTTTGGCCTCAACCCGCCTGCGCGCCTGGTCGATCACCGCTTGGCATTCCGGATCGCGGCGTACGAGCTGCATCTCGGGAGCATCCAGCAGCGATAGGCGCCAGAGGGAGTTGTCGTCGAACGCGGCCCGCAAGGCGAGAGCTGACAGGTGAAGGTTGCCCATGGCCGCATGAGTCGCCGTCAGGCACATCCACGTGTAGTCATGGCGCTCAGGAAATGCGTCCCACAATCGTTGAGCGGCGCTCAGCGCTTCCGGCAGTTTGCCTTCCTCCGCGAGGCGCTGATACCGGTCGAGCAGATTGTAGAAACCGTCTGCAGTCACATTTCTCATCGTGGCTGCGCAATCGATTCGAGCACGACTCCAATATCGCCGACAGTGGTCTCGCTCGAGACCCGCTGGCGGCGAGCCGGCCCCCGGAGCGCCGAGGCCGCCCCGGCCAGAACGCAAACCACAACACAAGCCAGAAGCGCCGCATGGATTCCGTCAACGAACGGCTGCGCCAGCAAGCCGGCGAAGAAATGCGGGTCGCTGATGCGAGCAACCAGCGCCGGCGGGAGCGAGCTCAATTCAGCCCCTGGGATCAGATGCGATACGGGGTTGTAACCGAGCATGGCGGCAAAGAGGGCGGCACCTGGCGGAAGTGCGGCGATCTTGTGAGCGAGATCAACCGGTAGGCCGGCTTGTACGGCGCCGCTCTGCAGCGCCGGCGCCAGATTCCGCGACAGACCGGCCAGGACGACTGTGAAGAAGATAGCCAGGCTTGTGGTCGCGCCTGCGTTGAAGATGGTCGAGCGCATGCCGGCGGCTGCACCGCGGTGCTCGGCGGGAACGGCGCCCATGATTTGCGATGTATTGGGGGCGCTGAAGAAGCCGAGGCCCGCGCCCATGAGCGCAAGGTACGCGGCGAACAGGCCAAGGTTGAAGTTGGCGGGCAGTGTCATCAAGAGCGCCGCCGCAAGAGCCGCAACCAGAATCCCACCAGTCGCCAATGCACGAGCTCCGTAGCGGTCGCTGAGCAAGCCGGCGAACGGGGCGCAGACAACGAAACCGATCATGAAGGGCATGATGTCGATACCCGCTTGGAGCGGGGTGTCCGCATAAGCGACGCCATGGAGCGGCAGCCAGATGCCTTGCAGCCAGATGACAAGCATGAACTGCAGCCCTCCGCGCGCCAGCGAGAAGAAGAATGCAGCCACACTGCCGAAAAGAAAGTTGCGGATCCGGAAGAGACCGAGGTCGAACATAGGATTGCGAACCCGAGTCTCGATGCCTATGAAGACCGCCAGCAAGACGAAGCCGGCGCCCAGGAGCACCACGACCGCCGGGTTTGACCATCCCATCGATTCGCCTCCGTATGGCGTGAGCGCCTCAGTCAGGCCGAGCATCAGCGCCAGCAGGCCGCCGGCGAAAGTCAGGTTGCCCAGCCAATCGATGCCCTTCGCAGATCGCTTTCCGATCTCATGCAGCGCCATGTACGCCCACACGGTGCCGACCACGCCAACCGGCACGCTGATCAGGAAGTCCAGGCGCCAGTTCACCGTCGCGAGGACACCGCCGAGCACGACGCCGATCAGGTTTCCCCCGATGAAAGCCATCTGGTTGATGCTCAATGCAAAGCCACGCTGCGTGGCCGGGAACGCGTCGGTCAAGAGCGCGATGCTGTTGGCAAAAAGGCATGCGCCTCCAAGTCCCTGCACCATTCGAAATGCGATCAGCTCCAATGCTCCTACGGTTCCATCGGACGGAGTTATGGCGCATAGAAGTGAGCCGACTGTGAAGATGACAAAGCCCAGGTTGTAGATGCGCACGCGGCCGAACATGTCGCCGATACGTCCGAACGCGACCAGTAGAACTGTCGTGACCGCCGAGTAGCTCAAAAGCATCCAGAGCAAGAGGTTGGAATTTCCCGGCGCCAGCGGATCGATGTGGAGGCCGGAGAAGATGGCGGGCAGCGAGATGAGGACGATGGTTTGGTTGATCGACGCCATCAGCATCCCGATCGTCGTGTTGGTCAGGACGACCCACTTGTACTTGAGTCTCACGTCTTGGTCGCTGTTTCGAGCAGCATGTCCTCCGCGTTTCTCACCGCGGAGTTGAAGTCGCGCAGCGCCGTTGCGATTCTCTCTCGGTCGGCCACCTTCATGCCGGCGACAGCCTTGCGGATCGCCGTTCCCTCCAGGAGCGGGACCGCGCTAACGAGCCGCCGTCCTTCGGCGGTCAGAGCAGCCATCACCTTGCGTCGGTCTTCACCGTCTCTGATCCGTTCGATCAGGCCGCGTTCCTCGAGCCTGTCTATGAGACGGGTCATCGACGGCGGCGCGAGAGCGAGTTCGGACCCCAGCTCGCCCAAGGCATAGGCCCGCCTGCTCAGCCGCCGCAGAACTCGCACCTGCACCAGGGTCAACTGCGCCGCGTGCCAGATGCGGGTTTGGACCGGCTCGCTGAGAGTCACCGCATCGAGGTAGGCGCGGAGCACGCGCGCGGTCGAGTCATCGGAATTAGTTGCCAAGAAGGCAATATTCTACAGAATGCTAACCGATTGTGAGTCAGCGTCCTGACATCTTGATTGGGCACGGCGGCATTTCATGCCGATGATTATTAGAATGACCGCGGGAGACAAGCAAATGGAAAAAATAGAAACCGCCAACTCTCGTCCAGCGGTCGATGTGACCACGCCGAGCGGGGTCAAGGAAGCCTGGCTCTCGAAAGACCTCTCCGCCAACACCGGTGGCAGCGGCGACGAGCACTTTCGCGCCGGGACCGTGGTCAGGATCGACGGGCCTGATCACTTGGTCCGCCGCCGCGCGATGCAGAAGCTCCTTTCTCGCGGGGGTCACCAGTATTTCCGCGACACCGCGCTCTATCCGACCGCGGACGAGCTGCTCGGACGATTGCTCAAGCACCCGGATCCCGATGGTTTCGCGCGCGTCGACCTGGTCCCTCACGCGCGCCGGGTCAGCCAACAGCTTGCCGCGGCGCTGGTTGGCTTCGACCGCGCCACCAGCCTGGAGGGGGCTCAAGAGCTTCACCTGCTCTTGCAGGACTGGGCGGCTGGGAAACAAGGTGCATTTGAGAACAGCTTCACCCCGTTCGACGAGACGACCGAGCCGGCACGTCGGGCCATCCGGGCCGGCGCCGTCATCGGTGAGCGGTTCTATCGCCCGGCTTACGAGCGGCGGGCCCAGCTCGCCGATGATTTCGCGGCCGGGAAAATCGCCGAAGCGGACCTTCCGTCAGACCTGCTGATGCTGATGGCGCTCCGCGTTGATCCAGCCTGGGACGATGATGCGCTTCGTCAGCGCGAGGCCGTCTTCACGCTGGGAGCCGGAGTGCGGACGTCTTCGTTCAGCCTCGTGTGGGCACTCGAGGAGCTGTTTGCGTGGCTCAGCAAGCACCCTGAGGATCGCATGCGGCTCGAGGACGACGTCTTCTTGCTGGCCGTCGTGAACGAAGCTCTTCGCCTCCACCCCGTAACTCCCGGTTTCGCAAGGCGGGCGACCGCGGATGTCGACCCGCAGGACGGCACTCACATCCATCGCGACCAGATGGTGGCAATTCGATCTGGCCCAGCGGGCGTGGCGACCGATGTGTATGGACCTGATGCGGCCGAGTTCAACCCGCATCGTGAAGTTCCGAAGGCAGTGTCTCCCCACGCATATGCGTTCGGCGCGGGACCGCATCTCTGTTACGGCAGGCCGATCGTGATGGGCAACGAGGGCATCGACGGCAGCCTGGTGCACCTCCTCAGGAGGCTGATGCGGGCAGGAGCCGAGCCTGACCCGGATCGTCCGCGCCTCAAGCTGGACGGGTCAAGGGGAACCTTCGACAAAGGAGCCGACGAGTTCTGCTTCATTCGCTTCCAGGTCGCACCTCAGTGACCCGAATCGCCGCGATCAAAATCGGCCCTTGACAGCCGCCGTGGCAATACTATGATAACGATCTCTATCATATGCACCAAGTTTTGGGCACATGACCAAGCTTGAGGGGAGCGACTGAATGTTGCGTCGACTGCGTCATGCGGTGACCCTTGGTCTCGTCGTCGCCATGGTGGCGGCTTGCGGCGGTGCAAACTCGAACACCTCCGGCGCCTCTGTGAACAACAAGGCTGTCTTCAGGTATGCGGTGCAAAACGCGATCAACTCCCTCGATCCACAAGTGGCCACCACCAGCTATGCGGCCGAGTGGTATGGGCCGGCCCTCGAGAATCTCCTGCGAGAGAGCCTGGACGGAACCTATTCGCCCTGGTTGGCGACGGCCTGGACGATGAGCGCCGACTTCACATCGATGACGCTTACGCTCAAAACTGGTGTGAAATTCCAGGACGGAACACCCTTCAACGCGCAGGCCGTCAAGGCCGACTTCGACCGAGCCAAGACGATCAAAGGCTCGAGTGTGACGACTCTGAACCGAATCCTTGCCAGCACGGAACCGGTGAACGATTCGACCGTCAAGCTGAATTTCACGGCCCCGACAAGCCAAACGACGGTGCTCGAAGCCCTCGCCAACAAGGGCACCGAGATGATCAGCCCGGCCGCCTTCAACAACGCAGACTTCGCCATGAATCCTGTCGGCACCGGCGCCTTCAAGCTCACCAGCTATCAGGTCGGCGTCAAGGCTGTCTACGACCGCTGGAGCGGTTACTGGGGCAAGGCACCGGCCGTTGCGCGTGTCGAAATCACGACTGTCACGGACAACAATGTCGCCCTCAACGCGCTCAAGAGCGGCCAGTTCGACATGATCGCCTTGGACCCGGTGAACATTCCTCAAGTCAACGCAACCAAGGGGCTGCGATCAGCCTCGTTCCCCTCGCCGCAAGTCAACGGAGTTCTCATCAACATCGATGGCGTGTTCTCCGACATCCGTGTCCGCCAGGCCCTGTCCTATGCCACCGATCGCAAGGCCCTGGCCGACTTCATCGGCGGCGGATCCCAACCGACCGAACAGCTGGCCAAGCAGGGGTCGAAGGCATATGACCCGAGCATCGAAAACACATATGCCTATGACGTCGCCAAAGCCAAATCGCTGCTCGCGGACGCCGGCTACGCCAACGGGGCCAAGTTCACGTTGAACTTCACTGCGCGGCCCGCGCAGCAGGACCAGGCGCAGGTGTTGCAGCAGATGTGGGCGAAAGGCGGGTTTACCGTCACGCTGCAGGCGACAGAGGGCGCTACCACCGTCCAGAAGTGCCTTGCCCAAAAGAAATGTGACGCGCTGCTCGGATATCAGAACCTGTCACTGGACTTCTTGAGCAACTTCGTGGCTTATGGCGCCAAGGGCGGATTCTCGATGTCGAACTCGGTCGACCCGGTGCTGCTGCAAGCCGTCACGCAGGCCAGGACGACCCTGCAGCCAGACCAGCAGGCGACAGCCGTGCGTCATCTCAACGACGTTCTCACCCAGGAGCTCTCGCAAACCATCCCGCTCAACACGATCACCTACCTGCTCGCTGTGTCCAACAAGGTGCAGAGCGGCTTTGAGTACCGAGTCTCCCAGTGTCCCTACTACGACACAGTCGTCATGACAACGTGAGCCGCAGCCGCTGACGGTGGCCCGGCCTGGACCAGGGCCGCGATGGCCCACCGAACTGAGAAAGGTAGGGTGGGTGGTCCTGTCCCGGCTGGCTGTCGCCGTGGTCCTCGTCCTGGTGGCGACGCTCGGGACTTTCCTGCTGCTGAGGCTGGCGCCGGGTAACGCGGCCCTTGCGACGCTCCCGTCCGACGCCACGCCGGCGCAGATAGCGGAGGCCAAGTCTCGCCTCGGCCTGGACAGTCCGTTGCTCGTCCAGTACGGCAACTACCTCCTCCATTTGGTTCGAGGAGATATGGGTCGTTCGTACGTCAATGACGTTCCAGTCGCAACCCTGATCGGGAATGCGCTTCCGGTAACGCTCTCGCTCGCGTTGATGGCAATCCTCATCGCGGTGCCGATCGCGCTTGTGTTGGGAGTCTATTCAGGTTCGCATGAAGGTGGTCGCATCGACGGGACGATCACCAGCTGGAACTCGCTGATGGTCGCCACCCCGCAGTTCTTTCTGGGCATCTTGCTGATGGTCGTCTTTGCCGTGAACCTTGGCTGGCTTCCAGCGATCGGGTTCGTCCCGCTGAATCAAGATCCGGTCGGTTTCGCAGAGCACATCGCTTTGCCCGCAGTGACGATCGGCGTCACATTTGCCGCACCTTTGGCGCGCTTGCTGCGCGGGTCGATGGCCACAGTCTTGGCCCAGGACTATGTCACTGCCGCCGAGTCCCGCGGCGTTCCCTGGACGTCGGTGCTGTGGAGCAATGCGCTGAAGAACGCAGCCATTCCAGCCGTGACCCAGTTCGGTCTCCAGGTCATTTATCTCGTGGGCGGGCAGGCGATCATCGAGCAGCTTTTCGGCATCCCGGGAATGGGCATGCTCGCGATCAGCGCCGCCTACAACCGGGATCTCCCGGTCATCCAGGGGATTGTCGTCGTGGCCGCGATCACCGCCGTCACGATCAGCATGCTTGTCGACGTCATCTACCGGTACCTCGATCCTCGGATCAGGACGGGCTGATGAGCGTGGAACCCACACGCAAGAATGGTCGGCCCGGGGCGGCCTTGGCAACTGCGCCGGCGCCCGTGTTCGCTGTCGGCGCGGCCAGGCGGGCGCCGTCGTCGAGGAGAGGGCTCGCCAGGGCATTCTTCGCCCAGCCGCTGCCCGCGCTCGCAACCGCATATATCGCATTGATCGGATTCATCGCACTGTGGGTCTGGATCTTCAATCCCCTGCAGCCCAACGCGCTCGACTTGTCATACGTGCTTCAAGGTCCCTCGCCCAGCCACATATTCGGCACGGATCAGCTGGGACGTGATGTCTTTTCAAGGATGCTTCACGCGACCCTGATCTCGGTCGAGGGCACGCTCGAGGGAGTGGGCGTGGTCGTTGCGCTCGGCCTGCTGCCTGCGTTGGTGGCAGGTTATTTCGGTGGCCGTATCGACGCGGTGCTGGTCCGAGTCGCCGACGCCTTCATCGTGTTCCCCGGGATCATCCTCGCCATCGCCGTGGTCGGCATCCTCGGGCCGAGCCTGGCCCACGCGATGCTCGCCGTCGGGATCGTCGCGTGGCCCGGGTTATTCCGAGTGGTGCGCGGCACCGTTTTTCAGGTCCGCGAGGAGGCTTACGTCGCGGCGGCTCGAACGATGGGCGCCTCCCATTGGTACATCATCACGCACCAGATTCTCCCCGTCGTCCTGACGCCGCTCTTCGTGAACCTGGCGCTGGTTGCCTCAGTCATGCTGCTGGCTGAGGCAGGCCTCAGCTTCATCGGACTCGGCATTCAACCCCCGTACGCAAGCTGGGGATCGATGATCAGCGACGGCGAGCGGTTCCTCGGCGTCCAACCCTGGCTGGCCGTGTTCCCGGGAATCGCAATCACTCTCGCCGCCCTTTCGTTCAACACGATCAGCGACGGCCTCTCGCGTGCTTACACGAGGCGGGGGCTCAGCGCCCCGGATGCCTGACATGAGGCAGACAGAGACTACGTCGGCCACCGCTGCCGCAATCCTCGAGGTCGAAGACCTGACCGTCGACCTCGGCCACCCGTCTTATCCAAAACGGGTGGTGGACCGAGTCAGCTTCACGATCGGAGTAGGGGAGACGCTGGGCCTTGTCGGCGAGTCGGGCTCCGGTAAGAGCATGACCGCCTACACGATCATGGGCCTCCTGCGCAGGCTGCCCGTGGTGGCCGTGAGCGGCTCCGTTCGGCTCGGAGGTCGAGAGCTGATCGGGTTGCCGCGCGACAGCCTGCGCCATATCCGCGGCAAGGACATCGCAATGATCATGCAGGACCCGATGTCCAGCCTGAACCCGGTCTTCACCATCGGCCACCAGCTTGCGGCCAAGGAGAGAGCGGTCGAGCTCTTGCAGCTGGCGGAGATCCCCGCCGCCCGCCGCCGCATCGACTCCTACTCGCACGAGTTCTCGGGCGGGATCCGCCAGCGGGCAATGCTGGCGATGGCCCTCGCATGCGAGCCGCGTGTGCTCATCGCGGACGAACCGACGACCGCGCTCGACGTGACGGTCCAAGCCCAGATCCTGGACCTCCTGAGCCGGCTTCAACGCCAGCTCGGAATGTCGATGCTGTTCATCACGCATGACATCGCCATCGTGGCCGAGTTGTGTCATCGCGTCGCGGTCATGTACGCAGCCCAGATCGTCGAGACCGCGCCGGTTGCAGAACTCTTCTCGAAGGTCATGCATCCCTACAGCGAGCGCCTACTGCAGTCATCCCCGGAGTTCCTCGGGCCTAACGTGGCTCTTCCACCAGCCTCTTCTCGCGAAGTGATTCCTGTTTCGACCGCCGCCGGTAGTGGCTGCCGTTTCAGCCCTCAGTGCCGATATGTACAGCGTGGCCTGTGCGACGCCGAGATTCCGCTATTGCCAGCTGGATTCAATCGGACGCACTTCGTCCGATGCGCCCGCTCTGACGTCCTGGAGCTGGAGAGCGCGTCGGTCCTCCTCGCCAACGCGCGAAACTTCGGAACCGTAATCGCCGAGCCTCCGTCTGCGGCAGAACCGCTGCTCGAGGTCGCAGATGTCAGCGTGACCTATGAAGCCCGGCGCAGAGTGAATCGCAAGCGCCTCCAGATCCATGCGGTGTCTGGGGTGAGCCTTCGCATCTATCCAGGCGAGACCGTGGCACTGGTCGGCGAGTCGGGCTCAGGTAAGTCCACCCTCGCGAAAGCGATCTGTGGCCTGGCGCCATATCAAGGCAGCATCCGGATCGCGGGCCACGACCAGCGCAGCGCGCCTGGGCGAGAGGCAGCGCGCCTGCGGCAGATCATCTTCCAGGACCCATATTCCTCGCTGAATCCCACGATGAGCGTCGTCGACGTCATCGCCGAGCCGCTTCGCGTGGCGCTTCGCATGCCGCGAGCCCAACGCCGGGGGCGGGCGGCCGAGCTCCTGCAGTCGGTTCAGCTCCCCGCCTCATTTGCCGCGAGGCTACCAAGCGAGCTGTCGGGCGGCCAGCGCCAGCGGGTCGCCATTGCGAGGGCGGTCGCCCTCGAGCCTTCGCTGGTCATCTGTGACGAAGCGCTCAGCTCACTTGACGTCACGACTCAAAAGGACATCCTGGAGAACCTTCAGCGGCTCAAAGACGACCTCGGCATCGCGTGCCTGTTCATTTCGCACGACCTGGCTGTCGTGCGCCGGATCGCGGATCGGGTGGCCGTGATGTATCTCGGCAAGGTTGTCGAGGAGGGTCCCGCGGAGGTCGTCTTCGGGCGGCCGGCGCACCCGTACACGCAGTCGCTGCTTTCGTCGGCGCCGGTGCCGGATCCGACCGGCCGGCAGGGCCGGCAGCGAATCGTCCTGAAGGGGGAGCTACCCGACCCAAGCCCCCCGCCGGCCGGTTGTCCCTTCCATCCGCGCTGCCCCAAAGCGTTCGACCTCTGTCGCGAGGTCGCGCCGAAGGTGGTTTCCTCGAGTCCCGGCGTGACAGTCACCTGTCACCTCCACGACCCTGCGGTCGTCGCTGGGGGTGGGCCGGATCGCGCTCAGGAGTCAGGTGACGCTCCATACACAAGGGAGGCTTGAGATGTTGGCGAGCCGTGTATCACGCACCGGCGAGTACGCCGGATACTCAGAACCCGAATACGACGGCTGGGCCCGGCGCTCGCAGTACGTGAGCGTCAGAGATGGAACCCGGTTCGCCGTCGACATCTTCACTCCGACGAGTAAGGGAAAAGAGGAGACGAAAGCGCTCCCGGTCGCCTGGACGGCCAAACGGTACATACGCGCGAATGTTGTGAAAGGTGAGGTCGTGCCCTCGTTCGAGAGCATCGGACTGCACGGCGCCGTATCGCGCAAGTTGCTTGCCCACGGCTACGTCCTTGCTTTTGCCGATATGCGGGGTACGGGCGCGTCTTTTGGTGTCCGCGGCGAGTGCAGCGACCCCATGGACTCTCAAGACGGATACGACCTCAACGAATGGCTTGCGGTCCAGCCCTTCTGCGACGGGCGCGTCGGGATGTTCGGCGTCTCCTACGAAGGCCGCACGCAGCTGAACACCGCCAGCGTCGCGCCACCGCACCTGAGGGCGATCGTGCCCGAGGTGTCGCCCTTCGACTGGTACCACATCGTTTGGCAGGGTGGGGTGAATCGATTCGGCGTCATCGGCCAGCATTTTCCAGCCACCGATGCCGTGCAGAACGTCGCGCCGGTCGACGATGACACCGACGGGGCCCTGCTAGCAGAAGCTCTACGAACCCACAAGGAAGGGAATGACTACACCGCGATGATCGGTGGCCTGCCGCATCGAGACAGCGCGCAGGCGGGTGAGCAGCCCTGGATCGAGCGAAGCGGCGGTGCGCTCGTAGGAGGAATCGCACGATCCGGGATCGCGACCTACCACCGAGTCGGCTGGTTTGCGAACGTGCGGCTGGAGCAGCTGCTGTGGTTCAGCAACCTGGCGCGGTTGGAGAACGGCAACCGGCATCGAATCATGGTCGGCCCCTGGCCCGCGGGCGGCGTCAACCCCGAGCACTACGAGATGTGGGCGACGGAAACGCTGCGTTTCCTCGACTACTGGGTCAAAGAGATCGACAACGGGATCATGGACGAGCCGGCCGTCGTCTATACGACAAATGCTTCCACGCGAGACCGGACCATCGACGACTGGCAGTACGCGCGTGAGTGGCCGCTGCCCGAGGCGAAAGGTACGGACTTTTTCTTCGGGCCGGGAGAGTCGGGGTCGGTGGGGTCAGTCAACGATGGAACCCTCCTCCAGCGAGAAGTAGCAGCCAAATCCGGCAAGGACGACTACACGATCGTCTACGGCATCGTGTCGCCTCAGGGCGATGGGGACCCCCGGAATGCGAAGCCGGGGGAGGATTTCACGCCGTTCGAGGAGAAATGCCTGACCTACACGAGCCCTCCACTGGGCAAAGATCTAGTCGTAACCGGGCATCCGCTGCTGCATCTATTCGTGTCCTGTTCGGCAGACGATGCGGACTTCTTCGCAAGCGTCACCGACGTCGACGAGAAGGGAGTTTCGACGTTCGTTACGCGCCACATGCTGCGGGCATCGAACCGCGCAGTCGCGCCGGCGCCATATTACTTCTGCGATCTGCCATGGCACCGCGGTTATGCGAAGGACGACGCGCCGATTCCCCCAGGAGAGATCGTTGAGCTGTCGTTCGACCTGCTGCCGACTTCCTACCGCTTCCGGGCCGGGCATCGAATCAGGGTGTCGATCTCATGCGCAGACACTGCGTTTGGGCCGAGCGGCGCGGTGGATCCGGCTCCAGTGGTCAGCCTATGGCGTGACGACCTGCACCGATCCAGGCTCACATTGCCTGTGATCGCATGACTCGGGCGGCATCGCCCGTGAGGATGTCGCGCTTCGGTGAGTACTCCGGCTATTCAGAGGCCGTCTACGACGCCTGGGTGCGCACGTCTCAGTACATTTCAGTGCGCGACGGGACCCGATTGGCGGTCGACGTCTACAGACCGACGCGCGACGGTGTGGTCGAAAGCAAACCACTGCCGGTTGTCTGGCGGGCCAAGCGCTACTTGCGCGCAACGGTCGACCGAGATGGCAATCTCACAGCAAACCTGGTCGAGGCCCCGCCCCCGGCCGGACGGCCGACCGCGAAGAAGCTGATTCGGCATGGGTACATGCTGGCCGCGGCCGACATGCGGGGCACCGGAGCCTCGTTTGGGAATTGGAGCGAGTCGAGCGATCCGTCGGCAGCGATGGACGGGTACGACATCACCGAGTGGCTCGCCGCGCAGCCGTGGTGCGATGGGAACATCGGCATGTTCGGCTCTTCGTATGAGGGCCGGATGCAGCTCAGCGTGGCGAGCTCCGCGCCGCCGCACCTGAAAGCGATCATGCCCGAGGTTTCTCCTTTCGACTGGTACACGATCATCCATGAGGGAGGCAGCTACTCCGCGCGGTTCGAGGCCACCAGCGCCTACTTTCGTGCGTGCGACCTTGATCCGTCGGTCTCACCCGTCGACGATGACTTACATGGCGTTCTCGCCACCGAAGCACGGCGGCAGCACGCCGAAGGCAACGACTACTCCGCCACCTCTGGGCTACTGCCGTTCCGCGACAGCATCGACTCGAGGGGCGCTCAGCCCTGGCTGAACCGCGGCCCCGAGGCGCTCCTTCCCGGGATTGAGGCCTCCGGCGTCGCCAGCTACCACCTCTCGGGGTGGTATGCCCGGGTCGGCATGGAACAGCTCCTCTGGTTTTCCAACATGCAGCGTTCTTCGAGCGCGGGACGCCATCGGATCGTGATGGGACCCTGGCCGGGCGGGGGGATCGCGAATGCCGGCGACGCCGAGCGAGAGGTATGGGCGACGGAGACGCTGCGGTTCATGGATTTCTGGCTGAAGGGCATCGAGAACGGGATCATGAGCGAGCCTCCGGTCGTGTATGCGACCTCCGACGCGGCGAAGAAAAAGACCGTCGACCGGTGGCGCTTCGCGGGCGAATGGCCGCCGCCGGCGGAGGCGACCGATTTCTTCCTGTCAGGTGGCCACTCCCAAACCGTCGATTCGGTGAACGACGGGACGCTCGCGCGGAGCCAGGGCGAGCCCGGCTCTGACGAGCTGCAGGTCGATTACTCGGCGTCCGCGCCCTCGGGGGACATGGCCTACGGCGGCGAAGCCGGGGCTGACCTGACCGGCTTTGACCAAAAAGGACTCACATACACCTCCGATCCGCTGCTCACCTCCCTCGAGGTCACCGGCCACGCGGTGATCCACCTCTTCGTAAGCTCCTCGGCCACCGATGGAGATTTCATCGTGTACCTCGAGGACGTCGCCGAGACTGGCCGGTCGATGTTCGTGACGCGCAAGCGCTTGCGCGCATCGCATCGGAAGGAGATGCCCGCGCCCTTTTACTACTTCGGCGCACCGTGGCACTCCAACCGGGAGGCTGACCTCCAAGCGATCCCAGTCGGCAAGGTTGTCGAGCTGGCCTTCGATCTTCTGCCGACCTCCTATACCTTCGGCGTGGGCCACCGGATCAGGGTCACCGTCGCCGGCGCGGATGTCGAACAGGTGCGCGTGCCGGTTGTCGACCCGGCGCCTCGGATCACGATCCACCGGGACGCGGAAAGGCGCTCGCGGATCACCCTGCCGGTCATCGTCCACAGCTAGCGAGGGAGGCATTGCGATGGCGATCTCAAAGACGAAGGTTTCAGAGCTTGGGCGCTACGAGGGATTCTCGGAGCCTTCCCATGACGGTTGGGTCCGCAGGTCGCAATACATCGAGGCTCGCGACGGAACGATGCTGGCGGTCGACGTCTACCGACCAACCAAGAACGGCGTCGTGGAGTCGAAGGCACTGCCAGTGGTGTGGATGTCGAAGCGCTATCTCCGGGCGAAGGTCGGCGCCGGTGGCAAGCTTGGCCAGAACCTGATCGAAGGGGAGCGCGAGTGGGATCGGCCGCAGGCGCGGAAGCTGATCACGCACGGCTACGTGCTCGCCGCGGCGGACATGCGTGGAACTGGGGCGTCATTCGGGACCTGGAGCGAATGCAGTGACCCGTCGTCATCGACTGATGGCTACGACGTCACCGAGTGGCTGGCTGCGCAGCCGTTCTGCGACGGCAAGGTGGGAATGTTCGGAGCGTCGTACGAGGGCCGAATGCAGCTCAACGCGGCCAGTGCCGCGCCGCCTCACCTCAAGGCGATCATGCCCGAGGTGTCGCCGTTCGATTGGTACACGGTCATCCATGAGGGCGGCTCCTATTCGAAGCGGTTCGTAAACACCGGTGCGCACTTCCGGGCTTGCGATTTGGATCAGTCCGTCGCTCCCGTCGATGACGATCCACTAGGGTCGCAGGCTGAGGAGGCCAGGCGCCAGCACGAAGAGGGCAACGACTACGCCGCAACATCAGGCGAGTTGCCGTTCCGCGATGCCGTGCACCACGGCCGCAAGCTGTGGCAAGAACGCAGCGGCGAGGCGCTGCTGCCTGGAATCGAGGCCTCCGCCGTTGCCAGCTACCAGACGTCCGGCTGGTACGCCAGGGTCGGGCTCGAGCAGATTCTCTGGTTCAGCAACATGGCCCGGTCGTCCACGGGCGCCCGCCATCGCCTCCTGATGGGGCCATGGTCGACGGGCGGCGTGGTCAGCGGCACGGCCGCCGAGAAGGAATTGTGGG
>WNFJ01261111.1_pt1 | contig 18730 bp, 17 predicted proteins | sample 5400461 | NCBI WGS metagenome assembly WNFJ01 (sample SAMN13153349, study PRJNA577476) | soil metagenome | isolation source: 115 cm saprolite on Douglas fir-dominated hillslope | place: USA:California | collected 2013-09-17
GTCGGCGATGTAGCGGGCCAGTTCGTTGTTGCGCGGGGAGCCGGCGACGTGCGGTTCGGCGGTGAAGATGTGATGCTGGCGGCGCTCTTCGTCGGGGGAGGGAATGGCTTTGAATTTGTTTTCGATCTCGGTTTCGTGAGCGGCAGCAGATGGCGTGAATCCGAGGATGGAAGTCTGGGATGCGCCGGGCAGGCTTGCGGAGAGCAGAAGTGACAAGAGTGCCAGCGGGATCCTTTGTGGGTTCTCACTCGGTCTGCGCTTCGGTTGGTGGAAAAGAGCATGAGTCGCGGAGCAAGCGGAGAACGTCCGCGGAGGACGCTGAGGCGTTTGGCGCCGGTCGGAATCCACAGGGTTTAGCTCTCCTTGTCAGAACTTTACTTGGCTTTGTATATCTCGGTTAGCAAGTCCGGCTTCGTTTCATCGCGTACCAGGTGCGGGTAACGCTCCCCGCCGTGGTAATCGAGCTTATAAGTTTTGTAGTAGCCGGTGTTCTCAATGAGCAATTCGAGGGGAGCCGTGCCTCCCTTCCCCGCTTTCAGAGCGTCGCGCACAACCTCGGGCGAGTACTTGCGTCCGTTCACCGCGATCAGCTTCATGCCCGGGCCGATGCCTGCCAGGGCCGCGGGCGTTCCCTCGACGGTGTCAGTGATAGTTCCATCCTCGCGCAGGTACATGCCCAGCGAATAAGCCACGTCGACGAAATGAAAGGTGCTCTCGCCGCCGCGCTCCATCTCGGATTGCGTTTCGTCGTAGACCAGCTTCCAGCCACTGCCTTCGATCCCGCCCAGGGGTGCGCCCGGACCATGATTGGTCAGGCGCTCATTCCAGAAGCCGCGCCAGTCGTAGGGTACGACCTGGTTCAAAGTGTTGACGACATCGTCGAACGTATAGGGCTTCATCATCGGCGGAGTGCTGGGAGCGCCGAGGAAGAGATGGCAAAAGTCGTCGATTGCCTTCTTGCCTTTGCTTTGGCGCCGGATGATGACGTCGGCCCATAACCAGTTCAGCGTGTCTTCGTTATAGAAATCCGTTCCGCGGCGCCAGGAATGCCAGGCCTCAGGAGAAAAATAAAGCTGCGGCGCGGCATCGGCGGTGTCCTGCAAGTTGCGCCATGCGCGGCCGGGAGTGTGGTCAAGGGCAGCGGCGGTCAACCCCAGGTCGTCGCGTTCCTGGTCGGGAGTACGCAGCCCGCTGCGTGCGGTCAACACCGTGCCCAGATAATTCGTCAAGCCCTCGTAGATCCAGAGGAGATCGTCCTGCATCGGCTGTTGATAGTCAGGCGTGGCGAGGCCCGCGGGACGGCGATATTTTCCATTCCATGAATGCACGTACTCGTGGGGAAGAAGGCCGGCTTCCATTTTGCGCGCAGTGTCGTCGACCAGGCCGCGCTCGTCGATGCGGCTGTCGTCTGACTCATGGTGCTCCAGGCCGAAGTGAGCGACATGATCGCTCAAGCTGAGCAGGAAGTGGTAGTCGCGATAGTGATGCGCGCCGAAGAGTTTGTTGGTTTGTTCGACCAAGTTCTTGTAGTGGTCCCAGACTTCCTGCGGAGCGGCAAGAGCGGCGGCGCTGTCGGCGGCAATGTCCATCTCAGTGAGCGGATCGTCTGCGAGTTTGACAACCTTGAGGAACTCGCCAGTGATTACGGGCGAATCGACCAGAGTGGTGAGGGAAACCGTTGAAAACTGAATTTCATTGCCGCTCTGATTCGATATGGGCAGCGGCGTTCCGAACTTCCAGCCCTCGGGAAGTTTCAGGCTGGCTGTGTAATTGATATCGTCTGACGTCCAGCCCCTGGGATAGAGCAGAACCTGGTTCCAATTGATGACTGCCATCTTGTCGGTTGCGGACGAACCTGCTGAGAAGCCTCCCTCGAAGGTGGCGGGAGAAAGGAAATCGAGTTCAGCGTCGATTTCATTCACGCCGGCGGGAACGTCAACGTGGAGGGTGAAGCCGTCGAGCAGATCGCGGCGCCACTTCAGCATGTTGCCGCTGGCGCTGAATTTCAGTCCGGCCAAATCGACGACTGGGCCGTCGGGAGCGTGTTCCCCGGGAATCCACTTCGGGTAATAGAGTGTCAAATCGCCAGGTATGGCGGGAATCTTCAGCTTCGCGTGGAAGATTTTCCGCGGGGCTGAAGTGGCGTCCAGAAAGATGGTTACGGTTGGCGGCGTGGCTGACCAGCTGGAAAGCGAAGAGAAGAGAATGAAGAAGAAAAGACTGACCACTCCCAAGATCCTTGAGAGTTGCATTTTCATGGCCCCCATGTTTATGAACCGAATCTTAATTGCGCCTGCAGAATTTTAGACTATAGCAGCCAGCGAGAGCGGCGGTACAGGGACGCACCTGCGCTGATATCATCTCGACGATGTCGCGGCGCGGAAAGTTCATCACCTTCGAAGGACTCGACGGAACCGGCAAGAGCACGCAACTGCGGAAGCTGGCGGCCGCTCTGCGCGCGGCGGGATATAAAGTGGTGGAAACGCGTGAGCCGGGTGGCACCGCGAGCGGGGAGAAGATTCGCCGTGTACTGCTCGACTCCGCGACCCAGGGCCTCTCGCCGCTGGCAGAAATGGCTTTGATGTTCGCTTCACGGGCGCAGCATATTGCGGAGGTGATCCAGCCGGCGCTGGAACACGGCCAGATTGTTCTTTGTGATCGCTTCACTGATTCCACCGAAGCCTATCAGGGCTACGGACGCAAGCTGGGCAGCGCGGATGTGCTCAAGCTGCATCATGTCCTTTGTGGAGATTTGCAGCCCGACTTGACGCTTCTTTTGGACTCCGATCCGGCAATGAGCGTGGGGCGGGCCAAGCGGCGCAATCAGCGTGCTTCGGATCGTGCGAACAATGGTTCAAACAAAGGTGGCGGCAAACACGCCGACGAAAACCGCTTCGAGCAGCAGACTCGGGCCTTCTTCACCCGCGTGCGGGACGGCTACTTAGCAATTGCCGCAAGGGAGCCGCAACGCGTCGTGGCGGTGGATGCAAGCGGGACGCCGGTGCAAACGCATCGGCGGATCATGGAGGTTATGCAGCGCAATTTGAAACTGGCCACGAGAAATGCTTGATCTCGACGAAGGATATGCCCTGTAACCTTGTTGAGCGCTGATCGGAGAGCATGTCATCCTTTCCTCGCTTGACACAGACTTAGAAAATGACATAATATATAAAATGTCATGGCGACGATAGAGAGCCATACTCGCATTAACGAAAACGGGCGGATTGTTATCCCTGCTTCGTTTCGGCGTGCTCTTCACATACAAGCCGGCGACACGGTCGTTCTGCGCATCGAAAACGATGAGTTGCGAATTACAACTTTGCGGCAGCGACTGGCGAAGGCTCAACGACTGGTGCGCAAACATGTGGCGCCAACCACGTCTTTGGTGGACGAGTTAATTGCAGAGCGCCGCGAGGCCGCGCGACGTGAATAGAATCGTGCTGGACGCTTCTGCGCTGCTGGCGATTCTTCATGACGAGCCGGGCGCAGAAATATTCACTCAGCAATTTGATCTGCTCGAAAACGCCACCATGAGCGCGGTGAATGTAGCCGAGGCGTATGGCAAGCTAGTAGGGTTGGGTATCCGCCCCGAAGACGCATGGGAAGCTGTGATTGCTCCAATCCCTGAGACCGTGAATTTCGATATGCAACAGGCGAAGATTGCAGGTCAGTTGCTGCCAAAAACTCGTCCCCTTGGGCTATCGTTAGGAGACCGCGCATGCTTGGCTCTGGGGATCGCACTCAAAGCGACCATCTACACGGCTGATCGCGCGTGGAAGGACCTGAGGCTTGAGGTTTCGATTCACGTTATTCCGGTGACCAAGCTGTAGCGGATGGCTGAAACAAAGACTGACTGATGGGATTCTCTGATTTTCACGGCAATGCCGAAACCGTTCATCGCCTGCGCGACATGCTGGCGCGGAAGCGCTTTCCGCACGCAGTCATACTTTCCGGCGCGCGGGGGTCTGGCAAGTATACGTTGGCGTTGATGCTGGCGCAGGCGCTGAACTGCCTGGCGCCGATTGCGACCGACGGTCTGCCCGATTTTTGCGGCCAATGCGCGAACTGCCGCCGCATCGCTCAGGCTGCGGATCTCGATGCACGGTTTGCCGAAGCTGTCGAAACGCGAGAGGGCATGCGCGAGATTGACAAGAAAGAGACCCGTCTCTTCGTGCAGACTCATCCGGATGTACTCGTCATCCCTCCCGATCCTCCGCAGGTGATGATTAAAGTGGATCAGGTCCGGCGTGTGATCGAGACCATTTATTACCGGCCGTCGGAGGCTCGCGAACGCGTCTATATCTTTACCGACTCTGCTTTCATGAAAGAGGCGGCGAATTCGCTGCTTAAAGTTCTCGAGGAACCGCCCGACTTCGCCACGATTTTTCTGCTTTCGGAAAACCCGGGGGAACTGCTTCCGACCATCCGATCGCGATCCATGGTCTTTCCGCTCGGCGCGTTGCCCGTTGAAGAAGTGGACCGCTACTTGGCCAAGCATCGTCCGGAATGGAAGGCGCCGCAGCGAGCGCTGGTGGCGAGATTATGCGAGGGTGCCTTGGGCCGGGCACGCACTTTCGACCTCGACGCCTATGTTGCCGCCCGCGCCGATGCGTTGGCAATCCTTAACTCGGCCCTGGTTGGAGGCGAGCACACGCAACTGTTCAAGATTACCGAATCTTATCGCGCCGGGGCGGAGGGGCGGGAGAAGACGGAACGCCTCCTCCGCACACTCTACTCATTACTGCGCGACCTGATGTTTCTGGGGTCGGGAGCACCTCAATTGGTGCACAACACCGACATTCAAAGCCAGCTTGCGAAGCTGGCTGACGCTGCTGACTTTGACTGGATCGCCGGGGCATCCAACCGGCTAGCCGAGGTGGAACGCGGCATGCGCCGGAACCTGCTGCGGTCCTTGTCGCTCGATGCCTTGGAGTTGGCCCTGGAGAAGGCGGGCTAAGCCGGCCCGAATCGAACTACGAACTGCCCATCTTTCTAAGAACAGTGTTTTCATCAAGTTGCATAGATTACTCTAGTGGTTCTACACCCTTCAGATAAGTTGCTCCTCCGTCCCCTCACGCCTATAATGGACCCACTCTGGTTTAAGAATTCTCCGTCAGGTTCCGGGTAGCAAGACGTAAGGGTGAAGTCTGTCTTCGCCCATGAGGATAATCCCGGTAATGCGAAAACGCCTGCAAATCGCCCTGATGGCCAGCACGATAGCCGCGACCTCTCTTTCTCTCATAACCCCAGTTCGCGCCGCTGAAGCGGGCGACGGCGCGGCTGAGAAGATCACCGCAACCGACGAGCACGGCCGCAAAATCTACGTCAACGAATCGATCCCGGCGAGACCGCCGCGACGGGTGGAGACGACCGAGTCTCACCGGCGAAAGCTGATGTACTGGAGTTCCAAAGAGAATCGCTGGAAGGCCGTGCCTTCCGCGAACGCCGCGACTATGCGAGCGGCGCGGTCGGCGGCAGCCGAAGTCAGCGAGTTCCTGGGACGGGAGTCCAGCCAATCGGCCACCGCCAGAATCATGGCGGCCAACTTCCGCGGCCCGGCGGCAACGCCCGGGGATGTGGATAGCGCCATCGAGCAGGCTGCCGCCCGGCATAACGTCGACCCTAATCTGGTGCGCGCGGTGGTTAAAGTCGAATCCAATTTCAATCCGAACGCGGTGTCGCGGAAAGGCGCGATGGGACTAATGCAGTTGATGCCCTCGACAGCGCGACAGTTGAAGGTGAAGAATCCGTTCGATCCGGAACAGAATGTGGATGCCGGCGTGCGCCACTTGAAGCAGCTTCTGGAGAATTATGGCGGCGACATCAAATTGACCCTGGCCGCCTACAACGCCGGGGCGGGGGCCGTGGCGCGAAGTTCAGGCGTGCCGCACTACTCGGAGACCCAGAATTATGTGCGGCGGATCACCAACCTCTACTATGCGGGGTCCGGTTTCAACGTGGGCGCTTCACGCGATCCGGTTAAGGTTCAACGGGATGCGCGCGGCGTGCTTTACATCAGCAACACCGATTAAGATTTCGGCATCTGTTTTGTTTATTCTCCGGCACTCAGGGCATTGGTTCAACCAAACTGGTTCGAACGAGAAGGACGAAGGCACGGGCTGGTTATCTTGAAGAGCTTATTGGGCCAGCGTCGTCTGTGGGGCGCGGTAGTTGTGCTCGCGCTGTTCGCTGGGCCTACCGCTCCGGCGGCACACGCACGCGCCCACCATTCCGACGCCTGGGCGCGCGAACATTTCGCCAATGCCGAGCGCATGCGCGAAGCGCTGAATGGACGGCCTGCGGCCGACCGCAGCCGCCACGATTATCAACGCGTGTTGAATGGCTACCGCAGCATCTATCTGGGCGCGCCAACTTCAAGCAAAGCCGATCCTAGCGTTGTTGCGGTGGCGGAAACGCTGGTGGAAATGGGCCGGCATTTCGACGACGACAAAATCCTTCGCCAGGCCATCGCACAATACAAGTTTCTGCGCCACGAGTACCCCGGCAGCAAGTTTCGCTTCGATGGGCTATTTACCATCGGTGAGATTTACAAGGATGACCTGAACGATCCTGAGGCGGCGCGCACGACCTTCCAGGAATATCTGCGGCATTATCCCAAGGGTCGCCTGGCCGGTGATGCACGTCAGGCCATCGTTGAGCTGAACCAGGAAGCCGAGACCGGAAAAGCTGCTGAATCGCCGAAGACTGGCGACAGTAAAAAACGGGGCGAAAAAAGCGACAAGAAGGCCACCAGGGAAACCGCGGAGGAGGAGCCAGTATCGGGTAAAGATGGCACTCACTCTGGACGCCCGCCGCGGGTGACCGGCGTCCGGCACTGGTCTACTCCCGACTACACTCGAATCGCCATCGATGTGGAAGGCGATGTGAAGTTTTCCGCGCAGCGGATTGCCCATCCCGCGCGCATTTTTTTCGACTTGCACGATACCAGGCTCGCTTCGACACTTGCCGGCAAGAGTTTCGCGGTGGACGACGGCTTCGTGAAAAAGGTTCGCGTGGCTCAGTTTGCGCCGGGACGCACGCGCATCGTGCTCGAGGTCGATAACCTCTCCGAGTACGACGCTTTCCTGCTGCCCAATCCCTATCGGCTGATCATCGACATTCACGGGAAGGATGGTAGGGCAAAGCAGATCAAAGATGCGACTGAAACGGCGTCGGTAGCGCCGAGTGTGCCCTCACCGCCGACCTCCGACGCCGATAACGACCCTGCTTCAACAGAGCTTACGCCGGCAGACTTGGCGCATGCAGCGCTGGCGCAGACAGGGAAGGGTTCAGCCTTCACTGGCGATGCGGCGACTGAGTCTGCGCTGCCCTCTTTCGCGCTGAGCACGAGGCCGCAGACGGCAGTGGTAAAAAAAGTAGTGGACGCAGGTGGCGACGATAACGATTCGAGCATGATCCCGCCTAATGCGGCGAAGGGGAACTCACGGAATCTAAAAGCGGTGGCCGCAAAGAAGGCTTTGTCCAGCGACCTCGACGGTGACTCAGGGACTTCCGAGTCGAAAGTGCTCAAGAGCCGCCGAAACCATATTGTCGACTCGCCACATGGATCTGGTTCTGGCGCGACCGGAAAATCGGGGAAGGGCTCCGACTTCAGTACTCGCGAGGCGACGCCCACGTCGAGTGGAGACCGTTCTCTCATTCGCGCCCTGGGACTAAAGATCGGTAAGATCGTGATTGATCCGGGCCACGGGGGCCACGATACGGGGACGATCGGTCCTCATGGGCTGGAAGAAAAAGATCTCGTCCTCGAAGTAAGCCGGCGCTTGGGCAAACTGCTGGAGACCCGGCTGGGCGCGGAAGTGGTTTATACGCGCAAGGACGATACCTTCATCCCGCTGGAAACTCGAACCGCGGTTGCGAATCAGGCGCGCGCCGACCTGTTCGTTTCCATCCATGCCAATTCAAGCCACGATGCCGCGGCGCGAGGGGTTGAGACCTACTACCTGAATTTCACCTCCTCACCAGAGGCGCTGGAGGTTGCCGCACGCGAGAACGCGGTTTCCGAGAAGTCCATTTACGAACTGCAGGACCTGGTAAAGAAGATTGCGCTCAAGGAAAAGATCGAGGAATCGCGCGAATTTGCCTGGGATGTACAGCAGTCACTGCACAGCGGCCTCGCGGTGAAGAGCCCGGCGATTCGCAATCGGGGCGTGAAAAAGGCTCCCTTTATTGTGCTGATCGGGGCAAACATGCCCTCAATCCTGGCCGAGATTTCTTTCGTCAGCAATCCTTCCGATGAGCACCGCCTTGCCACCGGCGAATACCGCCAGCGCATCGCCGAATCGCTCTACCGCGGCATCGCCAAGTATGTGAATGGCCTGAGCGGGGTAAAAGTCGCCAGCAAGATGGACAAAGCCGCCGGCCAGTAGTGCCAACGCCATTCCTAATTCCCGCCATAGCCGATTCCCCCGGAAACCTTTTTCATCCTGTGTGGTCTAATAACAGAAGGGATTCTGTGCCAAGCGGTTCATTGATGCGCTTTTCAAGGTTCGTAGGCGTTTTTCTTTTCGTTGTCTCTGTGGTTGGGTTCTCCTATGCGGCTGAGCCGGCGGCGAGCACCCCCGCTCCGCCTATCCTGCCAAAACAGTTTGCAGGGTGGCAGATTCAAGGCGCCTCTCAGGCCAGCAAAGACGTGAACTCCGCCGATTCCACCCATGCCGCTTTGCTCAAGGAATATGGCTTCACCGATTTCGAGGCTGCGACTTACAAGAGTGATGACGGCCGCACTCTGAAAATCCGCGCCGCGCGATTTAACGACGCCAGCGGCGCTTTTGGAGCTTTTACGTTTTACCTGCAGCCGGAGATGGCGGCAGAGGAGATCGGTGAGCGGGGAGCATCGCTCAACCAGCGCGTGTTGTTTTTCCGCGGCCACATTCTCGTGGATGCTGCGTTCAGCCAGTTGTCGGTAATGTCCGCTGCGGGATTGCGGGAGTTGGCTGGCGTGCTGCCGCGCCCTAACGGAAACGCAGGCACTTTGCCTCCGATCTTAGCTTTTGTGCCGCACCACGGATATGTTGCGAATACCGAGAAATACGCGGAGGGACCAATGGCTCTCAGCGTGATCGGCTCTCCGCTTCCGGCGGAGTTGGTCGATTTCGGAGCGAGCCCTGAAGTGGTGCTCAGGCAGTATTCCACTCCGAGCGGAGCGGCCACGCTCATGCTGATTCAGTATCCGACGCCGGCTCTGGCTGCAGAACATTTGCGGCGCATTGATGCCGCTCATCACGCTGCCCCACCCGAGGCCGGAGTCGCCACTGTTGAAAACGTCGGGCCGTTTTTCGCCAAGCGCACTGGACCAATCATCGCCATCGCGGCCGGTCCGCTGTCTCAGAGTGATGCCCAAACGCTGCTTGGCGCCGTGAACTATGACGCCAGCGTCACCTGGAATGAAAATACTTATTTCGACAAGAAGAACAACATTGCCAACCTGCTGGTGAACATCATCATTCTGTGCATCATCGTGGGCGGGTTGTCTCTGGCCGCAGGCGTTGCTTTCGGCGGCGCTCGGGTTCTATTGCGAAGATTTTTTCCAGGCCCGGTTTTTGGCCGTCCCGACCAAACCGAATTCATTTCCCTCGACTTGGGAGAAGCTTCGGGACGAGGTTCTCCGGCACGTCCGTCGAGTGGTGCCGAGAGCTCGAAACCTTCTTAACTGCCTCAGGAATATCGGCTTAGGGCCGTTTTGGTTAGATTCTGTCTCAAATTGAAACATATGCGGGATCTGTTGCTTGATTCTGTAAGTCATTGAAACCAAAGACATTTATTTACCAAAAATTGCTTGACACCCCCCTTTTTCGGCTCATAAGATTTTGTCCAGAAAGTTTTGACGGAATTTTTTGCCTCCGTTGGAACTATTCTCCCTTGAAAAGAGAAGGCCACCCTGTTGCCGGGTGGCCTTTTTGTTTGCTTCGCCGAGCGATTTTTTTTGCAAGCAGTCTGCGCGTGGAGTAAAAGTTCGAGACAACACCAATAACTTTAGCGAAACTCTTTGGTGTGAACTGCGTATCATCTTCTGAACAGTATGTGTTGTGGCGAAGGGGATGCATTCACGAATTGGCGTGGAGGAAATCATGTTCTGCGACGCGTGCGGCACTGCGGTGCAACCGGGGCAGGCATTTTGCAGCCGGTGCGGCAAACAAATCGTCGGACCAGTGACGGCAATGCAACAGCGCCCGGGGCGCGTACAGTCTCACTTTCATTTACTCGGAATCTTGTGGCTTGCCATCTCCGCGTTCAACACGATCGGAGGCGTGGTTCTGTACATCCTGGCCAACACCTTGCTTGCTCATCTGCACGAGATGGGAGCGCCGCCCGAGGCTCCGACCGGGTTTCTGCGTCCGCTGCTCAGCGTGATCGCCATCTTCGTCCTGGCCAAGGCTGCCATCGGATTCATGGCCGGATGGGGACTTATGCACCGCGAACCCTGGGCTCGCGTCATCGCGCTCGTCCTGGGATTCATCTCCCTGTTCAATATTCCTTTCGGTACCGCTGTGGGCGTCTATACCCTGTGGGTTCTGCTGCCCGCGCAGTCGCAACAGGAATACGACTCCATGGTCGCCGCTCGCGCCGCGTAGCGGAATTGAATTGGGCAGGATTGATTTGTAGTTTTCTCCATGGCGAAGATCGTTGCGATCGTCCGCGGCTGCTCACGCGGCGATTTGATAAACTAAAACAGCCAATCCAGAAGCCGACGTAGCTCAGTTGGTAGAGCAGCCGATTCGTAATCGGCAGGTCAGCGGTTCAAGTCCGCTCGTCGGCTCCATCTAATTCCTAACAGAAATCCTGCGAGTGTCGTTACTGGTTCTAAACCTCTCCCTCAGGTACCAGTCCTTTTCAGCACCTCTCCTGATCTGGTACTGTTTTGAGTCCATTTGGACGAAGGCTTCGGCGTCAGTGTGACGCGGGTCACAGTGGAGCGCGCACTCCATTTTGTAATATTCGCTGGTGCCAGGGAAAGGATCACCGCGTGATTGTTGGAGTTCCGAAGGAAAGCTATCCGGGAGAGCGCAGAGTCGCGCTGGTTCCCGCGGTCATTCCCACACTCGCCAAGGCAGGCCTCGAAGTGATTGTGGAATCGGGCGCGGGCGAGCAGGCCGGCTATCCCGATTCCGCCTACGCCGAGAAGGGCGGAAAGATTCTTCCCAGTCGCGCCGCCGTTTTCGGCTCCGCCGACATTATTGTGCAGGTGCTTTGCTACGGTTCGAATGACGTGACCGGCCAGGCCGATCTCCCACTGCTGCGTCGCGATCAGTTATTGATCGGATTTCTGCGTCCCTTCGGTTCTGCCGAAGTCACGCAGCAGATTGCCGCTGCGGGCGTCACTTCTTTTTCGGTTGAACTTGTACCTCGCACCACACGCGCGCAAAGCATGGACGCGCTTTCCTCCATGGGGACGATCTGCGGTTACAAAGCCGTCCTGCTGGCGGCGGAAACGTCCATCAGAATCTTTCCCATGATGACGACGGCCGCGGGTACGATCACGCCGGCGCGGGTATTCGTCATCGGTGCCGGAGTGGCTGGATTGCAAGCTATCTCCACGGCTCGGCGGCTGGGCGCGGTGGCTTCTGCCTATGACATGCGTGCCGCCTCCAAAGAGCAGGTGCAGAGCCTGGGCGGCCGCTTTGTCGAGCTGCCCATTGAAGCTCAAAACGCCCAAGACGCGCGCGGTTACGGCACTGCCCAGGACGAAACCTTTTACGCCCGCCAGCGCGAACTGCTGACCCGCGTCGTTGCAGAGAGCGACGTGGCGATTACCGCTGCTGTGATCCCGGGGAAGAAGTCGCCGGTGCTAATCACCGCCGACATGGTGAAGGGAATGGCGCCGGGTTCCGTGATTGTCGACCTCGCCTCCGAACGCGGAGGCAATTGCGAACTCACCCGCGTAGGAGAAACGGTGCAAGCGCACGGCGTGTCGATTATTGGCGCTATCAATCTGGCGAGCAGCGTTCCTTACCATGCCAGCCAGATGTATGCCCGCAATGTGGCTACGTTTCTCGCGTACCTGGTGAAAGAGGGCAAACTGCAACTCGATCTGCAGGACGAAATTATCCGGGAGACAATGGTCACGCACCACGGCGAAATCGTGAACGCGAGAGTGCGTGAGTTTCATAAACTGCCGGCGACGACTCCGGCAGCGGCTGGCTAAATTGTCGGAACGCCGCACTCCAAAATTTCCATGCTGCGGAGTGTACTTACTGAGAACTGAGAACCGAGAACTGGAGAAACACATGGGTTCTAACCTGATCGATTTGCTGTTCATCTTCATGCTGGCCTGCTTCATCGGCTTCGAAGTCATCCGCCACGTTTCGCCCTTGCTGCACACGCCGCTGATGTCGCTGACAAACGCACTCGATGCCATCGCCGTTGTGGGCGCGATTGTGCTGGTGGGTGAGCGCAAAAGCGAATTCGCGACCGTGCTGGGCGTGATCGCCATCGTCGCCGCCACCAGCAACGTGGTCGGCGGGTTCTTTATCACCGATCGCATGCTCAAGATGTTCAAGAGCAGCCGTCCGAGCAAATAAGTAGCTGAGCGAAGTCATACTGAGCTAACCATGAACGAGTTCGCCGGAAGCCAGCACGTCATCGAATTTATCTACCTCGTTGCCAGCGCGTTGTTCATCCTGTCGCTGAAGTGGATGAGTTCGCCCGCCACCGCCCGCCACGGGATCTGGGCGGGTGAGATCGGCATGGTGCTGGCCATCGCCGGCACTCTGCTCCACCACGGAATCGTTGACTACAAATGGATCGCTGTCGGTCTGGTGCTAGGCAGCGGCATCGGTATCCCGCTCGGCATGGTGCAGATGACCGCCGTTCCGCAGCGGACCGCTCTCAGCCACGCCTTCGGCGCTCTGTGCGTGACGCTGGTAGGTACGGCCGAGTTCTATTTGCGTACGCCCGACGTTCCGAAGTTCATGATGTCGGTGCTCTCGATGGAAGTCATCCTGGGAGGACTGACATTCACCGGCAGTTTAATGGCGGCCGGAAAGCTGCAGGAAATCCTGCCGCAGCGGCCCATCACCTATAAAGGACAGAATCTCGTCAACTTCCTGCTGTTCAGCGTAGCCGTGGGTAGCGCGGTTTATCTTGTACTGCATCCGGAGGCGAAGCAGTTCTTTCCGTTAATCGTGGGCGTTTCCCTGCTGTTCGGCGTCCTGCTTGTGATCCCAATCGGCGGGGCTGACATGCCGACCGTGATTTCGCTGTTAAACGGCTATGCCGGATTGTCCGCGGCCGCGATGGGATTCGTGTTGCAGAATAAGTTGCTGATCATCGCCGGCGCGCTCGACGGCTCTTCCGGCCTGATTCTCTCGGTCATCATGTCCAAGGCGATGAACCGGTCATTCACCAACGTTCTATTTGGAGCGTTCGGCCAGGTGCAGGCCGTGGCCGCCGGGGGACAGGAGGCCCGGCCGGTGCACAGCGCCACCGCCGAGGAATCGGCGGCGATTCTGTCTGCTGCGAACAAGGTCGTAATCGTCCCCGGCTACGGTATGGCCGTGGCGCAGGCACAGCACAAAGTACGCGAACTGTATGACATTCTTTCCAAGAAGGGAGTCGAGGTCCGCTTCGCCATCCATCCCGTCGCGGGACGCATGCCCGGCCACATGAATGTGCTGCTGGCCGAAGCCGACATTCCTTACGACCGGCTCATCGAGATGGATGAGATCAACGGCGACTTTCCGCAAACCGACGTGGCCCTGGTGATCGGCGCCAATGACGTCACTAACCCGGCCGCGCGCAGCGACTCATCCAGCCCCATCTTCGGCATGCCCATCCTCGATGTCGACAAAGCCCACACCGTCATGGTGATCAAGCGCAGCATGAGTCCAGGCTTCGCCGGCATCGACAATCCGCTTTACTACCTCGATAACACGTTGATGCTTTTTGGCGACGCCAAGCAGTTTGTGGGAGCGATTGTGCGGGAGTTGAGCGGAGGACATTAAAGTGGTGGTGCCAGAGTAGCAGCCGCAATCCCAGGAGAGACATGCGAAACCTTCTTGTCGTGACTGTGATCCTTCACCTTGCAACTCTTGCTGCTTCTCAACGACCTTCCCTTAACCTCATGCCCATGCCGTCCTCCGTGCAACTTGGTTCGGGACAACTGCCGATTGATCAAACCTTTTCCTTTGCAACCGCGGGTTTTCACGATGCGGCACTGGAAGCCGGCGTACAAAGGTTTGTGGCCGAGCTTTCCCGGCAAACGGGAATGCATTTCTACAACAGCTCGAGCCACGCCGCCAATCCCACGCTGCTGATTCAAGCTGAACATGGCCGCGAGAAAGTGCAGAAAGTCGGAGAGGATGAGTCTTACCGGTTGTCCGTCAGCGAGGCGGACGCGAAGCTCTCGGCGGCAAATCCTCTTGGCATTTTGCGCGGGCTTCAGACATTGCTTCAACTCGTGGAAACCACCGGGAAGGGATTCGCCGTCCCGGCCGTCACCATAAAGGATCAGCCACGCTTTCCTTGGCGCGGTTTGCTCATTGACGTCAGCCGCCATTTCATTCCGCTCGACGTCCTCAAGCGCAACTTGGACGGAATGTCTGCGGTGAAGATGAATGTTCTGCACTGGCACCTTTCCGACGACCAGGGCTTTCGGGTCGAGAGCAAACGCTTTCCGAAGTTGCACGAAATGGGATCCGACGGTCTGTATTACACTCAAACAGAGATTCGAGACTTCATTGCCTACGCGCATGATCGCGGCATACGCGTGCTCCCTGAATTCGATATCCCGGGCCATAGCCGGTCATGGTTCGTTGGATATCCCGAACTAGCCAGCAGTCCCGGCCCTTACAAAATCGATCCAGCCGGACCTGATTCGGTCATGGACCCAACGCAGGAGTCAACCTTCAAGTTCCTCGACAGGTTCATTGCGGAAATGGCCAAGCTTTTCCCCGACGCGTACTTTCACATTGGTGGAGACGAGGTCGACGGCAAATTCTGGGACGCGAATCCCAAGATTCAATCTTTCATCCACGCCCACGGAATGAAGAATAATCAGGACCTGCAAGCCTACTTCAATCAGCGTCTGCAGAAGATATTGAACAAGCACCATAAAGTGATGGTTGGCTGGGATGAGATTCTGCATCCCGAGTTGCCCAAGACAATTGTTGTTCAGTCCTGGCGAGGACAGGAATCCCTGGCTACGGCGGCGCGCCAAGGCTACAGCGGTCTGCTCTCCTTCGGATATTATCTCGATTTGATTTGGCCGGCCGGGCGGCACTATGCCATCGACCCGATGTCCGATGCGGCTGCAACGTTGAATGCCGAGGAGAAGGCCCGGATCCTTGGAGGCGAGGCGTGCATGTGGTCGGAATTGGTGGGTCCCGAAACCATCGATTCGCGGATCTGGCCGCGCAATGCGGTCATCGCTGAGCGGTTGTGGTCTCCGCAAGAGATTAAAGACGCGAACTCAATGTACGCGAGGCTCGGCGAACTAAGTTGGCGACTGGAATTGCTCGGCCTGACCCATAGGTCTGCCAAAACTCTGCTGCTGCATCGCATGACGGGACGCGATGACATTGCCGCGGCCCGCACTCTGGTAGATGTGGTCGAGCCGGTGAAGGATTATGCCCGCATGGATAACACGAAAGGTGCCTGGGATTTCCGTGCTCCTCTGGATCGACTGGTCGACGCGGCCAGTCCCGAGAGTGAAGTTGCGCGCCGCTTCGGCGATCTTGTTCACACCTACGCTCAAGGCGGCTACAAAGATCAGGCGGCGGCGGCACAGATCCGGACATGGCTTACCATCTGGCGCGATAACGATGCGAAGTTGAAACCAATACTCCGCTCTTCATCCCTGATGCAGGAAGACGCGCCTCTTTCTGAAGACCTCTCCGCACTGGGCGCAACAGGCTTGCAGGCTCTCGATTATCTCGATAAATCTGAGCCGTCCCCTGAATCCTGGAGAACGCAGCAAGCCGCTCTGCTCAGTCGAGCACAATCGCCCAAAGCGGACCTCTTGCTGATGGTTGTGAGTCCTATACAGGAGTTACTCGAGGGCACCGCCGGACGGAAGTAGGGGGACGTTAGCCCGGGGGCGGGATACCTGTGCTTACTATAGATGATAGCGTGATATCACATGTTGTGATATCATGATATCAAGGTTGGAGGGCAGAGACATGGCTCAACTGCTGGTTCGCAATATCGAAAATGGGGTGAAGGCGCGCCTCCAGCGTCGCGCCCGGCGCAATGGCCGCAGCATGGAAGAAGAAGTCCGGGACATTCTGCGTGCCGCCGTGCATAAGGAAGAAAGCACTACCGTCACCGGGCTGGGAACGAAAATTGCGGCCCTCTTTCCCAAGACCGGCCCAGATTTTGTGATCGAAGAATTCCGTGGGGATGATCTGGAACCGCCCACCTTCGACAAATGATCATTCTCGATAGCAATGTCCTCTCCGAACTGATGCGCCCCAAGCCGGAAGCGAGAGTGATCGCGTGGCTTGACCGTCAGCCTGAGACTTCTATCTGGACGACCTCAGTTTCGGTCCTGGAAATACGCTTCGGATTGCAAATTATGCAGACTGGGAGACGCCGTACCATGTATACCCAGGGCTTCGGAGCTTTGCTTGATGGAATTGACCATCGCATCGCACCTTTCGACACGCAGGCCGCAGAACATGCAAGCGCTTTGATGGCTTCGCGAAAAATTCAGGGCCGTCCTCGCGAACTGCGGGACACGATGATCGCCGGAATCGTTCTCGCTCGTCATGCCAGCCTAGCGACGCGCAATATCTTGCATTTCGATGATATCTCGGCAACCTTGGTTGATCCATGGACGGCGAACGCCTGATAACCGCGATCTTCACGACCTGCATGATATTCTATTAACTCCAGCTGCGTACCGTTTTGGCGGAAATTCCCCCGCAGGTCCTGAACAAGCTTCCCTGAAGAAGCCCAGAAGAAGAGAAACTCGAAACCATGCTATCGGTCAGTAATGTTTCCATGCGCTACGGCGCCAAAATTTTGTTTGACGAAGTCTCGACAGCCTTCACGCCGGGGAAGCGCTATGGCCTGACCGGCCCCAACGGCTCGGGCAAATCCACCTTTATGAAGCTGCTCAGCGGCGAGTTGGATCCGCAGAAAGGAACCGTGGTTCGCCCGCGAAAGCTCGGCGTCTTGAGCCAGGATCAGTACGCCTTTGACGCCTTCACCGCGATTGACACGGTGATCATGGGCAACAAACGCCTGTGGGCCGCCATGCAGGAGCGCGATGCGATCTACTCCAAGGCCGACATGACCGATGAAGACGGCATGAAGCTGGGCGAGTTAGAAGGCATTGTCGGCGAAGAAGATGGTTACACGGCGGAGAGCGATGCGGCGATATTGCTGCAGGGTTTGGACATCCCTGATGAAGTGCATTCCCGAAAGATGAGCGAACTGCAGGGCGGGCAGAAAGTTCGCGTGCTGCTGGCGCAAGCGCTGTTCGGTCATCCGCAGGCATTGTTGCTCGATGAGCCGACGAACAATCTTGACTTGGATTCGATCCACTGGCTGCAAGGATTTTTGAATGTTTACGACGGTGTGGTGATTGCCATCTCGCACGACCGGCATTTCCTTAACAGCATTTGTACGCACATCGCCGACATCGACTACGAGACCATCATCACCTACACCGGATCCTATGACGAGATGGTGCTGGCCAAAACGCAGGTGCGTTCGCAGATCGAATCGCAGAATGCGCAGCGCGAGAAGAAGATTTCGCAGTTGAACGAATTTATCGCGCGGTTTGCGGCGGGCACGCGGGCGCAAGGAAGTAGAGCGGTTGCAGGTGACGGAACTGGCCAAGTCGAACATTCAGCGGCCCTACATCAAGTTCGAGCAGAAGCGGCCTTCGGGCAAGCACATTCTGGAGATCGAGCATCTGAGCAAGGCTTACGGCGACAAGAGAGTAATACGCGACTTTACCGCCGGCATCACGCGCGGCGAACGAATTGCATTGATGGGGCGCAACGGAGCAGGGAAGACCACGCTGGTAAATGCATTGCTCGCGAATTCACCCACTACTCCAGAAGCTGAGCTGCGCAAGACCAGCGGATACGATGGGCCGTTCGTGGACTCGGGGAAAGTGATCTGGGGTCATGAAGCGTCGATTGGGTACTTCGCGCAGGACCATCGCAGCCTGATCGAGGGCGGCATGACGGCGCTGGAATGGCTGCATCAGTGGAATCCGGCGGCTGTCAGCGAGGAGATTCGTGGGCTGCTGGGGCAGATGCTTTTTGCCCGCGAGGAAGCGACGAAATCTACCAGCGTTCTTTCCGGCGGCGAAGCGGCGCGGCTGCTGTTCTGCAAGCTGATGTTGCAGAAGCCCAACGTGCTGATCCTGGACGAGCCTACAAACCATCTGGATCTTGAGGCCATCAACGCGCTGAACATTTCTTTGCAGCGATATCACGGGACGGTGTTGCTGGTGAGCCACGACCATGATTTGATCGATGAGGTCGCAACGCGCATCTGGCATTTCGAGAGCGATCATAAGATTATGGATTTCAAGGGGACGTACGAGGAGTACCAGGCGGCGGTGCCGGCGTAAGAAAAAACCAAGGTTCCCTTCGACTCGCTCAGGGCAGGCTCTCGCTTCGCTCGGAATGACAACCCGTGATTTGCGGCTGCACCATTTTCGGTGCATGTACATCAACCAGGTTCTCCACAGTTTTCCACAACTGTTTCCTGTTGCGTTTCGTACCACAAGTTGCGGATAATAACGGCGGGG
>WNFJ01470797.1_pt1 | contig 18726 bp, 19 predicted proteins | sample 5400461 | NCBI WGS metagenome assembly WNFJ01 (sample SAMN13153349, study PRJNA577476) | soil metagenome | isolation source: 115 cm saprolite on Douglas fir-dominated hillslope | place: USA:California | collected 2013-09-17
ACCATTCAGGGTGCCCGGTACCCCGAGCATATCGAACGGCTGAGCGAGCACTGACCCCGAGAGGATTCCTTGATGGGCACATGGTCGAGAAACGAGCTGCGCAAGATCGCCGAGACCGATGATCTGCACATCGCCCCATTCCGTGAGGACGGGGGGACGTACGGGACCCCAACATGGATCTGGTCCGTCGCGGTCGGTGACGCGCTCTACGTGCGCGGCTACAGTGGGCAGAAGTCCCGCTGGTATCAGGCCGCCGTGCGGCAGAAGGCGGGACGGATCATTGCCGTCGGCATCAAGAGAGAAGTGACTTTCGAGCCCGCCGATGGGTCGATCAACGACCTCATCGATGACGCCTACGGGAAGAAGTACCGGGGCAGCCCATACCTGGGGCCGATGACCGGCGCACACTCCCGCTGTGCCACGGTTGAAGTGACGCCGCGGGATAGCCTTCTGCCGTGTCTCCTGCCTTGGCTCCAGGCTCCGCTGACATGGAGCTGAGTCATGCCCTCGCTTTTCAAGAAGTCCCAGGCGGTACCAGGATGTTCCCGCCAAAATAGACAAGAAATAGACAAATCGGCCGGTTCGCCGATTCGCTGTGCTGCTAAGTTGTTGCCGGAGTTGGTGGAGCTGATGGGGATCGAACCCATGACCTCGTGAATGCCATTCACGCGCGCTCCCAGCTGCGCCACAGCCCCACCGAGGAACCTTGAACTTAACAGCTTCCCCGGAGGGGGTCAATAGCCGAGGCGGGCCACCGTGGTCCGGAACGCCGAGCGAAAGGCTTCCACGTCCTCCGGCTTGTCGCTCACCAGGGCGACCGTCATTCCCGCCGAGCGCAGGAAACGAACCTGGTTGCCGCGGGAGCGCGCGGTCCAGTCGTCGGGGAAGCGCACGGGCCCGGACAGTACGAACACAGACAGGCGTCGCTCCTCGCCCGCGTAGTAGAGATGCGCGGCGATGCGGTCGAGGAGCGGGCAGTAGCGCGCGCCGACCAGGCCCAACTCGCCGACCCCGGGGGGCACGAGCGGGATGCGGGTCCCCTGCGCCTCGAACCAGGCTGCGATCTCCAGGGGGTCGTTGCTCCACACCCTGGCGGGCAGCCGGTCCATGCCGAAGCAGTGGGCGTGGTCGCGGGAGAGCTCCCAGGCCACGAACGGTGCTGCCCCGCGCGCCCAGACGGCCAGGAGGGCCAGGACGGCCGCGAAAGGGAGGAGCCAGGCGAAACGTCGTCCCCGCTCCGCGGCCAGGCGCCGGTGCAGGCGGACCTCGAAGCCGGGACGGAGCTCGGGCGCAGGGAGGGCTCGCAGCCGCCCCTTCACCTCGCGCTCGAAGGCCACCTGCTCGCGGCAGGCCGGGCATGACGCGAGGTGCGCCTCCACCTCGGCCCGGGTGGCGGAGTCCAGGACGTCGTCGACGTAGGCCGTCACCTGCTCGCGGACGCAGCTCACGGCTTCCTCCCGGGTGGATGCGCGACATCACCGTCCCCAGGGGCACCCGCAGGACCTCCGCGATCTCACCGTAGGTCATCTCCTCGACGTCGCGGAGGACCACCGCCACCCGGAAGGCCTCGGGGAGGGCGGCGATCGCCCGCGCGAGATCCTCGCCGCCCCCGGCCAGCGCCTCCTGCGGCGGCGGCACCGCCGGCTCCTCCCCGGCCAGCTCCTCCATCCGCGGCGCCTTCATCGCCCGACGCAGGCCGTCCGTGCGCACGTGGTGCAGGATCGTGAACAGCCAGGCCCTGAGGTTGGTCCCGGGGGTGAAGCGGTCGAAGCCGCGGACCGCGCGGAGCAGGGTCTCCTGGACGAGATCTTCCGCGTCCGCCGCGTTGCCGGTCATCCGATAGGCGGTGCCGTAGAGCCGTTTCAGGTACGGAAGCGCTTCCGTGTCGAATCGCTCTCGGTCCACACCCCGCAGGGCGGCCCTCAGCCGGGACAACGCCGCACCCGCCTCCCTTATTCCCCGACCCGCGCGGGGGCCGCTCGCCCGGGGGGTCGCGAAGCCCTGGATTCTCCCACGCTTCGTTGACGGCCCCGAGGGCCTGCGCGAGAATCGCCCCGGACTCAGACCCGCGCGATGAAATACCTGACCACCCTCGAGGTCGCCCACGAGCTCAAGATCAGCAAGCAGACCCTCCTCAACTGGCTCTACTCCGGCAAGGTGCCCGAGCCTCCGCGCAACCGCAAGGGCTATCGGCTGTGGAGCCCCTCCCGCGCCGGGAACTGATCGGCGACGGGCGCGTCCACCGCCGGACGGTCGTGCACAAGGAGGCCTCGAACCGCCCCGAGGTGGTGACCGAGCTGTGCCGGGAGGTGAGCCAGTTCCTGCGCGACGGGCAGATCGGGCTCCGCACCTTCGTGAAGGAGCTGAACCGGGTCCACCCCGGCTCAAGGAGGCCCTCCCGCCGCCGGAGGTGAGCGCCCCTTGGTCACTCCCAGGGGATGTCGGGCATGAAGAGCCGCTCGATCGGCTTGCCCCCCGCGAGGTGCGACGCGCAGATCTCCTGGAGGTCGTCCTCCCGCACCCCCCCGTACCAGACGTTCTCCGGGTAGACAGCCATCGTGATCCCGCGGCTGCAGTGCTTGAGGCAGCTCGTGCGGTTCACGATCACGCGGTCGGCCAGTCCGCGGTCCTTCACCATCGCCTTGAGCCGGTCGTAGAGGGCCTCGGCGCCCTTGTCGGCGCAGCAGCCCTTCGGGTTCCCGGGGGGACGGGTGTTCAGGCAGACGAGGACGTGGCGCTCGGGCTTGGGCACGGGATCATGGTACGCTCTTTCCGAGCCGCCATATTTCAAGGAGGAATTGTCCAGATGGGTTCCTTCACGCGTTCGCTCGGCATCGCCGGTAGCGCCCTCGTCCTGGCGGCCTTCCCCGCCCTGGCCGAGGACCTGACCATCGTCTTCAAGGACAACACCGGGGGCCCCCGGACCGACTACTTCACCGCCACCAAGATGCGCAACTCGGGCCCGGAGACGGACACCATCATGGATTTCTCGACCGGCACCATCACCATGATCGACAAGAAGAAGAAGGAGTACTCCCAGGTCACCGCGGAGCAGATCGAGGCCGCGATGAAGCAGGCCCAGGCCCAGGCCGAGCAGGCCCAGGCGCAGATGGAGCAGGCCATGGCCAAGGTCCCCCCGGAGATGCGCCAGAAGATGGAGCAGGCGATGGGCGGAATGGGGGGGGCTTTAGCAGGGGCGATCACCGTCACCAAGGGCGGGAACAGGAAGGTGGCGGGGTACGACACCCAGCAGTACACGATCACAATGGGCGACACCATGAAGCACGAGCTGTGGAACACCACCGCCCTGCAGCTCCCCTTCGACCCCGCGCAGTTTCGCCGGATGTCGGGGTTCGCCAACCCGGCCGCCTTCGGGCCCATGATGAAGGGCATGTCGAAGATGGCCGAGAAGATGAAGGAGGTCCAGGGCTTCACCCTGGCGGAGACCACGAGCATCAAGGTGATGGGTCGCGGGACCGACACCTCCAAGGAAGCGGTGGAAATCAAGAAGGGGCCCCTGTCCGCGGATGCCTTCGCGGTCCCCGCGGGCTACAAGAAGGTCGAGTCGCCCATGCTCAAGATGGGACAGGCGGGGAAGCGCTAGGGTCCTCCTCGCATCCACGCGTGGAGGCTCTGGTCGACACCGCCTGGCTCGCCGGGCGCCTCTCCGCCCCCGGCCTGCGCCTCGTCGACGTGCGGTGGTATCTCGACCCCGCCCGGGAGGGCCATGAGGCCTACCGGGCGGGACATCTCCCGGGTGCGGTCTTCCTCGACATGGAGCGGGACCTTTCGGCTCCCGGGGGCGGGCGCGGGCTCACCGTGGGCCGACACCCCTGGCCGTCCGAGGCGCAGGTGGGCCGCGTGATGGGCGCGGCCGGGATCGGCCCCGGTATCGAGGTCGTGGCCTACGACGACCAGTCGGGCGCGGTGGCGGCGCGCCTCTGGTACCTGCTGCGCGCCCACGGTCACGACCAGGTGGCGGTCCTGGACGGCGGCATCGCCAAGTGGCAGGCGGAGGGCCGAGCGCTGGAGACCGCGGAGCACGACGTCGAGGCGCGCGTCTTCACGCCCCGCCTGCGCCCGGGCTACGTGCTGTCCCAGGACGAGATGGTCGGCTCCTACCAGGGCGGGTTGGTGCTGGACGCGCGCGCCGCCGAGCGCTACCGCGGGGAGGTGGAGCCCATCGACCCCCGGCCCGGCCACGTGCCCGGGGCGAAGAGCGCGCCCTTCACGGGGAACCTCACCAAGGACCGAATCCCGGTCTTCCTTCGCCGTGAAGCCCTGCGCGCCCGGTACGCCGGGCTCGGGGCGGAGCGGCAGGAGCCGATCGTCTACTGCGGCTCCGGGGTGACCGCCTGCCACGACCTCCTGGCTCTGCACCTCGCCGGCCTGCGCGGCCGGCTCTACGCGGGCTCATGGAGCGCGTGGAGCAGCGACCCTTCGCTTCCCGTCGAGACGGGAGGCCCCCCCTAGAAGCGATAGCGGAGGCCGATCCGCAGGATGCGCGGCCGCACGACCTCGCGCGTGCGGTTGAAGGCAGGGAGCTCGATATCGCGTGCGACCTGGAGGGCGGTGGAGCCGTCGAGCAGGTTGAAGGCGTCGAGGTCGGTGGTGAGGGTTCCCCGTCCCAGGCGGAAGCCCCGGGAAAGGCGCAGGTCGAGGAGCCAGAGCGAAGGCAGGCGGTAGCGGTCGAAGGTGGGGGCGATCAGCACGTTCTTGGCCGCGCCCGTGGGATCCCCGCTGTCGCCCACTTGGAAGTAGGGGATGGGGAAGCCGTCGCGCGCGTGGAGGAGGGCCACCGCCTCGAAGCCCGCGGGCAGGCGGCCTCGCACCTGGGCCCCCGCCATCCACCGCGCGCTGACGAACAGGTCGCCGCGGCCGAGGCCGCCCGGGCGCACCGCGATAACGCCGTTCCCGCCCAGGGGCTCCGTGTCCGTGGGCGTCGGATCCTGGATCGCGAGGGCGCGATCGCGGAAGCGCTCCCGCCAATCCATGGCGGAGCCCCAGACCCGCCACTCGACGCGTGGACCGGCCCGGCCGGAGAGCGTCAGGTCCAGGTTGAGGGCTTCCTGGTCGTAGCCCTCGCGGTTGGCCAGGATGCGGCCGCTGCCGGGCACGATTCGCGAGGTGGAGGCGGGAGCGTAGTAGCCGACGTTGTAGGGGGCGCCGAAGAGCTGCCCGCTCACGCCGCCGCGCACCACGTAGTCGGAGCTCGAGAGCCCGATCAGCGGACGCCAGAGCGTCCGCACCTGGCGACGGTAGGAGGCCTGCACGCCGAGCTGCAGCCAGGGCCAGCCAGACCACTCCAAGGCACCCGCGACCTCGTGGGTCCGCGGGGACTGGAGATGGGCATCGATGCGGTTCGGGCTCGTGGCGGAGCCCGGATTGCCGGGATCGATTCCCGAGGTCCCCACCTGTCCGCGCACGCCGTCCAGCTCGCCGCGCTCGACGGTGCGGTTTCCGTTCCGGTCCAGCCAGTAGTAGACGACCGACCCCAGGTCACGGCCGATCGGGTTGTCGAAGGTCACCTCGGCCGCCCCCAGGGGCGCGCCATAGGCCGCGTAGTGCGCGCGCAGGAGGAGGGTCTCGCTGCGGTTGACGCCGAAGGTCACCCCCGCGCGCGGCAGCAGGTCGAGCCAGCGGAAGCGGGACGGATCGCCGGCATAGGCGACGCCCGGGAGCAGGTCGGGGAACTCGGGGTTGGCTGCCACCGCGGAGGACAGATTGCGTCCCGCCAGGCGGTCGAGACGCAACCCCAGGGTCACGGCCCATTGCCCCCAGCGCGCGGTGTCCTGGGTGTAGGCCTCGAGCTGGTCGTTGACCGACCGCGCGGCCAGGTCCCGGTAGGCGACCGCGAAGCCGGTGAGGCGAAAGGCGCGGAAGAAGACCCCGCCGCGCTCGAGCCCCTCCGTGCCGTTGCCCGGCCAGGACTCGTCGGTCTCCACCGGTGAGCGCCGGTAGCCGAGACCGAGCACGAGGTCGTGCCTTCCGCCGAGGAAGGATCTGCGGCCGGACGCCTCGACTCCGACCGAGAGCCGCGGGCGGTGCGTGCGGAAGGAGAAGAACGAGCGCTGGTCCACCCCGCGGATGTCCTCGAATGCGCTCGACGCGTTCCCTCCTCGCGGGTCGAGGCGGAAGCCCGCTTCCACGTACGCGAGCCGCGAGACCAGGGAGACCCGGCCCAGCGTGCGCGCATCCTCGAGGCCCAGCAGGGTCGTGGGACCGGACTGCTTCCAGCGCGCCTCCGGGGCGGCGCTGGTCGTGGGGTCCCGGTCTTCGTCCACCTTGTCGCTGCGCAGGAGCAGGAGGGAGAGGGCCCCCGTGCCCAGGCGCAGGCGCCCCTTCCCGGTGAGGGTGGTCGTGCGCAGGGAATCCGCGTGGCCCGTGAAGGCGTTCTGGCGCAGCGCGTTGCGCGCCACGGCACCCCAGAGCCACAGCCGGCCGTCCTTCAGGGGACCGCCCGCTTCGCCGCCGAGCTCGAGCAGCCGGTCGGTCTCCGTGCGCGGGAAGACGCGGGCGGCGAGGGCGGGGGGGAGGTTGTCGGCCTGGAGGGGCGCGCCTGCATAGCGGAGATGGGCGGCGCCCGAGACGCGCTCCTGGGGGGCGCGGAGGCGCAGGCCGACCTGCACGCCCGGCGTGCGTGCGTGCACGTCGAAGCCGGTGGGGAGCGCCTCCAGCCCTTCGAGAGCGTCCATGTCGGGGAAGAGCGTGGCCGACCCGAGCGCCGCAGGGTCGGTCACGTCGAATCCGTCCAGGGTCCAGACAGCACCCGCACCACCGTCGCCGTGGGACACGAGCAGCGACTGCTGAGCGGTGTCGGAGCCGCCCACGTTCACGCGGTCCACCACCACCCCCGGGACGTCCCGCAGGACGGACCAGGGGTCCGTGGGCCGCGGGACCGAGCGAAGGTCCTCCGCGGGGAAGACGGAGGACCGCGCCACCGCGCGATCGCGGGGTCCGGATAGTGCTTCCGCCGTGCTCGTCCCGCACCGGAGCACGACCGCGAGAGCGCTCGCGACCCCGACCGACACGTCGACCCCGCAGGCGGTCCCCGCGCCGGGTCCCGGGAGCAGCTCGGTCCGGTAGACGCCCGGGGGCAGAGCGAAGAAGACGGCCTCACCGCGGGCGTCGCTCGTGGCCTCGAGCGCGAGACCGGGAGCCCGCAGGCGGACCTTGACTCCCACGGCCGGCCCCTCGTCGTTCTCGACCGCGACCTCCAGCTTCGCCTGGCCGGTCTGGGCGGCCACCGGGCCGGCCAGGAAGGCGAGGGCAAAGGCCAGGCGGACCGTGGACAAGGCGGGCGTCGACCGGTTCAGGCCTTGCGCAGCACGTAGAGGGGGCGGCGCCGGCCGCCCTCCTCGGTGGGCGCGAAGTCCGCGGCGACATAGCCGCGGGAGAGGTAGGCCTGGAGGGCGGAGCGGACCTTGGCGTGCCACGCCTGAGCCACGCGCGGCGCGGCCTGGCAGAGCACGTCCCAGTCGGGCGGAATCTCGAGGAGCAGCTCGGGGGGGGTGAGGTCCGTGCGGGGATCCGAGGACACCGGCCAGCCCGCCTGCCACTTCACGTCGTTGATGCGGGGAAAGGGAGGCGCCGCCTCCTCCCGGGGCGGCTCCCCCTGGGCGGCGCGCTCGCGCACGCGAGGCGCTTCCAGCTCCCAGCGCACGAGCAGACGGTCGGTGGGGAGGCCGTGGTGGAGGGCCGAAGTGGTGATGCCGTAGAAGTCGGGATGGAACTCGGCGGCCACCGCCCCCAGGCGGTGCAGGTTGAGGGTCGCGTTCCGGGCCTGGAGGGGGTCGTAGGTCCAGGTGACGACGGTCACACCGCGCGCCAATGCCTCCTCGCGCTGCGCCCATTTGAGCCGCACCCCAATGCCATGCCTCTGCTCCTCCGGCAGCACCGCCACCATGTCGGAGTGCAGGTGGGGGATGCCTCCGCGCAGGGCGGGGAAGGCGTGGGCGAAGCCCACCACCCGCCCCCCTGCGCCCTCCGCGAGCTGCACCAGCCCCCCCGCGTGGGTGGTGGCGATCATCTGGAGGGCGGACGTGATCTCCAGGTCGGAGAGGCGCCAGACCGCGCGCTGCACGTCCACGCAGGACTCGAAGTCGGCCCGACTCTTCGCCAGGCGGATGCGCACCTCGTCGCCCATTTCGGTCGGCGAGTCTATCACGCCGCCTTCCGTGGCGGCCGCGCTAGAATCCCGCGTAGTGCGCGAGCCATCACTCCTCCGCAGTCTGGGACCGTGGGACGCCGCCCTCGTCACCATCGGCTCCGTCCTGGGCACGGGCATCTTCATCACCACCGGTGACATGGCCCGCGCCCTTCCGCATCAGGGCTTGATCCTCGTCGCTTGGCTCGGGGGCGGGGTTCTGACCCTCGCCGGGGCCCTCACCTACGCAGAGCTGGGCGCGCTCTTCCCGCGCGCGGGGGGGCAGTACGTGTTCCTGAAGGAGGCGTACGGGCCCCTGTGGGGCTTTCTGTTCGGCTGGGCGGCCTTCACCGTGATCCAGGGTGGAGGGATCGCGACCCTCGCGGTGGGCTTCGGCGAATACCTGGGCGCGTTCCTTCCCTTCTTCTCGACCCGGCACGTGCTCTTGGGGGCGGGGGCCTGGAGCGTGAATGGGGGCCAGCTCGCGGGATCGCTCGCCATCGTCTTCCTGACCGCGATCAATTACCTAGGAGTCCGGGAGGGCGCGGGGCTCCAGAACCTGGTCACGATCGTCAAGATCGGTTCCCTGGTGGGGCTGGCCGTCTTCGGGCTCGCGGCTCCCGCCCCCCAGCAGCCCCGGCTCTTCGCCCCCCTGGCCGGCAACCTCAGCGGGGCCGCCTTCGGCGTGGCGATGATCGCCGTGCTCTGGAGCTATGACGGATGGTACGCGCCCACGAACCTGGCGGGGGAGATGCGGCGTCCGGAGCGCGACCTGCCGATCGGCCTCATCACCGGCACTCTCGCGGTGACCCTCCTCTACCTGCTCATGAACCTGGTCTACGCGAGGGCCCTGACCGTGGAGCAGATGGCCGCGACCCCGCGGATCGGCGAGGCGTCGGCGGCCCTTCTCCTCGGTCCCGCGGGAGCGCGTCTCATCACCGCGGCCGTGCTCGTCTCCACCTTCGGGTGCATCTCCTCGACCATCCTCTACGCGGCCCGCATCTATTTCCCCATGGCCCAGGACGGCGTCTTCTTTCCCTCTCTCGCGAGGGTCCACCCCCGCTACCGCACTCCCTCCGCGAGCATCCTCGCCCAGGGGTCGTGGGCGTCGCTTCTCACCTTCTCCGGGACCTACGAGCAGCTCTATACCTACGTGACCTTCGTCATCGTGCTCTTCCACGCCGCCACGGGGGCCGCCATCTTCGTCCTGCGCCGGACCCGGCCCCACGCTCCCCGGCCCTACCGCGTCTGGGGCTACCCGCTCGTGCCCGCGATCTTCATCCTTCCGTCCCTCGCCCTCGTGGCCAATACCTTCCTCCAGAAGCCCACGGAGTCGCTCTTCGGCGTCGTCATCCTCGCCCTGGGCCTTCCCGCCTACGTGTGGTGGCGGCGGGGCGGCAGGGAGGCCGGCCCTGGCGCGGCGTAGGGCCATCCGCGGCTTCGCCTCGCGCCTCTGGCGCGCGGTGGGGATGCTCGTGTCGCGGGAGATCGCCGTCCTCACCAACGCCATCGCCTTCAACTTCCTGCTCTGCCTCTTCCCGCTGCTCCTGGTGGTGGCGGCCCTCTCCGAGCAGCTCCCCTGGGGCCGGCGCGCGGGGGGGGCCCTCCTGCTCGTCCTGCAGGAGCTGATTCCGTTCGGGCGGGAGANNNNGCCTGGCCCACGGGCTGGAGCTCGTCTCGTTCCTCCTGATCATCTGGGGCTCGTCGGGCATCTTCATTCCCATGGAGATGGCCCTCAACCGGGCCTGGGGCGGCCGGACCCACCGCGAGTTCTGGAAGAGCCGGCTCGTCGCGTTCCTGATGACGGTCGCGGGGGGTCTCCTGGCCCTGCTCTCCGTCGCGCTGACCGTGGTGGCGCGGACCTACGCGAGGGAGTGGCCGACCCTGGCCAACCTCGGGGTCAAGCTGAGCGCGCTGGCCCTCACCTGGTTCCTCTTCTTCCTGATCTACCGGGTCATCCCGGACGCGCCCGTCGGCTCGCGAGTGGCCGCGCGGGCGGCCCTCTGGGCGGGCGGAGCGTGGGAAGCGGCCAAGTACGCCTTCGTCTTCAACCTCGGCCACACCAACCTGCAGGCCTTCTACGGGCCCCTCGCCTTCGCGGTTTCCCTCGTGCTCTGGGCCTACCTCTCGAGCCTGGTGCTGGTCTTCGGGGCCCTCATGACGCCGGTGGACGCGGCGCGCCGGGACGTCTAGCTTAGCTAGAGGACGGCCCCTCCTCGGACAAGCCGGGGTCGGGCCCCGTCCTCAGTCCGTCGCGCGCTCGGAGAGCGCCTTGCTGAGCTCGAGGGCCAGAAACGGATTCCGGAGCAGCATCGTGCGCAGGACGCCCCCGTCGAGGGTGAGGAGCTCCGCGTCCTCGATCACCCGGGCGGTGAACCGCCGGGGCCCCCCCGTGACCGCCCCTCCCTCGCCGAGCCAGGCGGGCGGCCGCAGGACCACCGAGTCCCCGCCACGCTCCAGGCTGACCGATCCTTTGCGCAGGATGAAGAGCCGGCCTCCGGGGGCGCCCGCGGTGTAGAGGACCTCGTCGCGCTTCCGGGTCTCGAAGCGAGCCCCCGCGGCGAGGCCCACCAGGTCCTCGCGGGCCGCCCCCGACAGGAAGCCGACCCGTTGCAGGACGGACAGCGCCTCCTGCTCGGCGGGGCCGAGCTGCGCCTCGCCCACGGCGGTGAGGGTCTTCAGGAGCTGGGGCAGGTCCGGCCGGTGGGCGGCCAGGATCACGCTGATGCCGCCCCGGATCGGGGTGCCTCCCTCGGGCGTCTCCACCTCGCCCATCTCGGACTCCACGCCGATGAAGACGCAGCGTCGCGGGAAGTCCTCGCGCCGGACGATCTCGGCCACCGTCTGGCCGGTGACGGGCGAGCCGACCGGAATGCGCACCTCGAACACCACGAGGTCGCCCTTGCCCACCCCCATGATGGAGCTGATCTCCGGGTACTCGAGGGACATGAGGAACGAGCTCACCAGGATGTCGGCCTCGCTGTGCACCTTGGTGGCCCCGACCAGCCGGTAGGGGATCGCGTACTGCGGGTTCAGCATGCGCGCCAGCACCCGGGGCACCCCGTAGTAGCGGGCCAGCAGGCAGAAGGACAGGTTGTCGGAATCGCGGCCGGTCATGGCGATGGCCGCGTCCGCGCGTCTGATACCCGCCTGGTCGAGGATGCCCACGTCGGTGGCGCTTCCCACGACCGCCACCACCCCCTGCTCGGCAAAGATCCGCTGCGTGACATCGGGGTTCACGTCGATCGCCACCGTGTCGTGCCCCTCCGCCACCAGGCGCGAAATGAGGTGGGTCCCCATGTGCCCTCCTCCCGCCACCACGACGTACATGGCCTAGCCTCCCCTCGCGTCCGTGAGGTCCGAGAGAGCACGGTCGATCTCTCCTGCGAGCTCGGCCGACACCTCCTCCCCGAGCATGCCCGAATTGACCGCCCGCCGGAGCGCCTCCTTCTCGATGGCGAGGAGCTGGCGCCGCACCGCCTGGGTCTGCCGCACTTCCTCGTCCGCGTTCACCGCCACCAGGTCGCGAAGCTGTTTCTCCGAGCGCGCGATCACCCCCTGGTAGGCGGCCCGAAGGCGCTGGAACACCCCGAGGGGGACGAGGCCGAGGTGCTGCAGGCGGTCCAGCTCGGTCTGTCCCGCGCGGGCGGCCAGGAGCCGGGCCTGCTGCAGGTGCCAGCGCCGCTCCGCCTCGCCCGCCTTGCCGAGGCCCAGGGCGCGGGCGAGAGGGGCCAGGGAGAGCCCCTGGACGGTGAGGGTGACGAGCGCGCAGCCGAAGACGATGGTGGTGATCAGGTCGCGCCGGGGCAGGTCGGCGGGCAGGCTGAGCGCGAGGGCCATGGAGAGGCTGCCCTTCAGGTTTCCCCAGACGAGCACGTGCTGCCAGGCCAGGGGGACGCGCTGGGGGCCGAAGCTCAGGGGGGCGAGCAGGAGGTAGACGGAGGCGGCGCGGCCGAGGGTGAGGGCGAGCAGACCCCAGCCAACCGCCGGGGCGGCGGCGATCAGGGCGGGGAAGTCCACTTGCAGGCCGATGAGCAGGAAGATCAGGCTGTTCACCCCGAAGGCCGCCACCTCCCAGGCCGAGCGGATGGCGACGCGCCCGGTGGGGGTCAGGCCCGGCCAGCCCGCGGTTCCAAACGTGATGCCCGCCGCCACCACCGCCAGGACGGGGGAGGCGCCGATCCGGCCGGCGAAGAGCCACGCGCCGTAGGTCAGGATCACCGTGACCATGATCTCGAACAGGTGGTCTTCCGTCCGGTGGGCGAGCTGCGAGGCCAGGAGCCCGAGGGCCACGCCCACCACGAGACCCGCGCCCACCACCCAGACCAGCTCGACCCCGGGCTTCGTGGGAACCACGTGCCCCGGCCCGATGAAGGCGAGAAGGGTCGAGAAGGCCACGAGCGCCGTGCCATCGTTGAACAGGCTGTCGTTCTCCAGGATCGTGGTCAGGCGGGCGGGAGCCCGCACCTTGCGCACGGTGCCAATCACCGCGATGGTGTCGGTGGCGGCGAGGATGGAGCCGAGGAGCAGGGCCAGGGGGAAGGCCAGGCCCAGTCCCTCGTGCACCACCAGGCCGATCACGGCCAGGGACAGCAGGATGCCGGGCACGGCCAGCAGGAGGATGGGCGTGCGGTTCTCCCGCAGGCGCCGCAGGTCCGTGGAGATCGCGGCCTCGAAGAGCAGGATGGGGAGGAAGACCTGGATGACGACCTCGGGGTCGAGGTGGGCCGGGGGAAGCCAGTGCAGGGAGCCGACCACGACCCCGGCCAGGACGAGGGCGATGTTGTAGTGGACCTGCAGGCGCTTGGCGAGGAGACCCACCGCGCCGGCCACGAGCAGGAGCTGGAGGACGACGATGAGCGAACCCTGCACGGCGCGCTCTCGCCGTCCTCAGTCCGAGGTGGCCACGAAGGCGGCCCAGGTGGCGATGGTCTCCGTCCAGGGCGAGCGCAGGGCGGCCCGGCGGTCGCCCGGGATCATGACCAGGGTGGCCCGGGGCTGGGCCCGGAGGGCGGCCATCATCTCCCGACCCCCGAAGTCGCCCCCGTCGCGGGGCTCGACGGCCAGGAAAGGGACGCGGAGCGCAGTGATGCGGCCGGGCAGGTCGAGGGCTGCCAGGAACGGAGGGAGGGGCTTGGCGGCGCCGGGGCCCAGGAACACGACACCCCGAACCTCCGCCTCCGCGGCCACCTCCAGGCAGAGCGGCGCTCCCACGCCGTGGCCGGCCAGGATCATCGGCAGGCCATCGGGCCAGCGACGGGGGGCCGCGGCCACCAGGGCTCGCAGGTCCTCGAGCGATTCGGGGCCGAAGCGCCCGGCGCTGCCGCCCTGTCCTCGGGGCTCGACCGCCACCACCTCCACGCGCGCTCCCAGGGTCTCCAGGAAGGGCCCGAGGTCGGGGTCGTCCAGGGTCTGATCGCGGTCGGGATGGAAGAGGACGCGGACGGGGGAGGGCTCGTAGGGGGCGAGCCGGCGCGCCCGCAGCCGGGGCTCGCCGCCCACCCACACGTCCTGGACGAGGCTCGCCATCCTACAAGCCGATCTCGCCCGCCACGGGCCTCAAGGCTTCGATCAGGAAGCCCACGTGCTCCGCGAGGGGGCGGCCCACCGCCTCGGCCCCGCCGTAGACGTACGAGCGGTCCACGGACCGGGCGAAGGCCTTGTCCTTGAGCTTCTTCACCACCGACTCGACCGGCAGGTCGGCGATCTGCTTCGAGGGCCGTACCTTCACGCAGGCCCCGATGAAGCCCACGAGCTCGTCGCAGGCGTAGATCGCCTTCTTGAGCGGCGTGTCGCGGGGGATCTTCATGTAGTCGGCGTGCGAGAGGATGGCCTCCACGATCTCCTCCGGCCACCCCCGCTCGCGCAGGATGCGCCCGCCCACGTGCAGGTGCGTCTCCTCGGTGGGGTTCTGCTCGTAGTCGAAGTCGTGGAGCAGGCCGACCATCCCCCACTTTTCGACCTCCGCGGAGACGGTGATGCCGAACCAGCCCGCGTAGGCGCGCATCGCCACCTCTACCGCGCGGCCGTGCTGGCGGAGTGCGTCGGACTTCGTGAACTCGAAGAGCAGGGCTTCCGCCTCGGCGCGGGTGAAGCTCATCCGGCGGGCCTCATGGCCGCAGAGGATAGCCTAGAATGGCGGCTCACCGTGTCCTACCAGCCCCCCGCCTCGTTCGTCTTCCATCGTCCTCGGCCGCGGGCTGCCCGCCATCGCGCGGGGAGAAGGCGCGGTGCTCTGGGACGGGGAAGGTCGGCGCTATCTCGACGGCTCGGGGGGGGCGGTGTCGTGAACGTGGGCCACGGTCGCCGCGATATCGCCGCCGCGATGGCACGCCAGGCCTCCGCGGTCGCCTACGTCGAGGGGACGCAGTTCACGAGCGAGGTCCTCGTGGAGTACGCGCGGCGGCTGGCCCGCCATGCCCCCGGCGACTGCAATCGCCTCTACCTCGTCTCGGGCGGCTCGGAGGCCAACGAGGCGGTCTCCTACCACGGCAACACCCTGGCCGCGCTCTCCCTCTCCGGCCGGCCGACCCTCCGCGCACCGTACGTCCCCCTTCTCTCCATGAGCCCGAGGCCGTGGCCCCGTTCTGCTATCACTGCCCCCTCGGCCGCACCTACCCCGAATGCGCGGTGGCCTGCGCGGACGACCTCGAGGCGGCGATCCTCCGGGAGGGACCCGAGACGGTGGCCGCGTTCATTGCGGACCCCGTTCTTGGCGCCTCGGGGGGCGGCCGTCCCGTGATGTTGGCCCCGCCCTTCGTGACGAGCGAGGCCCAGCTTCTCGAGATGGCGACGACCCTGGACCGCGTGCTCTACGATTCGGGACTCTGAGCGTCCCCGGGAGACCCTGATGGCCAAGGACTATCCGAAGATCACCATCCCGCCCCCGGGGCCCCGCGCGCGGGCGATCATCGAGCGCGACGCCCGCGTGATGTCGCAGAACTACCGCAAGGACTACCCGCTGGTTGCGGAGCGCGGCCGGGGGCCGGTGGTCGAGGACGCGGACGGCAATCGCTACCTGGACTTCGCCGCGGGGATCGCGGTGGTGGCCACCGGCCACAGCCATCCCGCGGTGGTGGGCGCGATCAAGGCCCAGGCGGAGAAGTTCCTCCACATGTGCGCCACCGACTTCTACTACGAGAACGTGGTGGCCCTGGCGGAGGGGCTGGCCCGCCGCGCGCCCGGGCCGGGGCCCTGGCGGGTCTTCTTCGCGAACTCGGGGGCGGAGGTCGTGGAGGGGGCGGTCAAGCTGGCCCGCCTGCGCACGGGACGGCAGAAGGTCGTGGCCTTCTACGGGGCCTTCCACGGCCGCACCTACGGGGCCATGAGCCTCACCGCGAGCAAGCCCGTTCAGCGCCGGGGCTACGCTCCCTTCCTCCCCGAGGTGCTGCACTCGCACTACGCCTACTGCTACCGCTGCCCCGTCAATCGCGAGCCGGGTTCCTGCCACGTGGAGTGCCTGGACCTGCTCACCGAGACCATGTTCGGCACCACCGTGGACCCGCAGGAGATCGCGGCCGTGATCGTGGAGCCGGTGCAGGGGGAGGGCGGCTACGTGGTGCCCCACCCCGGCTTCCTGCAGCGCCTCCGCGAGGTCACGCGCGCCCACGGGATCCTGCTCATCGCCGACGAGGTCCAGTGCGGGATGGGCCGCACGGGGCGCTTCTTCGCCAGCGAGCATTTCGGCCTGGAGCCCGACATCGTGACCGTGGCCAAGGGTATCGCCTCCGGGATGCCGCTGGGCGCGCTGATCGCCCGGGACGAGGTCATGCAGTGGACGAGCGGCGCCCACGGCTCGACCTTCGGCGGAAACCCGGTCTCGGTGGCGGCTGCCCTGGCCACCCTCGAGCTGCTCGAAGGCGGTCTCGTGGCCAACGCGGAGGCGGTGGGGCGCCACCTGATCCACCTCCTGAAGACCCGGCTAGCGGCCCGACCGGTGGTGGGAGACGTGCGAGGCCTGGGCCTCATGATCGGGGTCGAGATCGTGAAGGACAAGGGGAGCCGTGCCCCCGCCCCCGAGCTGCGCGAGGCCATCCTCGAGGAAGCCTTCCGCCGCGGCCTGCTCCTCCTGGGCTGCGGCAAGAGCACGATCCGCCTGGCCCCGCCCCTGGTGATCGACCGCGAGGACGCGGAGATCGCGGCCGCGATCCTCGAGGAGTCTATCGCCGCGGTGGGGGGGGACGCGAAATGAAGGCCCTGGGCCGCATGCGCACCGCCGCCCTGCTCGCGCCGGTGCTCGGCGCCTTGTTCGCCTCCCCGTCCCCCTCCCAGACCGCGGCGCCGCCGCCCGCCCAGTACCCCGCCTTGCCGAGCGAGACCCCCGCCATCTTCGAGCCCGTGACCGACCGCTTCGACCACGTCCGGCGCGACCTGATGATCCCCATGCGCGACGGGGTCCGGCTGCACACCGTCATCCTCGTTCCGAGGGGGGCCAAGGGCGCCCCCATCCTCCTCACGCGCACTCCCTACGACGCCACCGTGCTCACGACCCACGCCCCGAGCGCCCACCTCGGCCCGATCCTGAGCGGCTACGACAATGCCACCGAGGTCATCGTGGAGGGCGGCTACATTCGAGTGGTGCAGGACGTGCGCGGGAAGCACGGCTCCGAGGGCGACTACGTGATGAACCGTCCCTTGCGCGGGCCGCAGAACCCGACCCCGGTGGATCACGCCACCGACACTTGGGACACCATCGACTGGCTGGTGAGGAACGTCCCGGAGAGCAATGGCCGGGTGGGCATCCTCGGCATCTCCTACGACGGCTTCCTCCCCTTGATGGCGCTCTTCGATCCGCACCCCGCGCTCAAGGTGGCGGTACCCATGAACCCCATGGTGGATGGCTGGATGGGCGACGACTGGTTCCACAATGGCGCCTTCCGACAGCAGGGCATGCCCTACATCCACGACCAGGAGGCGACCCGCAAGTCGGAGACCAAGTGGTGGACGAGCCACTTCGACGACTACGACCAGTACTTGGAGGCGGGGGCCGCGGGCGAGCTCGGCCGCCGCCACGGGCTCGAGCAAGTGGGCTTCTGGCGGAAGATCCTCGAGCACCCGAGCTACGACGGCTTCTGGCGCGACCAGGCCGTGGACAAGCTGCTCGCCGCACAACCGCTGAAGGTCCCCGTGATGCTCGTCCACAGCCTCTGGGACCAGGAGGACATCTACGGCGCCATCGCTGTCTACAAGGCCATCAAGCCGAAGGACATCGGCAATGACAAGGTGTTCCTGGTCCTGGGCCCCTGGCATCACGGTCAGGAGATCGCGGACGGCAGCGCGCTGGGAGCCCTCCGGTTCGACGCCGACACCGCCCTCTATTTCCGCCGGGAGATCCTGCGCCCGTTCCTGGACCGATACCTCAAGGACGGCGCACCATCGGCCGACGTGCCCTCCGTCGCGGCGTTCGAGACCGGGACCAACGCGTGGCGGGGCCTCCCCGCCTGGCCGGCGGGGGGTGTGAACGGTTGCACGATCCGCCCGACCCCGCTCCACCTTCGCGCGGGGTCGAAGCTGAGCTTCGCCCCGCCGGAAGCCGGGGACGCCGCCTTCGCGGAATACCTCTCCGATCCCGCGAAACCCGTCCCCTTCCGGGCCCGTCCCATACAACCCATCGGCTACGACCGGGGGATGACCTGGTCCCAGTGGCTGGTGGACGACCAGCGGGAGGCGTCGGGCCGCCCGGACGTGGTGGCCTTCGCGACGGAGCGGTTGACCGCAGCCCTGAAGATCAGCGGACAGCCCGTCACGAACCTGGTCGCCTCGACCAGCGGCTCGGACTCCGACTGGGTGGTCAAGGTGATCGACGTCTTTCCCGACGAGGTGGCCGGCCAGCCGGCCCTGGGCGGGTATCAGCTGATGGTGGCCGCGGACATCTTTCGCGGCCGCTATCGGGAGAGCCTGGAGATCGCGAAGCCCCTCGCCCCCAACGAGCCCTTGGGCTACCGCTTCGCCCTCCCGACGGCGAACCACGTCTTCCTGCCCGGCCACCGGATCATGGTGCAGGTCCAGTCGAGCTGGTTCCCCCTATACGACCGCAATCCGCAGACCTTCGTACCCAGCATCTTCTGGGCCAGAGCCGGCGACTACCGGAAGGCCGTACAGAGGATCTTCCACACCCCCGGCCGGGCCAGCTTCATCGAGCTGCCCCTGGTGGCGACGCCCTAGCCTCGGCGGACGCCTAGCGGGGGGGACGCGGGTAGTGCGACTCCACCCACGCGCGGACCTCGGCCTCGACCTGATCTTCGCTGGGGCCGGCGACCCGGTGCGCGGTGCCGCGGTCCATCCCGGCGGACATCAGGTAGATAGCGGCCCGGACCTCATTCCCTTCCTGGTAGAAGTAGGCGTGGATGTCCCCGCCCGGGCGGTGGAACTTCAGGAGACGGCCGGTCTTCATGTCGAATCCGGCTAGGGGAGCTCGCCGGGGAGCGCGAAGAGCCTGGGAGGCCCGCGGCGCGACGTCGCGGCCCCCAGGGGCTGGGTGAGGGCCCGGGTCCAGACCTGGGCCATGAGCGCGTATCCGGTTTCGTTCGGGTGTTCCTTGTCGGAGAACAGGCTGGGCAGATTTCCCTTCTTCATGAAGG
>WNFJ01247401.1_pt3 | contig 18724 bp, 18 predicted proteins | sample 5400461 | NCBI WGS metagenome assembly WNFJ01 (sample SAMN13153349, study PRJNA577476) | soil metagenome | isolation source: 115 cm saprolite on Douglas fir-dominated hillslope | place: USA:California | collected 2013-09-17
CCACCACGCGCCGGCGCTCGCTCGGGTCTCGCTTCCGATGCGCGACGGCATGCTGAGGCTGCCGGGAGGCCACTTCACGATGGGCTCGTCCAACCCGCGGGCGCCCTCGAACGAGCGGCCTGCTCGAACCGTTGCGGTGGAGCCCTTCTGGATGGATCGCACCGAAGTGACCGTTGGCGCATTCCGCAACTGCGTCGACGAGCGGGTTTGCGCGCTTCCCGCGCGCACGAGCGCTACCTGCACCTACAACGCGAACGACAACGACCTGCCGGTCTCCTGCGTCCATTGGGACGAAGCGGAAGCCTATTGCCGCTTCGTGGGCAAGCGCCTCCCGACCGAGGTGGAGTGGGAGTACGCGGCGCGCGGAACGTTGCGTGTCTCCTTCCCATGGGGCGGCGCGGCCGCCTGCGCAAACGCCGTGACTCTTACGTATGACCAGGCAGCCAGGAGTTGTGGCCAGCGGCCCGCCCGTGTCGGGTCGCATCCCGGGGGGGCAAGCATTTTCGGCGTGGAGGACATGAGCGGCAACGTCGAAGAGTGGACCGCAGATTGGTACGCCGAGTCGCTCGGCCCCGGACCAGGACCGCGGGCCGGCGCGGCCCATGTGCTGCGCGGCGGCGGCTGGCTGTCAGCGCCCTCGTTCAGCCGGACAACGTCGCGCGATTGGGGCTCGGCCATGGAAGCCGGCCCCAACGTGGGCTTTCGTTGCGCGAAGGACGCCGAGCCGGCGCATTGAGCCGGTTTCTACCGAGTTGACGGCGCGGCCACGTCGGACTATCCCACCCCCGCTGCGTCCGGCTCTCCGGGCGCTTTTTTTTCGGAGCTGAAGAGTGTCCGCCCCCCTCCTTTCCAACGACCTCCTCCTCGCCCAAAACGTGCAACCGAAGGCAGTAACGCCGGGAGTTGCGCAGGATTCGGCCCCTGCGGCAGGAGGCGGCGGGGGTGGACAAAGCGGTGGGTCGCCCTTGGGCGGCCTGACGCCGCTGCTTCTCATGCTCGTGATTTTCGTGCCCTTCTTTTTCATGATGTCGCGCCGGCAGAAGAAAGAGCAGCAAGCCCGGGCTTCTCTGAAGAAGGGCGATCGCGTGATGACCAACGGGGGGCTCATCGGCGAGCTCGTCGAGATGGACGATCGCGTTGCGCGTCTAAAGGTGGCTCCGGGAGTGACGCTGCAAGTCTTGGCCAACACGCTCTCGCCGTTCGCGGAGACCGACAAGGCGACGCCTCCAGCCAAGGAACTGAAGGAAGCCAAGGCCGTTTCCGACAAGAAGTAGAGCGGGCGGGCCCGGGATCGTCATGCGGAGAAACAATGTCCTCGCGATCTTGAGTGGCGTCGCCGCCCTCGTGCTTGCTGTGGTCGCCATCCTGACGCGCGGGCATCCCCTTGCGGTAGTTGGCGCGACGGCCTCCGTTGTAAGTTTGCTCTCTTGGGCCGTGAAAGCGCCAGGGCGCCGCACCCCGCTGGTGGTCATCGCCGCAGCGCTGGGCAGCGGCCTGCTGTTCTTTCACTTCGACAGCTTTTGGGGCGTGGTCGTCTCTGCGCTCGTCGCCGTGTGGGCTGCATTTGGCCTCCTTCCCTTCATCGACGGTGTCTGGCGCCTCAAGGTCGGGTTTGTCGCCTCCGTCTTCCTCGGCGCGCTGGTCGCCCTCTGGCCGACGGTCGACGGTTTCCTGCCGACGGAGAAATCCCAGGTGCCCGCCGAGCCCGCGTGGCTCGCGCCGTTGGCTCGAGCCGGCCGAGCGGCCGGCATGCTCCTGCACTGCCCCGCCTACATCCGAAACAACATCTCGTTTGCTATCGCGCCCGGGCTCGATCTGAGCGGCGGGCTGCGGCTCGTTTACACGGTGGAGGTCGACGAGGCCATCCGCGACAAGCGCGATCACATCGCGGACGAAATGCGCCAAGAGCTCGCGACGCTCTTTGGCCTTCACTCCGGAGAGGGCCGGATCAAGCACGAAGAGCTGGCAAACCTTGACACCAAAGTGCACGTATCGCAGCCCGAGGCGGCGCTCATTCGGTTGAAGTTCAAGGACAAGGCCGACAAGTCGAAGATCGACGACCGCTTTACCAAGAAGTTCTTGTCCGAGTTGGCAGAGACGCAGGGACCGGGCGACGACGAAATTACGTTCAAGATTCGGGCGGATGTCGAGTCGCAGATTCGCGACCGCGCAGTGGCCCAGGCGAAAGACACGGTGTCACGGCGGGTGGACGAGCTCGGGCTTCGCGAAGCCGCGGTCACGACGCGCGACGAAGACATCATCGTCGAAGTGCCCGGAAGCAATGAAGAGAGCTTCCGTGACATCAAGGACACGATTCGCCGCACGGCACGCCTCGAGTTCAAGATGGTCGACGATGCGGCGAGCGATAAGGTCTTCGGTCCGCCCGCGCTCAAGGGCGACGAGCTTCCCGAGGGCGAAGGGATCGCGCAATACCAAGATATTGCGCCCGACGGTCTTGACAGCTCGGCCCACAAGAAAAGCGTGAAGGGCTACTACGCGCGGATGTCGTGCCAGCCGCCCAAGTACCCCTCCGAAACCACAAGCGAGTGCCTGGGGCGCTTCAAGGCCTGGGCGAAGACACTTACGGTACCCGACGATCACACCGTGGGGTTCATGTCCGTCACCGAGCCGGTCGAAGGGGAGCCGCTCCAATTCAAGCAAGTTGGCTGGCGCACGTTGTACCTCTTTGCGCGCGCCGAGTTGACGGGCGACTACATCACCGACGCGAGCATCGGTCAGGACCAGCAAAACTTCGGGCAATACTATGTGTCGTTGTCGTTCTCGCCGGCAGGAGCCGATCGCTTCGAGGAAGTCACCGGAGCGAACGTCAATCGCCGGTTCGCGATCATCTTGGACGACATCGTCGACTCGGATCCGGTCATCCGGCAAAAGATCGGGGGCGGCAGAGCGCAGATTACGATGGGCGCGGGCGACCCGGAAAAGCAGCTTCACGACGCGAGGCAGCTCGAACTGGTGCTCCGATCGGGCGCGCTTCCCGCTCCCATCACGCCGAGCTCGGAATCGACCATCGGCCCGTCTCTAGGGCGCGACTCGATTCAGCAGGCCGCCAAGGGCGCGCTTCTCGGCTCGCTGGCGGTTCTGCTCTTCATGCTGATGTACTACCGAAAGTCAGGCATCGTTGCGGACCTCGCGGTCCTCTTCAACCTGATGCTGCAGCTTGCGGTACTGGCCAGCTTGAGCGCGACGATGACACTGCCGGGCATTGCGGGGCTGGCGCTCACGATCGGCATGAGCGTCGACGCGAACGTCCTCATCAACGAGCGCATTCGCGAGGAGCTCCGCGCGGGCAAGAGTGTTCGCTCTGCGGTGGAAGCAGGGTACACGCGCGCTTTCCCGTCGATCATCGACGGCCACATGACGGTCCTTATCTCGGGCTTGATCCTGTCGACCTACGGCAGCGGGCCCGTCAAAGGCTTCGCGTATACGCTCATGGTCGGTATCGCCTGCAGCTTGTTCACCGGCGTTTTCTGCACGCGGCTCGTCTTCGACTGGTGGGTGCGCGGCGCCAAAGTCAAACGGCTCAGCGTCGGCGCGGAGTTTTGATCCATGGAGTTCTTCAAGCCGGGACGCGTCTTCGACTTCATGGGCCAGCGGGTCTTCTGGATCCCGCTCAGCTTCTTTTTGGTCATCGCCTCGACCATCTTGTGCTTCTACCCGGGCCCGAACTACGGCACCGACTTCCGCGGCGGTACCGAGGTCGAGATCGCGTTCGCCGCCCCCATTGACGCCGCTGGCGTGCGGAGCGCCGTCGAATCGGCGGGGTTTAGCACCCCGGACGTCGTACAGGTCGTCGACCCCAACAAGCCGTATCACTTTCTCGTCCGCGTGCAGGACGTCAGCGCGATTACGGAAGCCGAGAAGGAGAGCCTGCGCCAGGCGCTTTGCTACGTCGAAGACCCGCAGACGCAGCTCAACGACGCCGTCAAGTGTCCGCCCAACGCGCGAGCGACGGAAGTGAAGTTCAGCGCCGGGGGCGACAAGGTAAGCACTCGCTATGACGTCGACCCGGACTTGGAGGTCGTCAAGAATCAAGTGCGGAGCGTACCCGGGGTGTCCCTTCGCGCGAGCGCGACCAACCCGCAGGTGCTGAATCCTCGCGACCATCGCGTTGAGATCCAACTCCTCAGCAAAGGCGATCAGCTCATCGAGCGGCTGAGGGAGAAGCTCGGCGCTGCGGCTGTGCCCAACGATGCGGCCCTGCGTGTCGAGTGGGTCGGTCCCAAAGCCGGCAAGCAACTGCGCGACAGCGCGCGCAACGCCGTCGCTATCGCGATCGTCTTTATCATGCTCTACCTCGCGTTCCGCTTCGATCTGCGGTTCGCCCCGGGGGTCATCGTCGCATGCATTCACGATGCGATGGTCGTCCTCGGCGTCTTCGTGCTGTTGCGAAAAGAAGTCTCGCTCTCGACCATCGCGGCGGTTCTCACGGTCATCGGCTACTCGATGAACGACACGGTCGTCGTTTACGACCGGATTCGGGAAAATCTCGGCAAGCACCGAGGCAAGACTTTCTCGCAAATCATCAACTTGAGCGTCAGCGAAACTCTTTCGCGGACGATCCTCACGTCAGGCGCGACGCTCCTGCCCGTCCTCGCCTTTTTCGTGTACGGCACCACGGTGATCAAGGACTTCATGCTCGCCCTCTTGGTCGGCATCGTCGCAGGCACGTACTCCAGCATCTATGTCGCCGCTCCGCTGACGGAGTGGATCGACAACCGCATGTCGCGAAAGAAAAAGGGCGTTGACGTGAAAGACCGGCTGAGCACTCCCGCACGGGCGACGTAGCTAGTTCGGGGTGTGAGCTAGCTCTTGACGCGCAGCCGCTGACACGGTTCCTTCGGGCGCAATGCTCCGAATGCCGCCCCCGGCGAGCGACGAGGCGATCGACCTCTCTCGGGCGCTCGCGCTGACGCGCACGGCGGCAACGGCGCTCTTGGCTCGCGGCATTCGCGACCCGGTCGAGAGCGTTCGTTTCCTCGACCCGAAGCTCGCGCACCTCACGCCGCCGGAGGCGATGAGAGACCGAAGCGAGGCGGTCGTGCGCATCGCCCGCGCGGTGCGCGCCAAAGAACGGGTTTGCGTCTTCGGTGACTACGACGCCGACGGCATCACGGCCGCTGCGCTCTTGACGGGCGTGCTTCGGGCGCTCGGCGGCGATGTGGTCACTCTCTTGGCCGACCGCTTTGACGGGGGGTACGGCCTTTCGAACTCCGCGCTCGCGCGCGTGCTTGCCACCGGACCGTCGCTTCTCATCACGTGCGATTGCGGCTCCAGCGATCACGAGCGGCTCGATACGGCGCGCCGCGCGGGCATCGATGCCGTGGTCATCGACCATCATCGTGTGCCGGAGGCGCCGCTGCCGGCGCTGGCGTTCCTCAACCCGCATCGACCGGACTGCGACTTTGCCTACAAGGGCCTTGCGTCGGTGGGTCTGGCGCTCTCGGTTGCCGCCGGCGTACGCGCCGAGCTCGGGGTCGTGATGGATATGCGGCCCTGGCTGGACCTTGTCGCCATTGGCACGATTGGCGATGTCGCGCCTCTCGACGGCGACAACCGTGCGCTCGTTCGCGCCGGCCTGGCCATGCTCGTGCGCGGCGGCCGCCCGGGCGCTCGTGCCCTCGCCGACATCGCGCGATGCAGCGCCGTTACTCCGACGGGCGAGGACGTATCTTTTCGCATCGCCCCGCGAGTCAACGCCCCCGGGCGTCTCCAAAAGCCCGATTTGGCGCTCGCGCTACTCCTCGCGACGAGCGACGCGGAGGCCCGCAGCATCGCCGTGCAGGTCGAGGAGCTCTGCACGCGACGCAAGGAGGTCGAACGAGGCGTAGCCGGCGAAGCGAGCGCGATGCTGGAGGATCCCGCGCTGGGGAGCTTGCCTGGAATCGTGCTTGCGCAGCAAGGCTGGCATCCCGGTGTCGTCGGCATCGTTGCAGGCCGCCTCGCATCGCGCCTGGGCAAACCCACGATTGTGGTTGCGCTGGACGGGGCTCGCGGCCGCGGCTCGGCGCGGGCGCCGGCCGGGTTCTCTGTCTACGATGCGCTCGATCGCGTGCGCGACGTTCTTCTGGGCTTCGGCGGTCATCATGCCGCCGCGGGCGTTGAGGTCGCGAGCCACCGTGTGGATGCACTGCGCGAGCGTTTTGCCGAGGCGTGCGCCGCCCTCGGAGTTCCTGACTCGCGGCCCAGCAGAGACGCCGATGCGCTGCTCGAGATGGGGGACCCGCCCGCGCGCGTCGTGGGAGATCTCGAGCGCTTCGAGCCTTGCGGTCAAGCCAATCCCGCACCTCGCATTGCAATCCCCCGGGCGCGTGTCCTTGGGGCTCGCGAAGTGCGCGGAGGACACTTGAGAGTCTGGCTCGACGTTGGGGGCGCTTCCCTGTCCTGCTTCGGCGCCGACATGGGGGGGCTTGCGTCAGGCCTTGGCTCGCATGCGTGCGCGGTCGGCGCGCTTCGACGGGACACTTGGAGCGGAAATGGCGCTATCGAAATGCGCCTCGTGGCTGTCGAACCCGCCTAGACCTAAGCTCACGACAATGGCCGGTTCCGCGCAGGGCGATTTTATCCAATTCATTGGCGCAAAAAAGCGCTTTGGGCCGAAGATTATCTTCAGCGACCTCAACCTCGAGATCCATCGCGGAGAGACGATCACCGTCATGGGCGCGTCCGGCGTGGGCAAGAGCGTCCTGCTCAAGATGCTCATTGGCCTCATCCCCGCCGACGACGGCCAGATCCTTTTTGAGGGCCGTGACGCCACCAAGATGAGTCAGGACGAACTGACCGAGCTGCGCCGCCGCATCGCGTATCTCTTCCAGGGCGCAGCCCTTTTCGACTCGCTCAACGTGGGGGAGAACGTCGCGTACGGCCTGCGCGAACAGTTCTGGAACAAGATGACCTCGAGCGAGATCGATGGCCGCGTCGCGCAGGCGCTCGAACTCGTGGGGCTGCCCGGCATTCAGGCGATGCGTCCGAGCGATCTTTCGGGCGGCATGAAAAAACGCGTAGGTCTTGCCCGCACGCTGGCCTTGCAGCCCGAGGTGATTCTCTACGACGAGCCGACTACGGGTCTCGACCCCATTAACACGGCGCGCATCAATCACCTGATTCGAGGCATTCAGCGTGCTCTCAAGCTCACAAGCGTCGTCGTCACGCACGACATGGGCACCGCTTTCACAGTGTCGGACCGGCTTGCCATGCTTGGTCGAGGGCGCATCGTGCTCGTGGGCACCAAGGAGCAGTTCCGGGCGACTAACAACGTTCTCGTGCGCGACTTCATCGAAGGTCGTGCCCCCGAAACGGAAGACGTCGCGTCGCTACTTTCGTCGTCTTGATAGGAGACTTCTCGTTTGTGGAGGTATTTCAATGATGGGTCGCGAGTTAAAGGTCGGTCTTTTCGTCATCTTCGGGCTGTCTTTGACGATGTTGGCGGTTTTTCTCGTCGGCGACATTCGGCGGCTCTGGGACCGAAAGGTAGACTACGGGACCGCTTTCGAGGACGTGGCGGGGCTCAAGCCGGGTGCACCGGTCCGCATGGGCGGGCTGGACATCGGCACCGTGACGCACGTCCGTCACGATCACGACCTTGCGGATACGCGTATCTACGTTCAGATGACGATCATCAAGCGGGAGGCCGCTCGCATTCGAACGGACTCCGTTGCTCACGTTGTCAACAAGGGCCTGCTGGGCGACAAGATGGTGGAGCTGACCATCGGGTCGCCCAAGAATCCCCAGCTTCCACCCGAAACGCTCATCCTTTCCGAGGAGCCGTCCGACATGTTTGCGGCGGCCAACAAGTTGGCTGCGTCGACAGAAAAGGCCATCAGTGAGCTTCAACCGCTTGCCCGGGCCTTGGGCGACCCGAAGCTCTCCGAAGACATCAAGGGCGCGGCCGCAGATTTGCACGCTTTGCTCGACGCGACGGCGCACGGTAGTGGGATGATGCATCGAATCTTCTTCGATCGCCGCGAAGCAGACCAGCTCGACGAGCTGATTTCGCATCTCAACCAGGTTTCGGGCAGGCTGGACAGCACGATTGCCGACGTTCAGGACGTCACGTCGCACGTGAGGCAAGGGCCCGGTATTGTGCACGCTCTCGTTTACGACGGGGAGATCTCGAAGAGCGTCGGAGGCTCGGTCCACGAGTTGCACGAGGACTTGCGGGCCATCCGCGAGGGCAACGGCATGGCCCACGCGCTGCTCTATGGCGACAGCTCATCGCAGCACGTGATGTCGAACCTGAACTCGATGAGCGACGACTTGCGCGCGATTGTGGCGGGCGTGCGGGAGGGCAAGGGCACCCTCGGAGCGCTCCTTGTGGACCCGACGGTGTACGAGGACATCAAGACCCTGGTGGGCAACGTCGAGCGCAACCAGGTGCTGCGCGCGCTCGTGCGTTACTCCATCAAGGCCGACGAGAACCGACAGGGCGCCCGCGTGAAAGTTGCGCCGCAGTGATGGCTCTTTTGCCGTCCGTTTCGTTACGGAACAGCGTCGCAGCCAAACAGCGTCATCGCAGGTGGCCCCCCGCCGGCGCCGGGTTGTACCACCACTTCTCGGTTCCTCCCTGGCGCATCACTGTCAGCCGGAGCAGGTCAAGCTCCAGCACGGCGAACCCGCCGACGGCGGCACGAGTTCCCGACAGACTCGCGAACTCTGCCCCCACCGCGAGCTGCAAACCCCATGGCGAACCTCCCGTAAGAATGGCTTGCACGGGCCAATCGCCATAAGAGCCGTTGAGCCAAGGCCGCCAGAGGCCGCCTGCCTCGATCGCCGCGCCCCATTCGCCCCGGGCGAATCCCCCCGTCGCTGCACGCACGGCGACGCCCAAGTCGGTCCCCAGCCCCAAGAAGGTCGTGCCCCGCACCAGACCGCCGACGACGAACGGAGAAAGGGGCGAGCTACCTACACCCAGCGAATACGTTAGGGTTGTTGCGAATTGGTTCTGCTTGGCCACTCGGTCGCGCTGCATGCCGTACCCGCCGCCCACCGCGAACCACGAGGTGACATCTCCGCGCGCACCGTGCGGCCATAGCGAGGCAAGGGTTGCGACAGCGAAGGAAATGAGCGAACGAGGGCGCACGCAGGGGACGCGCTACCACGCCTTGCGGCGCGCATCAAAGCCACAAGACTATGTGGCCTCGTCCGGGCCCGGACCGCGCCCCTTCCTCACGCGATCGATGACGACTCCGGCCGCCTCTTCGTCGAAGAGGAGCGTGTTGTGTCCCCGCTTTGGAAGGACAACAACGTCGCCGATGCCCAGGGAAGCCGTTTCGACGCCGGCCACCACAGTGTCGTTCGCCGCCACGATGGAAGTGTGAGGGACGTCAAACTCGTGGGCTTTCTCACGAAGGCGCCTGAGAAGCTCGCTTTGTTCGTGTAGGTCGACACCCACGAGAAGTTGGGGAACATTCACCCCGCGGAAGGGGCTGGCCATTGAGATCGTTCGCGACACGCGCTCGTAGCCGCGCATCTCTTGCACGTAGAAGCGCGCGACAACGCCGCCGAGCGAATGGCCCACGACCGTGATGCGCGTGTCCTCAGGGACGCGCTCGACCACTTGCTGCAACTGGCGCGCGATGCGCCGAATGCCCACGCCGGGGGCGTGGGTAAACGTGGCGACGCGCGCGCCGGTTTCGCGTTCGAGCCGCGAGCGCAGTGGGCGAAATACGCCCGCGCTGGCGAGGAAGCCGTGGACGAGCACGACTACGTCGTCTCCGGCGCGAACGTCGGGTACGACCGGCGTGAGATCGCAGGCCATGAGCGCCATCTCGCGGAGCAGGGCAACCCTCTCGGCCCCGATGAGCTGCTCGAGAGCGACCGGCAGAGCCATCGTAAAGCCAAGCAAGCACGAACCGTGCGCGGTCGGCCACATTTCCCGTCTTTTTCCGTCTCAAGGGTGCATCCGCAGTGAAGCGTCCCGTGATCTTTTCGGTACACTGGTCGCAAGAATCGACTCTCTGCGTGCAGAGTTACGCGGTGACGTCTCGAAGCGCGAACTTGGATATCCAGTGGGGAGGCCCCAGATCGACGAGGGAGCACGGAATTGCTCCAAGGGAGGAGCGGTGACAGACAAGACGAAGGAGGGGGTCGACGGGACGCACTGGTCCGCCATCGAAGAGGCGGTGGAGCTTCTCCATGAGGAACGGGTTGGCGATGCGATGGTCGAGCTACGTCAGGCGCTCCAGCTCGACCCGAAGAACCCGTATGCGTATTATTTTCTGGGAATAGCGTTCTTCGAGTCGGGCGAAGCCGAGGCTGCGCGCGACGCGTACAGCGCGTGCCTGAAGCTCGCCCCGGCCCACCTTGGCGCTCGGATCGCGCTTTGCCATGTGCTGCGCATGCTCGGCGACGTCCCAGGGGCGCTGCGGCAGGGAATGGCCGCGCTCAGCCAGGCTCCCGGCGACCCGGACGCATTGCACGCGGTGGGGTTGGCTTATCACGCTCGCGGCGACGACGCGGCCACCAAGAAATATCTCGAGGCATTTCTTGCGACGGGACCGGAGCTCGAGGTCGCGCTCGAAACACGGGCCGTTCTCGCACGGACGCCAGGGGCGGGAGTGCCGCAGGGCGCCGGCGAGGGCGACGATGAGAATTAGCCCTTACGAGCCACAGTTCTCGAATACAAAGTCGCCTTCGGCATCGCACGTGAGCGGCATTCCCATGTTCATGATGTCCGGCCTCTGCGCGTCCAGACAAGAGATGTGAGCCCAAACGCGCCCAGGGGCAACGGGCGGCTCGTTGAGCGGCACGACACCATTCATGTAGGTGTACGTTACGGTGCAGGCCATCGACGAATAGTCGCCGTTCGCATTTCCGTTGATCGAACCGACGAAAGTGGCCGTCAAATTCTGGCCCCCGCGCTTGGGATCGACCTGGCCGACGATTGTCATTCGGCCCCCCATGGGAGCGGTCGAAGCGGCGCTCAGCTGGAGCTGAAAGGTGCCGCCGGCGCTGGGCGTGACGCTGCAGGTGACGTGAGCCTGCCCCACGCCATCGCTGACTCTCGTCGGCGTTTGGCCGGGGGTGCCGAGCACGAGGAACGGCTGAGTGAACATGAAGTTGCACTTCCCCCCCACGGAGGCGGGGGCGGGGCCAATTGTGACATTGGCGAACGCCTGCGCAGCCGGCGGCTGGCTTGAACAAGCCGTGGCCAGGAGACAAGGGACGAGCGCAGCGGCCGCAGCAAGGCGAAACGTGGGGAACCTCATCACGGCGCCAGCATAACCTTGCCAAGCCCGGCCCCGATAAACAAAGAGCACCCCCGAGATGTAGGGAACTCGGTTCCCGCTGGGTTGAGGGCGCAAAAGCCGGTCCGGCTGGATTACTTACCAACAGCTTAAAAACCTAACTCGAGGTCGGCGATGAGGTCGCGCAGGCCTTCCAGCCCGATCGACAGGCGGATCAGCCCATCGCCGATTCCAAGCGCTTGGCGCGCCTGCACGGGCAAGCTCGCATGCGTCATCGTCGCGGGATGTTCGGCAAGCGACTCGACGCCCCCAAGGCTCTCGGCGCAGGCAAAGACGCGAAGCGCACGAAGGAAGGCACGGGCTGCTTCGAGCCCCCCTTTGAGCTCAAAGCTGATCATCCCGCCCGGGGCTTTCATTTGACGCTGCGCCAAGCCGTAGCCTTCATGCGACGAGAGCCCGGGGTAGCGCACGCGGGCTACGGCCGGGCGCGTGGTCAGCCATATGGCCAGCGCACGCGCGCTGCTCACGTGACGATCCATGCGAACGGGCAGAGTCTTGATGCCTCGGAGGACCAGATAACAGTCGAATGGGCTGGGTACGGCGCCGATGGATTTCTGAATGAAGTGCAAGCGCTCGGCGAGCGCGTCGTCGCTGGTCATTACTGCGCCGCCGATGACGTCCGAGTGGCCATTGAGGTACTTGGTCGTCGAATGCACCGAGAGCGTCGCGCCGAGCTCGAGCGGCCGCTGCAAGAGGGGCGTTGCGAAGGTGTTGTCCACCGCAAGGCACGCGCCGCCCGCGCGCGCAACTTCCGAGATCGCGCGAATGTCGAAGATCTTGAGCATCGGGTTGCTCGGGGTCTCCATCCAAACGAGGCGAGTGTTCGCCCGCATGGCTTGCGCCACAAGAGCAGGCTTGGTCATGTCGAGAAACGTTGCCTCTAGGCCGAACTGCGCAAGGACCTTATCGAGAATGCGAAACGTTCCGCCGTAAACGTCATCGCATACGACCACGTGGTCGCCCGCGCGCAGCGTGAGGAGTACGGCCGTCGTCGCCGCGCAACCGCTTCCAAACGCGATTCCGTGTTTGGCCCCTTCGAGCGCCGCCAAGCAGTGCTCGAGCGCGGTGCGCGTCGGGTTGCCCGCGCGCGAATAGTCGTATCCCTTGTGCGCACCGGGGCCGTCTTGCGCGAAAGTAGTCGCCAGGACAATGGGCATCATCACCGCGCCCGTAGCTGGGTCCGGCTCCTGCCCCGCGTGGATGCAGAGCGTGTCAATCGAAGCGCTTGGGGGAGCGGGCATCCAGCGGTCGTACCACACCAAAGGCCTTCCACTTGAAACCGCGGGCCGTGCGGGTATGTTTCGCCCCGCTTCGTGGTGGCCGTAGCTCAGTTGGTAGAGCGCTGGATTGTGGCTCCAGCTGTCGCGGGTTCAATCCCCGTCGGTCACCCCACGATTTCGCGGGAAATGGGCTGAATACTGGCGCCCCCTCCCGCCGTCTCCACGATTTCTCCAAAAATCGGACGCCGATCGTTGAGCAGTTCGATGGCTCCTTGCCGCGCTGCCGGCGACAAATGCATGTACCTAAGTGTCGTGCTCAGGTCCGAGTGACCGGCGAGCTCCTGGATGGCCTTGGCCGGCGCGCCCCGCATGGCCAAGTGCGAGCAGAACGTGTGGCGGTTATGCCGGGGCTCGGCATAATGGCGGAGAATGTGCAGGCCCCCCGTTGTCACGGGTAGGCACGCACGCTTTTGCGCTGCCTGAAACCAGGTGCGAAGCTGATAACTCGACGCGGGACGGCCTTCGTCCGCGTAAAGCACCAACTCGCCCCGTAGATCCCTCTCTGCGAAATCGTGTTCGCCGAGCCAAACCCTGGCCGATGCTGTGCGAATCATGTGGGAACACGGTTGCGGCTGTGTCCCCGTCGTCGAAGCGAACGACCGCGTCGTTGGGACGATCACGGACCGCGACATTTGCATGGCAGCCTACTTCAGGGGAAAGGGCCTCCATGAAATCCGGATCGGGGATGCCATGGGACGCCTCACTTCATCGTGAACGCAAAGACTTGCTCGTTGCTTGCCCATACCACTCTCCCCTTGAAGACGATGGGCGACTGAAAGCAGCGATCGGCGGGTAAACCTGCCCTCCATCAAACAGCGACTCGCTGGTCTCTCCGCCGAACGCGTGCAGCTTTCCGTCCCCGTCCGCCCCGACGTTCCACACGATTGCTTCCGAGTGACCATCGGTCGTCGAGACGATGGACGACCCCGCGCTGTCGGGCGCAGCACACCACGCCTGATCGATGCTCGGCGGATCGCTACGCCCAATCTTTACGGCAAGAAGGGTCGACCCAGTGCGACACTTTGATTCCTGCCCCCTTGAACACGACGTAGGTGCCCGTCGAAGTCGTGTAGGCCCCTCCTGCGTTGATGATGTAAGTCGTTCGTTAGATGCGCACTGCTCAAGCCTTCGCCGGTGGTCCCGTCGCCGTGGCCAAGTCCGCCGAGGTTGTTGCGATCGAGCACGTTCAACCGCGCCGAATGGGGTCGATGGCGCGGCAAGGTGCTCGCCGGAGTCATCTCGTGAGCGTGGAGGACGCGTTCGCCAAGCTGGTCAGCCGCAGCGCGTCTGAGGAAGAGCGCGCGCCTGCACCGACTCCGTGATGCGCCGGCAAGCGCAGAAAGAAATCGCTCTATTTGGCCCCCCTTTTGCTCGCTGGTCATACGAAGGAGGCGGCTCCAATGACCACGCTCGAGTTCATCGTCTACTTGGTCATCGCGGGGATCTGTGGCGCCGTGGCACGCGCAATCGCCGGCGGTACAGGTGGTGGCTTTTTCATCTCGGTTCTGGTCGGGTTTCTTGGGGCATTTATTGGCGCGTGGATCGCCCGCATGGTGCACCTGCCCGTATTTATGGTCATCGCGATCGGAGGTCATCCGTTTCCCGTAGTTTGGTCGATCATCGGAGGCCTCATTCTCGTCGCACTGGCGCACGCTCTCATGGGACGCCGCTACTGGTATGCGAGATAAGGATATGTCCACACCGTCTCATCCCGCTGAGCCGCGACCGCACCCCGCCGAGCCGCGACCCCAGCCCATTCATCAGCCTGTAGAGCCGCCGCCACCACACCCGCGGATCCGGCCGCCGAGCTTCCCATCTCCCGAGGTCTGGCCCGAACCGCCTCGCCCCCCGCCGGAACCGAGACCGAACCCGCGTGTCTGCGGTAGCCCCGAGGGGGCGAGGCGCTGAGACAGTAGCGCTTGCGGCGATGGCCAAGCTCGTCCTTATCCGCCACGGACAGTCGCTCTGGAACCTTGAGAACCGCTTCACCGGCTGGGTCGACGTGCCGCTTACAGACTTGGGGCGGGAAGAGGCGCGGCGAGCCGCGGCGCGAGTCCGCGACGTGCCCTTTGCGGTGGCGTACACCTCGGCGCTCTCTCGCGCGCAGGAGTCACTTGACGTCGTCTTGCGCGAGCTGGGGCAGTCGCCACCGGTGATCCGCGATCCGGCGCTCAACGAGCGGCACTACGGGGACCTTCAGGCGCTCAACAAGTCGGAGATGGCAAAGCGGTACGGCGAGGCGCAGGTCGCGCTGTGGCGGCGTTCGTACGACGTGGCGCCTCCGAACGGCGAGTCGCTCGAGATGACGTCCAAGCGCACGCTGCCCTTTTACGAGCGGCCATCGGGGGAGACCTGCGGCAGCTAAGAACGTGCTCGTCGTAGCACACGGCAATTCGATCCGCTCGATCGTCATGGTCCTCGACCAGGTGGCTCGTGAGAAAGTACCGTCGATCGAGATCGCGACGGGAGTGCCGATCGTCTATGAGATTGCGCCGGACGCGCGAGTCGCCGCGAAGGAAACGCGCGCGTAGGCGGACGACGTTTCCGTGCGCGTTCCACGCCCGAAAGGCGCAGTCTTCCGGGACAGAACGATGCGCGGGCACGTCTAAGCCGCCAGAGATGCGTTGATGGATGGACAGGCTATCGAGAAGCGCGAGCGGCGCGCGACCGAGTCATCGCCGGAGGCCGGCTCAACATCCATGCGCGGCGACGCGCGTGTCGCCGTCCAGCCCCTGTGCCGACCACTGGTCCTCGCTAGCCGCGCGTCCATTTGTTGAATTCGCAGGGGTAGCCTTGGCCGGCCGGCTGCCAATGGGCGAGCGCGCCTGGCTCGAGTGTCACGCTAAGCCGTTAGGGCCTCGTGCTCTCGCTCATATCACTCGGCGGGCGGTTGAGCGTGAGCTGCAAATTCTGGGCGGACGCTAGCTCGTGCTCGATGATTTTGCGTGTGTCTCCGAGTTCCACCTTCAAACCCGAATCCTGAGCTTGGAGGAGCATGCGATCGATTAGCTCGAGCGCGCGCTGGTGGGAACGAATCTCGGCGTCGATGTAGTCGCGACCGAACTTCGGACCGTGAGCGGTCCGAAACGCCGCGAGCTGGTTTTGCGATTCGATGCTGAGCTGATTGCTCACCACGTTGTCATTGGGTGTGAGCTGCAGTCGCGAAAACAGCGAGTCCTCGCCCCGCAACCTTTCGGAGTGCGCCGCAATTGCATCCCGCGCGAATCGTTTGACGTCGTCGGAGAAAGCCTTGGCCTGGGCAAGCTGAGCTGCTTGAATCTCGCTTTGATGGATCGCTCTAAGCACGGCCGCGATTTGCGAATCGCCGAAGCCCGAAGTGTCGACGCCCATCGGGCTCGCGGTGCCCGTCGCTTCATTCGGGCCACCGGGGGGCGGGCTTTCGCTGGTGGAGCCCGTTGCGCCGGGCGCCGAGCCCGGCGCGTAAGTACTGGTTTCGCTATGGGAAGTCTCGGCTGCGCCCGGCTCGGTCAGCGGCGGTTGGTTCATTGCCGAACCGTATGCCTCCGAGTTTGGCGCGTTGGCCGGCTGCCGGCTGCCGCCGCATGCCGGAATGCCTGCGACCAGACCGATTGCAAAGATCTTCGACAGCGAGCTGATTCGATGATCCATCATGACCTCCTCGCGTTGGCGTCGAACGCACCTGCAATGCTGATACCGGGGTGACCTTGATTCACCCCGTACATCGGCCCGGCCATTCCGGCCCCGGACTTCAGCCAGGCCGGAGGCTGGCCTACAGGTGGAAATTGCAGAGAGCGCTAGTCGTGCCGGTTCTCTACGCGCGCGAGGCAAACTGCGTCGCTCCGTGGCTATCCATTAACTCAATGTCTCGCGCACGAGGGTCGCCTCGCGGGCATAGCGGGCTCCGTGACGGTCATGCGGACGCCCCGCGGCGCGTGGGTTGACCCACACCTCGCGTCGAAACAGGCACTCGGCGCCCCTCCTCGGCGTCCGCGTACACTTCGTCTTGCTCGCTCTCGCGCGGGAAGGTCGCAACGGGCAGCGGGCCCATCGCGAGGTCGGTACACGCGTCGAGTGCCGTCTGCACGGGCGGCTCGTTCGCGACTACTAGGTGCCCGGGGGGCCCGCGCCTTCAGAACGAGTTGTCGTCGGGGGGCTGCGCATCGGGCCCTGCGGCATGTCGGGCGCCTTCTGATCAACGCGCGCTCGTCACTGCACCTGGTAGGCGGTAATGAAGATGTTGCGGCCCTCGTTGCTTCCGACGCAGCGCGCGACGCCGTTCGTGACGTCGGTGAGCGCCGCGGAATAGGGGAGGCCCGGGTCGGTCCACAGCGTCGTGCCATCCGCCGCCGCGTAGAGCACGGCGCGGGACGAGCCGTCCGGGCTCGGGCCGCAGATGAAGACGTTGTCGGCGTTATCGACGGCCAGAGGAGGGCGACCCTGGGCGAAGGTCGGCGACGCGGCGGGGTCGTCGCGCGTCCAGAGGACGTTGCCGGAGGCGTCGAACTGCACGGTGTACGTGTCCGCCCCGCTGCCGCTCGGGGCGCGTGAGCCGGTGACGGTGACTACGTCCGACGCGGCGATCCCCGCCGGGCGGTCGTTCGGTCCGTCGGAGGCCCAGCGCCACTGGAGATTGCCGCCGGAGTCGACCGCGTAGACGACGTACTGGCCGCTCCCGCCGGCGACGACGTAGACGTTGCCGCCGGCGAGGCCGAAGGTCGGCGACGAGAGGCCGGAGTCGCTGGCCGTCCACGTCCAATCGGGGGTGCCGTCGCTCTCGAAGCGAGCGACCGTCGGCGCGCCGGCCACCGCTTCCGAGACGTAGATGGCGCCGCTGCCCGCGCAGCGGATCCTCGTCGCATACGCGGCCGGGAGCGACGCGGTCCACTGGACCGGGCCTGCGGCGTCGAAATCGATCAACAGCCCCTGATCGCCCGCGCCGTGCTGCGTGATCGCGGCGACCACGCTGCCGTCCTGGCAGATGTCGACGCCTTGAAGGTCCGAATACGTGGCGCCCGTGTAAATCCAAAAAGGGCTTGGGTCATAGACGCGCGCGGAGAACGGGCCGTTGTAGTTGGTGCCGCCGATGACGAGGCCCGCGCTGTTTGCGCGCGCGTAGTCACGGGAGACCTGGCCTCCGCCGAGATAGCCCATGTACCTGCCGTTGTCGCCGTTCGGACCGAACCCGTAGAGCAAGTAGACGTCGCCCCCTGTCGGCGTGCGAGCGACGACGAAGGTGTTGCCGGCGTCGTCGACGGCGGCCGTGTGGACGTCGAGTCCGTACGCGTTTTGCACGGGGAAGTCCGTCTGCCAGAGGCGCGGGGAAGGCGTGTCGGCTTGGCTCGTGCGCGACGTGCCCTGTTCCGCGCTGCCCGCGGTGTCGCGACGTCCGCTCCCGCAGCCGACGGCCGACGCGAGGCACAGCGCGCAGAGCGGCAGGGAGGAGGAAAAACCGAACGAGGTCCCCCGAGTCTTCATGCTCACTTCGCAAGCAACAGGCGTTCCGTCCGAGGCGTTCTCGCGCGCGTGCAATGGCGTCGAGGGGTTGCTTCTTCTCCCGGTGCTCGGCGCGCGTGCGTCGCCCGTGGCATTCGCGCGCATTCGCCCGCGCGGGCCTCGCTCGGGGCGCTAGATCGCCCGGCGCACGAAGAGGGTCCTCCAGCGTCTCCCGTTTCGGCGTCACGCTCTCCAGCCGGGCGCCGTCCGAGAGCGCGGCGAGTAGCCCAGCCAATCGAGGGCCGGGGGGCCCCTCGCACGCTACGGCGATCGGGCCGGCGACGCCGCTTGAAGCACGTACAGCGCTAGGATGCCACCGCCTGTCCTCGAGGGTCCCAGTTTCGCCGGGCGAGCGTTGCGAATCGCCAGGAGGATCCTCTCTCGGTTGACCGGGTCCACCGAGCCCTGTCGTTCGCGGGCGTGCGCGTCGGCGTCTCCCGTGGGGGGCCCCGGTCGGTCTTGCCGCGGCTCCAGAAGCGATGCCGGCGACGCTGCCTCCACGGGCCTGCAGCGTCTCCGCGTGGGACGGGGGCAGACCCCCGCCTTCAGAAAATCGTCATCGCCCGTCAGAGGAAGTCGCGCCCGTTTCTGTCAACGGAGGCCGTAGCATCGCGCGTCCGTCAACGTTCCGGAACGGGCGCCGGAATGCCCATGAGACAACGGAAGTCAATGCCGCGAGCATTGCGGAGCGCGCCGCGTCGAACC
>WNFJ01212337.1_pt2 | contig 18714 bp, 13 predicted proteins | sample 5400461 | NCBI WGS metagenome assembly WNFJ01 (sample SAMN13153349, study PRJNA577476) | soil metagenome | isolation source: 115 cm saprolite on Douglas fir-dominated hillslope | place: USA:California | collected 2013-09-17
GGCTTCAGCGTGGGGGAAACCGCCGAGCAGATGATGACGGCGCTGGCGCCGGCTGCGGCCCTGTTGCCCGCGGACCGGCCGCGCTACCTCATGGGCGTGGGCAGGCCGGAAGACATCTTGGCCGCCATTGCGCGCGGCATCGACATGTTCGATTGCGTTTTGCCCACGCGCAATGGCCGCAATGCCATGGCCTTCACCAGCCAGGGCACCCTGCGCCTGCGCAATGCCTGCCACAAGCGAGATCAGGCCCCTCTGGAGTCCGATTGTGCATGTACGACGTGCCGGCATTTCAGCCGGGCCTACTTGCATCATTTGTTTTTGGCGGACGAAATGCTCGGCCCGATGCTGTTGTCGCTGCACAATCTGGCTTATTATGTCCGGCTCCTGTGCGAGGCCCGGCGGGCCATCCAGGAAAGCCGCTTTTCGGACTTTTGTACAGTCAGCCTTGCCCGTTGGGGCGCAAGATTTTAAGATACACCCTTTACCCCAGGTGTTTTCCGCTTGCGGCTTAGCGATAGACGGCAACGGCTTCGCGTTAAACCACAAAGTGGTGGAAGCGTTTTCCCATGATGTACGCGTTCATCCTTCTGCCGCGGAGCCGGACTCTTTCCTCCGGATGGTTTTCCCCCTTATTCTCATGATTGCGGCATTCTATTTCCTTCTTATTCGCCCCCAACGTCGCCGAGAAAAAGAACAAAAGGAAATGCTCTTCAACTCCCTCAAGAAGAACGACGAAGTGCTGACCAGCGGCGGCATCATCGGCACCGTGGCCAACATCAAGGACGACAACGAAGTCGTTCTCAAATTGGACGAAAGCTCGAATGTGCGCATCCGCATCTTGCGCAGCAGCATAATCAGGATTCTAACACCCAAGGATCAAGGCAGCCCGGCCGGGGCCGATGCCGTCAAGGCCGGCCCTCCTCCTGCCAAATAGGGAAATGCCATGCGATCATACTTCTGGAAATTCGTCATTTGTCTGGCGCCGTGCGTGCTGGCGGGCTGGGTGACGGCCAGCGCCATCTCCAAGTACGTCCAGGGCGAAGCGGGCGGCTTCAAATTCGGCGTGGACCTGGTGGGCGGCACCATCCTCGTCTACGAGATCGATACCCGCAAGCAATTGATGGAGCAAGAAAAGAAATACGACCCGATCGAGAACACCAAGCTGTTGGCGGAGTCGCTGAAGCGGCGCATCGATCCGAACGATCTTTACAATATCACGATCCGGCCGGCGGGCGGCGAGGCGCGCGTGGAGATCATCCTGCCCACGGGCGGCGTGTTCCGCGCCCAGAAAGCGGAACAGGCCTGGGCCGCCCTGATCAAGAAGATGGAGGACAAATACGAGGTCAAGAATCTGGATGTGGGCCGCGGCAAAATCCTCGAGCTTGCCGAGCGCATTCACCTGGCCCGTGGGGAAAAGATCTGGGCCAAGGAGCTGTTCGGCACGCCCAAAGCCTGGAACGATTTCCTGGAGCGCTTCTGGAACAAGGTTCCGGAGCAATGGCCGGAGCTTCTGGAGCCGGTGGACTTGGCGACCGCCCTGCCCGATCCGCTGTCGGCGGCGAGCCTGGTTGGCCAGCTGGGCAGCGGCCCAACCATCACGGGCAAGCAAATCTATGACACCAACATTACCAATCGCACCCGCAGGACGCGCATCGACAAGGCCCCCCCCGGCAATTTTAAGGAATTCATCAACCTGGTGCAGCTCGAATTAGGCGGCGGGTCCTCGGAAAAAGTCATCGAAACCTGGATCAAGAACCAGGCCTGGGAACAGCTCCTCAGCCGCGTGAAGCAAAATTGGCCCAACCTCAAAGACCTGCTGCTGTCCCAGGAAATGGAACGGCTGCCCCCGGCCAAGCGCAACTTCGGCGCTCCCCTCATCCTGCCCGATAGCACCGAGCAGCTGGTCGGCTTCATCCAGACCAACGGCAGCGTGGTCGGCGAGGCGGGCCTCGCCAGCGTCGAAGCCATTTTGGGCATCAATGTCCTGCGCGATGATGAGAAAAAGGGCTTCACCGACGCCAAAACCGTCGAGGAGTTCATCGACAAATACTACGGCCCGTCCCTCACCTTCATCACCAAGGAAATCCAGGACGATTACCGGGCCAGCGGCCGCAGCAAGGACCTGACCCTCGAAGAAGTTCAGCGTATCAAGGACCTGGTGGCCAAGGTGGGCAGCCTGGAATTCCGCATTCTGGCCAACAGCGTGGACGACAAGGAAGGGGAAAAGGAGGCGGCCAATCTTCTGAACGTCAAGGCGGGCACGGATACCGCCCTGCAGCAAGAGCTCAAGGATAACCAGGAAAAGGGCTTGCCTCCCCCCGGCCCGCGCGATCCGGGCACCAAGGAACAGAAGGTCTTTGAAGTCCCCCTGAGAAACCAGAAAAGCTTGATCACCTATTCCTGGGTCGAGCTGGGGCCCCAGGAACGCAAACAGGTTGGCCTGGACAACGCCTCGGAATTCGACCCCAAGCGCAACCAGACGTGGATGGATGCCAAACGGGCACGCGACGACCGCAAGGCCATCACCCTCAAGGACCCGTCCAGCACTTCCGGGCGGCTCTTACTCCAGGGCGCCCTCGTCTTTAGCCGCAAATGCGAGGACCGAAACCTCCCCGAGGAAGAGCGCCGCCAGAAGGCCGTCGAGTATTTCGTCCTCACGCGTGATCCGGAAATCGATCCGAAGGCGCCGGGGACCTGGTCCCTGGAGGAACGGCGCACCGCCAAGATCGACGGCGGCAAGCTCCGTGGCGCCAGGAGGGAACAAGGCCAGGACCTCAGGCCCACCGTCAGCTTTACTTTCACCGAGGCGGGCGGCAACCTCTTCGGCGACCTGACCCGCAAGAACATCCCCTCCGGCTCCGGCTCCGATGAAAGCCAGATCAAAAGGCCCCTGGCCATCGTCCTGGACGGGCAGATCATGTCCGCCCCGACCATCAACTCGGAAATCCGCACACATGGCCAGATCACCGGCAGCTTTACGGTCAAGGAAGTGGATAACCTGGTCAACATTCCGGTCAGCGAGAGCACCATGGGCGCCACCCTCGGCGAGGATACCATCACCGCGGGGGTCCGGGCCCTGGTCTATGCCTTCATGGCGGTCCTGGTATTCATGATTTTCTACTACCGCTTCGCCGGCATGGTCGCCAGCGTCGCTCTTCTGGCCAACCTGCTCTTGACGGTAGGCTTCATGGTGGCGGTGTCGGCAACCTTCACGCTTCCCGGCCTGGCCGGCCTTGTCCTCATGGTCGGCATGGCGGTCGATGCCAACGTGCTCATCTACGAGCGCTTGCGCGAGGAGCGCGAGCGCGGGGCCAGCCTCGCCCTCGCCATCCGCAACGGCTACGATCGCGCCTTCCCCACCATTATCGACACCCACCTGTCCAGCATTTTCACCGCCATCGTTTTGTACATCGTCGGCAACGACCAGCTCAAAGGCTTCGGCGTCAGCTTGACCGCGGGCCTTATCATCAGCCTGTTCACCTCGCTGTTTATGACGCGGCTGCTGTTCGATTTCTGGCTGTCGCGGAACTGGCTGCACAAGCTGAGCATGATGCGGCTCTTTACCAAGCCCGACATCGACTTCATGGGCATTCGCTACATCTTCTTCACGGTGACGATTGTTCTGTCGGTGCTGGGGATCACGGTCTTCATCGGCCGGCTGCCCAACGACCTGAACATCGACTTCGTGGGCGGCACGGCCTTTTCGGCCAAGTTGACGACGGCCACGGATTTAAAGACTTACCGCGGCTATCTGACGGAGGAGAAACAAAAAGAACAGTTGCAAGTGGAGGTGAAAGAAGAGAAGGACTCGGACGGGCGAATTTTTGAGGTCGTGTATAAGAACCCCGACGGCACCAAGACCGCGCCGCGCACCATCTCCCTGGCCAACAAGATCGAGGCCGATACTCCCGCCCAGCGCGAGAAAATCTTTGCCGAAAAACGCGTCAATCAGCTCCCCGATTATTCGGTCGAGCAACTATTCCCCAATTTCGACCCGGGCACCACGGCGGACGAAAGCCGCTTCTTCACCGTGCGCACTTCCGAGAAGGAGCCCGAAGTGGTGCAGGCCACCTTGGACCGCCTGCTGCGCACCCCCAGCGGCGAGCCGCTCCTGGAAAAGGTCTACATGTGGCAAGATCCGCTGACCGCCACCGGCACGCGCATTCGTTTTTATGCCCAGAAACCGCCGGTGAATTTCAAGCCCGACCCGGTTGAGGAACAAAAAAAATCCGTCGCCGAATGGATGAAGGAAAAGGGCATTAATTTTGAAAACCTGTACGAAACGACCGGTCTGGAGCGCACGCTCCTGGTGTCCATTGAACAGGGCCACGCCGCGCCCGATGCCCAGCAACGCAAGACCGTGGCGGGGGCGCTCGGCGTCGAGCCGGATCAGGTCAATTGGTTCCCCGGTGCCTTTGCTTCGCCAAGCATCTTCAAGACCCTGTTCTTGCGCGAGCTGCTCAAGGTCTACGACAAGAAAAAGAAGGAAGAGCTGTCCTTCCAGTTCGACCTGATAGGCGAGGGTAAGACGCAGGAGGGCCGTTACAAGGTCATGCGCCTGAAGTTTTCCGAGCCCCTTAAGGAAGGGGACCTGTCCAAGGTGCGGAGCGCCCTGGCGGCCACGCAGCGGCAATTCGAAATTCCCCAGCCGGAGCGGCTGGAGAACTTCGACAGCCAACTCGCCGCCGACACCCAATTACGGGCCATGTGGGCCATCCTCGCCAGCTGGCTGTCCATCGCCCTGTACCTGTGGTTCCGCTTCGGCAACTGGACATTCGGGGTGGCCGCGGTCATCTGCCTCATCCACGACCTGTTCTTCACCCTGGGCGTGGTGGCCGCCTGCTATTACTTGCACACCACCTTCATTGGCCAATTCCTGGGCCTGGAGGACTTCAAGATCGACCTGCCCGCCGTCGCCGCTCTCCTCACCCTGGTCGGCTACTCCGTCAACGACACCATCGTCGTCTTCGACCGCATCCGCGAGGTACGGGGAAAGAACCCCGACCTGACGCCGCAGATGATCAACGACAGCGTCAACCAGACTCTGAGCCGGACCCTGTTGACCTCGCTGGCCACCTGGCTGGACATCTGGGGCGGGCCGGGAGTCAAGCTGTTTGCCTTCGTCATGGTGATCGGCGTGATCGTGGGAACGTACAGCTCGATCTACATCGCCAGCCCGCTCCTCTTGATGCTGGGCGAAGGCAATAAGGACACCGGCCGCGGCCCGCGCCAACAGCAGCCGCAAACGCAGAGCATCCAGGCCTAAGAGAAATTCCAATTATCGAGAGTTGCGGTTTGTTTTGGGATTTAATAATCTCCGTTTGGTGCATACTTTGGCAAACCGCAATGAAGGCAGTTGTCAGACCAGTATCCTCGCCAGAGGGTTAGATTGAAAGGCCGACCGCACCGTGGACAGGGCCAAAAGATCACGTAACAGTAGATTGCCATGTGGATTACAATGCCTGGAATTGCGCCGATGGGCCATGCCCATCCGAAAAGAAACCAGAATAAAAACCCTGAAAGAAAAATTGCCGGAATGAAGCCGATCCAAAGAAAGCAACCGATCCTTGTGCGAATGCGATTTTTTACCCAAAGGGAATAGTAAGGATCAGTTGGCTTCAAAATGCGGAAATTAAATCCCATGGTTTTTCTTCAAGTTACCTTGTCTGCGGGGTCGGGTCCTCCGGCAGGGGGCTCCGAACCTTTACGGTCTGCCGATTCTCGAACGGATTGGGCAAATTGACTCGCAGAAACGGGGCCGGGTTTTGGCGCACGGGAATTGCTCCGGAAAGGGCGGCGTCGGTGCTGGCCTCCGCCGTCGGATCGCTGAGCGGGGCGCGATCGGGGCGCGGCTGGGCCAGGATCGGCAAGGGCAGCGCCTGATCGGGGTCGGGCATGGGCCATTTCACAAGGGCGGCGGTTTCCAATTTCACGACGTAAGGAGGTTGCGGAGCGCCGAAGAAGCGGGACAGCGGCGTCTCCTCCTGGGCTGAACGAGGCCGGACCGGCTTGCCCGAATCCTTCACGGCCAACTTCGGCGGCATTCCTTTGTATGGCGGCAAAAGTATTTCAGGCTGTTCCACAAACGTGGGGCCGGCAAGACGCTTTTTCGTCTGTTCCTCAACCAAGGATTTTTCCGCGGGCCGCAACAAATCGCCCACCAGCTTGCCGCCCTTGTCTTGGGGCAAGGAGAAGCCTTTTTCTTTCCCGGTTTCCTTTTGTAGTTCCTGGTTTTTCACCACGGTCGCCTTCGGCTCGCTGCTAAACAATTTTTTGGGCTTGTTCTCCGGCGCCGGGCTGACAAGGGCCTGGTCCCTGGGCAGAGCCTCCGTTTTCCGGCCGCAGCCCAGGGCCAGGAGGGAAGCGACAAGGATTGGCAGAACTGTTTTTTTCATGGGAAGACTCATTTGAACGAGCCCCGACCGTCAGGGAGGGGGGATGAAAAGTCGCCGCGATTATTTCTTCGGCACTTCGATTACCAGCTTCACCGGCGTGCCTTCTTTCGGCAACAGCTTGGTGTTGATTTCCAGCTTGAGATAATCCTGGTCCTTGAATTTCAGGGCGCCCTGGAGGACCGTCTTGTCGGTGACCGGAAAAATGGCGATCAAGGTGCCGTCGATATCGGCGCCGTACACCGTCTCGTCCTTGGTCGGATCGGGCTTGCTCATGACCGAGCCGGTGAAGCGCCACTTGACCGACTTGGGAAACGGCTTCTTGTTGCGCGTGTCCACCATGGTTTTGTCCATCGAAACTTTTTTGGTCGCCCCGTCCGGCCCGGGAAACTCAAGGAAAAGATGGACTTCCGGTCCCTCCGGGATGGCCTCGCCGCCCATGACCGGCTTGCCCGGCTTGAGCCCCAGGGCCAGAATGCCCTTGTGAACCGCGCTCGGCTTGGCCTCGATGGTCACGACCGTCTCGTGGGCCTTCTTGCCCTTGGGATGAGGCCAGCAGGCGATGACCTCGATCTCATAAATCTTGCTGAGATGGGGCAGCTTGCGCGGCGCGATCTTGGCGTCGATCTTGATGAGGCTTTTGGCCTTGTCCACTACGACGCCGCCGCCCTCCTTGCCGCCCGGTTTCGCATCCGGGGCAACCAGGAACAGGAAGAAAATCACAAAGCAAAGTCGGATCATGTTTTTCTCCATTTTCATCACGAAAGCACGAAAGGACGAAAACACGAAAAATCCAAATCAATGTCTCAGAGCATTTCTTTTTCGTGGTTTCGTACTTTCGTGTTTTCGTGATTCTATTTCCTCATTCGCCGATGCACACCACGGCTGTGCCCTTTTGTGCGTGCAGCCCTTCGAGGTTGCAGGTAGCGAGGTAAATCCGGCCGCCCTGGACGACCGGGCCGCCGTAGATCATGCCGGGGGCCATGATATCCTTGTGCGTGCCCAAATCCAGCGTCCAGCGTTCCTTTCCGGTTTTCAAATCGATGGCATGAAGGACGCCGTTCAAATCGCCGGCATAAACAATTCCCTTGGCGATGGCCACGGGAGCGAAGAACGGGTTCTTGCCGGGATAAATCCAGCGCCGCTCGCCGCTGGCCAGGTCGAAGGCGCGGATTTTGCCGTCGGTGGCGGTGATTACGGCCAGATCGTCGGTCAAGGAGGCACAAGAAACCACGCCTGCCGGAACTTCCTTTTGCCATTTCTCCTTGCCGTCCACCAGGTCGAAGGCGGCGATCATGCCCCTTGACTTTTTCAGGACCCGGGTATCGTAGCCGATGTTGCTGCCGGTGACCACCACCAGGTTGCCCTCTACCGACGCGCCGCCCCAGGGGTTGAGCTTGAGCGGCTTCTTCCAGCGGGTCGTCCCTGTCTTGCCGTCAAGACAATAGAGGGAGCGATCACCTACTTTTTCCTTATCGAGAAACGCGGAACAGACCAGGACACGCTCGCCGACAACGTTCACCGGGGCATCGACGTGCCATTTTTCCTTGCCCACTTGCCAAAGCCGGCGCGGGTTGGCCCGCGGCAACTGGTCCTCGCTGGGCGGCACGGCAAAGACCGGGTCCTTCTTCTTCTCGATCTCGTACTTGGCCAGAAGCTCCTGCCAGCGCTTGCCGAGGATTTTCTGGATCGTCGCCAGGTCCATTTCCTTGCCTTCGAGAGTGACTTTTTCGGGATCGACGCACACGACCCCCGCCGCTCCGCCGCCGATGTAAACCCGGCCTTCGGAAATCGTCGGCGAGCCTTCCAGATGGACCAGGTTGCCCGGCATGGGCAATTGCCAGAGGGGCAAGCCGCCGACCAGGCTCAGGCAGTGCAGCGTTGCTCCGTCGGTCTGGTGCATGCCGTCGCCGAAGACGAGCCGGCCCTTGTCCAATGCCGGCGAGCTCACCGTGGGCAGCTTCAAATACGGCGTCGATTTGTTCCACAGGATGCGCTTGTCGGTCTTGGGCTCCATGCTCAGGCACATGAAGCTGGCCACGTTGAACGGCCCCAGCCCGGAGACAAACAGACCCTTATTGGTCGGAACCGGCGAGGCGATGAAATGGTCCTTCGACTTGAGGACCCACAGGACCTTGGGCGATGCAGGCCCGGCCTTACCGTCGGTGTTGCCGGTCCGCTGGGGATTGCCGCGGTAGGTAGCCCAAGGTTCGACGGCACTGGCCCCAGGAGCAATCGCCAGAAAACAGACGGACGTGATCAGGTAACGCATTCAATATCCTCGGTCGTTTAGCCGCGAGCCTAGGGCGAGCGCGACCGGCGCGCTCGTCCTAGGCTCGCGAACTATTTCGTAAATTTCGCCGTCTTCTCATCGATCCGGCAGCGAACCAGCGCTCCCGCCACAGTAATCTCCTGGCTCCGGGTCACTCCGGAGCTGTAGCGCACCACTACTCGGTAAGTGCCCGGTTCGAGGGCGAAGCGGGCCAAAAGAGCCTGCTGTCCGCCGCGGCCATCACCGCCGGATAATTCCTGCACGCCCATCAGCTTGTCGAGCTTGTCCAGGATTTGCACGCGGCTGCCGATGATGCCGTCATTTCCCGCAATGGTGATCGCCACGGGAGCGCGTTTGCCGGCCATGCCCGGATTGCCCAGCAGCACCGCCGACTCCTGGCCTTCGTTGTTGAAGACCATGTCGAGCATGCCGTCGTTGTTGAGATCGACAAGGCACACCGCCTGGGAGTTGAAGATGCGCTGGTCCAGGCCGATCTTGTCGCTGGCGTCCTCGAAGGTGCCATTGCCGCGGTTGCGGAAGAAGCGATTGGGCCCGTTCAGGCAGCCGACCAGGAGGTCGAGATGGCCGTCGTTATCGAAATCGCCCCAGGCGGCGCTGGTGGCCCAGCCGTCGAACTCGGCCAGGGCGGTCGAGCGCTTGGTCACGTCGGTGAAATGCCCCTTGCCGTCCCCCTTGAACAACTTGCAGCCGCCCTTCTGAGCCACGAACAGATCGAGATTGCCGTCGTTATCGAAATCGCCGAACACCAGGCCTGCCTTGCCCGGCGCGATGACGATGCCGGAGTCCTTGTTTTCCACAAACTTAATTTCGCCCTTGGCAGTCTTGGTGTTGAGGATCAGCATGCCGCTGCCGGCGCCGTAGAGGAAATCGGGCCGGCCGTCGCCGTTGACATCGGCAATGGTGAGTGAATCGCCCTTGATCCCACTACCGATGCCGGTCTGCCCCAGGCCGACTTTCTCGGAAACGTCCTCGAAGGCTTTGCCTTTGGCTTGCGGTCCGAGATTGCGATACAGGCGCAGGCCGTGGTAGCCGTTAGCAAGGAGGATATCGGGCCGGCCATCGCCGTCATAATCGATCCAGGCCGCCGCGGTCAATGTGTAGAAAGATTCCTGCGGCAACAGATGGCTATCGTCCCGGAAGCTGCCGCCCAGGTTCGTGAACAACTTCGGCCCAGCCGGAGTGGCCAGGAGCAGGTCGGGCTTGCCGTCGCCGTTGTAGTCCGCCCACACCGCGGCCCGGCAACCATACGCGGCTGGCAGGGAAATTTCGTTGAGCGATTCGCCGCCGTTTTGCAGAACGATGACTTTGCCCGCGCCGACCAGGCACAGGTCCATTTTGCCGTCGCCGTTGAAATCGACGCAGGAGATGGCCTGGGCATCAGGATCGACCCGGCCCAGGGCGGAGAAATGGGTGAAGCCGGGCATGCCGTTCAGGCGGCGGAAGTCCTCGCCGCCCCAGCCGACGAAATCGCGCTTGGGATTGTAATCCTGAATCTTCAGGCTGGCCTTGACGCGCTGAATCTTGGCCCGGCGCTGATGCAGGTCCTCCTTGTTGCCGTCCACCATGCAGGGCACGACCACCTCGCGGCCTTGCAGGATCTCGGCGACGATGCCGGCCAGCTTTTCCGGCGAGCCGGCGAAGCTGCGAAGAAGATACGGCTCGCCGTGGCTGTGGTTCCACCATTCGCCGCCGGCATAGGCCTGATACCACCAGGTGCCGATGCAGGTTTCGCTGGCCCCGCCGTTGTGGAAGAAAATGGCCGGCTTGCCCACCTCGGCCCAGTCCATCTGCGGCTTCCATTCATTGGCACGCAGCCCGCCCCGGCCGACGTTGTGCTTGATGATGTCCGTCGGGTGCTTGCCCTTGATGTCGCGCTCCTTCTTGTAAATGATCAGGTTCTTCTCCCGATCGACCGCCTGCACGCGCATGAGGACAATGTTGGTGGACTGAGTAATCACCGCCCCCAAGCTCATGGGCGCCTCGACGTAAGCGCGGGCCTGCTGGAGGCAGGTAGCCAGGAACAAGCCGCCGAGAACGGACGCCAACAGCATGAAACGGCGTTGGTTAGATCGCATTTCCTATTCCTCCTTGTTTTCCAGAATTACCCAATCCAGCCAAAGTTGCCGGCCAAGTGGCCGCCAACTTTTCGTTCCAGAACACTATATTTCCCTTGATGTTGCATCGCTCATGCCAAGTTGGCGGCCAACTGGCCGACACCTTCGGTCCACAGGGTTGCCTGGCGTTTGTGTGCAATTGCTGTGCAAAACGCTCACCCCTCCCTTGCACAGAAACCCCTTTCTTGCACAGAAACCGTGCATGGCTTGGAACGAGGACTTCCATCACGTCGGCTCCCCTGACATTCTCGTTCCCAAACGGAGTTTGGGAACGAGAAACAATTACCAATGTTCGCAATAAACCTCGACGGTGTATACTGGCCCAATTATTTCTTGGAGTTCTTCACCGAACCGTTCAGCCAGCGGTCGATCTCGTTCGATCAGCACTTNNNCAAGCCTTCGTTACCTTCTTCATCTCCCAGCCAATATTCAGTCAGTCCGACCATTACGCCATGGGATCCACTATGAAGATTGCTCCCGCCAAACCTAAGGTTGAAATCGGCGAACTCGCTTATCCGATCCCTTTCAGCTGTGATAAGGTGTGTTGCAGCATCCTTGATCAAAGTTTCGTCCGTTGGTGTCGTGGACGTACCATCAACCCGGTGAACAGTTGCCATCGTTCCGAAATCGCTCATTGTTTTCCTTGCTTGATCTTCCTGATCTCCGCCAATCGTTCCCGTGCCGCGTCCACCAGCGCGCTCTGCGGATGATCGCGGATCAGCCGTTCTAATAGACGAATGGCCTGGGTATTCTCTTTCAGGGCCGTGAAAGCGCGGGCGGCTTCCAAAAATGCGGCGGCGCTCAATTCCGGGTAATCGTAGGTGAACGGCACCACCAATAGGGCGTTGGCGGCTTCCTGGTAACGCTTCTGTTCCAGGCGGCACAGGCCAATTTGAAGCTGGGCTTTGGCCGCCGTCTCGGTGGCGGTGCGGGCGATCACCTGGTTATAAGCATTGACGGCCTGGTCATACTGTTTTTGTTGCTGCCAGGCCCAGCCGATGCCGTAGCGCGCTTCGTCCACCCAGGGGCTATTGCCGAAGGCGCCGGCCAGGCGCTCGTGGGCTTGCCGGCTCGCTTCCCAGTTGCCGAGATGGGCGTAAGCCTGGCCCAGGCGGAGAAGGGCGCGGTCGCTCACGCCGGGGATATTCTGAAATTGCGGCTGATCGCGGAAGGGGAGGAAGCGCTTGACGGCTTCGGCCCATTCCTTGTCGTGCATGAGACATTCGCCTGCGCGGTAATGGCCCTGGCCGGCCAGTGGGCTCTTGGGATTCTGGGCGACGGCGTTGAACTGGGCAAAGGCGGCCTTCTTATCCCCCTTGGCGAACTGGACCACCCCCATGCGGATGCGGATTTTGTCGGTCAATTCCGGCGGCGGCTCCTTATCCAGGCCTTCCGCAAGCAGTTTCAAGGCTTCCGTATATTGGTGGCGCTCGGAAAGCAATTCCGCCAGCTCGAAGCGGGCTTCGGTGGAAAGCGGCAAGTCGGGGAAGCTGTCGATCAAGGCTCGGTAATGCCCGCGGGCTTTCTTCTCGCTGGCCTGCAACGGAATGTCTTTGATCGGCACTTCGGGAGGAGGCAACAACGCTGCCTCCTTGGGGCGTTTCTTGATTAGCTCCTGGATTTTGGCTTCACGGGCCCTGGCCAGCTCGCGCTCGCCGAGGAAGCGATATCCCCAGGCGGTTTCATAGAGCATGCGGGCGCGGACATCGCCGGTCGGCTGTTGCTTCTTCAACTGCTCTGCCTGGCCATCCAGGAATTGCAGGGCGTCGGCAACGGATTTGTAACCATCTTCCTGCAGCTTGTTGGCAGCGGCGATTTCCTCAGTTTTCTTGGTGCCGGCCAGTTTTTTCTTGGCCGACTCGACCTTGCGCTGGCCTTCCTCCGCCAGGCATTGGCCGAAGCGCAGAGCCGATTCCACGGCTTCCGGCTTGCCCGCGGATTGTTTCATCACCAGATCGAAGGCGGTGCGGGCTTCGGGCAGCTTGCCGGCTTCCTTCAGGCACAGGCCGTGATGATAGCGCAACAGGGCAACCCAGCCGGCTCGTTCGGGGTCCTTGCCCAGGCCGGCTTCATGTTTTTCGCGCGCCTTGGCCAAGATCGTGGCGCCCTCAGCGGCCTTGTTTTGCCCGCGCAGCAAGGTCGCCAGCTCCAAAAGCGCCATGGGGGCGATATTGGCCTTCTGCAAGGGATCGTTGGTGAAGCGGCGTAATTCGTTTATCGCGCCATTGCTATCGTTCATCTGAGCCATGCACTTGGCGCGTTCCAGGACGGCCTGGGGCATGAGCTTGTGTTGGCCGAACTGGCCGGTGATTCTTTCGTAAGCCGCGCGGGCGCTGGTCAGCGCCTTGGTTTTCTCCGCTGGCTGACCGAAGATTGTCGCCAACCGCTGCTGGCACAGGCCGAGCTTGAGAAGTGCATCGGGAGTCTCCGGTGATTTGGGCTGGCCGCCGATGAACGCCTCCAGCAAGTCCGCCGCCTTCTTCAATTGTTCCTCCAGCTTGCCTGCCTCCAGGGCATCTTCGGGAACGGTGCGCGGGGCCAGGCGCAGAACGCAGTCGGCCATCAGATAGGGGACCACGGCCAGGTCGCCGTTCTGGTCGGCCTGGGGAATGGCGCTCCAGGTTTTTCGCGCCTCCTCCAGGTCTCCCTTGCGGTACAGGGTCAGGCCCAGGCTGTGCCGGGCGAGGTTGACCTGCGGCGCTTCCGGGTATTTTTCCACGATGGCCGAGTAACGCCGGATCGCCTCGTCCTGGAACTTGGCCTGGTCCTTGGGATTGCTCTTCTGGGCGGCCAGCATGCGAAAGTAGCTGTTCTCCGCTTGCCGGAACAGGACAGCCGGCAACAACGTGCTCTGCGGATAGCGCTCTAGGAACTGGGTGCACATCTTGTCCGATTCGGTGTAATCGCCGGACAGGTGCAGGGCCGTGATGAGCCGCTGGTGAATTTCTTCGTTTCGCTGCGGCAACAGCTTGTCATTGAGAATCTGATTGTAGGAGGCGGCGGCTTCCTTGGGCTGCTTGAGGTGGTGCTGGGTGTCGGCCAGCTCCAGGAGGATTTGCCCGCGCCGACCCTTGGCCTCCGGGTCCATGGCGGCGATCTGCTCAGCCCGATTGGCTGCCTGGATGAACGCTCCCTGGGCCCCCAGGAGGGCCTTTTGATGACCCGGCCAATTGGTCTGCGCGTCGGGCGCCATGCCCACCTGGGCCTTGCCTATCCAGAACAGGGCCTGGTCGGCCAGCAGGCGATCCCGGTCCACGAGCGGCGCCAATGTCTTGATGGCCTCCGCAAATTCGCGCGACTGCACCTGGCAGAACCCCAGGCGCAACTCGGCTTCGGTTTTCAAAGGCGATGTCGGATACAGCTTGGGAAAGGCGGCAAAGCGCGCTTGCGCCTCGGCGAAGTTGCCTCCTTCATATAGCAACACGCCCAGGTAAAAAGTGGCCCGGACCACGTGATCGGGGACCGGGCTGCGGATCAAAGCTTCCAGGCGCTCGCGCTCGGCCGGGTCGTTCTTGAACTTGGCCGGATTTCGCAACAGCTCCTCGGCCGACTTCTTGTTTTTGGCGTAATCGTTGAGGGCTCCTTCGAAGTGGAGCTTTGCTTCAGCCCGTTCTTCGGCCTGGTGATGGGTGCGTGCCAACAGGTAGCGGGCATGGGTGCCGAACGCCGGGTCGCTGAAAGGAGCCAGCATGCTCAGGGTTTTTTCGGCCGTCGCATAATCGTGGAGCAGGAAGCTGGCGAAGCCGTGATAATAGCGGCCCAGGTCGCGGTACTTGCTCTTGATCAGGACCGGATCGTTCAGGAACCCGGCTGTGTCGGCTTTGGCTTCCTTGATTTTATTGACGCGCAGCTGCATCTCGGCCTGATCGCAGCGCGCCCGTGCCGCCCATTCCAGATCGGCGGGATCGTCCTTCGCCTTGGCCGAGAAGGCGGCCAGAGCCAAAGCGAACTGCTGGCGGGATTCTTCAAAGCGCTGCTTGGCAGCATCGCGGCGCTGGTTGGCTTCCTGCGGCTTGGCCTGGGCAACGGCAATCTCTTGCAGTCCCAGGCCGCGAATGGCCAGGCCCAGGTTGTAAAGAATGTGCGGATGCTCGGGCAAGCTCTTGTTGCCGGCCAAAGGTTGCAACAATTCGCGGATTTCGGTGTAGTTCTTCTGCGGCCCGGCGAGCAGGGCCAGGGCCAGGCCGTAACGGGCGCTCGGAGCCTCCTTGTTGCCGCCGTACTTGGCCAGATATTCGCGGAAGCGCGTGACGGCGAAGGGATAGCTCTTCTCGTTATAGGCCTTGCGGGCGCTGGCCAGGATCATGGCCGCCGCTTGCTCCGGCGTAACCTGTGCCCGTAGTTCTGTGCTGCCAAGACATAGCCCTGCCAGGGCCAAGAGTGAAATCCCCCATGAAAACTTCCATTTCCTTCTGTTCGCGCTCATCCGATGAACTCCTCAAGGTGTGTAGAAAAGGGGCGGAATGACCATCCTCCAGGCGGGAAAAAGCGATGCGGACCAATCAGCGCCGCGCGCATCCGGCCCGGGACAGGGGGAGGGGGGGGAAAGGCAGCCTGTCCCGCGCCAAGAAATATTGTGGCAGGGATTAGGCGGGGCGTCAACTATTTCATTTGTAAAGAGGAACGGGAGGAGCAGAGGAGGCGCGAAAGATGAATCAGCGACCGGAAAAATGATTATTTCACCTTTTTGATATTTCGTTGTCGGCGCAATAACCGGTCGCTGATTGATTCATCGTTTCGCGCTCGGGAAATCCAAACCATGGTGCCAACCCATTCCGTGGTCCAAACCATCAGGTTATTTTATTGTGTTATTTCCCGTTGCTCGCCGCCATTTCGTAGGTGCGGCTTCCGGCTGAGCCATTGCGATTGATGAGCGCCAGCTGGTAGAGCCGCGCGTTTTTTCCTTGCCTTATTCCCTCACATGGTGTACCAACGCCTCCCAATACCGACTGGCTTTGACATACATTTCATGAACCGTTTTTACGTTTATCAAGTCCCACTCGTATTCATCTGGCTGTTTCAGGCGGGGATGCTTCTGCTCGACGACAGGCTCAAGAATCCATGTGTAAAAGCCGCGGGTTGCACGCACCTCAACCACACACAGAACAAGCGGAAACGGAACCTTATCCAGGTTGTGCCTGCGAGATTCTGCCGACGCCACACGATTGCGTTCGAGGGGACTTGGCATGTCGAGGTATTCCTTCACCTGCACGCCAAGCGGCCAATGGCGATCTTTGGGAATCTCTATCAGAAGGTCGATCCCAAGATCTCCGGATGGATGGCTTATCCTCACCTCTTCTGAATAGAAAAACGACTTTAGGAAGAAAAAAGCTTTCTTCGCGATCAGCTCCTCGCGCGACTGAACAGGCATAGATTTACTCCGTGAAGACCGAATTCTTCAAGACCATGTCTCTTTGTTCCCAGAAGCCGTGAACTTCCTCCCACAGGCGTTCCATGTTGGCCTGATTGAGCGGGTATGCGGTGGTCAGGTGGTTAATTGGTCCCCGAGGCTCATTGACTGACAAGATGTAGGCTTCCCGATGGAAAGGATAAATCCCAACAACGTATGTGGGTGCAGGAAATGACACCAGGCGATCTACGTCTTCCCGATTGACCTGCACCGTAAGACGGCGTTGGCCACGGACTTTGGTGTAGCCCTTGTTAGTTGACTTGACGGACACCCAGAAATGATATCTGGCAGGAGCCCCGACCAGTTCAACGTAGTAGTCGAGGGTCTCAAACACGCCGTCCGTGTAGAGCGGATCAAAATAGGGCATATCTCTGCCGAAGTAATCCATGATCAGGCCGCCAAAAAGCTGTTCGCCCCACTTCCCGATGTAATCCTTCTTCTTGGCCACGGAAAGACTACTCCATTATTATAGCAATCACGAATTCCGACGGTCGAATTGTAATCCCGCTATACTAGCAAAACTTCACTTCCCGTTGCTCGCCGCCATTTCATAGGTGCGGCTTCCGGCAGAGCCGTTGCGGTTGATGAGGGCCAGCTGGTAGAGTTGCTTGCCGGTGGGGGTGGGATAATTTCCGGTCAAGCAAGCGCGGCACAAGCGCTCTTCGGGCAGGCCGATGCAGCGGGCGACGGCTTCCAGGGGCAGATACACCAGGCTGTCCGCCCCCAACTCCTTGGCCATGGCGTCCTGCTCATCGTCGGTGAGCCGGCCCCCTTTCATGAAACGCGGCGCGAACAGCTCCTTGACCGTGGACATGTCGATGCCGTAAAAGCAGGGCGCGATGATGGGCGGACAGGCGACGCGGACGTGGATTTCCCTGGCCCGGCCGCGCTCGCGGATGTGGTGCAGCAGCGACTTCAGCGTCGTGCTGCGGACGATAGTGTCTTCAATGAGCAGGACGCGCTTGCCCTCCATGACCTCGCGCAGGGGAGTGTATTTCATGCGGGCCCGGTCGGCCCGGTTCTGGCCTTCGATGAAAGTCCGGCCCACGTAGCGATTGCGCATCAGCCCTTCGACGGAGGGGATGCCGAGCTCGTAGGCCATGGCGTCCGCCGCCGCCTTGCCGGTATCGGGCACCGGCACCACGATGGTGTGATCGTCCAGCGGTACTTTACCGAGGCGGTGCTCCTGCCAGGCCAGCTCCTTGCCCAGGGCGGCGCGGGACAGGTATACGCTGCGCTCGTCCAGCGTGCTGGCCACGTTGGCAAAGTAAATCCACTCGAAGAAGCAGTGCGACGGCGTTTGCTTCGGAGCATAGCGCACCTTGCGCAGCTTATCGTCCTGGATTACGATCATCTCGCCGGGCTCAAGCGATTGGATGTCCTGGAAGCCGAGGTTCAGGAGCGGCACGCTTTCGCTGGCCGCCGCGAACAGGGGCCCATCCTGGGCATAGCACAGGGGGCGAAAACCCTTGGGATCGCGCACAATCGCCATGTCGCCCATGGCATTCAGGAAGACGATGTTGTAGGCGCCGTCGAATTTCTGGCACAGGTTGCTGAATACCTCCACCAGGTCCGGGCGCGCGTCCGCCCTCAGCTCGTAGCTGAGGTAGTGCATGATAATTTCGGTGTCGAGATTTCGGGTCAGGTGGTAGTCGGCCAGGGTCAAGAGCTCGCTGCGCAGCTCATTGAAATTGGCCAGCTGGCCGTTGAAGGCGAAGCTGAACCACTTCCACTTGCAGCCATGGTGGCGCTCGAACGGCTGGGCATGGCTCTTGTCGTTGGTGCCGCAGGTGGCGTAGCGGACATGGCCGATGGCAGCCCGCCCGCCGGTATCGCGCATGATGCTCTCGTACTTGGCATGGTGATTGAGCCGGAACGCCTCGATGACCGTGCCGATCTGTTTGTAGGTATCGAGAATCTTGCCGCGATTGGGGTTGTAGGTGGTGAGGCCGGCCGCGAGCTGGCCGCGATTCTGCAAATCCAGCAGCATGCGCGGCATCAAACGCGACACCTCCTCGGGTCCGGCACTCGGCACCAGCGTGGACGTGCTTGGAGTATCGAAGTGGTAGATCGCGGCAATCCCGCACTCGTGTTGAAGTTCGTCCATGCTCAAAGCTACCGCTTGGGGAATGGGGACTTCCAGGACGCCACGAAATCGTTGTTTATTCTTTGTGATTTTATTGTAAGGAAAATGTGTCGGGTTTACAAGGTATTGACCTCGTGGCGTTCTTCGCTGCTTCGGCGGATGCGGCGCGCCAACTTTTCTAGCCCGAATCTGCTCCTGAAGCGGTTGCCCTTTTCCGGGCAATCTGCACCAACATTCGCAGCGCCTCGTTGACGGACTTGGCGTCGGGAAAAACGGCCGCCACATCCGGTGCGAGAACGACCACGTTCGTGCCCTCTGCGTAGCGCCGGGCATATTTGCCCCGAACGCCCTTGCTGAAATCGTACTCGTCGAGCATGTCCAGATCCCGTTTACTTTTCGATGCCTTCTTCATAGTCCTT
>WNFJ01192954.1_pt5 | contig 18712 bp, 21 predicted proteins | sample 5400461 | NCBI WGS metagenome assembly WNFJ01 (sample SAMN13153349, study PRJNA577476) | soil metagenome | isolation source: 115 cm saprolite on Douglas fir-dominated hillslope | place: USA:California | collected 2013-09-17
GTTGCTACAAGGAATAGTATCTTCCCGGTTGTGGGGTGAAGTCAAGGGAAATCGAGAGCGTCGCGCGCTGAACTGGAAGTCAAAATCCCCGCCCCTTCGTGACGGGACGTTCACCTAATTTTACCTGGCCAGAAATCGGGGTCAGTCCCGTCTGTCCCCGCATTTTGCACCCGCATTTCATGGTGTTCCCACATCGGGAGAAAACAATGGTGCCAGTCCCGTCTGTCCCCGCATTTCTTCACTGATCGTGCCAATGTTGCCGAATCGAACGTGTTGCCGAATCGAACGTTGCCTCGCATTCGGAGGAGATGTATACTTCCTGACAGTTCAATCGCAGTTGGCTTCTTCCTCCCCAGCCATCGCGACAGAGATGTTCACCGAGGTACCCAATGAATAGAGTGCGAGTCCCACCCTGTGCGCCTCTTGCTGTGCCCACTCAACGGTCGGTGTCAGTTTCAACTCTGTTAGCGGCGTTGCTCGTCTTGCCATTGATCGTGAAAGTCAGCTTTGCTCAGACGGCCAGTGACGTTTTCAGCTTCACTAACGGGGCACCAGAAGTTGTGACGCCGGCACAAGGAAGAGGTGGGAATCTTTATGGCACCAACGGCTGCGGCACGGGAACAAGCGGTTTCGTTTTTGCGGTTACGGTAGCGGGAGTATTGACTGATCTCCATGACTTTGATTCCGCCAGCGGTGATTGCCCGAATGCGGGCCTGATGCTCGCGGGCGACGGAAATTTTTATGGAACCACCCTGGGTGGCGGAAGTGGAGACGGGCTGAATGGCGTACTTTTCAGAATAACCCCCAAAGGCGAGTACACGGTTCTTCATTTTTTCGCCGGGGGGGCGGACGGTAGCCGGCCGTCTGCGGCTCCAATCGAGGCGTCCAACGGGGCGTTCTACGGCACTACCAAGGGGGACGATACTGGGTCCACAGTCTACAAATACACGACCGCGGGTGGCCTCACTACCCTCTACCAGTTCGACGGCACCAAAGGCCAGACTGTTGTCGCCCCACTGATTCAGGGCGCCGACGGAAAGCTATATGGGACAGCGGATTCAGGTGGGACAAACGGTTGCGGGACTGTCTTCCAGATGTCCACTGCGGGAAAGCTGCTGAAGTCCTATAGTTTCCTCTGCGGCCTTAGTGGCGCTCATCCCGATGCCCCGCTCGTGCAGGCGGCTGATGGAAATTTCTATGGGACTGCTTCAGCTGGCGGTGGGGGGGGAGGCACCATTTTTAAGATGGGATCAGACCTGCGCCCTTCGGTATTGTATTTTTTCGGTGCTGCCGGCCCACATGATGGCAGAACCCCTCTGGGTGGTTTGGTACAGGCCACCGATGGCAATTTGTACGGGACAACCCTGAAAGGTGGCAGCGCCGGGTTCGGAACACTGTTTCAAATTTCCCCGGGCGGCGCTTACCAGTTGCTGTTTAGCTTTACCGCCCCAATTGGTGAATCTCCCTTCGCAGGTCTCCTGCAGCACACGAACGGGTTGTTGTATGGAACCACCCAATCCGGCGGGGCGAACGGATTCGGAGCCGTCTACAGCCTCGATATGGGCCTCGGTCCCTTCATTACATTCGTACAGTCCACCGGCAAAGTTGGCCGCGCGGCACAAATTCTCGGGCAAGGACTGACCGGCACAACCAGCGTGACCTTCAATGGGATCGCAGCGACAAGTTTCAAAGTGCTCTCCGACACCTACCTGACGGCAGTAGTTCCGAGCGGCGCGACCACCGGCCCGGTAGTGGTCACGACTCCCGGCGGCACCCTGACGAGCAACAAGAATTTTCTTGTCAAGTAGGGGTTCTCGTTTCCCGCACCAAAGCTGTTCGGTGCAGGTAGTGCAGGTAGTGAATGATCGGTACAGCTTCCACTCTTGTCCCGGGATATTCGGCTCGCCCTGGCAGTGCAACTTCAACGTCCATGCTCGTCTCGGGAGACTTCGCGACGGGCTGTAATCCGCGCGCGTCACTCTTCGCGGAAAGTGTGGCCTATGCGACAGACGCAAAAGGACTTGTACTAGTGTGCAGCGCTTTGCAGTTTCAATTTAGGAACTTGACGCGGTGGACAACGTAACTACAGCCAAATCAATGCCTTACAATTTGTTCTGGTTTGGCACCCAGGGTGCACCTAGAGGTCGTGCGGAAAGTAGCGCGCGCCACCGTCAGAGGAGGCCTGAAGCCTCCAAGACATTTGAAAGTTGGGTTTTGAGCAGTATCAGGAGGAAGTAATTATGAAGCGGATAGTATGGATGGCTCTACTGGCTCTGGCCTTGCCCTTGTCAGCTTTGGCGAACGACGTGGACTTCAGTAATACCGGCGGGACTCTTTCCGGAAGCTCCGCGGGACTGACCCTCACGGGTTCGAACGTCACGGGGATTACCGGCATGGGACTTGGCACTTGCTCCACCGCGCTACCCTGCGGCACCTTGACCTTTACCACCGCTGCTCTGACATCGGGAGATACGGTCAACGGCGCGACCTTTGCTGCGGGCGGGACCTTCACCATTACCAGCAATGGCACCGATGGCATTGCCGCCGGCACGATCTTCAATGGCACGTTCTCCGGCCCGGTTAGCTGGTCAACTCCCGGGACAATTGGCGTCGACGGTACAATCGAATACATCCTGTCCGGCAAAGTTTCAGGCACTTGGAGCAACGGAAGTACAGTAGCCGGCACCACTGTACAGCTTACGTTTAACACCGGCACGGGAGGGTTTCAAGGATCAGTCGCTTTGGGCAGCGGCGACACCGTAATCACCACCGTTCCCGAGCCCGGAACTCTGGGATTGCTGGGAACCGGGCTGGTTGGCCTGGCCGGAATCCTTCGTAGGAAGCTGAAAGCCTAAGATTAATCTATCCGCCTCTCGAAAGCCCCGCAGCTCGCGGGGCTTTCGTTTTTCTCCCGTTCAGGGTTGTGCTCCTGAAGCGCAGTTCTCTGACGTACCGGCGATTACCGCAGTAACCCTTATGCCGCGATTAGCGTTGACCCCTGCGAGGGTGGCTCCTTACATTCTCCACAGGGGGTCGTATGAAAGATATTCATGAGGTATTGCGGCAAAAGCAGACCAAGTACGCCCAGCTGGGCAAGCAGATCGAGATGCTGCAGCAGGCGGCGGAAAAGCTGCGAGAGGTGGCTCCCTTGCTGGCCGAAAATGACGACGAAGACAATGCTGTTCTGATGGAAGGCGACGAAGGTTCGCCTCATTCCGACGGCATGGCGGCGAAGGCGGGGGCAAGTGGGGGCACTGCGGCATCGAAGGCAGGCCGGTCCACGGCGCCTCGTTGGCCATAGTCTCGCCATGGTGAGGCGAGGAATCTAGTTATGACCCTTCTGGCATTGCTGGTTTCCACAGACGATTCCGCTAGCGAGATCCTGGGCCGGGTGCTGCCGGGCTATGGGATCGCGGTGGAGCGTTTCAGCGATCTGGGGACAGCCATCGACCGCTGCCATCAGCAGAAGTTCGATACTGTGATTGTCGATTTCGAAGATCCAAAGTCCGCTGCCGAGGTGGTGCAAGAGTCTCGCCGGTTGAGTTCCGGGAATCCGACGGTTACGGTGGCGCTGGTTGCGGACCGCGGCGGGGCGCGCGATATTCTTAGCGGCGGCGCACATTTCGTGCTGTACAAGCCCCTCTCCGAACAGAAAGCCAGAGCCGGCCTGCGGGCCGTAGCCGCATTGTTAAATCGCGAACGCCGCCGAGCTCATCGCGTTCCGGTGCAAGCGCCGGTGGAACTGATCCTGCACGACAATCGTCCAGCCGACGGAATTCTGCTCGATCTTAGCGAGACTGGGATGGAGGTACTCACAGCCGAACCTCAGGCTACGGGGGCCCTGCTGCATTTCCGCTTTCAGTTGGTTGACGGAAGTGTCACAGTGAACGCTCACGGGCAGGTGGCATGGGCGAATCCAAACGGTCAAACGGGAGTGCATTTTCTTGACCTGGACGATCACAGCAAGACTCAACTCAAAGCCTGGGTGCAGGCCGCTTCGGGAACCAATGGCGCGGGCGCGGAAGAGGCCGTTCCGCACTGCAAGCTTACCGATCTGAGTTCAGGAGGCTGCTACCTGGAAAGCGATTCGCCATTTCCGGAACACGCCCTGGTGGACCTGTGCCTGAAGACCGAAGAGATCGCGGTGCATACGGAAGGCCTGGTGCGGGTGGCACATCCCGGTCATGGGATGGGGGTTGAGTTCCCTTCGCGCACGCCGGAACAACGCGCCCGGGTGGGAGATCTGATCGGATTGCTGCGCAGCTGGCCGGAATCGATGCTCGAACTGATTGTGTCGCCCCGTGCTCTGACGGCAGACCTGAGCCAATTTGAGCGCGGAGCCGAGCCAGCGAATGAAAGCGCAGATGATGTGGAAGATCCGCTGCTGGATCTGCTGCGCCGAGGGTCGGCGCTGGAGCAGGATGAATTCCTCGCGGAACTTCGCTGCCAGCGATCCAGCGAGAGCGTCGCCACGTAGTTCGGCATTTCTACTGGAGTGCCTGCCGGATATTCCTTTCACATTCTGTTTCCTTCACCTCTATATCGATAAAGGCCTCTCGCGGGAGTGGCTGGAGAACATCCGGGACTAAGCTCGAGGGCAGAACAAGGCAGGCGGCGAGTAGCGGAGGTTGCGAGAGGCGTGGGAGGTCGGTTTTCGGAGGGTGACGAGACCGCCCCGTCTCTGGCGCGGCCCCTTCAATTCTCCGTGGTCTGATCCACCCCAATGGGAATACCGTAGACGATCCCTGTTGCGCGGTGATTTCAGGAATATTAAATCTGAGTTAAATAGAAGGAGCAGTCGACAGAAAAGCTGGCCACTTTGATGTCCGCGGCTTCTTTTGAAGTGCGCGGGGCGCCGAGCCAATCCGTGCAGCGGTCGCGACCTTGTGCGAACATGTATCCCAAGGTTAAGAAAGCGTCTCCGAGCGGAGGCTGGTGGGAGCGAAGCTGGCGTCAACTGCAAAATCCGGTCAGGCTGACAGTTTCTCTCCGCCCATTGCCCGGCCCAAAGGCCGGCGCAGCGGCTTGGCCTGGGGGCCGTTGTTCTCGATCACAGTGGCGGCGTTTGCGGTTGAAGTTCCCTTCTTTTTTCTCGGCACGCCCTCGGGACACGATGTCGAATTCCACTTGTATTCCTGGCTGGAAGTTCTGTCGCAATGGAAACTGGGTACCATTTATCCGCGTTGGGCGGCGTTGGCACATTTTGGCTATGGGGAGCCGCGCTTCATTTTTTATCCCCCGGCATCGTGGACTCTGGGAGCGGCCCTGAGCGCGATTTTTCCCTGGACACTGGTTCCCAGCATTTACGTTTGGCTAGTTCTGGTGGCCGCGGGAGCGTCGATGTTTTTGCTGGCGCGGCAATGGCTTGAGCGGCGCGACGCCACCTATGCCGCGGTGCTTTATGCCGTGAATCCCTATCATCTGTTGATCGTCTACTGGCGAAGCGCCTTTGCCGAATTGCTGGCCAGTTCTCTGTTGCCCCTGCTTCTTTTGCTGGTGCTCCGATCGGAAGAAAGAGACCGAAAAGCTCCCGTGTTGCTGGCTATGGTCCTGGCTGCGGCGTGGCTGATCAACGCTCCCGCGGCGCTCATGGTCCACTATTCGCTGGCCTTGTTGATCGTGGTGATCGTGTGGCAGCGGCGTTCACCGCGGGTTCTTCTCGCCAGCGCCGCGGCGATTGTTTTCGGCATGGCGCTCGCCGCTTTCTACCTGTTGCCTGCCGTCTATGAACAGAAGTGGGTCAACATTGCACAAGCGGTTGCTCCCGGTTCGCGCCCCATGGATAGTTTTTTGTTTATCCACACCACCGACGCAGTCCACGATGCCTTCAACCATCTCGTATCCTGGGTTGCGCTCGCTGAAGTATTGCTGACCTTCGCCGCTGCCTGGGGGGCACGAACTTGGGGCAGCCGCAATCGCGAGCTGTGGTATGCCCTGGTAGCCTGGGCGGCGGCGTGCTCCCTGCTCATGTTGCCGGTTTCAAATCCGTTGTGGACCCTGCTGCCCAAGCTGCAATTCATGCAGTTTCCCTGGCGATGGCTGCTGTGTTTGGGAATTCCATTTACTTTACTAACCGCGCTCGGAGTGCGGAGTTGGACCGCGCGGGTGGCGCTCTATCTCGCGAGCCTGTGCGTGCTCGCTTTTGCAGGGCAACATTTCCAGCCGCCCTGGTGGGATCAAGCCGCTGACTTGCGCGAGATGCAGGACAACATGGCGACCGGGGAGGGATATGAAGGCACGGATGAATACGCGCCGGTCGGAGCCGATCCTTCGTCTGTAGATAAAGAGGCGCGGCGTGTGACCGTGGATGGTCCAGCTCATGCGGCGATTCGAGTTTCTCAATGGGAAATGGAACATAAGCTTTTCACGGCGGAGATGTCGGCGCCGGACAACCTTGCAATGCATTTGTTCAGGTATCCGGCGTGGCGGGAGCAGAGGCTGGTGTGCGAGAAGGCACGGGACAGATGCTGGTTCCCGTGGAAGCGGGCGCGAATCGCGTGCAGATAACTTTTATTCGCACATGGGATCGCACGGCAGGGGCGTGGATTTCGGGGTTCGCTCTTTTGCTGACGGTAGTGCTGCTGCGGAGGGACTCACCGCCCGCGCCCGCCTGAAAACTGCCGTCAATCGGAATGCGGAAAATTTTAATTGCAACTTCCAATCCGGGCAAGCTGCGAGACTTCGCCGCGACGGCGCTGCGGCACGGAGTCGAGATCGCCGGAATTCCTGGCTTCTCTTCCCTGCCGGCGGTCGTCGAAGATGGCTTGACATTCGAGGCGAATGCCCGGAAGAAGGCCGAGGCTTACAGCCGGCATGTTCCAGGAGAGATTGTGGTCGCCGACGATTCCGGATTGGAGATCGACGCGCTGAACGGCGCTCCTGGCGTCCGTTCGGCGCGATACGCTGCGCCCGATCTGCAGAATAAGGAACCGCACGAGGCCAGCGCGAATACCGATGACGAGGCGAACAACGCGCGGGTTCTGCGGGAACTGAGGGGCGTTCCTGCGGACCGCCGCACTGGGCGATTTGTTTGCGTACTAGCCGCCGCGCTTGATGGCAAGACGCTGGCTACGTTTCGCGGCTCGGCGGAAGGTGTGATCCTCGACACTCCGCGCGGCACGAATGGGTTTGGCTACGATCCGCTGTTTTATTTTCCGCGGATCAAGAAAACGTTTGCTGAGTTGAGCGCCGAGGAGAAAGCTAGTTATAGCCACCGGGGCGCGGCGTTCCGCGCGTTTGTCGATTGGTGCAAGGATAATGCCGAAGACTGATCAGCGGTGCGCTGCTTTCCTTGACTTCGCTTCTCCCTGAGCCGGATAATACAAAGTTCTTTTGGCATTGTTGAACCCATAAGCGGACCAGCGATCAGAACGAACAAGAAATCATAAGGAGCGATTTTTGGCGTCAGCAGTCAGTTCTACTGCTCCACGTGCAGGTGACGGTGCGGTGCAAGGGGTGGCGCCGTTGCGCGCGGGACAGGGTACGTCGTTTCTTTTGCGGCGATTGCACTCGCTCTCGGGGATCGTACCGGTCGGCGCTTTCCTTTTCGAACACATTCTGGTTTCGAACTCGACCGCCATCAGTGGACCCGACGCCTATGGCCGGCAGGTGAGCTTTCTCGCCAATCTTCCCCTCGTATTCTTTCTTGAACTGTTTGGGATCTGGCTGCCGATCGCGTTTCATGCGCTCTACGGTTTCTACATTTGGTACCGCGGCGACGGGAACACGATCTCCTATCCCTGGACCGGCAACTGGATGTACACGGCACAGCGCTGGACCGGCGGCATCGCGTTCGTCTACATCGTGTGGCACACCTGGACGATGCGCTTTACGGGCGTCGACCTCCACGCGTATCCAAACGCTTCATTCGGCAAGGTGCAAGGGGAAGTGCTTCACACCTCGCTCTTCCTCTTTTATGTGGCGGGCCTGGTTGCAGCGTCATGGCACTTCGCATACGGCATCTGGCTGTTTTCGGCGAAGTGGGGAATCGTTTCCGGGGAAAAAGCACGGAAGCGATTTCTGATTCTATGTTTGGCGTTCTTTTTCGTCTTGACGGGCGCGGGACTGGCCAGCCTTACTGCGTTCCGGTCTCGCCCGCAGCAACCAATTGAGCCGGGCACCGCAGTGACCAATAACAAGCAAATCACGGAAAACCGATAAGGAACGATGGCAGCTCCCAAAATTATTGTCATAGGCGGCGGACTCGCAGGACTCTCGGCCGTCATCAAGATCGCCGAGATGGGCGCGAACGTCGATCTTTTTTCCATTGTTCCGGTGAAACGCTCGCACTCGGTGTGCGCGCAGGGCGGCATCAATGCGGCGAAGAATCTGAAGGGCGAAGGCGACTCGACGTGGCAGCACTTCGACGACACGGTTTACGGCGGAGATTTTCTGGCCAACCAACCGCCGGTGAAGGACATGTGCGAGGCGGCGCCGGGCATCATCGATCTGCTGGACCGCATGGGCGTTCCCTTCAATCGCACGCCGGAAGGTCTGCTCGACTTTCGCCGCTTTGGCGGGACTTTATACAACCGTACGGCCTTTGCCGGAGCGACCACCGGCCAGCAACTTCTCTATGCGCTCGATGAGCAAGTGCGGCGTTATGAATCCGAAGGCAAAGTAAAGAAGTACGAGCACTGGGAATTTCTTTCAGCGGTGCTCGACGGAACCCGCGTCTGCCGCGGCATCTGCGCCATGGATTTGCGCAGCATGGAAGTCCGCACTTTTCCTGCCGACGCCATTATCATCGCCACCGGCGGTATCGGAGCGATCTTTGGCAAGTCCACTAACTCGGTTGTATGTACAGGTTCGGCGCAGTCGTCGCTCTACCAGCAAGGCTGCTATTACGCCAACGGCGAGTTCATTCAGGTTCACCCCACTTCGATTCCCGGCAACGACAAGCTGCGGCTGATGTCGGAGTCGGCGCGCGGCGAGGGCGGACGCGTCTGGGTTCCGAAAACTCCAGACGACAAGCGCGATCCGAAATCGATCCCGCAGAGCGAGCGCTGGTATTTTCTTGAAGAGTGGTATCCCAAGTACGGCAACCTGGTGCCGCGAGATGTGGCTACGCGGGCGATTTTCAAAGTTGTCTACGAGCACAACCTCGGCATCGACGGCAAGCCGATGGTTTATCTCGACCTGACGCACATCGACCGCAAGATTCTCGACCGCAAGCTGGAAGGCATTCTCGAAATCTACGAAAAGTTTGTGGGCGACGATCCGCGTGATACCCCGATGAAGATTTTTCCCGGCATGCATTACACCATGGGCGGGCTGTGGGTGGACTTCAAGCAAGCCACAAACATTCCCGGAATCTTTGCCGCGGGCGAGTGCGAGTATCAGTATCATGGCGCGAATCGGCTGGGAGCGAACTCGCTGGTGTCGTGCATTTACGGCGGAGGCATCGCCGGACCGAATGCGGTGAAATACGCGCGCGGGTTGCAGGCTCTGCCCGACGGCAACGGAGTTTTCGAGGCCGAAAAGAAGAAGCAGGAAGAGAGCAATGCCCTGCTCATGAATAACCAGGGCACGGAAAATCCATTCCGGCTGTGGCGCGAACTGGGCGAACTGATGACGAAGGACTGCACCGTCATCCGCTACAACAAGAATTTGCAGCAGGCGGATGCGAAGCTGGTTGAGATGCTGGAACGCTTCCGCAAGGTAAACCTCAGCGACCGCACGCAGTGGGCGAATACCAGCGTGGTCTTCACCCGCCAGCTTTATAACATGCTGCAGTTGTCGCGCGTAGTTGCGCAAGGGGCGCGGCTGCGCGACGAATCGCGCGGGGCACACTACAAGCCAGATTTCCCTGAGCGCGACGATAAGAACTTCTTGAAGACGACGAAGGCATATTTCGCGCCGGACGCGGATGAGCCAAGGTTTGAGGTCGAGCCGGTGGATGTGTCGCTGATTCCACCGAGGCCGAGGAAGTATGACGCGGCGAAGTAGGTTGGCAGTGGATGTCATCGTGAGCGAAGCGCAGAGTATGCGAGGACGGCACTCTGGCGAACCGGGAAGGGCACGAGTTCCACTCGTGCCGGTTAGGATGCCTTTAGATTTGCGGCTTCAGCTGCTGAGGGCCATGGGCCGAGCTTGAATCCGGGAAATGCGGAGCAATAACGATACTCGCGTGGATCGTTTACTATCCGGCGTTCCACCGGATTTTGATGAATGTAATTTCGATGACGCCTGAAATCCACTTCGCTGCGAATTCGATGATCGGTGAATCCCCGCTGCCACACCTCGCGCTTGCGACCGAGGATGCCCCCGAGTTCGTGCGAGTGCGCGCCCTTGATCAACTGAACAGCCCGCTCGATCGTCACGTCCATGGCGGGAGTCAGCAGGAGGTGAACGTGTTCGGGCATGACCACGAACGCGTGCAATTCGTAACGGCCCTCGCGGCGGTGCCGATAAACCGTCTGCAGGAAAAATCGAACGTAATTTTCGACGACGAACAATTTTCGGCGATCGTGCGTCGAGAAGGTTACGAAATAAGTTCCCGGCGGGGAGATGAGTCGTCCAGGCTTCAAGGCGAAACCTCAGCGGCTGGAAGCCGCACGTCTCTCCAGACTCTAAACTGGCACGAGTGGAACTCGTGCCCTTCCCGGTTGTTTTCTACGCGAATTTTTTCAATTTGGGAAAAGAGATCAATTCCCTCAGAGATTGAGCACAATGGCTAACAAATCCGTCCTCCTAAAAATCAAGCGCCAGAACACCCCCACTTCCAAGTCGTATTGGGAAGAGTTCGAACTGGCCTGGCATCCGGGCATGAACGTGATCTCCTCGCTGATGGAGATCGCCGCCAACCCCGTCACCCGCGATGGCAAGCAGACCACTCCGATCACCTACGATTCCAATTGCCTGGAGGAAGTCTGCGGATCCTGCGCCATGCTCATCAACGGAAAAGCCCGCATGGCATGTTCGGCTCTGATCGACAATCTCGACCAGCCGGTCAAACTTGAGCCGTTCTCGAAGTTCCCCGTCGTGCGAGATTTGGCGACCGACCGCAGTGTGCTGTTCGAGAATCTCAAAGCTGTCAAAGCCTGGGTTCCGATCGATGGCACTTACGACCTCGGTCCCGGCCCGCGCATGACGGCGGAAGAGCAAGAGCAGGCCTATCCAATTTCGCGCTGCATCTCCTGTTGCTGCTGCATGGAGGCCTGCCCGCAATTCAACGAAGACACAGGCTTCGTAGGCGCGGCCACGATCGCGCAGGTTCGGCTGTTCAACACGCATCCCACGGGCAAGGCGCTGCAGCGCGAGCGACTGGCGGCGCTGATGGGCGATGGCGGCATTCAGGAGTGCGGCTACGCGCAGAACTGCGTGGAGGTCTGCCCGAAGGATATCCCCCTGACCAGAGCCATTTCCGAGGTTGGCGGAGCGGTCATGAAACAAGCCTTAGGTGACCTTTTCCGGCGCTGATTTTTGTCGTTCCTGCCACAACTTGGCAACTCCGTTCTGTATCTAACGTCGCTAAACGCTTGCTTCGCGAGCACATGAGTCAGCCGTAATTCCCGCGCGGGGATGGCGTTTCGCGTGCTTCTATTCATAGCGAACGCGTTGAGGAGTTGGAATGGTAACTACTGGTAACCAACGCATCGGTCACCGTGGGGTCACCTGCTCTGATAACGCTCGTAATGAGAAGCCTGCAATCTTTGATAGGACCGCTTGACAGCATGGCTTAGAATGTCCGAACAGTTGCAGGCCGGGCCTGCGGCAGACTAACGAGACAATTTTTGAGACTTAAATCACAGCGCCACTTGACACTTATTTCGTTGCTGGCTTTGGCGTGCTGCCCGCTTTTTGCGGCCACCACCACCAGCGTGCACCGCCACGCTCCCCGGCACCGACTGCACCGCCTGCACTGGACGCGCTGGCATCCGATGTTCCGGCCTTCGCACGAATCGCTTTTATTGCAGAATGCCGAGGTCGACCGCCTGGAATTGCCCCGTATTCAGGATGACGACGAACTGGAAGCGCTGAAGTTCAGCGGCGCGCTTCTGCCCATAATTGCCGGGGAAACCTTGCGCTTCGATCCGCGGCTGGAGCCTTCGCGCCGCTACTGCCGTCCCTGGACGCGTAATTTTGTGCAGGATCTTTCGCAAGCCTACTACCATCGGTTTCACGAGCAGATTCAGGTGAACTCGGCGGTGCGCACGGTCAAGGGTCAGAGAAAGCTACGCCGACACAATCGCAATGCGGCTCCGGCAGAGGGCGACACCGCCTCGTCGCATCTCGCGGGGCTTACCGTGGACCTGCAGCGCCGTGGCATGACCCCGGAGCAGATTCACTGGATGCAACACTATCTCTTCTACATGAAGGCTCTGGGCCTGGTTGAACCGGAAGAGGAGCGGCATCAGTGGGTGTTCCACATCATGGTTTCGGGCCGCTACGCCGATTGGCGTGAGACCCAGGATATCGTTCCCATGGAACGACCGGAACCCGCCACCATGACGGCCGACGCCGTCGCCACGAACTAGCCCTCGTATAATGCAGCCGACATGATAGTGCTGATGGCTGGGCTTCCCGGCACCGGTAAGACTACGCTCGCCCGCGAACTGGCTCGGCGCACCGCCGGCCGGTTGATCGGCAAAGACGAGATTCGGCACGCCTTATTTGCAGCGGACGAAGTTGAATACTCGTCGCGGCAAGATGACTTCTGCCTGCAAGTCATGCTGGGAACCGCCAGCTACCTGCTGGAGCGGGATTCGAATCGCTTTCTGTTTCTGGACGGACGGCCGTTCTCGCGCCGCCACCAGATCGATAACGTCGTGAATGTAGCCGCTTCGCTGCAGCAGAACTGGCGCATCTTCGAATGCGTGTGTTCGGAAGAAACCGCCAAGCAGCGTCTCGAACAGCAGAGCGCATTGGGCGCGCATTCCGCGGGCAATCGCAATTTCCAGCTCTATTTGGACGTGCGCTCTGGCTTTGAAACGATCACTCTGCCTAAAACCGTGATCGATACGGAGAATCCGCTGCCAGCATGCGTTGAACTGGCACTGGCGGCTCTGCGATAAATATCTCTGCCCGTGCTTTCCTGTTCGCGCTCCGCCCTATACAATCGGTGACTTGCTCGCGCCTTCGGCGCCGGCAAACAACTTATGACTCGTCCGCGCGTTCTTCTGCTCTCATTCCTTGTCGCTGCTGCATCGGCGGCAGCCCAGTCCTCAAATGCTTCGGATAAGGCGGTCGGCGCTGAGGCTCGGGCCATTCATGATTCGGCCATTGTCGTTGACACCCATGCCGACACGCCGCAGCGCTTTCTTGACGAAGGCTTCGACATTGGCTCAACCGATCCTAAGGACACCGGGCACATGAGCCTGGAGAAAGCCCGCCGCGGGAATCTGGGTGCGGAATTCTTCTCCATCTGGGTCGAACCTGAGACCAACCAGGGCCACTTCGCGCAGCACACTTTCGACCTGATTGATTCCGTCTATGAGCAGGCGGCGCGCCATCCCGACGGGATGCTGATGGCTTTTTCAGTGGCTGATATCGAGCGCGCACACCACGAACACAAGTTGGCCGCGCTGATGGGCATCGAAGGCGGGCATTCGATTGAGAACGACATGCACCTGCTGCGCGATTACTACCGCCTCGGCGTCCGCTACATGACGCTTTCGTGGTCGAACACAAACGAATGGGCCGACTCTTCCGGCGATATCAATGACGTTAAGATTCAGCATCACAACGGCCTCACCGACTTCGGCAAGCAGGTGGTTCTGGAAATGAACCGGCTCGGCATGATGGTCGATATCTCCCATGTGGCCGACAAAACTTTCTGGGACGTAATCGCCACGACCAAGGCACCGGTGATTGCGTCGCATTCATCCGCGCGCGCACTGGTAAACCATCCGCGCGACATGACGGACGAGATGCTGCGCGCGGTGGCCAAGAATGGCGGTACGGTGCAGGTAAATTTTTTCTCCGGTTTCCTCGACGAGGACTATCGCAAAGCCATGGAGGCGCAGAGCAAGGACCAGGCTGCGGCGATCCAGAAGTACGTCGATTCACTGAAGGCACAGGGCAAGCCGGTTAACTACATTGAAATCGACCGCATGGGGCGCGAGTGGATGGCGAAGATTCCCCGCCCGCCCTTGAAATCGTTGATCGACCACATCGATCACATCGCCAAAGTCGCGGGGGTGGATCATGTTGGCCTGGGCTCCGACTTCGATGGAGTGAGCGGCGCGACCCCTCAGGGAATCGATTCCGCCGCCGACCTGCCCAAAATTACCCAGGCGCTGCTTGATCGCGGATATAGCGCCGACGACATCAATAACATTCTCGGCGGCAATCTGTTGCGCGTCTTCCGCCAGGTCGAGACGGTCAGCCGTGAGATGCAGGCTCAATCGCAATCCCATTGATGCCAGCGCTGTCGTACAATGCAACGTTGCGAATAAATTGCTGGGCACATTTGTGCCATCAGTAAGGAGCACTCATGCGTAATGTTTTTCTGGTTTCCGTTTTGCTTTCTGTGTCTGGGCTTGCGGTTTGGGCGCAATCGACCAACAAGGCTGCGCCAGCGGCCAAGGCTCCGGTACACCATGCAGCGGCCGGTCAGCCTACCGCGATCATCGAGACCACCGCGGGCAAGATGAGCTGCACACTGTTCCCCGACAAGGCTCCGATCGGCGTCGAGAACTTCATCGGCCTCGCGACGGGTACGAAAGACTGGAAGAATCCGGTTAGCGGTGCTACAAAGCACGGCGTGCCGCTTTACGATGGGACCATCTTTCATCGGGTGATTCCCGGCTTCATGATTCAGGGCGGCGATCCCAAAGGCGACGGAACGGGCGATGCCGGGTATAAATTCAAGAATGAGATTTCCTCCGATTTGCCATTCGACCGGCCGGGGCGTCTTGCCTACGCCAACTCCGGCCCTGATACCAACGGGTCGCAGTTCTTTATCACCGAAGTTGCCACGCCGCATCTGAATGGAAAGTACACTCTGTTCGGGCAGTGCGACGAGGCAACCGTGGTGCTGGTCAAGCAGATCGCGCACATGGCCACCGACCCCAGCAATGACCGCCCGTTTCGTCCGATAAAAATTACTCATGTAAAGATTGAACGGGGCGGCTCAACTGCGCCCGCGGGCAAGTCGGCGACGCCGGCGAAGAAGCCGGCTGCAACCAACACGAAGGCTCCGTCCAACCCGAACTGAAGCGCGACGAAATGGCCAATGACGAACGGTAACGAAAATTCTGAAAGGACTCCATGACCCGCCAACAAGGACTCTATGCGACATTTGAAACCAGCGAAGGCGACATTGTCTGCCGGCTGTTCGAAAAAGAGGCGCCCAAAACCGTAGCCAACTTCGTGGAACTTGCGGAGGGCCAACGCGAGTGGACTCATCCCTCGACACGCAAGAAATCCAAAGACCGCCTTTATGACGGGACAATCTTTCATCGCGTGATTCCCGACTTCATGATTCAGGGCGGCGACCCTCAAGGCACCGGCATGGGTGGACCCGGCTATCAGTTCGAAGACGAAACCAAAGGTTCGCCGCACAAGCTCGACAAAGCGGGAAAACTGGCGATGGCGAATGCCGGGCCCAATACGAACGGTTCGCAGTTCTTTATTACCGTCGCGCCCACTACGTGGCTGACGGGGAAGCACACAATTTTCGGCGAGGTGGTCGAAGGGCAGGATGTTGTTAAAAAGATTTCTGAAGTTCCACGCAGTCGGCAGGATAAGCCAAACAAGGACGTGATAGTGAAGACGGTGACTATAGAGCGCGTCTGACAGGAGATCCCCAATCTCCGCACGTGGGTTGAGGGTCAATCGGATGCGGTGATAAGATGACGCTATAGATTCTTAGCGCCCTCGCCTTAGAAATATCCAGATGGGAAACGCCGTGGAGGCACGGCGTTCTTCCGCCCAAAATCACAAGAAGGGAAATTACTTCATGCTTCGCTTCAAGCGTAATTTTTTCTGCTCGCTGCTGGCGAGTCTAATTCTCTTGATGTTCGCTTTCGCCGCAGCCTCCATGAGCATTGCTCAAACAGAAACAGATGCCGACATGGATTTTCCCGCTGCCCTGCCGCTTCCCGCCCACGTGGTTGTGGTGATAGAGGAAAATCACGGGTATTCGCAGGTCATTGGCTCTTCCCAAGCTCCTTATATCAACACTCTGGCGAGCGACGGGGCTTTATTTACGAACTCGCATGCGATTACTCATCCCAGCCAGCCCAATTACCTGGCATTCTTTTCCGGCTCGACGCAGGGCATCATCGACGATTCCTGCCCGCACACGTTCTCGGCGGCAAATTTGGGAAGCGAATTAATCGCGGCGAAAAAGACATTCACGGGATACTCGGAAGGCTTGCCTTCGATCGGGTCTGAAGTGTGTGTGTCGGGTGAGTATGTCCGGAAACATGCACCTTGGACAGACTTTCCCAACGTGCCGTCTGGAGACAACAAACCGTTCAGCAGTTTTCCTACAAGCTTTAGCAGTCTTCCCACCATCTCCGTTGTCGTTCCTAATCTGCTGGACGACATGCACGATGGAACCATTCAGCAGGCGGATAGCTGGCTGCAGACTCATCTGCAGGCTTATGTGACGTGGGCGAAGACCAACAACAGCCTTCTGATTGTCACGTGGGACGAAGATCAGGGCACAACGGCCAATCATATTGCAACCATCTTTGTGGGGCCGATGGTCAAACCCGGGAAGTACAGCGAGAATATTAACCACTACAACGTGCTGCGAACCTTAGAGGCGCTCTATGGGCTGCCTTACGCTGGGAAGTCGGCGTCTGTAACGACGATTACCGACGTGTGGCAGTAAGAGGTGGGGGCAGGATAGACCGAATAAGAATGTGGTGGTGAAGAGGGGACGATCAAGAAGGTGTGAGTTTCAGCGATTCGCTAGAACGTGGAGTCCTGGAAGCTTTATCAGATGCTCGTCCGCCGTGATGAACGTCAGGCCAAACACCTTTGCGGTAGCAGCAAGAAAGTGATCTGCGGGATCTCCATGTGAAAAGTCTATCGACGACGTAGCGAGCGCCACTTCAACTGTGAGTGGCGCTTCGCTGAGTTCCAAGTCTTGTATGGTCTTGGCGACCCACGCGGCAACGTCACTCGGCAGCTTAAGACGTCCTTTGCGGAGCAGCACGATCAATTCACCCACGCTAACCGGAGACAGCCATAATTCATTCGCAGGATCTGCCAGAGCCTTGCCTACGCGACGGGTGAGGCGCTGTGGTTCGAGTGTGCTCCAGAGCCAGATGTGAGTATCCAGGAGCAGCTTCATCGCGAGGCTTCCCAATCATCCCAACTGCCGGTCGGACCAACGATGTCTCCTACGATTGTGCCGGTTCCGACCATGGATCCGAGCCGCCTTCCCATTTTCTCTCCAGGGGATGGCGGCACTACTTCGGCCACCGGCTTACCGAAACGGGTGACTCGAATCGGTTTGCGCGTCTTGCGGACTTCTTCCAAGATGCCGAGGCACTTGGCCTTGAACTCGGAAATCGCTATTTCCTTCATGCACTATTTATACCATGGTCAATGACCATGGTCAAATGCCGGGCCCGGGTGATCGGCGGAAAATAAAGATCTGCTGGCGAAGAAGGTAACGATCGAGGACCTTAGCTTGAAATCGCGGACCTTATCAACCCTACTCCGAGCAGCACTACTCCTGCCGCGAGGACTACTGCTCCAACATAGATAAATCCCACGACGCTGCTGGGCTGAGTAGCGGTGGGTGACAACATCGACAAGAAAAATCCTGCAGGGATGAGGATTGCGGCCAACGGAATGGCGATTCGAGCGGTCCACAGGAGCGAAGCAGGAAGAAGCGCGGCGTCCGCCACCACCTGGCACACCAGAGAAAGAATAACAATCACTCCTGCGTGCGCGTGACCGGCACGGAAGAAATTCTGGCGCAGCGGGTTGTCCATATAACCGCTGGCTTTGTCCATGAGGGAGGTCAACAGAAAATATCCGCCGTACTGAATGGATGGCACAGTGATGAGAATAATTCCGCTCAACAGCCTGGCTTCGCGCGTCATAGCTTCTCCCTTCAGACCCCAATCACGCCCACCAACTCCTTCACCGCCGCCGCGCTCTTGTCGAGTCCGGCTTTCTCTTCCGCGGTAAGCTTGATCTCGATGATCTGCTCGATCCCCTTCGCCCCCAGCTTCACTGGCACGCCGACGTAGAGGCCGTTGATCCCGTATTCGCCCTGCAAATACGCTGCGCAAGGCAGGATCTTTTTCTTGTCTTTCAGGATCGCTTCGACCATTTCCGTTGCGGCTGCCGAGGGCGCATAATAAGCAGAGCCGGTCTTGAGATGCTTAACGATTTCCGCGCCGCCGTCGCGGGTGCGCTGCACCAGAGCTTCGAGCCGGGATTTCTCGATCAACTCCGTGATCGGAATGCCGGCTACCGTGGAATACCGAGGCAGCGGCACCATGGTATCGCCGTGCCCGCCGAGCACGAACGCCGTAACGTTCTCTACGCTGACCTTCAACTCGTCGGCAATGAATGCGCGGAAGCGGGCTGAATCCAGGACGCCAGCCATGCCAATAACGCGCTCGCGTGGAAATCCGCTGAGCTTGTAAGCCGCTTGCGCCATAGCATCCAGCGGGTTCGACACGATAATCAAAATACAGTTTGGCGAATACTTCACTACTTCGCCGACCACCGCTTTCATGATGTTGTAATTAGTGTTAAGCAGATCGTCGCGGCTCATGCCTGGCTTGCGTGGGAT
>WNFJ01081792.1_pt1 | contig 18711 bp, 20 predicted proteins | sample 5400461 | NCBI WGS metagenome assembly WNFJ01 (sample SAMN13153349, study PRJNA577476) | soil metagenome | isolation source: 115 cm saprolite on Douglas fir-dominated hillslope | place: USA:California | collected 2013-09-17
GGCAGCGCTTGAGCCCTCCCGAGCCTGAGAAGGATTTTTGTGCCCCCGCAACCGCCGGTCCGTCAGTCGCAAAAACCCGCGACTTCTCACACAGCCTGGTTCGCGGGGACGACGAAAGGCTACGCCCCAAAACTCTTCGGCGATCCCGCGACCGGCACGCCGCCGCTTGATCCGACGCGCATCACCGCGAGGCCGCGCTCGTTGGCGCCGTCGGCGCGGAAGCGAAACAGGCCGTCGATGCCGGCAAAGCCGGATGGATTTGTCAGGACCTCCGGCGAAAACCGCTGCGGCCCTTGGGTTCGCGCTAGCGCTGCGACCAGCGCGACTGCGTCATAGGCAAGCGTTGCGGTTCGCACGGGGTCGGAGCCGTATTTGGCGCGGTAGCGGGCCGAGAAACTGCGAAAACCTGACGGATCCGGCGCGGCGTAAAGGCCGCCTTGCAGGTTAGGACTCGCGAACACGCGGGGATTATCCCAAAGACCGGTACCGAGCAGCTGGATGTTTCTCAAGTTCGCTCCGGCCGCGGTCAGCGCGTCGGCGACCGTCACCACGGAGTCGCCGTCGTCGGCGATGAAAAGCGCATCCGCCTGGTTGAGGGCCTGCGCCACCGTGCGTGCGGCGCCGGCGCGATCGGCGCTATATTTTTCAAACGCGGCGACGCGCCCGCCCCTGCGGCCGACCGCCTGCTTGAAGCTGGCCTCCACGACGTTGCCATAGGCGTTATCCGGCAATAGCGCCGCAAAGGATCGCTTTCCGATGCTGGCTGAATATTCGATGATCCGGTTGACGTCGGATTCGGGCAAGAAGCTCAGCAGATAGACGCCGCGGCCCGCGACGCTCGAATCGGTCGAGAACGCGATCACGGATACGCCGCGCGCCCGCGTCAATTGCGCGGTCGCCGGGACCGACAGCGCAAACAGCGGGCCCAGGATGATTTCCGCGCCTTCGTCGAGCGCCTGCTGCGTGCCCTGTTGCGCGCCTTGCGGATTGCCGCCGTCATCCTTGATCAGAAGCTGGATGTTCGGATTTTGAAATTCCGCCAGCGCCATCTCGGCGGCGTTCTTCATCGATTGCGCCGCGACGCCGGCGTTACCCGTGGCCGACAGCGGCAGGATCAATCCCACCTTGACCTGCCCGTTGCCGGCGACGAGCGGCTGCTGCTGCGGTCCCGAGGGACCTGCCTGCGAGCTGAAGGGATTGGAAAACGAGCTGAGGCTCTGCTGCACGCCGGCGCAAGCGGAAAGCAGGGGCGCGCCGAGAATCAGGCCAATCGCCGTCCGCCGGGTTGCCCCGGACGACTGAGACTCTGAAGGCTCAGATTTGGGTTTGAGCGGCCCCACCATCGCATCTCTTCTCTCAACTGACCGAAATCGGTCAGGACATCCACCTCCCGATGATCAGGAAAGGTGGATTCAGGCATATTGTCGGCGAATAGTTAACCAAAACAAAAGGATTGTGGCGCAGCCGGGCGGGCTAAAGTTGCAGGGTCCTGTTCCCCTAACCGTTGTGCGGCACGGTATCTGAGCGCGCACCGTGCTGGCGCAAGCGCCGCGTCCCCTCTAGATCTTTGTTCGACGCGTTTTCTTCACGCGAACCGGTATCCACTTCGCTCGAAAACGCTCTAGATTGGGATTATGCGCGCAAAAGCGGCTTCGATAAATAGAACTGATAGCGAGCGGGAACCCTCGGCGCGGACATTTTCCATCGGCGGTAATATCCTGACGGCGCCGAAGCCGGTTCCAGGCCTGCATCTGGTGGCGACCCCGATCGGCAATCTCGGCGATATCACGCTGCGCGCGCTGGAAACTCTCGCCGGCGTCGACATCATCGCCTGCGAAGATACCCGCATCACCCGAAGGCTCACCGAACGCTACGCGATCACAGCCGAGCTAAAACCCTATCACGAGCACAACGCCGCGCTGGTGCGGCCAAAAATCCTGGAGCGGCTGGCGCAAGGCGCTTCCATCGCGCTGGTCTCGGATGCCGGAACGCCGCTGATTTCCGACCCCGGCTTCAAGCTGGTGCGCGAGGTTTGCGCCGCCGGGCATCAGGTGATCGCGTTGCCGGGACCCTCTTCGGTGCTGTCAGCGCTCTCCGTGGCGGCGCTGCCCACCGACCGGTTTTTCTTCGAAGGGTTTTTGCCGCCAAAAGCGGCTGCACGCCGCGCGCGATTGACGGAGCTTTCGCGGATCGACGCGACGCTGGTCATGTTCGAATCCGGAAACCGCGTCCAGGATACGCTGCGCGATCTCGCAGGCATCATGGGCGCGCGCGATGCTGCGATCTGCCGCGAAATGACCAAGCTGCACGAAGACATAAGGCGCGCGAAGGTCTCCGAGCTGGCGAAAGCGGCCGACACGCTGGAGACACGCGGCGAATTCGTGCTGGTGATCGGCCCGCCGGCAGGCGCGCAGATCATGGCTGAGGATGCGCTCGACGATCTCTTGCGGTCATCGCTACAACGCGACAGCGTCAAGGATGCGGTCGCGCATGCGGTCGAACTGTCCGGCCGGCCGCGCCGCGAGATTTATGCCCGCGCGCTCGAAGTCGCCAAGGAAACCAAGGGTGATCATGGCGAAGACTGACGGTGCCGCACCGCCCGACAAGCTCGCAAAAATCGCCTCGCCCGCACGCGTCGCGGCGTTCCGGACCGGCCTTTCCGCCGAGACCCGCGCCGCCGCTTTTCTGATGGCAAAAGGCTATCGCATCCTGGCAAAGCGCTTTCGCACGCCCTATGGCGAGATCGATATCGTGGCGCGCAGGCGCAATCTACTCGCCTTTATCGAAGTCAAGGCCCGCGCCAGCCTGGATGAGGCCGCCTATGCGGTGACGCCGCGCCAGCAGGCGCGCATTATCGATGCCGCGCAAGGTTGGCTGATGGCGCACCCCGAACATGCCGATTTTGAGCTCCGTTTTGACGCCATGCTGATTGCGCCGCGGCGCTTGCCGCGCCATCTGTTAGCGGCGTTCGACGCCAGCACCTGAAAACTCTATTCAACAGAACAAACTCGCGGACCAGCAAATGAAATTGAACGTCGCCGTCCAGATGGACCCCCTCGCGCGCATCAACATCCGCGGCGATTCGACCTTCGCGCTGCTGCTGGAGGCGCTGAAGCGCGGCCACGGGCTGTCCTATTACACACCGGACAAAATGTCGCTACGCGGCGAAGAGCTGATTGCGCCGATCCAGCTGCTCACCGTGCGCGACGAGCCCGGCAATCATTTCACCCTCGGCGAACCCCGGCGCGAGCCGCTCTCGGCCTTCGACGTCATCCTGTTGCGGCAGGACCCGCCATTCGATCTCGCCTACATCACCTCGACGCATTTTCTCGAACGGCTGCATCCGAAAACGCTGGTGGTGAACGACCCCGCCAGCGTGCGCAACGCGCCGGAAAAGATTTTTGTGATGGATTTCCCGCATTTGATGCCGCCGACCTTGATCTCGCGCGATCTCGACGAGATCAATTCGTTCCGCGACGAGTACGGCGCGGTGGTGATGAAACCGCTGCACGGCCATGGCGGCGCCGCGGTGTTTCGCGTGATGCCGCAGGACATGAATTTCGGTTCGCTGTTCGACATGTTTTCGGTGACCTTCAAGGAGCCCTGGGTGATCCAGCGCTTCCTTCCCGAGGTCAAACACGGCGACAAGCGCATCATCCTGGTTGACGGCGAATTCGCCGGCGCGGTCAACCGCGTGCCGGCGGCCGATGATTTGCGCTCCAACATGGTGCGCGGCGGCGCCGCGCAGGCGACCGAGCTTTCGGATCGCGAGCGCGAAATCTGCGCGACGCTGGGCCCGGCGTTGCGCGAGCGCGGCCTGCTGTTCGTCGGCATCGACGTCATCGACGGCAACCTCACCGAAATCAACGTCACCTCGCCGACGGGCATCCGCGCGATCGAGCGGCTCGGCGGGCCGGATGTCGCGGCGAAGATTTGGGATGCGATCGAGAAGAATCGCGCCTAAGGGCTAATTCGCTTCGCGCTGCCGCCGAACCCTTTTGAGTTGCTCGCCTTCCAAAGGCCTAAAAGCGGGCGCAACTTGAGGGTGCCCGGCGGCAAGGTCCGCCCCGCAACAAAACTCAAGACTTTCATAAAAACAATGGAGGAACACGCATGACATATCATGTTTCGCGAAGGTCCTTGCTTGCTCTCGGTGCCGGCCTCGGCGCAACTGCCGCGATGGGCGGCAGTGCGCTGGCGCGCGCGCCAAAGGCCGGGACGCAGCCGTCCTATTTCTACCGGTTCAACCTCGGCAATGCCGAAGTGACCGTGGTTTCCGACGGGCCGCTCCCGCTCGGCCCTCCCAAAGGCACCTTCGTCGGCGCGCCGGATGAAGAAATCAAAAAGATGCTCACCGACAACTTCCTGTCGCCCGACAATATCGTGCTCGAGCAGAACTCGCCGATCGTCAACACGGGCGACAAGCTCGTGCTGTTCGACACCGGCATGGGCACCTCAAAAGCGTTCGGTCCGACCACCGGGCGCCAGCAGAAGAGCATGGCGGAAGCCGGCATCGCGCCGGGAGACATCGACGCGGTGGTGTTCTCGCACGGCCATATCGATCATATCGGCGGCGTGGTCGATGACAGCGGCAAGGTGCTGTTCCCGAACGCGCAGTTTTATATCGCGCAAAGCGATTTCGACTATTGGACCGACGAAGGCAAGATGGGCGGCCAGTGGAAGGATTTCGTCGTACACGCCCGCAAGAACCTGATGCCCGTGCGCGACCGGCTGATCTTCTACAAGGACGGCCAGGAATTCCTGCCCGGCGTTCAGGCCATGGCCGCGCCCGGACACACCGTGGGTCACCACATCTTCATGATCAGCTCGGAGGGCAAATCGTTTGCCTTCCTCGCCGACCTCACCCACCACCAGATCCTGCTGATGGAGAAGCCGCGGATGCAATTCTCCTTCGACACCGACCCGAAGCAGGCGGCGGAATCGCGTGTAAAAATGCTGGACATGCTCGCGGCCAACAAGATCGCCGTGATGTCCTACCATTACCCGTGGCCGGGTTATGGCCATGTCGTGAAGACCGGCGAGGGTTTTCACTATGTCCCAGAGCCGATGAACATGATCCTCTGAACGGCAGCGGCGTCCGGGGGCGGCCCTTCGGTCGGCCCCCGGAGGCACTTAACCTGTTCGCGCGGCGAATTGCGTTTGTACCGATGCCGGGTGCCCTCCTTCTGGCAGATTCACCTTCGCGCGCCCCGGGCCCCTGTTCCTGTACCATGTTCCCCTAATGTTCTTGCTCCCGCCCCTTCTTTCGGCTACCGTCAGTTGCAGCAGAGGGGCGGAATGGTCGCGCGGGTTTCCACGGTAGCCTTTGAGGGGATCGAAGCCCGCGCCGTCGACGTGCAGGTGCAGGTCGCGCCTGGGCTACCCGCTTTCGCCATCGTCGGGCTACCCGACAAGGCGGTCTCGGAAGCCCGCGAGCGGGTGCGCTCGGCGCTGATCGCCTCGGGACTAGCGCTGCCGGCGCGCCGAATCACCGTCAATCTCGCGCCCGCCGATCTGCCCAAGGAAGGTAGCCATTACGACCTGCCGATCGCGCTCGGCTTGATGGCGGCGATCGGCGCCATACCCCCCGATGCGCTTTCGGGATTTACCGTGCTCGGCGAGTTAGGTCTCGATGGCTCGATCGCCCCCGTAGCGGGCGTATTGCCGGCGGCAATCGGCGCCAATTCGCGCGACGAAGGCCTGATTTGCCCGGCGGCCTGCGGCGCGGAAGCGGCCTGGGCGAGCCCGGATATCCAGATCGTGGCGGCAAATTCGCTGATCCAGATCGCCAACCATTTTAAGGGCACGCAGGTGCTGTCGCGCCCCTCCCCGAAGGTGCATGAGGCGCAGGCCAATCTGCTTGATCTCCGCGACATCAAGGGACAGGAGAGCGCCAAGCGCGCGCTCGAGATCGCGGCCGCCGGCGGACATCATCTCCTGATGATCGGCTCGCCCGGCGCCGGCAAGTCGATGCTGGCGGCAAGGCTGCCGTCGATCCTGCCGCCATTATCGCCGTCGGAACTGCTCGAAGTATCGATGATCGCGTCGGTTGCCGGCGAGATCGAAGGCGGCGCGCTGACCGCGCGGCGGCCGTTCCGCAGCCCGCACCATTCCGCCAGCATGGCGGCGCTGACGGGCGGCGGCATCCGCGCCAAGCCAGGCGAGATCTCGCTGGCGCATCAGGGCGTATTGTTTCTCGACGAATTGCCGGAGTTCGATCCGCGGGTGCTGGATTCCCTGCGCCAGCCCCTGGAAAACGGCGAGGTCTCCGTCTCCCGCGCCAATCATCGCGTCACTTACCCTGCGCGTTTCATGCTGGTGGCGGCGATGAATCCATGCCGCTGCGGCCACGCCTATGAGCCCGGTTATTCCTGCAAGCGCGGCAGGATCGACCGTTGTACGGCCGATTATCAGGCGCGCATTTCGGGCCCGTTGATGGACCGCATCGACCTGCGGATCGAAGTGCCGGCGGTGACCGCGACCGACCTGATCCTGCCGCCGCCTGCGGAAGGATCGGCGGAAGTGGCGGCGCGGGTTGCCGCCGCCCGCGACGTGCAAATGGCGCGCTACGCCGCGGCCGGCTTGCCGCATATCCGCACCAATGCGGAAGCACCCGCGTCGGTGCTCGAGACAATCGCGCAGCCGGACGCCCAAGGCCTAAAGCTCTTGCGCGACGCTGCCGAGACCATGCGACTGTCGGCCCGCGGCTATCATCGCGTGCTGCGCGTCGCCCGGACGCTCGCCGACCTCGATGGCGCCGAGAAAATCGGCCGGCTGCATCTCGCCGAAGCTCTGTCCTACCGGGTGCTCGCCGAAGATCTCAGGCGCGCGGCCTGAGGCGCCGCGGGCCGTATCGCGATCGTCATGGACGCAAGGGGCACGACCCGGTCGCCGGCCCGCCTTTTTTGAAAATCCAGAAATTGCATTACGAAGGTTCGCTGTCAGCACCGATGAAAGCTGCGAGCTTTGACATCCTTTTCCTGCTGCTGAAGAAGCAGACGCCTGTCGGACGAGAGCTTGAAGGTGGTAGAACGGGATTCATCCGCTTTTGCTGAATGCCATACAACCGTCAGGCCTCCATCGTCGGTCGGCTCAGCGCTGTGAATGATCAGTTTGGTCCCAAACGTAAGATCCTGATGCTTCCTCGGAGTAACCACGAACTGACCTGGTGCAAATATATAATTTGTCACCTCGCCACACCATTTTCCTGCAAGATCATCAATCTTCAGCTTATCGGCAGCCCCGGCAGTTGATTGCAGTGCGGCGAACACACAAAACGAAATCAGTTGTCTTTTCACATTGAGCTCCTATGAATAAAAAAAGAGCGAGCGCGGCAGATTGAGTTGGACGTCCGTGCATCTTCGGGCCAACCCTTGGAGGGTGCTGCCAAATCAATCGCAGCAGACCTTCCCCCCGATCGCGACAGAGACGCTACACGGGAGCACCGGAGCGGCTCTAGATCGAAGTTGGCCCTGATTGTGAAGAACCGCGGCGGCTGGCGGAACGGACTATCCACTCGAAGGGCGCGCTTTGTGGAGGCACCCCCAACCCTCCTCCGCAAGCGGGAGAAGGAGCTCGCCGCGGCGCATCCTCGCGTCAACCAGCCGGTAACGAGTTTTGTTTACGCTCTGCAAACCATAAGCCCTGCCTCCGCACCGGGCTTATCGGCGAGCGAGCGTGTCATGTTGCGTTTCAAGATACTGGCCTCCGTTGTTCCATTGATGATCGCCGCCGTGTTCGCGCGCGGCGGGCTGTTGGCCGGACCGCATCCCTGCGTCGCGATTGGTGAGGCGTCGGTCCAGATCGCGGGCCTGCCCTGGAATGCCGACCTTCACGTCAGCTTCACCGACGATCCGGCGTCAGCAACGGTGCGGGTACAGCTGACAGACAACGCCGAGGCGGCCGATTTCGCCGTCGTCGATGATGTCGACACCGCGGAAGCCGGCGCCTGCGAGGCCAATGCCGCGACCAGGCGGGTGGCGATCTCCGCAAATCCCGCCGATGGTGCGCCCGTGATCTATCTTTCGCACGACGGCCCCGCCGATTACCGGATTTTCGTGCAGTCGAAGAATTTTTCGGCCCGCGATGCGGCGGCGCTGATTGTCGGCGCCAACGGCGGACACCACCGACTCCAGGCCGCCTCGCTTTAACCAAGCGTTAACCCTGTTCGCATCGGACGCCGTGAAGCCGCCCGGCCTCAAGCACTTCGCAAGGTCGCCACCCCATCTTCGTCGCGAGCACTCGACGCGGGCCGGGCGCCTCAAAAATATGCCGCGCGGGAAGCCGAAGCGCGATCCTCAAGGCAATCTCAGGGTAGTTACGCGATGGGGCGGGTTTTCCGGATCAGGTTACGCATTCGCCGCTTCACCCGACGCCATCCCTGGCTCACTTTCGCCGTCCGCTCGTTCATGATTTTCTCCGCCGCCTTCGGCGGCGCGTATGGATTTATCACGGGCAGCCGTCCGGAAAATTCCGGCTATGACCCCAACGCTTTTGCGGCCGGCATCAGCTTCCTGTTCGCGATCGCCTGCGTGGCGCTCGCGACGCTGAGCTTCCGGCTGCGCTGGATGCGCCAGAAACTTCGCAAGGTCGCGCTCCACAATGAAGGGCTCGCCGACCGCAATTGGGAATTGCAGGAGGCCGAGCAGCGCGCCCGCAGCCTGTTCGAATCCCAAGGCGACCTGATCGTGCTGCGCGACGCCGAGGGCTGCGTCACCTTCGTCAACGACGCCTATTGCGAATTGGCGTCGTTGCCGCGCGGCGCGCTGATCGGCAGCAAGTTCACGCTTTCCGTGCTCGAGCAGGGCGACACCGCGCTGCAGCCTGATGGCACCAGGATTTACGACCAGAAGATCAGAGGTCCCCTGGGACCACGCTGGATCGCCTGGCGCGAGGGCCTGGTTCGATCGGATGCGGACCGGCCGGCCGAGATGCAATCTGTCGGCCGCGACGTCACCGACCGCACCGAGACCGAACGCGCACTGGCCGAGGCCCGCGACCAGGCCGATGCCGCCAACCGCGCCAAGTCGCGGTTCCTGGCGATGGCCTCGCACGAGATTCGCACGCCGCTCAACGGCATCATCGGCATGAGCGGTTTGCTTCTGGATACGCCGCTGACGCCGGAGCAGATGACCTATGCGAAGGCGGTGAAAACCTCGGGCGATGCGCTGCTCGCGTTGATCGAGGAGCTGTTGGATTATTCCAAGATCGAGGCCGGCAAGATCGATCTCGAGCACCGCCCGTTCGCGCTTTCCGCCTTGATCGAGGACATCACTGAGCTGCTGGCGCCGCGGGCGCAGGCACGAAAGCTCGAGATCGCGGCCTATGTCGATGAGCGGCTGCCGATCGAAGTGGTCGGCGACGCCGCACGGCTGCGCCAGGTGCTGCTCAATCTCGCCGGCAACGCCATCAAATTCACCGCAGCCGGCGGCGTGGCGCTGATCGTCGAGCCGGGCACTTCGCCCTATGAAATCAGTTTTCTGGTGCGCGACACCGGCATCGGCATCGCGCCCGAGGCGAGAGAGCGCATCTTCCGCGAGTTCGAGCAGGCCGACGAACGCATCGCGCGGAGCTATGGCGGCACTGGATTGGGCCTGAGCATCTCCGAGCGCATCGTCAAGCGGATGGGCGGCCGCATCACGCTTCAGAGCCAGCCGGGCGTCGGCTCGACTTTCGAAGTCTCCGTTCCTCTTGCCGCAGCGAGCGGAAACGACCGCGAACAGAAGGCGTTTGCGGCGCCGGATTTGAGCGCTCAATCGATCATGCTGGTCGCGCCGCAGAGCATCGAGGCCTCGCTGATCGCCCGGCGCCTGCAACGCTGGGGCGGCCAGACCTGCATGATCTCGGATATCGCGGTGGCGCAGGCCTTGTTGCCGGAGCGGTCCTGGCACGCGGTTCTGCTCGATCGCGCCTTGGGCGCCGCCGAGGTGCAGACGCTGGCCGAGGCGGCACTCGTTCACGCGACGCAGCGGATCGTGATGTTCACGCCGGCCACCCGGCATGAACTGCAACTCTCCTCCGCCGCCTCGCCCGCCTTCACCGGTTACCTGGTAAAGCCGTTGCGCGCGGCCTCGCTCGCGGCCCGCCTGACGATGGCGCCGGAAGTGCACGCCCCGAACCTGGCCAGCGATGCCCTGATCGAAGCGCCTGGCGATGTCGGGCCGCCGTCAGCCGCTCCGTCGCGCGGTCTTTCCGTGCTGGTGGCGGAAGACAACGAGATCAATGCGCTTCTGATGCGCTCGCTTTTGACGCGGTTGGGACATCACGCCGTCATCACCACCAATGGCGAGGCGGCGCTGGAATCCTGGCTCGCCGCAAAATCCGCCGGCGCGCCCTATGATCTCGTCCTGATGGATATCCAGATGCCGCAACTCGACGGCATCGAAACCACAAAACGTATCCGCGAGCGCGAGGCCGGCCAACCCGGCCGCCAGACACCGATCCTTGCGCTCACGGCAAATACGCTGGTGGAAGATCGCTACGCCTGCTTTGAAGCCGGCATGGATGGTTTTCTCATAAAACCGCTCGATCGCGAGAAGCTTGCGGACGCACTTGCGGGCCTTGCGGCGTCGCGGCATCTCGCGGCCTAGCGCTTGCTGGATTAACGCCAAGGCGTCGAAACAATCTCGATGTCGTCCCTGCGAAAGCAGGGATCCATAACCACAGGTATCAGTTGTTGCGAACGCTGGAGCCGCCACCGTTTGTTACGACAAACATCGGTGGCTATGGGTCCCCGCGAAAGCGGGGACGACGAGGAAATTGGCTAGAGCCGCCGCAGCGCGACCTGCTCGACCACGTGATCGGCGCCCTTCTTCAGGATCAGCGTCGCGCGCGGCCGGGTTGGCAAGATATTTTCCTCGAGATTGGCGAGGTTGGTGCGTTCCCAGATCGCGAGCGCGGTTGCGGTGGCTTCCTCGTCGGACAACGGCGCATAGCGATGAAAGTACGATCGTGGATCGGTAAACGCCGTGTCCCGCAGCGCCAGAAAGCGCCTGACGTACCAGTTGCGCAGCACCGGTTCATCGGCATCGATGTAGACCGAGAAATCGAAGAAATCCGAAACCACCGGAACCGCCTGGCCGTCGCGCGGAAGCCGGCCGGTCTGCAGAACGTTGACGCCTTCCACAATCAGAATATCCGGCCGGTCGATCTCGATCCACTGATTCGGAACGATGTCGTAGGTCAGATGCGAATAGACCGGCGCGCGCACCGGGCGTCGTCCCGCCTTGATGTCGCTCAGGAACGCCAAGAGCGTCGGCAGGTCGTAGCTCTCGGGAAAGCCCTTTTTCTGCATCAGGCCTTGCCGCTCGAGAATGGCGTTGGGAAACAGGAAGCCGTCGGTGGTGATCAGGTCGACTTTGGGCCGCGGTGACCAGCGTGCCAATAGCGCCTGCAGCACGCGCGCGGTGGTGGATTTGCCGACCGCGACCGAACCTGCGACGCCGATAATGTAGGGCATCTTGCGATCCTGGATGCCGAGGAATTGGCGCTGCGCATAAAAGAGCCGCTGCGTGGCATCGACATAGATCGACAATAGCCGCGACAGCGGCAGATAAATGTCCTCGACCTCCTGCAGGTCGAGACGGTCATGCATCGAACGCAGGCGCGAGAACTCGCCCGGCTCCAGCGTCATCGGCGTATCGTCGCGTAGCCCCGCCCACTGCTCCCGGGAAAACACCCGGTAGGGGTTATACTGTTGCTCCGGTGCCCGAATATCCATGACGCCGCCTTGTGTTGTGACTCGTTTGTTTGAGCATGATCTTTTCGGAAAACCGGTTTCCACCCGTCGGGTCGTAGCCCGAGGGCATGCTTTTCCGGATCATGCTCTACTCGCGCTTGCGCGCCGCTTTTTCTTCCAGCCCGGACATAGTCGTACGCTGCGCTAGCGCGGCTTCGACATCCCCCAGCGTAACGCCGCGTGATTTCAAAAGCACCAGCAGGTGAAACAACAGGTCGGCGCTCTCGGCAATCAGATGCTCGCGATCGTTCTCGACCGCGGCGATCACGGTTTCCACCGCCTCCTCGCCCAGTTTCTTGGCGCAATGCTCCGGCCCCTTGTCCAGGAGTTTGCGCGTATAGGACGCCTCTCCTCCCGACGCCGCGCGGGCATCGATGGTGGCAGCGAGATCATGGATCGTGAAACGCGGCATCGACTTAGAACTCACGCGCGCCGCAAGGATCGGGCGCCCATCCCTATGTGGGATTTACCACTTTTATGACAAGGAGTCGTCAGGGATCGAGCCGCATCGGCAGCCCGGCGCGCACCATGTGGTCCTTGGCTTCACGGATGGTAAATTCCCCGAAATGGAAAATCGATGCCGCCAGCACCGCGGTCGCATGCCCCTCGCGGATGCCCTCGACCAGATGATCGAGATCGCCCACCCCGCCTGAGGCAATCACCGGCACCGGCACGCTGTCCGCGATCGTCCGGGTGAGCGGAATGTCAAAGCCCTGCCGGGTGCCGTCGCGGTCCATCGAGGTCAGCAGGATTTCACCGGCACCGAGCGAAACGACTTCCTGGGCGTATTCGATGGCGTCGATCCCGGTGGAATTGCGACCGCCATGGGTGAAGATTTCCCAGCGATCCGATCCGCCGCCGCGCTTCACGCGCTTGGCGTCGATTGCGACCACGATGCATTGTTCGCCGAATTTTTCCGCTGCCTCTTTGACGAATTCGCGGTGGCTGACGGCGGCGCTATTGATCGACACCTTGTCGGCGCCGGATCGCAACAGCGTCTTGATGTCATCGATGGTGCGCACCCCGCCGCCGACCGTCAGCGGCATGAAGCAGGCCTCCGCCGTGCGCCGGACTACATCCAGCATGATGCCGCGGTTTTCGTGGGTCGCGGTAATGTCGAGAAAGCATAACTCGTCGGCGCCGGCGGCGTCATAGGCGACGGCTGCTTCGACGGGATCGCCGGCGTCGCGCAAATTCACAAAATTGACGCCCTTGACCACACGCCCGTCCTTGACGTCGAGACAGGGGATCACGCGCACTTTGAACATTCTTGAAACTCCTAGGCCGCGGCGCGCGCGTTTTTGATTAGCGCCAATGCAGCTGACGGGTCGAGCCGGCCGTCATAGAGCGCCCGGCCCACGATCGCGCCGGCGAGTTTTTTCGCGCGAGGCGCCAGCAGCGACTTCACGTCGTCGATCGAAGCAAAACCGCCTGAGGCGATGACGGGAATGGAAATGCGTTCGGCCAGCGCAATGGTGGCATCGAGATTGAGGCCCTTCAAAAGACCGTCGCGCGCAATATCGGTGAAGATGATCGCAGCAACCCCGGCATCCTCGAAGCGCTCAGCGATCTCAAGTGCAGTGACCTCCGACGTCTCCGCCCAGCCTTCGACCGCAACCTTGCCGTCGCGCGCGTCAAGGCCGACCGCAACGCGGCCGGGAAATTTTCTTGCCGCGCCTTTCACGAGCTCAGGATCGCGCACCGCGGCGGTGCCGATGATGACTCGCGAAATGCCTTTTGTCAGCCAGGCCTCAACCGTGTGCAAATCACGGATGCCGCCACCGAGCTGCACCGGCATGGTAACGGCCTTGAGCATCGCCTCGACGGCCTGCGCGTTCATCGGCTTGCCGGCAAAGGCGCCATCGAGATCGACCACGTGCAGATATTCAAACCCCTGCGCGGCAAAGGTGCGCGCCTGCGCCGCCGGGTCGAGGTTGAACACGGTCGCGCGCGCCATGTCGCCCTGTTCGAGGCGCACGCACTGACCGTTCTTCAGGTCGATGGCGGGGAAGAGAATCACGGCTTCCACTTCAAGAAGTTCGAAATCAACGCCAGCCCAAAGCGCTGGCTCTTCTCCGGGTGAAACTGCGTGCCAATGGCAGTATCCTTGCCGACAATCGCCGTCACCGGCCCGCCGTAATCCGCGCGCGCCAGCACGTCCGCCTCATTGGTCGCGTTGAGGTGATAGGAGTGCACGAAATAAGCGTGGCGGCCTTTTGGGCCGAGCGGCAGACGTTCCAGCACCGGATGCTCCCGGATCATATCGAGCGTGTTCCAGCCCATATGCGGGATTTTCAGATTTTCCTCGCGCGGCGAGATCTTTTCGACGTCGCCTGCGATCCAGTTGAAGCCATCAGTCGTGACGTGCTCCTTGCCTCGCGTCGCCATCAATTGCATGCCGACGCAGATGCCGAAGAACGGCCGCGCCTTGTTGCGCACGGCTTCCGTCAATGCCGACCCCTGCGGCAATCGGCGAAGGCGCCGACGCCGGGCAGCACGATGCGGTCGGCGCGATAGACGATCTCCGGATCGCGGGTCACGACGATCTTTTGCGACTCTTCCATGCTCCGCGCCGCGCGCTCGAACGCTTTCGCGGCCGAGTGCAGATTGCCGGAGCCGTAATCGATGATGGCGACGCTCATCGTGACGCTCCCGGTTCCGGAAATAATCCGATGATGCCGCCCTGCGGCAACGGCGGCGGCGGTTTTGAAAATGGCTGGCCCGGAATGTCCCGGGTCGGCCGCGGCCCGCCACGATCGACCGATGACTGATCGTTGCCAAGCCCGCGCTGCTTGGCGGTCCAGCGATCGAAGAAGCGACGCTCCGCCTGCTCCTCGTCGTCGGCGACCACGATGTCGAGCTGACGCCAGTTGCCCCGCGACAAGGTCCAGCGCTCGAGGCTCGCCGCTTCGAATCCCATCAATAGCGCAATCAGCAGGTTCGCCAGAAAGATCGCCACCCCGCCGGCGCCGAGCCTTGCCATTGCCACGTCGATCGCGAGGATGACGATGATCCAGCCGATCAGCGCCAGCCCCAGCCGATGCCAGATCAGCCACACCGGACCGAGCAGGGCTGCCCAGAGGTGAAAGCCGTCGCGAACGAATACAAAGCGGTCGGTGGCGCGAAAGTCCGCGCCTTGCGCTTTCGGAGCATGAACTGTGTAAACCGGCATCGTTGCTCTCCGCCGTGAACAAGAGATCAGCCGCCGAGCTGACCCTTGGTGGATGGCACTTCGCCCGCGGCGCGCGGATCGATCGCGACCGCCGCCCGCAGCGCCCTCGCCAGACCCTTGAAGCAGGATTCGGCGATATGATGGCTGTTCTCGCCATATAAGGTCTCGACGTGCAAAGTCACGCCGGCATTGATCGCAAAGGCGTTGAACCATTCGCGCACCAGCTCGGTATCGAACTGCCCGACCTTGTCGCGCGGAAACTCCACCTTGAACACCAGCACCGGCCGTCCCGAAATGTCGATCACCACGCGCGACAGCGTCTCGTCCATCGGCATGTGGATCGAGGCATAGCGGGTGATCCCGGCCATGTTGCCGAGCGCCTGTTTTACGGCTTGTCCGAGCGCAATGCCGACGTCTTCGGTGGTGTGGTGATGGTCGATATGGAGGTCGCCGACCGCCTTCACGGAGATGTCGATCCGGGAATGCCGGGCCAGCAGATCGAGCATATGGTCGAAGAAGCCGATCCCGGTCGCGACGTTGGACACGCCGGTCCCGTCGAGGTTCACCGAAACCTCGATATCGGTCTCCTTGGTCTTGCGCTTGATGCTGGCGCTGCGCATGAAAAGTGCTTTCCGTTGGCCGTCTCTTCGCCGAAAACGCGGCCCTTTTAACAGGCTCACCCCACCTTCGCTACTGCGGGATGGCCCGATCAAGACTGAACTTCGGCCTATGGTGGCCGGAATCAGGGGCAGTCCTTAGATTGACGCGTTTTCTTCACGCGAACCGGCAGCCACCCCCGGATCAAGTCCGAGCGCATGCTTCGCTCGAAAACGCTCTGTTCCGCGCCGATTGTAACCCCGCCTGCCAATCCCTAAGTTGGGCCGAACGCGAGGTCCTCCATGCAAGCATCAGAAACCCCATCGCCGGTCTGGCACGGCACTACCATTTTGACGGTCCGCAAGGCTGGCAAGGTCGTGATCGGCGGCGACGGGCAGGTCTCGATCGGCCAGACCGTCATCAAATCCAACGCCAAAAAGGTCCGCAAGCTCGGCAAGGGCGACGTGATCGGCGGCTTTGCCGGGGCGACGGCGGATGCCTTCACGCTGTTCGAGCGGCTGGAAAGCAAGCTCGAGCAATATCCGGGGCAATTGACCCGCGCCGCGGTCGAGCTCGCCAAGGACTGGCGTACCGACCGCTATCTGCGGCGGCTTGAGGCGATGATGATCGTCGCCGACAAGGAGGTGTCGCTGGTTTTGACCGGCACCGGCGACGTGCTGGAGCCGGAAGCCGGCGTGATGGCGATCGGGTCGGGCGGCAACTACGCGTTGGCAGCCGCGCGTGCGCTGATCGATAGCGACAAGGATGCCGAGAGCATCGTGCGCCGGTCGCTCGATATCGCCGCCGACATTTGCGTCTTTACCAATCGTAATGTGACCATCGAGACGCTGCAGAGCGGCTGATCGATGGCGCTGGATTATGTTTTCCGCCCGATGACCACGGCCGATCTTGCAATGGTCCGGCGCTGGCTGGAAACATCGGAAGTCGCGCGCTGGTGGGGACAGCCGGACGAACAATATGCGTTGGTAAGCGGCGATCTCGATCATCCCGATATGGATCAATTCATTGTCGGCCTTGCCGGCCATCCCTTCGGCTACATCCAATGCTACGCGCTGAGCACCTGGAATGCCGGCCTCGGCGCGCATCCGCCAAAAACGCGCGGCATCGACCAATTCATCGGCGTATCAGATATGATCGGGCGCGGCCACGGCTCGGGCTTCATCCGGCAGTTTGTCGACGCCTTGCTGGCAACCGGGATTCCGCGCGTGGTCACGGATCCCGATCCGGACAATGCCCGCGCGGTGCGCGCCTACGCCAAGGCCGGCTTTCATAGCGACCGCATGGTTGATACGCCGGACGGTCCCGCTTTGCTGATGGTGCGCGACCCATGACGCCCCGGCTAATGCCTCTCCCGCAGGCGGACTGCAACTTGTTCTCGCAACATTTTGAACCTACCTAGGACCTATGACCGACTTCTCCCCCCGTGAAATCGTTTCCGAACTCGACCGCTTCATCGTCGGCCAGACCGACGCCAAGCGCGCGGTCTCCATCGCGCTGCGCAACCGCTGGCGGCGGGCCGAAAAATATCCTGATGATCGGCCCGACCGGCGTCGGCAAGACCGAGATCGCGCGACGGCTGGCAAAGCTCGCCGGCGCGCCGTTCATCAAGGTCGAAGCCACGAAGTTTACCGAGGTCGGCTATGTCGGCCGCGACGTCGAGCAGATCATTCGCGACCTCGTCGAGGTCGCGATCGCGCTGATAAGGGAGCGCAAGCGCAAGGACGTGCAGGCCCGCGCCCAGCTTGCGGCCGAGGATCGCGTGCTCGATGCATTGGTCGGCGCCAACTCCAGCGCCGCGACGCGCGATTCGTTTCGCAAGAAATTGCGCGCCGGCGAGCTCAACGACAAGGAAATCGAGGTCGAGACGCAATCATCCAGCGGCATGCCGATGTTCGAAATACCGGGCATGCCGGGCGCGCAGATGGGCGCGATATCGATCGGCGATATTTTTGGTAAATTGGGCGGCCGGACCAAGTCAAGGCGCCTGACGGTCGAGGGCTCCCACGAGATCCTCGTCAACGAGGAATCCGACAAGCTATTGGACACCGATCAATTGGTGCAGGAAGCGATCAATGCGGTCGAGAACAACGGCATCGTGTTTTTGGATGAAATCGACAAGATCTGCGTGCGCGACGGCCGCGTCGGCGGCGATGTCTCGCGCGAGGGCGTGCAGCGCGACCTGCTGCCGCTGATCGAAGGCACCACGGTTTCGACCAAGCACGGCGCGGTCAAGACCGACCATATCCTGTTCATCGCCTCGGGCGCGTTCCATATCGCAAAACCGTCGGACCTGTTGCCGGAACTGCAGGGCCGCCTGCCGATCCGCGTCGAACTGGAAGCGCTGACGCGCGACGACCTGCGCCGCATCCTGACCGAACCGGAAGCCTCGCTGATCAAGCAATATGTCGCGCTGATGCAGACCGAGGGTGTGACGCTCGAGATCACCGACAGCGCCATCGACGCGCTCGCGGATGTGGCGGTCGCCGTCAATTCGACGGTGGAAAATATCGGCGCACGGCGATTGCAGACCGTGATGGAGCGCGTGCTGGACGAAATTTCCTTCGCTGCCCCGGACCGCCATGGCGAGACCATCCAGATCGATGCCGAGTACGTGCAGAAGCACGTCGGCGATCTCGCCAAGAACGCCGATCTGAGCCGGTTTATTTTGTAGGCTTCACGGCAATAAGTCGTCGTCCCTGCGAAAGCAGGGACCCATAACCACTGACGGCTGTTATCAGATCAGATAGCGGCCCCAGCTTGTGCGAATACGCAAGCCTGTGATTATGGGTCCCGGCTCAAGGCCGGGACGACGAAGAGAGTGATGGCGCGTTGCGTGCCACGCATCTGCCATGTGATAAGTTCGCACCTTATCTAGCCGCTGTCTTAGGGTGCCGAATGGATCTGCGTGTACCGAAAAACCCCTGGCGCCTGATGCTTGCCGTCAATGTCGCCGTTCTCATCGGGGTTTTTCTCTACAAGATCACGCTTCCGCCCTACGTCCCCTACATCCACCTGCTCGTCGACTATCATTTCGGTTTCGCGAAGCGCGCGCTGATCGGCGCAATCGTGGCGCTGTTTTCCGCGAAAGTGCCGGTATGGCTGGTGTTTGCGCTCTCCGGCGCGGTCTGGCTGACTACGCTCGGTCTCTTCATAAAATTGTTTCGGCATACGTTTGGTTTCGACG
>WNFJ01352022.1_pt1 | contig 18702 bp, 15 predicted proteins | sample 5400461 | NCBI WGS metagenome assembly WNFJ01 (sample SAMN13153349, study PRJNA577476) | soil metagenome | isolation source: 115 cm saprolite on Douglas fir-dominated hillslope | place: USA:California | collected 2013-09-17
ACGCCTGCGGTGGTGAACAGATTGAACGACTTGTGGAAGTGAGCCCGGAGTGTCCCCAAATTTTTCACAGTCACCGTGCTCTGATATTCTGATTGATACTGCAAGAAAAACGTAGTCCGACCACTACCAAGGGCCGGCGGGCAACTAATGAGCATCTCCGGGCCTTCTCGTCCAGTCATTAAAGTTACCGGCATCCGCAAAACCTACGGGGCGACGGTGGCCGTCTCCGACGTTTCGTTTGAAGTCAGCGAAGGCGAAATCTTCGGGTTGATCGGTCCGAACGGCGCAGGGAAGACAACCACGATGGAGTGCGTCGAAGGAGTGCGCCGGCCGGACCGGGGCGCCATCTCGATCCTGGGCCTGGATCCGTTGCGCGACGTATATCGGTTGCAGAACCGTATTGGAGTGCAACTCCAACAGGCGCAGCTCCAGAAGAAGATCAAAGTGTGGGAGGCGGTGGATCTCTGTGGGTCGCTGTACTCGAAAGCCGTGGACGGCGATCGGCTGCTTGAACAACTCGGCCTCTACGGCCAGCACGTTCCTCCTTGCCTATCTGAGACAAGACACCGGCAACTGGAGGGAGCGAGCTGCCGCTCATAGTAGCAGCACTTCGACCCGCTGGGCGAGGACCATCGCTTCGCAGGAGGACCACTCAAAGACGGTGAAGCGTCCGTCTTGTGATGCTACAAGCGCAACTGCATCCCGTTGATCGTGGATGAACTGAGCCGCTGAAAGGTGCCGGGTGCCACCGAGTTGCTCCGGGTGCACGACGACTGGAGCATAACCTTCGATGGGCTCGGTCAGCGTGACCTGCTCGACCTGCGGCCAGCCCTTCCTTCGAGCTATCTTCGCACCAAAACCGAGCAACTCATATCGATCCGTGACCACAACGGCACCATCGACCGCAGTCAGGCCGGCGACGGCCGCTACTGTCGGACCGAGCGCCTCCTGCATTGCGTGCGGCTCCGTTACATCGGGGATCTCTCCACTCAGATACGCGAGTTCGCGGAACGGAGGCGAGGCGGCATACGGGATGGGCTTCAGGATAGATTCCCGCCACGACTCGGTGCCCGCCGGCACGACGAGCAGAGACCCGCCGCGGCCAAGTGCACGCATCGAGACCGCTAGTTGCATCATTGTGTTTACAGAGTGGACCCACGAGGCTGGCGAGTCGAACCCGAGCAGCGACGTCAGCAGCGCCGGGCAATCGGGCCTGCTGGAGGCGCGCTCGTCCACCACCTTGATCTGATCACCCTCGAGCACCGCAACGTTCACAAACTTGGGCGATTCCCCGCCGTTGTGATGCTTGACCACGAGCACGCCCGGCGCCGCCACTTCAAGTACGAAGCACAAAACTGGAATGACGCGGGTCGTCCCCCAGACGCACAGCTGGTCCTGATCGAACCAGACCCCCAAATGAACTCCAGGGCGCTCGACGGCGGGCGCCACCCGTGTAAGGGCGCCGGGATCGAGCGGCAAGGGCCGATCGAGAATGAGAGGGTGCAGGGCCTCTTGCGGTGAGAGGAACGCGAGCGAGATCCTTGGCACGTAGCCTTCCTCCCGCCGAAGGCTCGCCCAGAAGGCGGCGTCAATCACGGCTTCGATTGTTTCGGCTTCCGGCAGGGGCGCCAAGTGCGACTGACCACGGCCGATCGCTTCCGCCCGATGGCGGGCAAAGTACGCGTGCAGTTTCGGCGAAATGGTCCGAGCCGCGGCGTAGGCCTCACGTTTCATTTCGGGTTCTCCGACAGCGCCTCAGAAAGTGCAGTCATGCGGATTACTCGGAGTTGCTACCATTATCTCCTCTCCGGGCCAGCCGCCATTCTTCCGAGCATCCTAAGCTTCAGTCAAGTCTAAGCCCAGCGTCGCCTATGGTTTGGAAAATGCGAGATGTAAGGCTCATTCGGTTCTTTTGAAAAAGTATCACGACTGACGAGGACGCCGATGTGGTGCTAGGCTTGAACCCGGAGCTGGAGGTCAACATGTCCCGATCGAGTATTTTCGTATTGTCCGTTCTGAGCTGCCTGCCCTTGTTGGCGCAGGAATCCGTGGCTAAGGGCGCGCCGGTAAAAGCGCGCTGCCTGATGGGACTCGAAAACATGAAGCGCAATTCGCGCGGAATGTTAACGATCCAGAATGATTCGATGCAATTCACGTCTGGACAAGCCGTTACCAAGGTGCCAGTGAAGTCGATTGACGACATTTTCTCCGGCGCCGAGATGACGCAATCCGGTGGAACGGTGGGCGCAATAACCAAAGTTGCGCTGCCCTACGGAGGCGGCCGGGCGCTGAGTCTGCTTTTGCGGTCCAAGATCGACGTACTTACTCTGACTTACCGGGACGACAACGGGGGATTTCACGGCGTGATTTTAACTTTGCCGAAGGGGCAAGGGACACAAGTCCGCGCGGAGCTTGTTGCGGGAGGCGCACACGCCCACGTTGAAGAGGCGCTGCAACCGCAGCCGGAGAAGAAACAATGATCCGGCGTTGCCGGCTGGCGGCGTGGGCGATGCTGTTGGTTTCGCCAGGGCATGCAGAAGACAAGAGCGCGCCAGGGAAGATTTCGGCATCGGCAATCCGGATCGAACAAGTGGACGCTGGCGACGTTCTCATTCCCATGGAGTTTCGCGTGGCGATTTATGAGAGCTTGGTGGACCGGGTTCGACAGACTGCGAAATTCAAGCAGGTCTTACGCAGTGGCGACCGGCAGGCCGACGGCATACAGGATCTGGTGACTTTGAAAACCAAGATCGAAGGATTCCAGGAAGGCAGCCAGACGAAGCGCGAGGTCACGACCGTCACGGGGGCGACCAAAGTGGACGTGAGCGCGACCGTTGTCGCCAAGGATGGCCGCGTGCTTTTGGAACAGCATCTCGCGGGCAGAGTACGCTTCTTTGGAGAGAATTTAGGCGCCACTCACGATCTTGCAAAACGTATTGCAAAGCTGCTGCGCGAAAAATTGTAGATAGTCGGATGGGGCCGCTTTGGCCTGCCCTACTGTGAGCATCAGCGGTCCAACTCGGCCCCATATAATCTCCCGTCGCGTTTCGGCAAAGCAAACAGCGGCTGAATGAGACCTGATATGGGACACTATCGGTAGTCATCTGGACATTACCTCGACGTTGCGGGAACATCAAGCACGGCTGAAGCACAGGGAATCCGTCTTCGAACACACAGTGTACGGTTGGATGATCCGCTCCCAGTGTCCGATGGCGGGGGACAGCGCGGTACGGGTGCGCCAACCCAGTCATCGGCGCGTCTCCGCGCTCTGATATTCTGATTGATACCGCAAGAAGAACGTAGTCCGACCACCACAGGGGCCGGCGGGCAACTAATGAGCATCTCCGGGCCTTCTCGTCCAGTCATTCAAGTTTCCGGCATCCGCAAAACCTACGGGGCGACAGTGGCCGTCTGCGACGTTTCGTTTGAAGTCAGCGAAGGCGAAATCTTCGGGCTGATCGGTCCGAACGGCGCAGGGAAGACAACCACGATGGAGTGCGTGGAAGGAGTGCGCCGGCCGGACCGGGGCGCTATCTCGATCCTGGGCCTGGATCCGTTGCGCGACGTATATCGGTTGCAGAACCGTATTGGAGTGCAACTCCAACAGGCGCAACTCCAGAAGAGGATCAAAGTGTGGGAGGCGGTGGATCTCTGGGGGTCGCTGTACTCGAAAGCCGTGGATGGCGATCGGCTGCTCGAACAACTCGGCCTCTCTGACAAACGGAACGCCTGGTTCATGACGCTTTCCGGCGGGCAGAAGCAGCGGCTGTTCATCGCTCTAGCGCTGATCAACGATCCGGAAGTAGTATTTCTGGACGAGCTGACCACTGGGCTCGACCCGCAGTCGCGGCGGGCGATCTGGGAGTTGGTGCGCGGCATCCGCGACCGCGGCAAGACGGTCTTCATGACCACTCATCTGATGGAGGAGGCCGAGCGGTTGTGCGACCGGGTAGCGGTCATCGAGCACGGAAAGATCATCGACATTGGCAGTCCGAGGGAATTGGTGGGGCGGCACTGCCCCGCGCGAACGGTGGTGCTGGCCACCGACAATGCCCTCGCCGAAGAACGCCTGCACACGATCCCATCCGTGGAACTGGTGACGCGCGAGGACTCTCGTTTCACGATTCAAGGGCGGGGCGACGACTTCGTGACGGAGGTGATCCAGTGTTTGTCCGAGAACCGGATCCGGGTGACCGATTTCCGTACTGTGGTGCCAACTTTGGAAGATGTTTTTCTGAAGCTGACTGGGCATTCGATTCGCGATTAGTGTAGTGTCCAGGAATCAACGCAGACGACAAACGGCGATCGTCTGCGCCACAAAGCTGATTGTCCAGCCAATTCCTGGACACTACACTAGAAGACAAGGCCCAGGAGAAACCAGACAATGTTCCGCGGACTTTGGAAACTGACCTGGCTGGAGATCAAGATCTTTCTGCGAGAACCGCTGGGGGCGTTCGGATCGATTCTCTTTCCGGTCCTGGTGTCGCTGCCGCCGGGTTCGTACGCGTTGGGCTGCCGGTTCTCGCGGCTGTGCCGATCGCACTCAGCGAACAAAGCCGAAACTGATGTCGGATTTCGTATTTTCGGGTAAACTTGAATAATGCGTAAACTAATTTGGCTCCTTTTCCTCCCCGCTTTGTACGGAGCCGATCCACAACCTTGCGATACTCCTGAAAAGTGCTGGACTTTGCTGGAACAAGGCAATGTACACTGGAAGGCCGGGAGCCTGACCCATCCCAATCAGACGGTGGCGCGGCGCCGGGCGGTGTCGGAACACCAGGCGCCGTTCGCGGTGGTGCTGACCTGCTCGGATTCCCGCGTTCCGCCCGAGGTGGTGTTCGACCGCGGCGTGGGCGACCTGTTCGTGGTGCGCGTGGCGGGCAATGTTCTGGACGACCATGCGGTGGGCAGCATCCAATACGCGGTGGAAGTACGTGAGTACACCAAGTTAATCGTCGTGCTGGGCCACCAACGTTGCGGAGCCGTCGAAGCGGCCGTGCATCCGCCGCCGAAGCCACTACCTAAGCCGCTCGCCACGCTGATCAAAGCGCTCCGGCCGGCGGTGCGCGCGTCCCGGAATTGGCCCGGAGACAAGGTGGAGAACGCCGTCGACGCCAATGTACATTTGGTGGGCGAGCAGCTTGCGATAAAGTTCCCGAAAGCCGTGGTGAAGACCAAACGCTACTGGCTAGGCGAACCAGAGCCCCCGGATCCCAACGGCGGCATGGTGACCGAAGCCAAGTGGATAAAGCCCTAGAAGCCGCTGGGCCGCACCCAGAAGCTTTCCACCCACTTGACGTCTTTCTGAAGCTGACCGGCCATTCGATTCGCGACTAGGAGGCTGGTGAAGTTTGTTTTTTTGTGCGCCGCGACGATTTCTCGTTCCCGAACACGCCGGCTGGAAAGCCGGCGGCAGGCAAGATTGCCTGCCCCACAAGGCCAAAAACCAACACAGCCAGGAATGGCTGTGTCACACGAGGCCAGAATGTCTGTCCTCGGGAAACGCACTGTGCCACCTGGCACTCATAACTTGCTTAAACTGGGTGGAGAAACCAGACAATGTTAAATGGGCTTTGGAAACTGACTTGGCTGGAGATCAAGATCTTTCTGCGAGAGCCGCTGGGGGCGTTCGGATCGATTCTCTTTCCGGTCCTGGTGTTCGTGGTGGTTGGGCGGCTCCTGGGCGGCCGGGGCACGCCAAGCTCTATCGCTGCCGCCGGGTTCGTGCGCGTTGGGCTGCCCGTGCTCGCGGCGGTGCTGATCGCACTCAGCGGAGTATTGTCGCTGGTTACGATCATCTCGATTTATCGTGAAGGCGGAATCCTCAAACGGCTGCGGGCGACGCCGCTCCGCCCGCAGACGATACTCACCGCTCACGTTCTGGTCAAATTGGCGCTGACGGTGGTCAGCATGGCCTTGATGGTGCTGGCGGGCAAGCGCTATTACCCGATCCATGTCAGCGTTCCGATATTCGGATTTGCGATGGCGCTTCTGATCAGCACCTGGAGCATACTATCGATCGGTTTTCTGATCGCGAGTATTGTGCCCACGGCGCGGTTCGCGCAACCGATCGGCGCGGCCATCCTGTATCCGATGCTCGCCCTTTGCGGACTATTCGTGCCGTTGGAATCGCTGCCACCAGCGCTCCACGCCGTGGCACGGCTGCTGCCGCTGACCTACGCGGTGTCGCTACTCGAAGGGATCTGGAAGGGCGAGGCGTGGTCGGCGCACATTGGCGACATCGCGGCGCTGGCCGTGGTATTTGCGATTTGCACGGCACTCTCCGCGAAGGTGTTTCGCTGGGAATAGCGCGGGTTGCGATATTTCGCGGGTGATCCGACGTCAATACAGCCGTCTGAGCTCTTCCACTCGGTTGGATAACTCCGCGCGGATGGCGGCCAGTTCGGGGTCGTCGCGCAGTTTATAGAAACCCGCCGTCGGCGCGCGCGAGTAATCCAGGTAGTGGATCGCCAAAAATCCGTGGCTGATCGCATTCCGCAGATAATCTAGAGCCTCGCGGCGATCGCCCAGATGGCCGTGGATTTGCGCGGTCCAATAAAGCGCCCACGCATCGTTCGGACTTTCAGCTAGTCCGCGACCCGCCTGCGCGAGCGCCTGCTTCCGGTCGCCAAGGCAACTATAGAGAAGTCCGAGCCAGATCCGCGTGCGAACGTTTTCCACGACAGTTCCCTGGCTGCCGAGCTGCCGCACTCCTTCCAGCCAGACCTGGCGGGCGCGACTGGGTTGACCCGCCGCCGTGAGCACGCGCCCACGGTCGTACCACACCGCGCCATTCCGATCGTGGCAGCGCTCGCCGGCTTCGATGGCGTTGCGATACTCACCGAGCGCCAGATAGAGCTGCATCGCAACCCACTCGCCGCCCTGCTTTCGCTCGAGCAACGAGGACAACACAGCCAGCCCTTTGCGCGGATCGGTGTAGATGTAGCATCGGGCGAGTCCATTGCGGATGGCTTCATCCAAAGGATCGATGACCAAGGCCTTCTCATACAACGGAATGGCGCGGTCCATCAACCCGGCCCGAAAATAGGCCAGCGCCGCGGCTTCGAGAGCATCCGGGTCGTTGGCCGCGCTCGATTGCCGGATCAGCTTGGCCTGTTCGAGCCCTTCCTTGGTCTGGCTGGTGCTGTGATAGATATGGATCAACGCGCGCCGGGCAATCACCAGGTTGGGGTCCATCGCGAGCGCCCGGTTCGCGGTGGCAATGGCCTGATCGAGGGTCGCGAGCGGCGCATTTCCATCGTGGAACTGGTAGTACAGCACCAGGGCCAGCCACCCGTAGGCATCTGCGTATGCCGGATCGAGCTGAATGGCCCGCTCGAACATCTGACGGGCCAGCCGCTGATCCGAGGGGTCCCCGCCAAACGCGATCGCGATATTGCGGGCGTGTTCCTTGCCTCGCAAGAGCAGTTCGTAGGCTTCCGCGTTGCGGGTGCTCTGCTTTGCAACCAGCGAGCGTTCCTGGGCCGTGAGCGGCCCTTTCAGTTTAATCGCCACCTTCTCGGCCAATTGCCGTTCGAAGCCGAGAATATCGTTCAGATCGCCATCGAAGCTATCGTCGGCCCAGGACTCAAATCCGTTTTGGGCGTTCACCAGATGAATGCCGACGCGCAAGCGGTTACCGGAGATGCGCAGGGTCCCATCGAGCACCGCCGCCACACCCACCTGCCGGCCCAGGTCGGCGGCGTCGGCGCTGGAGTGCTTGAATCGCATTGCCACGGAGCGGGAGACCACGCGGACGTTGTCGAGGTTGGCGAGCTTGGCGATTAGTTCATCGGTAATGCCGTCCGACAGGTACTCCACTCCGGAATCGCTTCCAATGTTTTTGAGCGGCAGCACCAGGAGCGACGTCACCTTGGGCGCCACGGTTGCGCCGTCTCGCTTGCGTGCGACGACGAACCAGGCGACTACGGCGGCGACGGCGACGGTCAACACCATCACTGCTGCAATCCAATACCGACGCCTGGGGCCGGCTTCCAAATCTTCCTGATGGATCACCAGCCGGGAGCGCGAATGCTCTTCCACTACGAGGCTGGCCGCGGGCGGGCCGCGGACTTCCGCAACAAAGCGGTAGCCGCGCTTCGGGATGGTCTGGATATATTCCTGCCCGTTCGGGCCCTCGCCGAGCACTTTCCGCAACACAAAAACGTTCTTGGAAAGGCTGCCCTCCTCGACGAACGAGTCGGGCCACAACGTCCGCATCAGGGCGTCTTTTTCCATAACGTGTCCGCGGTGCTCCACCAGCAGGAGGAGCATGTCGAAGACTTTGGGACTGAGCGGAATCACTTCGCCGTCGCGCAGCAGAAGCCGGTCGCCGGTCGCAATGCGGAATGGACCGAACTCGTAGAAGTGCTGCGTTTCGTTGGGCATGAGCCACCCGGAACGTCCAGTAAGGACTTGGTAAGCATTTTACGAGAGTTTTGCAAGGACTTCCAGGGGGCTCCCGGCTTAGCGTGGCTGTGGACAGCAGACGTGAAGAAGATCAGGCGAACCGAAATCACCGTGGAAACACATCGGATATTGATGGTGCGGGCCGGCCTGGTCGCGATCGAAGGCTGGTGCCCCGAGTGTGGCAGTCAAGTTCGAATGCTTACGGCGGAGGAAGCGGCTCGCGTGGGAGGAGTGAGCGCGCGCTCCATCTATCGATGGTTGGAGGCGGGCAAGCTCCACTTCACCGAAGCCGGGAGCGGCGTGCTGGTCTGCCTCAATTCTTTATTCAAGTGACTGGGAGGTCAATATGAGTTGTTCTAAGCTAAGCGTTTTGATTGCGGTTGTGTTCGCGATGCACGCGCAATCCCAGCCGGTGGAACCGAAGGCCGGCCAATGGAAGACCTGGGTGCTGGCATCCGGCGATCAGATGCGATTGCCGGCGCCACCGGCCGCCGCGGCGACAGCGTCCGAATTACAGTGGCTGCGCGGCTTCATAGCTTCGGGCACCCAGGGCGCGTTAGACCAGATCGCCTATTGGGACTCGGGATCGCCCGGGTACCGCTGGATTGAAATGACGATCACCGATTATGTGAAACCCATTGGCAGTTCGGTGTTCGCGACGCGTGCGCTGGGAATCATGGGAGCGGCCATCTACGATGCGACCATCGCAGCCTGGGACACGAAGTACGCTTACAACCGACCGCGGCCGAACGAAGTGGATCCCACCATCCGGCCGCTGGTCTCGTATCCAAACAGCCCGTCGTATCCATCCGAACACGCGGTGGTCGCGGGAGCGGCTTCGGTGGTGCTGGGCTACCTGGTGCCGTCGAAAGCGCAGGATTATGTGAGCCTGGCGGAAGAGGCAGCGCGTTCGCGCCTGTTTGCGGGGACGCAGTATCCGAGCGATGTTCTGGCCGGGTTGCAGTTGGGACGCGCGATCGGAGCGCTGATGGTGAGCCGAGCGCAGGCCGATGGATCGGACGCCGTATGGACGGGCAGCGTGCCCACCGATCCCGGCAAGTGGCGGGGGACCAATCCGGCGCTGCCGCTCGCGGGCACATGGAAATCCTGGGTACTGGCGCCGAACAGCCAGTTCCGGTCCGGACCGCCGCCGGCTTTCGATTCGGCCCAAGAACTCGCGGAACTCGCGGAAGTGAAGAACGTGAACCGAACGTTCGACACCAATCGTGCAGCATTTTTCTGGCAGGGCAGCGCGCAGGCCGTCTTTTACGACATATTGCAAAAGAAGCTGTTCGAGTATGAGGCGGCGGCGAATCCGCCTCGTGCCGCACGTGCCTATGCGCTGGCCGGCATCGCGTATGCCGACGCTTCCATCGCCTGCTGGGACGCCAAGTACACTTATTGGGCGATCCGGCCGTTTCAGCTCGATCCCACGGTGACGACCTTGTTTCCGACTCCGAATCATCCCAGCTATCCGTCCGCGCACGCATGTCAATCCAACAGCGTCGCGACGGTGCTCGAAGCTCTGTTCCCCAACGATGCCCAACTGTTCGCCGATCAGGCGATTGAGGCGGGCAACTCGCGCATTTGGGCCGGCATCCATTTCCGCTCGGACATCGTCGCCGGGGCGGCGCTGGGCCAAGCCGTGGCGAACGCGGTTCTAGAGCGGGCCAAGACGGACGGCTCGCAATAGCTGCCTCGAAGTGAATCAGGGTGGACACCCTCGTCCGCGACCGACCCGCCGGACGACCTCTTCGTTGCGCCGGCCAGCCGGACGAGGGCGTCCGGCGCGGACCAGGGGGTCCGCCCCACTCCACAACGCTACACTGGAACTTCACATCCATGGACCGGCGCCACTTCCTCGGCACGCTCGCCCTGCTGCCCGCATGTTCCGCGCGCCGGGCAACAATTCAACCGCCTACAACGGCTCGCCAATTCCCACGAGTCAACGTCTCCAACGACCGCATCATCCGCACCGTCGTCGGCCTGCGGCCGTTCCGTCCCTCCGGCTTCGTCGTGAAGACCGAATCCATCCAAGGAAAAACAATCGTCCACAACTACGGCCATGGCGGGGGCGGCGTGACGCTTTCGTGGGGCACGGCGCACCTGGCGGTCGAGCAAGCGCTCCGCACGCACGCAACCAACATGGCCGTGCTGGGCGCCGGAGCCGTCGGACTCGCCACCGCGCGCCTGCTCCAGGAACACGGCGTGCAAGTCAGCATCTACGCCAAGGACCTGCCGCCAGACACCACGTCCAACATCGCCGGCGCGCAGTGGTTCCCGGTCAGCGTGTATGACGACGATCGCGCTAGCCCCATGTTTCTCGCGCAGTTCGTCGAGGCCGCCCGCTTCTCCTACCGCCGCTATCAAAACATGGTCGGCGATTACTACGGCATCCGCTGGCTGCCCAACTATCTGATGACCCGGACGCCGTTTCAAGATGGCGGCCTCATCGCCAAAGAGAGCCCTCTTGCGGGTCTGCTGCCCGAGTTGCACGTTCTCTCGCGCGATGAACATCCCTTCCCATTCCCCTACGTCCGCCAGTTCGACACGATGTTCATCGAGCCGGCCATATACCTGGAGTCCATGCTGCGCGAATTCCGTATCGCGGGCGGCGCAATCATGATCCAGGAGATGCGCGAATTGCGCGACGTGCTGGCTCTTGCGCAGCCGGTCATTGTAAACTGTACGGGCTTGGGCGCGAAGGCCCTGTTCAACGATCCGGAACTGGTGCCAATCAAGGGCCAGCTCACCGTTTTGCTGCCGCAGCCCGAAATACAATACGCCACCGAGCCGCCGGGCCTGTACATGTTTCCGCGCCGCGATGGAATTCTTCTCGGCGGCACGCACGAGCGCGGCAACTGGGATATGCAACCGAATCGCGAAGCTGAAGCCCGCATCGTGGCCGAACACGCAGCCGTCTTCCGTGGCATGCGCGCCTGAGCCTGAGGGGCAGCGCTTCCAGAAGGGCTGCCTACATCGACTCTCATCAACTTTGGCGGGGCAGAGGGGTTACAGCATTAGCTGGCCGCCGTTGACCTCGATGGTCTCGCCGGCGATATAGCTGGCCGCGTCGGAGGCAAGGAACGCGATCACGGTGGCGCATTCCAGCGGGGTTCCCACGCGGCCCATGGGAATGCCGGCCACGAAGTTGCGAATCATTTCGGGCGTCGAGAAGACTTCGTGGAAGGGTGTGTCGATCACGCCGGGCGAAACGCCGTTGACGCGGACGCCGTGCGGCGCCAGCTCCTTGGCGAGCGATTTGGTGAAGGTGATGAGTCCACCCTTGGCGGTTGCGTACGCGCCCGCGCCGGGGCCGCCGCCGTTCCGGCCCGCGATGGAAACGATATTGACGATGGCTCCCCGCTTGCGCTCGATCATCGACGCCACGACGGCTTGCGAGCACAGCACGGCGCTCTTCAGATTCAAATCCATGATCTCGTCCCAGCGCTGCTCGGTCAGATCGAGGATCTTCATGCGCTCCACCAGCGAGCCCGCGTTGTTCACCAGAATATCGATGGGCCCCAGTTGGCGGGTGACGCTTTCGATCATGGAGTGAATCTCATCGGGGTGGCGGACGTCGGCGCGAACGGCAATCGCCTTCCCGCCCGCGTTCGCGATCGCGCCGCGCACCTGCTCGGCGCCTTTCTGATTGCCGTGGTATCCGATGGCCACGTGCGCGCCCAGGTCTCCGAACAAATTGGCCGCAGCCGCGCCGATCCCCGAGGACGCGCCGGTGATGAGCGCGACCTTGCCGGTCAGGTCGAGATAATTTCGCATCCTCAGTAAACGTTATCACGGACCGGGCCTTGAGCCTTACATGACCAGGAACAGGTCGCTTAGCGGCTCCGCGATGTCCCCGCACTCCACGCGGATTCGATAGGTTCCGATCGGCAGCGGTCCGGCGTTCAGCTCCTGCCAGCCGTCAGCGCCAGGCGCTGCAGTCGCCGCGCATTCTACCGCTGCCAGAGTCTCCAGATTGCTCGCCACTGCCCGCGCCGGTTCAGTCGCCGCCGGGCAACGCACTCGCAAGCGAATCGGTTCGCCGGCGGCGAACGCATCCGGCATGTCGAGCGAAATCGGTTCGCCCGCTACCGCCTTGAGTTCGCTGATATCGACATCCTGCAAGGCGGCTCGCATTTGCACCCGCACTGGCTCGAAGTTCTGCAAGCTGGCATGCGGACATGCCACGAACGTCTCTGCGCCGGCCTTGCTGAGCTCGATAGGAGTCGCCGACCCGTGGGGCACCGTGCCGTCACCCTCCAGCCCCGGCTTGCCTTCATAGGTCCGCAGCGGCTTTAGGCCATCTTCGGTCAACAGCGCGCTCTGCAATGTAGGCTGATAGGCGCCCACGACCGGCAAGATCCGGTAGCCATAGCCGGGCTTTTTGCGGTTTGCGTCGACGGCCGCTTGGATTTCCCGATGGAATGCGATGCCCGCACGAGCGCGCTTCACATCCAAATCGCCGATGTGCGCGCGATCAATGGCCTCCAGGCGTTCGAGGCTCTCTTCGGTCTCGCCCACGCATGGGTAAATCGGCAGCAGTTGGTGGACCGACGGAAGGGACTGAATCAGCCTTGCGAGATCGATGAGTTTCACCGGCCCGACACTTCTGCGCAGTCCATTCGCGAGGAAATCCAGCGCTTTCACCGAGCCGCGATGGGGCGTGCCGAGCGTGATCAGCATTTTAGTATCCCGCCATCCCTGAAGTACCTCCAGGAAGTACCGCGCGACTAATCCCCCCATGGAATGGCCGATCAGGATTAAACGCGCGTCCGGAAACCGCCGCCGCCGCTGGTCCAGCCAATTCAGAGCCGCCGACTTCAAGCGCTGGGCCGAAATCCTGTTGTCCAGCCGCCAGTCGTACGGAAATTCAAAAAAGTCCTCGCCCGGCGCGACGCCCAGCTTGTCCTGAATGAACCGGGACAATTCGTCATACCCGTCGATCTTCCAAAAAAGAGGCACGATGTGAGCATCGCGCAACAGCCGGGTGGCGGTCACGCCATCGCCGGTTGACGCGTCGCTGCTCAAGGCCAGCCGGTCGACGCTGCCGCCCAGCGAGAACAGAGCACGACTGAAGACGCCAACGCTGGCGTCCCATATGCAGTCGCCGCCCTTCTCCAGAGCGCTGCCCAAGATGCCCGGCAGAAGGACGATCAAATCTTGCATTGGAGATCCCCCATCTGTCGCGCGACCGCCTGCGTCATACGCTGCCGTAGAGGACGAATCCCACCCAGGCGCCGGGCGCCGCACCGGACGCGAGCATCTGCTTTTGCGCGGCCTGGAACGCCACGAGCGGCGGATCGTCCGCGGCGCGCCTGCGATGATAATGAGTCGTCAAGGCACGCGCTGTCTTCCCTTCCGCCTTTGGAATGCTGACCAGCACGGCCCTGACTCCGGCCTCCAGGAATCCCGCCGGGATGCCCAGGATTTCATCGGCGGTCAGGGCGATGTCGGCAACCTGAGTGGGGCGCCAACCCGTGCTGCATGCACTCAACACCACTTCGTCAAACGGCAACCCCCGTGCCACCTCAGCGGCATCCACTTTGCCATCGGCCAACAAAAGGCCGGAATTCATGGGCTCGTTCGGCACGATGGTTCCATGACACGAAATGTGGAGCAGATTCCCAGGACCCGAAACACGCTTCGTCAAATCCCAGAACGCGGCCTCGGTTGCGTCCGCGTCCAGCAAGGGTCCGTGCACCGCAACCCCGGCATTGCCGTACAAGGCGCCGATGTCCTCTATCTCGCCTTGCGTGCTCGGCAGGTCCTTGAGCGCTTCCAATCCGGGATACCGCCCGACACCCAGCAAAGCGGCGCCGCGTGGTTTCTGGAAGCGCGCCTCGGCTACAGCCGTGGCAAGATTCGGGGATACGCCGACCGGTAAGCGTTCAAAGAGCCGCTTCCCTGCGTGCATGAGCGACGCCCAAGGAACCAAGTGCAGGATTTCATGTGGAATCACCACCAGCGATTGCGCGGCGAATGCCCGCTCGAGGAGTGGCGCCGGAATCAAGTCGGCGGCTTGGATCGAGTACTCGGCCGACAGATCGTGCTTGAAGGGATCCGGCTGAGGCTTCTGAAGGTTCCTGGAATAATCAGCGAGCTTCGCGGGGAGATCGTCTCTCAGTGTCAGTTGGCCAATTGTCACACCGCCGGCGAACAATAGCACGGCGGTTACATTCGGCGGTTCGTAATGGAGCGTGAGAGCGGCTTGAGAGCGTTCCGACAACACCTTCAGCGCAGCATCGAGCTCTAACGGCCGTGAGTGCGAGAGAGAGCGCCAGCGCGGGTCGCCGATCCGGATCCTTTCGAGCAGTTCGGTACGCTTCCCGAGCAACTCCTGATGTGAGGCTTGCCGTTCGACCGTCCAACCGTCCCGATATGCCTGATACTCAATCGCATCCAGTTGTCGCGTTAGTACATCGAAACTCCCTTCCAAGCCGGCGTTTGATTCGCTTGCCGAACGAGGGATGCTCAACACGGCGCTCAGCGTGCGCGATTTGATGCCTTCGATGAAGCGGCAGCCGTCCTCGCCTGCACCGGTCCGCACGGCGTCGGCGATCGCCTGCGAGTACACTTCCTTCTTGTCCGCAAGATAAGTACTATCCAGCCGGTAACCAAGCGGGGCCCGGCGAAGCTCACTGATGGTTCCGATTGCCTCCCGCCAGGATTCGAGCGCCCGCGCCTGGTCTCCCGCATCGCTGTAAATGCGAGCTCGCAGGCGCTGTGCCCTCCATAGGGCATCCGGATCGAAGTGGAGCTGCGTCAAGTCCTCGACACTCGCATCGATGAGTGGTAGCGCGGCGCTGGAGTCGCCCAGTGCGTGCAGGCACTCGGCCTGGAGCTTCTGAAGGACGCCGCGTTTGGGGCGAAAGGCGCCCCGTTCAAACACCCCGGCGATGCTGCGCAATCGGTCCAGCGCCTGGGAGTAGTTGCCTCGATTCAGGCTGATCTGAGCCAGTTGATACTCGATCGCTTCACCGCTGCCAAGCGAACGGTACGAAGGCAGCACTAAATTGAAGAGCCGTTCGGCCTCGTCGTACTGGCCCAGTGCCTTCGCGATCAGTCCCCGGTAAAATGAGATTTCCGTAGATGAACGATAGAGTTCGGCTTTTTGCACCCCTTCCCCTGAATCGCCCTTCCCCGCCATAATGCTCGAGATGGAAGAGAGCACGCCGGCGAAAACGTCCTGCTCCGTGACTCCGCGGTTGCCTAAGAAGGGATCGATGGCCGAGGCGGCATGGTCCAGCTCATCCTTAGCTCTGCGGAAGTCCCCGAGCCAATCCAGGATGTCGGCCAGATCAATCGCGATCCGTGCCATGCCGAGGGTGTCGCCCGATTCCAGAACCACATCACGGGCATCCATTAACGCCATGATGGCTTCGTTGAACCGCCCTTCGAGCGCAAGTGAAGAGGCGCGCGATCGCTCGAATTCAGCCGTCCCACGCTTTCCGAGGTGCGTCTGTGAGAGAAGGAGCGCCTCCTCCCGGAGAGCCTCCGCGGCCGCACGGTCGCCCAGGGCGTAGGTGATGTCTGCATCCACCATCAAGGCGTTGACCAGCGGCCGCACGATGGGCGGCAACTCGAACGGAGACTCCGGGAATCGCGTATTGAAGTCCAGAGTGTCCTTCAAATACAGGCGGCTCTCCGCGATGTATTCCTGATAGGCGGGATGAGCGGCGGCGAAATCGCCGGTGGACTTCGCGGCCTCCGCGAGTACGAAGCGGCTTCCCACCGCCGACTGGAGTCGAGCAACCGCTAAGAGCGCTTCCAGTTTCACGTCCATCGCTTGCAGGTCCTCCGTTCGGCAGGATCAATACATTGGCCACTCATAGCGCGCATCAAATCGATCGTGTTGTTCGTCATGGTGGACGAAATCCCCCGCAATATTTGTCACATTCACCTGGTGATTGAAAAGCTCCTACCGTGCGTGAAGCTCCGGATCTGAAGCGTGCACAAAGCGCTGTTGCGCGCGGACGGCTTTGCCTATGAGGCAGGCGGCCGGCTGCTGAAGTGCTTCCCGATGTGAGGCGCGGAGCACTGGGTCGATGGAGTTCTCACACATGGTCCGGTCGACGTCGATCACGTCATCACCCTATAGACGTGTACCACAAACGAGAGACCTCCGGGCGAGGCCCTCGGGCAAGTTCCTAAGTCCGTCAAGATACGACGGGCCTCATGGAAAGAATCAACAACCATCTCGTGATTCTCTGTCATGCCCGAGAAGCGCTTGTACAACAGACCCTCAGGTACCTCAGGCGCTTCGTCAAGCCACTTCGCCAGCAGTTCTAACTGAGATGCGGGAATCCTACGGCTCTGGACTCGGTCGAGCAGATGCTGGAAATGAGCCGGGCGAACGTTCTGGCGGCGGACTCTCGGCATAGCGGGACCGTCGCTCCCCGGCCCTAAATGCTATCGAAGCCGCGAATGACATCTGGTCAACCAGAGCGAGTTCGGTCGGGTCAAGACGGGCCGGATTCTCGCCATACTCGAATATCCTCAATCTCTGTTCTTACTTCTACTCGTCTCTATCAAGTCACCGCCTCATTTCCTGTATGCTAACTCCAAAGGGGAGCCGAACTTGAAACATTCAACGTTTGCCATGATCGCCTTGGCCGTGTCTTGTGCCGCATTCCATCTGGTCCGCGCACAGGAAGCCAGAGGCACTCTGGGGGGCCGCGTCACCGATCCTCAGCAAGCCGTGGTGCCGGGCGCCACCGTTACCGTCGTCTCGGAAGAAACGGGCGTGAAGCAGCAGACCAGCACCAATGCCCAGGGGGAATGGAAGCTGCCATTCCTAAATCCCGGCCGTTACAGCATTATTGTCAGTGCCGCGGGATTCCGGACCGCGGAACAAGCCGGCATTACCCTTCAGACCGCCGATATCAAAGAGATCGACATCATGTTGGCGCTTGGTGCAACTTCCGACAAGATCGTGGTCACCGCTGAGGCTCCGCTGATCGACACGACCTCTGCAACCTCCGGCACCGTGATCTCCCCCACTGAAGTGGCGGAGATGCCATCGCTTTCGCGAGTGCCCACGCTACTATCCGGATTGTCGCCGGGCGTCCTGGTGAGGGAACAGAACCAGAATCTGGTAGACATGTGGTCCTATAATGGAGCCTCCGACATCATGGTCGACGGCGGGCGAAACAACCGTTCCAATGAGTTCCTTCTGGACGGGATGCCGAATCAGCATGGTGACAAAGTGGCCTTTATTCCGTCGACCGATGCCGTGGCCGAGTTCCGGATCATGACCAATGCCTACGATGCGCAGTACGGCCGTCAGGCAGGCGCCACGGTCAACATGTCCGTGAAGAGCGGAACCAGCGCATATCATGGCAACCTGTACGAGTTCATTCGCAACACGGCCCTCAACGCCAATTTCTTCCAGACGAACCTGGCGGGCGGAGCCAAGCCGCCGACGCATTTCCATCTCTACGGTGGGAGCTTCGGCGGTCCCGCCTGGATACCCAAGATTTACAGAGGGAAGGAACGGACTTTTTTCTTCGTCAACTGGGAAGGCACGCGCAACAAAGATCCGCGCTTTGGAATCCGCTCGGTACCCACCGAGTTGGAACGCAGCGGCGATTTCAGCCAGTCCTTCACGACCAAAACAGGCGACCCCACGCATTACCCCATCACAATCTACGATCCCCGGAGCACGGATCTGGCCACCACCAGGCGGACGCCATTTTCAGACGACAGGATTCCGGATACCCTGCTCAGCCCCATCGCGAAAAAAATACTGGCGTTCATCCCGCTGCCCAATGCGGCCAGCGATCCCTCCGGCAACGCCACGAACAACTTTGTTCCATCCAACACCAGAAACAACAAAATGGCCTCCACGATCGTGCGGGTGGATCATAACTGGAGCAATTCCAACAAGACCTTCGGTACCGTTCGCTGGAACCACGAGGATGAGACGGTCGACAATTACTACCAGAACGCGTCCACGGGCGGAGGCGGGTCGCGCATCAACATGGGGCTGGGATTGGATCACGTCTATACGATCAACGCCAGCACGATTGTTAACCTGAGGGCCAACGTCACTCGATTCGAGGAGCCTACCTTCAGCAGCGGTACCGGCTTCAACCCCGAGAACCTGGCATTCGGCCACGATTTCGTCTCCAAGATGGAGAAGCTCTCGTTTCCCAGGATTGAAGGCGTCTTCGGGGACATTGGCGGCGGCTATGGCAACTTCGACGGTTTCACCTATTACACATACAATGCCAATCTCACCCAGATCCGCGGCAAAATGGCTTTCGATTACGGGGGAGAGTTTCGCATGCT
>WNFJ01651225.1_pt1 | contig 18699 bp, 13 predicted proteins | sample 5400461 | NCBI WGS metagenome assembly WNFJ01 (sample SAMN13153349, study PRJNA577476) | soil metagenome | isolation source: 115 cm saprolite on Douglas fir-dominated hillslope | place: USA:California | collected 2013-09-17
CGGGATCTCGAGCTGGCTCACTAGTCGCGGCGTTGATAACCGCGAGGCACAATTCCGTATCGCATTTGGCATGGTGTCTGGTTTGGTGTCCGAAAAAGCGGTTCACGGCGAAAATCTGTTTCAAACATTTGCAGCAATGGAAACTATTGCAGTGACGTTGGACAGTGGTTTGCCGGTAACGCGATGAAAAGAATGCCGTATGCGCCCGGGACTTGGGGGAGAGGGTCAGCATTCCCACCCAGCCAACCAAATCTCCCCAGTTGCCCGTCCAAACTGGCGCGCACGTAGTCTGCATTTCCCTTCGCGAGCCAACTGTCCCCCGCAGACAGCCGTCAAAATAGTTTCATCTGCCGCGCTCGACCGTCTCCATACGCACCGCCACGGAGCGGATGAAACGTATCGAACAAGAAGTTCCTCAACGACCTCAGGATCGTCGAGTCGTTCTCGCGAAGATGCGCAAGCCCCGTTTCAACAGTCAGAAGTTCATCCACGAATTTTCGGAAAACAATTCGCTCTCGCACGGAGTACGGGGCGGAAGGCATGGTCAATGCCGCAACGCCCCCTTCCCAAACGAGTTCGAGGGCCTCGGCCTGGGTGGTCGCCTCATGAAAGATGCGCGGCCGAATTCGCGCTACACCAAATATCCGACTCAAGTCTTCGCCAAAGCGAGGTTCAATATCTCCGCGCATGGTCACGAGCGGTAATTCGTGCAGATCCGTGATGTCAATCAGAGCTTTGACGACCAGAGGATGACGCTCGGGCAAAGCCAGGACCAACGGCTCCCGATATAGGCCCTCGCACGTCAAGCTATCCTCTCGGACGGGGAGAATGACCAGGCCAGCTTGCAGCTTGCCCCGCATCAATCCGTCAGCCTGCTCCGATGTATGGGCACTGATAAGGCGGATTTCTGCCGCAGGGTGAGATAGGGCCAAGTGCTGGCATACCTTGGACAAAATGCGCAAATCGATCAGCGGTGAGTACCCAATGCCCCAAGGTCCCTTGTGTTGGCCTTTGGCTGCGCGCGCTCCCTGCACCGCACGCTCTGCATGGGAGAGGGCAAGTCGAGCCACCGCCGTTGTCAATCGCACTTCGCGCTTGGTACGCTCGAAGAGCTGCGCGTCCAGGTAGTCCTCTAGTTCTCGGATCTGCTTGCTCAGGGAGGGCTGAGCAACGTGCAAAAGTGCTGCAGCGCGCGTAAAGTTCAGCACGTCCGCCAAAACAGCCACGTAGCGACAGAGTCTAAGCTCGACGCCTGGATACATGAAACCTCGCCTCCGCCCTTGCGCTGCTCTACTACCATTCTAAGTACGTCTAGTCCTGATACACATACTTGTCTTGATATAGATACAAGTAAGACGGAAAAGGTTTTACGAAAAGTTAAGATGACTGAACGGCGATAGACAACTACCACCTATCTTCCGGAGACGCGAAGGGAATTTACGTAATGTATAGCCTCTAAAATGTTGTCAGAATCGTAGGCGTGTGACGACGCCAAAAGAATTGCACCCGATGATGATTGTCACAGCAAGCACCACCTTGACGTTTGGACATGCAGTGTCTCTTTTTGCGTGCGCGTTGATTTGTGAACGGCTGCTCAGAACGTAAAAACGAATCGCATCATATTGCCGAAAATGAAGGAGATGTCCCGGGGGCGAGCCTTCGGCTATAGAACCGCAAACGTCATCAAATAGTGAGCCGCTTGCTTAAACGACCACTGCATAACTTTTGAGCCGCGCTTTCACCAATTTGGGTTGGAATTGAAGGGTGGGAACCGCATAGCGCGCAACGAAGGAATTGTAGGTCCAGCCAATTCTAGAGCTAGCATCGTCTGGGAGCCGCGATAGACGACACCTGATTATTTTCAGGCAAGGGTTGGTTTTCACTGAAAAGTCCAACCCGGGGGTAAGACGTGAATGATAACAACGTTAGATGGGGTATCTCTGCAGATGTGCGTGCCACATATACCGACGAGGGTGCAGTACTTCTCGATATTGAGAAAGGCCTGTGTTACAGCCTGAACACAGTTGCCGCGCGTATCTGGGTAACGATCGAATCGAGCGAAGAGGGACTCACTCTGGAAGCCGTCGTGCGTACGCTGCAGGCGCAATTCAAGGTTTCCCGGCAAGAACTGGAGAGTGACACGGCGGAGTGCTTGGACAAGCTCCAGCGGATGGGTCTCCTTCACCGCAACGGCCATAATATTCCGTCCAAAGCGCTCGAGAATGCGAGGTGAAGTGTTGCAGAGCAGGCTCCCTAACGAGAGATTCAAAGTAATTTCAGATCCAGAGCGGGGTCGGATCTGCGATCTGCTGGAATGCTTGTTCGAGAGGTGCCCGCTTGACATTTGGCAGGTCAGGGACCGGACACAGAATGTGTTTTCGTCGAGCGTAGCCTCAGGTTTGAGCCGGAAAATCCCAGGGGTCAATTTTTTCTGCAGTTGCCCGCGAGAGGTGTCAATCGAGAACGGAAGAATGATCTATCGACAATTGGAGGTGCGAGGAACCCACTTTCAGCCCGGTGTTCCTGAACTGTGAATTCCCGTGTGCGGGCTTTCCCTAACATCCGAGAACCGCCAGATCTCAATCGCTGAGCACCAAGGTGATTAGTGTACTCGGAAAAGCCTAAGAGAGCTAATTTGGTCCAACGATGATAAATGCTAGCCCAGTCTCAGAAAGAGTAACTACTACGGGCCTGACCGCGATGATTTATGAGCGACCGATCGTTCAAGGGTGGGGAACGGTGGATGGGTTCCTAGCTCTCCTTGTTGGACAAAAGCTTCATACACCAGCTGGTGACGACTGGCGCGTCAGGAAGCTCCAAATGTTCATTGAAAGTCATCCCGGCAAAGTTCGCTGGAACCTAGATGACGTTTGCAGGCAGCTTGGGCTAGCTATGTCTGGCCGCCAAGCGCGGCGAGTGTTTATGGCCTGCATCGGAATGGGTATTCGAGAATACTCGAAGAAAAGACGTCTCGCGAGTGCAGCAGAACAATTGCGGTCGACAAATGCACCGATCAAAGCCATTGCAGCAGACGCCGGGTATCAAAGCACTTGCCACTTCGCAAGAAGCTTCAAAGAAGTGTTTCACTTGAGCCCTCTGGAGTTCAGGAGGAACTGGAGTCGAAAAGTGTGTGCAGTTTGACGAAGGTGTTTGATTCCGAGGACGCGTCATCCATTTTCTGGCTCGGTGCAGATTGAGAGTCGAATGTCCAAGGGGAACTTTTGAGTCAGCAGGTGCACACACAGCTCGGATGGTTCGCCCGCCAATTGCAACCGTTGCTCGGTGCGCATATTTTGAGTGTGTCTTTGAGCATCCTGAGCAGCCTGATGTTCCTGCTCGATCCGCTTCTAATCAAATGGCTGATTGATCGAATCCTTCCAAAAAAGGATTTTCGCTTGCTTCTCTTTGCTGCGGCGGGGTTCTTCGGAATTTATGTCTGTCGGCTGGCGTTCTCCGGTTTTGCTGGTGTGGTTAGTTTTCGGACTGTTCAAAAACTTGTGTTCCGCATCCGACTCAGCATCCTGGAACAGATGAATCGCCTTTCGGCGGACTATCACGAGTCGACGCCTGTTGGGGAAAAGATGTATCGAATGGAGCAAGACGTCGATCAGGTAGCGGAATTGGGATCTAGTCTTGTGCCGTATGTCCTGCAGACTGCATTCAACTCGGTGTTTGTCATTGTCGCTATGTTCGTACTGGATTTTAAACTGACTTGCGTGGTCCTGCCACTCATGCCTCTTTTCTTGGCTTTCCGAAAATATTTTGAGAGTCACCTCCGGCAGGCATCCGATTTGGCGCAACAGGAATCGAGCAGAGAGAGCAGCTTTCTTCAAGAACATTTGGCGTCGGTCATTCAGATTCAGCTCATGCATCAGGAAGGAGCCCAGACTCGGGGTTTCTTGGAACGGGCCGCCACAAGAGTGAAAGCACTGAATGAACGCAATGTTGTGGAGTCGTTGTTTAGAACATGCTATATGGCTGTCATCGCTCTGGGGACGATTGCGATCCTTGGCTACGGCGGATACCGAGTGTTCGTCGGAGCGTTGACGGTCGGAGGACTCGTTGCGTTTTACAGTTATCTGGGACGCTTGTTTGATCCTCTCAATGCTGCCGTGGACATCTACTCTAGGTTTAACCGTTTGAGTACTAGCATTCGGCGAATATTGGAAGTCATCGGAATGACCCCCAGCGTGTCGGAAAGAGCAGGTGCAGTGCATTTCGCTTCCCAAACTGGGGGATGCGTTGAGATGGAAGATATCTCTTTTTCTTATGGCAATGGACCTCCCGTCCTTACGGGGCTTGATCTCAAAGTGGAAGCAGGCGAAAAAGTTGCCCTTGTGGGCGTCAGCGGCAGCGGTAAGAGCACAGTTACAAAGCTGATTGCCAGGTTATACGATGTAAATCATGGGGCAGTATATGTCGATGGAATCGACGTTCGAGATGTAAGCCTGAAGAGCCTGCGAAGGAGAGTCTGTTACGTCATGCAGGATGCCGTGCTCTTCGATCGCACATTGAAAGAGAATCTGTTGCTCGGCGGGCCTTCCGCAACGAACGAAGGATTAGGGCGGGCAGTGGAAATTGCCGAGCTTAGTGAATTATTGAATCGCTTGCCAAGGGGTTGGGATACACCAATTGGACCCAGAGGCAATGCGCTGTCAGGCGGCGAACGGCAACGCCTCGCATTGGCTCGAGCAGTATTGCAAGACCCTTGTTTGCTCTTACTGGATGAATCGACTTCAGCACTCGACGTGCCCTCCGAACGAAGGGTTTTTGCGAACCTGATCCGGCACTTTCCCCGTCAGACGATTGTTTTCATTTCGCATCGGCTATCGTCGCTCAGATGGGTCGACCGCATCGTCGTACTGAATCAAGGCGTGATTGAAGAACAAGGTACGCACGATCAACTCGTGCGTACGGGCGGCTTATACGCTTACTTGCATCAAACATCTGTTGCGATAGTCGGACATGAGCGTTTTTCTGACGTTTCCAGTAATAACAGTTGATTCTAAAACTTGTAGCTTAACTCAGTGGATGGCCGGATATGGCTTCATTTGGCCGATTATGGCTCCTCTTTGGAATTGACTCGATAGATGCCCTCCATCACTATCGCTGCGTTGGCCGGGATTTAAGCTGTGGAAAGAGCGGAAAGGTTATGGTACTGACGAGCACGCTTCCGCCCCCAACTCCAGAAGAGCCAGTCACTGAGATCCTCCATGGGGTTTCCGTAACAGATCCTTACCGTTGGCTAGAAGATCAGCACTCGCCACGGACACGCAAGTGGTTGGAGAGCCAGATTGCTTACACGCGGTCATACTTTGGTGCACTTCCCGGCCTTGAACGAGTAAGAGAACGTGTTGATGAACTGCTCGCTTTGGAAGTTGTCTCAGAGCCTTGGAAGGTTGGAAATCGGTACTTTTTTCTGAAGCGAGCGGCCCGCCAAGAACAGGCGGTCATCACGATGCGGGAGGGCGAAGGAGAGGAAGATATTCCACTGCTCGATCCTCACTCAAGAACCGAGAACGGCACGCTGGCAGTGGGGATTTGTAGTATTTCGAATGATGGGAAGCTTTTGGCTTACAGTCTCAGATACGGTGGCGAGGATTCCTGCGCCGTTGAATTTCTGGATGTGGATCGGAAAGTGGTCCTGCGTGACCGTCTGCCGCGAGGGCTCTCCCGGGGTTTGGCATTCTCAGCGGAGGGAGACGGATTCTACTATGTGCATGGAGCTATCGGGTCAACCCGCCCGCACTTTAGAACCGTCAATTGGCACGCCTTTGGAACTGAGCTCGGTGCGGACTCAGAAATTTTCTCTATCCAGCAAGATTCAAAACACCACCTAGGGATGTTCGGATCGCCCGATGGGAGGTACCTCGGGTATGTCGTTTTATCTTTAGAAGACCCGCGCACAGTCGCTTTGTATGTCCATGATTTGGTAAGCCGAAGACCGCCAGAGCGAATTGTGGACCGGATGGAAGGTGTCTTCAGCTTGCAGTTTGCTGGCGACAAGCTGATTGCCCGCACGAACTGGCAATCGCCCAACGGCAGAATTGTATTGATCGACTTACACCATCCACAACGCAATGCCTGGCGTGAGATTGTTCCCGAGAGTAATGCTCGAGTTCAAAGTTTTGCTGTTGTTGGTAGCTTTGTCTTTGTAAGTCTTGTAGAGAACACCGCATGTCGGATCGAAGTATTTGATCTTTCGGGAATGCATTGCGGTATTCTCGAATGCCCCCCTCACGGAACGCCGCGCCTTCTACCGTCTCGATCAGACAGCGACACTCTCTTTTATAGTTTTACATCCTTTTCCAATCCACCCGCGATTTTCACCCACAACATCCACACGGGGAAGGTCGGTGTGTGGGCTCAGAACCAGGTGCGTTTTAATGCCACGTCTATCGAAGTTGAGAGAGTTGAGTATGTTTCAAAAGATGGCACCAAGGTGCCAATGTTCTTGGTCGCGCAGAAGGGACACCGGGGTTCCGGGCCTCGCCCCACTTTTCTCACAGGTTATGGCGGGTTTGGCGTCAGCATGACTCCCCAGTTCACTGCATACTCCACGTTCCTCATGGAACATGGATTCCTATTTGCCGTCGCCAACCTGCGTGGTGGGTCGGAATTTGGAGAGCAATGGCACCTAGCAGGCCAGCGCCACAACCGCCAGAAAGCGATTGACGATTTTGTATGCGCTGCCGATTGGTTAATTGCCAATGGCCGGACAGCTCCCGGCAGATTGGCGATCGGTGGCGGCTCAAATGCCGGCCTGCTGGTGGGTGCAGCCCTGACTCAGAGGCCGGACCTGTTCCGTGCAGTGGTTTGTTTAGGGCCTATGTTGGATATGCTTCGCTATCATCTTTTCGATTCTGCCGAATTTTTTGTGGATGAGTATGGTTCGGCAGAGTGCGAAGAGGATTTCCACTGCTTGCGTGCTTATTCGCCGTATCACCGGGTGGTAGATGGGATTGGCTATCCCGCAGTCATGTTCATCTCTGGCGATGCAGATATGCGCTGCAACCCGATGCACGCGCGAAAAATGGTGGCTCGGCTGCAGGCCGCTACGAGGTCGGGCCATCCCATCCTTCTGGACTACAAGGCAACGTGGGGTCACACACCAGTTCAGCCGCTAAGCCGACGAATTGAGGCACTTACGGACAGACTGTCGTTCATTTGTTACGAGCTGGGAGTGAATGTTTGATGTGGAGCTGGAACTGAAATGCGATTCCTTTTTCTGAAGGCTCTAGTCGGTCTCGTGGCCTATGATTTGCTTTTTCTTGGCCGCGACTTCGCCACACTGCATCGCATCGTCCGCAATTGGATCGTGACCTGCAAGGAACCGGCGCTAGATACGACAGATCGAGTCTGTGACGCAGTGAACCGTGCGTGTATCTGGTATCCGAAGCGGGCACTCTGCTTACAGCGCTCATCGGTGACAACCTGCTTATTACGAAATTGTGGTGTTTCGGCACAATTGGTCTTGGGAGCACAGAAACTCCCTTTCAAGGCACATGCTTGGGTCGAAGTGAATGGTCGGGCTGTGAATGAACGATCTGACGTTCAGGCTACTTACGGGGTCTGGGAACGCTGCTGATGGGAGACCGCAATGAGCGTGCAGGCAGGCATCTGGAACTTGGACGGTAGGCCAGTAGACCAAGGGTTTCTGGGAAAGCTTGGCGCGGCCATTGATCAATACGGGCCAGATGGCGGCAATAGCTACATTGATGGCTCGTTGGGGATTGTGTTCCGCGCCTTTCACACCACGCTGGAATCGCGGTCGGAACGTCAACCATATGTTTCGCCTCAGGGTCTTGCCCTTACATGGGACGGGCGCCTCGACAATCGCAAGGAGTTGATGAGAACTCTCTGGGCTGATGTTGCGAGCGACCGAACGGATGTAGCTCTCGTTATGGCTGCCTATGAAAAGTGGGGTACCAATTGCTTCAGCAAGTTGATCGGTGATTGGGCACTTTCTGTCTGGGACCCTTGTGAGCAAGTTTTGGTTCTGGCTCGAGATTTTGTTGGCATCAGGCATCTTTATTATTATCCCAGGCATGAACGCCTCCTCTGGTGCACAAACCTGGCATCGCTTGCACTGCTGTCTGGCCTCGGGTTTAGGTTGAACGACGAATATATCGCCGGGTTTCTCGCCATGTATCCCGAAGCGCATCAAACTCCTTACCGTGAAATTAGTGCTGTCCCACCGGGGAAGTTCGTCCGTGTCGGGAATTACAAAATAACTGTTCACCCCTATTGGGCGTTTAGCACCACACGACGACTACGGTACAAAACTGATGGGGAATATGAAGAACACTTCCGCCATGTATTCCGCCAAGCCATCCGCCGAAGGCTTCGTTCGGATTCACCAATTTTGGCAGAACTCAGCGGAGGTCTGGATTCTACTTCTGTTGTTTGCGTGGCCGATAACATCATTGCTAAGGGAGAAACGCAGCTCCCGAGACTAGATACACTCTCTTACTACGACTTGAATGAGCCGCAAGGTGGTGACTGGTTTTTTTTCAATAAAGTGGAGGAGTATCGGGGAAAGGTTGGTTTTCACATAAACACTAGCAAGAGTGCGGCATCGTTTTCCCTCGACTGTCCGAACTTTATGGCCATTCCCGGTCGCATCGGCGGAGGTCAGGAAATGGAAGTCGAACGATCGAACATCCTGCAGACTGGTGGATATCGCGTCGTATTGTCTGGGATAGGCGGAGACGAGTGTTTGGGGGGAATTCCAGATCCGCGATCGCAATTCGCTGATCTGATTCTTCGATTTCGTTTGCTGGAGCTGATTAAGCAACTGACTGCCTGGAGCGCAGTAAAAAGGATGCCTTGGATCCAACTCTTGATAAGAACGGTTCCGGTTCTCCTACCTCGTACGCTTGGTCAATATTTGTTAAAGGATGCTTTGATAGAACCTTGGGTTAATCTGCGGTTCGCCAAGCGCAACCGGCTTGCCCTCCGAAAACTCGGACCATCCAAGGGCTTTGGGTTCTTCATGCCCACTCGTCGAAGGTTCGCCCAAACAGTTGCAATTATTTCTCAAGGAATGAGTAGCATGACTCCTCGCTTGAGTATTGAAGAGCCGCGCTATCCCTTCCTAGATCAATCGCTGCTGGAATTTTTGATTTCAATTCCTGCAACTCAATTATTGAGGCCAGGAGAGCGGCGATCACTAATGCGTCGCGCACTATTCAACTTTCTACCACACGATGTCTTAAACCGACGAACAAAGGGAATCGCTGCCCGTTGTTATCTAGTTGCTATCGCGGACCAGTGGCTGGGACTGGAAGAAATCTTTAGGTCGGCCGTCTGTTCTCGCCTGGGATACGTAAACCCTGAATCTTTTCTGCAAGAATTGACTGCTGCGCGCGCTGGAAATGCACATCATCTTGTCGGAGTTCTCAAGATAATCTCTCTTGAATTATGGCTTCGAAATCTAGCAAGGCATGGGTTACTCAATTCTGCAAATGGAGCAACGGTTTCTATTGCTTCGGAATTCGCAGCTCAGAATGCCTGACGGTATGGGGCAGATTCGTGCTCGAGGGAGAAATGAGGAAAATCCACTACTGGAGAACTCCGATCGAAGAGTTTGGTCGAGCTGTCAGGCTAATTCTCAACCATGGCAAGCGCTGTTGCACGGTTGAGCCTGAGCGCCTCACCGCTGATCTTGCTGAAGCAAGGCAGTTATCTCAAAGCAAGGAAGGAGGTGAAAACAATGACCTACCATAAACCGGAAATCGCAGTTCTGGGCAAGGCTGCTCGAATCATCGAGTCAGTACAGGACGTGAAAGATGGTTCCACACTCGAAACTTCCAGCGGCTTCGACATCGCTCACAGCACCGCTTATGACCTGGATGAGTAACTTCAGATCGGAAAGCGTGTGACCACGAGAAGCACCTCGTGGAGACCCCCTCCCGGCTGCCTTGAACAGCGGGAGGGGGTTTCTTTTATCTATGGTATCATAGTAAAATCGATCACGGACAGCAGGCAACGTTTCCGATCGCATCACTCTGATTGTCCGCATCGAGCACGAACCGCGATCCATCCTAACTTTTGTCGTTCTTTTTTCTGCTCAATTGGGAGACTGCACAGACTCTGGCGTTGAGGTGTTTCGTCTGTGCGGTCCTAGAAATTCATCGAACCAAGCGTAGATTCTCTGCCACAGGTCTCTTACGTTTGCGGGGGACTGGATCACGTGACCCTCTCCCAAATACCTAATGAATGTGACCGGCTTATCCTGCCGTTGAAGGGCAGAAAAGAACTCCTCCGCCTGTTGGATTGGGACTGCTGGGTCAATATCTCCGTGCAATACCAAGAGTGGGGTGTTTACTCGATTTGCAAACATCAGCGGGCTATTGCGGATGTACCGCTGCGGATCCCTCCACGGTGGTCCTCCCATGGAAGCGTTAATGTCACACAGCCAGAAGCGGAGAGTCCGCTCCAGGGCGGTTGGCTTATAGCGCTCTATCATGCTGAATGTGCCATAGTAACTTGTAAGGTCCGAAAAACCTGCGGATGCCACCGCCGCCTTAAAGCGGTTTGTCTGTGTAATCAGGCCATAGGTGCTATAGCCTCCAAAGCTGTGGCCCATCACTCCGATTCGGTTGGGATCGACAATACCCGTGCCTATCAATTTGTCCACGGCCGGAAGGACACCGTTGGCGAGCTGAGTATACACATCCTGCTCTTGAATGCTGGGCTTGCGCGGCATACTGGGCAAAAGCACCACGTAGCCGTGGGCGGCCAGTAGTTGGATGTTGAAAACGGAACGATTGTTCGGATCTGTCTCAAATGTCGGAGGCTCCTTGCCAAATGTCTGTGACAAGTAAACCCAAGTTACCGCTGGGTATTGCCGCCCCGGCTGATATCCTTCCGGCAGCAGTATCCATCCATCTAGGGCCTGTCCGTCGTGGCTCTTGTACTCAAGCCTGCGGAATACCGGAGGGCATATCTCCCGAAGATAGGTATTGGTTTCAAAGATGCGTTCTGGCTTCGGTGTTCCCACGGAAGTGAGCCAGAGGCGAGCTCCGGTCCAGTCCGCATCCAAAAAAATAGCCATGCGCTTGCTGGAATGATATGTGATTAGTGAAGCTGTTGGGGCAGGCTTTTCAAGAGGAGTAATGGAGCCTGATGGAACATCTAGCAGATATGAAGGTTCGTGTATGCCTTCGGACGTGAGGAGCCACACCCGTGATGGTACGGAATCGGTTTCCTTTAGCGGTTGGACCGACGCAATCTTGGACGACAAACGTGAAGAGACCTTGCCTAAACGACGACCATTCGCATCATAGTCCCATAGCGCACCATCTTTCAACCCAAGCAAAGTCCGTCCAAGACCCGTAACGAGTTGGTCTGGAGTCGCAGAGTCTTCGAGGAACGGGTGCAATGCTCCGGCTTCATCCGCTTTCCACCATGTCATTTGTACGTGATCACCTGTCTTTGCCCGGCCGAAGAGATACAAAACGTGCGCTCCACACCAAAGGAAGGGTGAATTGTCGACCTTGTCGGTCCATAGGCCCAGATCAACTGGGACCTGCAATTTTGCGCACTCACGGGCCCCAACAACGCAGCGAGTGATGGTTGCATCGGTGTCGACGGTTGTCCCCTCAGATGAGACAACAGCAATTTCCAAACTGTCCGGGGACCAACTTGGTGAGCCCCAGTAGAGGTCATGGGCACCCCGCACCAAATGCGCGCTTCGATGCTCGAGATCCACAATTCCCAAATCGTATACCATCGAGAGAAACCCGAATCTCCGAGCTCGAAGCATGGTGGCATCGGGATGCCAGACCGCAACGCTGCGGAGGTACGCAAGGCTCAGCCCATTAGGCGATAGCCGAAAGGAAGCGAACCACGTCGCTTTATCGAGCAGTACATCGCTGCCAGTTTCGACGTTGACTAGGTGCAGTTCTAATTGGCCCCCCGTCGGCGTCCTTGAAGTTCCCAGTCCAGATGTAATCTCGCTCGCTGTCGAAACGCGCCCACTCCAAGCGTCGGACCAAGTACGGCTAATTGTTTCGGCCAGTTCCGCGTGTCCTTTCATGCCAAATTGCTTCTCACCTACAGGGAGCTCCGGAATAACAAGCTCACGGATGGACCCCCAATGGAGATCTTCGCTCATGAATACTGTGGTGCCGCGGTCTTCAACAGGCTTGGGCCCTTGGATACCTCTACTCCAGACCCATACGCGCACGTTGTCGTTCCGTGTTGACAGCATTGCAAGATACCGTCCGTCTGGAGACCAGCGTGGAGCCCAGAATCCTGCATCGTCCGATTCGCCATTTGTGATGTTCTGGGCCGGGCCGCCCGTAGTGGGTACCAACCAGATGTCAGCATGTGAGAATGGGAGTGCAACATCAAACCGAAGGGCAGTTGCAGCTGGACGGTTTACTACAAATGCGACCCATCGACCGTCGGGCGAGAACGTCGCCTCGCCGATTTCCGAAGCACGCTGCAGATCGGCTGGCTCCATTGGCCGTTGGGAATTTCCCAAAGTTGGTACGGCCACTTGAAGACAAACTTGAACTGCGACCAAAAACCTCGAAATGGTCTTCAATATCTGAGATGCACTATCTTGCACGAGTGACATGACTCCCCGAAAATCCGCTTGAATCTAAAGACACGCAGCAAGAACTAGTTGGCAGCGCTCCGGTTTTCAGAATCGCAGCTTGAGTGCGAATTGAATCGATCGAGGGCCACCGATTTGATATAGGGGGCTGAACGCCCCACCGCCCAAATTCCCCGCGCTGAGGCTTTGTCCCAACATCTGAGTTGCCTGGCCAAAAGAGCCCTGTCCGATGGCGGGCTGCAGAGTGCCGAAATTGGGATGATTAAGCACGTTGAACATTTCCGCGCGGAACTGCAAACTTAGCGACTCACGAAGGGGGAAGTCGCGATGCACCGCAAGGTCCCATTGGGTAGCCCCGAATCCTCTGAGCGCATTTCGCCCCAAATTGCCTTGTCGCAACGGATTTCCATTGGAATCTGTGGGCGGCGGGCAGAAGGGCCCTACGCTTGCGGAACCATTTGATGGACACCCGCCCGTTACTGCCCCGGGAGTATTGTTGATTGCCTTTCCTCCGGGGAATTGTGATCCGTAAAGGTAAATCGGAATTCCGGACACCACATCCGGACGAATCTGTGCGTTGAAGCTGTTGAGGCTTCCTGCCACCTCGTAAACGTTGACAGGAAGCGCGGACCGGACCTGGATGAAGTTCTGCAGTGACCAGCCGCCGAAAATCGCGTTCGTAAAAGCATCGCGCTTCGGCACCGGAATGTCATATGTCACGCCAACAGAAAACGCATTGCGAATATCGAAGTCAGAAGAACCCCGGTTCGCATTCGAAGCCAGCGTTGGCAAAGCAGTGTTGGCACCGTTCGCATATGAACCCGCGGAAGCCGTATCAATTGAATGGGACCAGGTGTAGGAAGCAAGTGCTTGGATGCCACGAGACAACCTTCGTTGGAATTGAATCTGGAATGCGTTGTAGTCCGAAGTGGCTGAGTTGCCCACGAGATCTGCAGATGCAAAGTTCGGGTTCGGCACATTTACCAATGCGGATTGAATGAGCCTTCTTCCATTAGCGCCGATATAAGACGCAGATATCATCTGCTGAATCCCCAAGGCTTGCTCCAATGCGACATTCCACTCAAGTGTGTAGGGGAGCTTCAAATTGGGATCGAAAGCGAACAGAATTGCGCCGCGCGAGCTCAACCCAGCAGCTGTAATTGGTGGAGGTGCGGCTGTTGCTGAATTTAAGGGAAACTTGCCACCGAAAGTCCGCTTGGACGCTCCGAAGGGGAAAAAAGAAGAAATCGTCATATTCCCAACCTCAGAGGTCGCCAGGTCATAAAAAATACCTAATCCCCCGCGCAGCACAGTGCCCCAATTCTGATTCTGAGAGATCTGGTAGGCGACTCCCAACCGCGGTGCCACATTGCCGTATGTGGTCTTGAATGGCGGCGCTCCGGCCGGTGCCAAGGCCAGTTTGGACAAGTCGGTCAAATTGTATCCATCCACAGCTAGGAGTCTGGGGCCCTCGATTGATGAAGGTGCAAAGTCCACGTCCCATCGCAGGCCATATGTGACGGTCAAGCGGGATTTGATTCTCCACGTGTCTTGCGCGAATACACCAAGGTTACGGAACAAAAGTGTTGAACTGATGCTGGCGCCCACCGAGCTGAAGAGGACCTTTCCTGCTGCGGCATTAGCTGCACCGAGGAATGCAACTTGCTGGCTGTACAGTCTGGGGTCCACCTCCGGCGACAGGCGACGATAGTCCACGCCGAACTTGAAGATGTGTGAGCCCTTCTGCACAGAAAGACTGTCAACTATATTAAATTGTCGCTGCAAGTTCTGTTGGGACGCCCCTTCGCCTAGAAAACCCTGCTTCGATAATAAGATCAGAAAAGCAAATTGCGCGTTCTGATTGGTATAGGGGCTGGGAAAGGCCGTAGACGCTGGCGGAACCGCGCCACCGAATGAATCCAAATTGTTCCTCGTCGAGCCTTCCGTTCTGCTGTAGTTAAATCTGAGATCATTCGCTACCGAAGGAGCTATCGTCCATGTAGCCCCGATCGTCGCTGTGTGATTTGTAATGCGCGCTGGGGAGACCACGCTTAGTGCTAACACCCCGCCAACACCTCCCCGCTGAATGAATTCTGAGGGGGAGTAGTTGTATCGCCCGAAAAGGGTCAACTTGTCACGAAATTTATGATCAATTCGAACACTGTATGCATCGAGTGTCGCGGGGTTGGAATAGCTGGAGTTGAACTGGGCAAGGCCGGTAGCCAAGTTGTCCGTACCGTTTGGGAGAGGGAACGCGTTAAGGAATGGTTGGACAGCCGGCGCGGCATTCTGGCGAGCCGCTGCGTCGGGGACCGTGGTAAGCGTGGTTTGCGGTAACCGGAGGCGAAGTCCCTCATATGAAAAGAACAAGAAAGCTCGGTTCTTCAGAATCGGACCACTGAACGTGCCGCCGAAATCATTCTGCCGTTCCTCTGCTTTGGCGAGTGCTGGTGTAACGGAAGTATTGAACCAATTGTTCGCGTCGAAGATGTCATTTCTGAGGTAGTCGAATATCGTGCCGTGAAACTGATTCGTGCCTGACCGCGTGAGGATGGAAATCTGGCCTCCCGGGCTACGCCCAAATTCTGGCGCGTATGTAGATGTCAAAATGCGGAACTCTTGAAGAGCATCAACCGAAACTAAACTGTTCGTGCCACCGAGGGCACTGAAAGAACCCAGCGACCCTCCGAGCCCGTTTCCTGGGTTAGCGTTCGAACTCACTCCAATGTTGGCACTAACTCCATCCACCATCCAATAATTAGACGCGGCACGCTGTCCATTCACACTGAATTGCCCAGAGTCTTGTGGCGTGCTGGTTGTAAGAACAACTCCTGGTGTCAATTGAAGTAACGATTGAAAGCTTCTGCCATTCAAGGGAAGATTTTCAGCAAACTGTCGATCAACGACGGTACTCACTACTGCCGATTCTGTATTAATCATCGGCGTGCCGGCTTCGACTGTGACCGTATCTGAGATCGGGCCTACCGGAAGAATGAAGCCGATCGCTTTGGCATCTTGAACATTCAGAGTGATATCGGGATGGACGACGGTCTTAAATCCTGGTTTTGAGACTTGGATGTGGTACGTGCCGGGCGCGAGATTTGGAATGGAGTAAATTCCTTCGTCATTGGTTTCGGTAGCGAAGCGAACGTGCGTTGCGTCGTTGAAGACTTCCACCGTTGCACGCGCGATCGCCGCGCCCGATATGTCCCGCACCTGACCGTTTATAACAGCAGTTTGGGCCTGGGCCCGTGACATAGCGGCCAAACAGAACAAAAGGAGAATGGACACACGAGGACGCTGCTTCACGGTAACGTCTCTCCTTTAATTGATTTTCTTTAGTGCGGGGCTCTAAAGAGTCTACGGTGTTGAGAGAGTGCGAGGACCACCACACCAAATTAATTTCCAACGAACAGGTGTCGAGAATTTGGAGATTTCGTCGAGGGAGGGGGGAATGGCAACGCGGCTATGGGTGATTTGGCTCTTCTTTCAGATATGCGAACAAGACTTGCTGACCCTGCGGCAGACGACTCCCACCATTGGGCTCGACTGTGACGAATACCGCGTTGATTTCTTGGAGAGCTTGAGGATCATCGAATCGCAACACCCACCGCTTGTTGGTTGAATTGTCTGCGTACATCACTCCTAGACTTAGTGCCGTCTTTCGATCCGGACCGCGTAATCCCCATGCCTGGAACGTGCTCGCGTTTTTCAGACCTAGCTGCTGTTCGAGATCATAGGCATAGAAAATGAGCGACTTCCCTTTGGTATAAAACACTCTCCCATACGGCTTCTTCCTCTTTCCGTTACCACCGATATCATAAACCTCGGCAATGTAGAGATCGCGCGCTCCCATCAGGTCGCGGATGTCTCGGTCTGCCGCCAGCATTCGCTGCTGCCCGTCAATCGTCACGTCCTTGTCTTTAAATAACTGGGAGAGGTGCTGAATCTGATTTTCGAGACTTACCACGCGAAGGGCATCGTTCGTTCCGGCTTGCTGGAGGGCATCGAGCCTATTCTGTGTTGCTGCGAGGACCGCTTGCTGATCGTCGAGCTTGCGAGCAAGATCGTCACGCTGCAATGAAATGCGTTGGGTCTCGTGCTGTGCTTCTTGGCTCGCAGAACGGACGCTGGCTTGCAACACTTCGTTCTGGTTCCGTTGCTCTTTGAGTTGGGCTCTCAATTCAGAAATCAGCGTCTCTCGTTGTAGCAGGCTTTCTTGGATCGCCCCTCTCTGGCGCACGAGCTCGTCAAGTTGGGCTCGCGAGACTCCGGGGTCCATCCGTGATTGCTGACCCATCTGAGATTGCTGTAGCCCGCTCTTCAAACCGAGTCTGTAGATAGAGTGTCCGAGACCAACCGCCAGAACCAACGACGCAGCCGCGAGGGATGCGACTCGCAGCCTTGGCCTGAACACGCTACTCACGAGCCATCGCTCTAGGCTGTGCCAACGATGTGACCCGAGACTGGGTACCACCTGTTGGTTGCCAGATGTGTGGTCGGGTTGTCTACTGATAGCTGCATATAGCTTCCTTTGGCCGCGCTCGACGGACCATGGCAACACGCCGCCTCCTGTGTGGACGACAGCTCCATCGGCGATGCCGGCGAGTCCATTCCTCATGATTTCCTTAAATTGAGTCACTCGCAGTTGACAGTCAGGGCATACTTCTAGATGCCCTTCGAATGAGGCTTTCTCTCCGTCCGGCATCTCTCCAATCAAATAGTCCAAACAAGTGTCTTCGCTGAGATGTTGCGAACTCATCTGGCCACTTCTCTCGATTCGCACGTCATTCCCTGTGTTGCTTCCGGAGATGTCCGATCAGCGATGGCGTCGAACACAATTCTTCTAAGATGTTCAATGCCGCGATAGACGTGGTGCTTAACGTTCCCGTACGAGTAACCCAAGTGTTCAGCGATTTCCTGAAACGTATAACCCTCAAAGTAGTACAGGTTCAAAGTCATCTGCTGCTCTTTCGAAAGTGTCTCGAATGCTGTCTTCATTCGGGGATTCCAGATGATCTGGTCCGCCGGGTCCCGGGCGTCAATTCGTTCTGGAGGAGCTACTGGACTTTCCGAATCTCCGTTTCCTTGCCCATATCCATGCCTGGCTCTCAGGTAGTCTCGCCAGTCAAAGCATTTGTGGTATGTCAGCTGTAAGAGCCAGGATCGCGCACCACCCTTGCCCGGGTCAAATGATCTACATTTCCTGTACAGACACAAAAAAATTTCATGGACCAGATCTTCAGACTCAACGGAGTCTCTTAATATTCGGTCGCACACCGAATAAACGAGCCTGGCATAACGGAGATACAAGAGCCCGAGGGCTTCTACATCTTTTTTTTGAAGGCGGAGGATGAGAGTTTCATCGGTGATCGCGGAATCCGTAGCCGCTGCTAGTTCGCTGCTCTCTGCCAAGCTGTGTATAGAAGCGAAATCGTGCCCGTTCGCGCCATTCCCGTTACGTCTCGCAAAGATTCCCGGAAAATAGCGGGCTGAGGTTGAACTCATCTTATTTGAGCCCCCATTCGCACGATGTGTACGGAGCGGTAGAGTCGACTGGCGCGTCCCTTTGCGGGCAGTGGTCATTTTGTCGAAAGGAAACATAAAGGGAGGAGGGTTTCGGACTGAATTTGTCCCTATTTAGGCGGTAGTTATGAAGGAGGACATCCGTCAAATAGGGAGTCAATGGACTTCGGCACTTTGAAGGCGTGCTTGCTACACCGAGCAGTTTACGCAATTTTGTAACCCTTCGACCTCACACTAAGAAATGCTGGGAATCTTGACGGGAACTACGGCACGATTCGATCAAGACAACGCCCTCGGATTCGAGTCTGCTGGGAACATAACAGGTTTACTGGCAGTCATTTAGCAAGAAGGAACCAAAAGTGTCAAGGAAAGTTTATAGACGCGACCCGTGATTTTTTGGATTGTAAAAATTGCAAAATCCGGGTGTACTTGAAACGTGAGTTAATAGGTTAAGAAGATTGGCGTCCCAGTTGAATAATTCGACAGTCGGTTGCTATAGCAAGCGGGTTATGGCGCTACCTCCAAAGCTACTCTCTGAAAGCGGCGTGCACGCCTAGTGAAGATCGTAGCGGCGTACAAATATTTCGTTGTCGCCTCATGCTCAT
>WNFJ01093235.1_pt1 | contig 18696 bp, 21 predicted proteins | sample 5400461 | NCBI WGS metagenome assembly WNFJ01 (sample SAMN13153349, study PRJNA577476) | soil metagenome | isolation source: 115 cm saprolite on Douglas fir-dominated hillslope | place: USA:California | collected 2013-09-17
GTGTCCCACCTCTTCCAGGCGCATCGCCTCGAACATATCCGCCGTCGAGGGATACTCTTCCCGCAGCGCGTCCGCAAACTCCCCGTAAATCCGGCCGTCTTCTTCTTCCGCGGCGATCGCGATCGCCAGGATCTCTTTTTCCGTCAAGTCCTTGAACTTTTTCAGCATCGTTCTCTGTCCTCGCACATCTGTGCCGAAGAAGAATCGCACAAACCGAGCGGCGAAGTCACCCTCTGCCCGCATTCTTGGTGCATCACTTCCTGCCAAGCGCGTCATCCTGACTTAGTGGCGCTCCGTGGCTCAGAGAGCGGCGAGATTATTTCCGAGTGCGACATCACCCGTGCGTCGATCGTAGGACTCAGGAATGTACCAATCATCGAGTTGCCGGCGGACGCGCACACTCACTGCATTTCCTGGACGGGTTGGCGTGGATAAAATGCTTACTCTGGCTGTAGTTGCAATTCCTGTTTACCTGCATGAAGGCTTGTAGTTTTGCCGTTCCATAGCAGCCCGCCGGAAACGCCGGCCGGCAAAGTAATGATTGCTTTAGCGCGGGAATGCTCGACCGTGTATTCGGCTTCTATCATTCCTTTCGGATTCGCGACCGCAGCCGAAAGATGTTTCAGAGATCCTGGATGCGGCGCAACCAGGACCGTCGCGAAACCAGGTGTTTCTGGGCGAATGCCCGCCACGATGGTCAGAAAATCGTAATTCGGATGTGCGCTCCAGGCATGAGAGTCTGAGCGGGTGGGCTCCGGCTGTTCAGCCCAAGTTGTCAAGCCAAGCGACACCATCTCCCGCCATGGCCCGAGCAATTTCAGGTACTGGTTTCCCATTCCCACATGGTCAAGAGCGCGTGCGAGATAGAAACGGAAATAATAAGTGGCTTTGGTGAGCGGCGGCACGGGTCCGGTTGCCGCATATCCATCGCTCACTGAAAGAATTTTCGTAAGCACATTCTTTTGTTGCTCGCGGGGAATCGCATCGAGCCAGACGCCGAGAATGTTCGCGTGCTGGCTGTAATGTTTTTGTGCGGGCGTATCTGCCAGCAACGCATAGTGCTGATTCCAGCAGAGCTCGTACACTGCCTGCGAAGCACGCTCCGCGGCGCCGCGATAAAGTCCGGCCCTGATCTTGTCGCCCAATGCAGATTCCATTTCCGCCGCATAGTTCAAGGCCTCGATAAATTGCAGCGTCATTACGGAAGATCCGCCGTCTTCATCCTGCGGCGGCACACCGAAGCCGAAATCTGTGCCCCAATCTACGAAGGGCCACCAGGGAATCTTCATCAGCAGGCCGTCTGACCGTTGCCGGCTTAGGAACCAATCCAGAACCGACCGCGTGCCGGAAAGCTGTGCGCGAACGAAGTCAGGATCAGGGCGGTACATCCAGAAATCGTGCACCATGCCGACCCACAGCAATGAGAAAGTCGGGATGATTTGCCTCATGGACGAGGGATACCGGCTGCGAGTGATGCCATCGGGAATGCGGGAATCATTGAAGGCTTGAATGGCCTGGCGCGGCAGCCGGTCATCCCCGCCCACAGTATAAGAAATCAGCGCCTGGATTCGAGTGTCCCCGACGTACTGCATTCGCTCGTAGTAAGGTGTGTCCATGTAGGTGTCGTGTGCGTCCAGGCGGGCAGTTCGCCAACCGATCTCCCAAATCGGACTCAGCGAATCGTCGTCTGACTCGAAATGCCCGCGTTCTTCAAACGGATATGCGGTAAACCAAGTCCGGAGTTTCTCGACTTCCAGGGGTTGCTCGGCAGTCTCGATATCAAGTTGCAGGTAACGCCATGTTTTCCAGCCCAGCGGCATGAATGTGCGGTTCTTGGCGCCGTCCGTGAGGAACTCGTCAAAAATGCCTTGAATGTGCTTGCCGGAGATTTCGTTACGGTTGCCCTTATTACCCCTGTCGTCGATCAAGGCCTCGGCGTAGGTGAGGCGAACAGTGGCCCCACGGCCACTGCTCACAGTCAGCTCAGGATATGCCGTGGTCAGATGCGAGTTATCGATCAAAACCGAGGCCTTTGAATGAGCTGGTACGGTAAATGCCTTCGCTGGAAATCCGGCGGGGGCGTCGATGCCTGTCGATCTGACGACATGCCCGGAGGAAGTCAACGTCATCTGCATGGGAGGCAGCGGGTCCGGCACAAGCTGCCAGTTGTTTTCTTGCAACACTGCGCCAACCGGAGTGGCGTACCCAATCGGCTGCGCCCTTTTCCAGCGCCCACCGGCGCCGAAGTCGGCGGTGTTCCAACCCCAGTGGAACACTGTTCCATCGATGCGCTCCGCGGGCTCGGCAACATAGTATTGCCTTCGGACCGCCTCTGGGGTGGGCAGTATTTGAACGCCCGTCTCTTCTTCTACTTCCCAAGTCGGATCAGTGTCGGCTATCCGCTCCGCTTCGCTTTCTCCGTGAAGAAGAAAACCGGTGCGATCGCTGATTTGGGCCAGCGGAGTAAGCACGCCAAAATTCCACACCTCGGCGGCCAGGACATTTCTCCCCGCACGCAGGAAAGGCGCGATGTCATAGGTCTCATATCTCCAATGACCCAAATCGCTTCGCGACGGGCCAAAGCCCACGCGCTGCTGATTCACATAAAAAATGAATTGATTGTCCGCGCTCGCGTGCACGATAAAGTGCGCCGGCTGTTGCGCAAGCTCAATCAGCTTTCGAAAGTGCAGTACAGATTGGTCGCGTTGTGGGCCGTCCGCGGAGGTGATCCATTGGGCGCTCCACATTTCTTTTGGAGAATCAGCGGGAAGTTGTGCCTCCGCAACTCCCGGGTCGAGCAACCCGAATATTGCAATTACGAGCAGACACACCAGGTCTCGCGTTCGCATCCGGTTCTCCTCTTGCGACGAGTAAATCGGATTCTTGCGAATTTTTCAACTTTCGATGGAGCACCCAGGAGAAAGGGCTCCTGCTATGGGAACGGCCGCCTTTGGCCAGTGGCAGGCGAGATTCCGGATGGACAGTCGCCCATCCGGAAGTTGTATAGAGCCTGCCCCGAGAACACAACGTAACTTCCGAGTAGCCTGTGATCCAGACACAATCGCCAAAGTGACAAGGCGGATCACATCTTCTGTTATAACAGCATGAAAGGGAGTTTCTTGCGCGTGATGGTGGCGCACGCTGCGCACAACATCACGGTCGACCTGATGCCAATGGTCGGGGGTAGCGCCGTAACTGTCGCCTTAAGCTATATCGCGGTTGCAATCGTCGTCGTACTGATGACGGACCTACGAACGCTGACCGTTCGAACAGCGGGAAACGTCCCTAACTAAACAGTTGCACCAGCGTTACTCCCACTGGGCGGGCAGATGGCATAGACACAAAGCCGCCGAAACAAAATGGGTGCCGCACATGCCGGTCCTGCGTCTGCCGGTTTAGAGTCAACTTCGCGCCCTATCAGGGCCACATCCAGCGCCGCCTCATCGCCAGCCCGCTTTGTTGTCATCGCTCTCGAAGAGGTCAACCTTCACGCGAAGGGCACTTCTGCCATGGTCGCAGAGATTGTCTTTCGTAAACGTGGCCGGAGCTGTCCGGGGGAGCAGGGCTCCCCCGGAAGAGATCACACTGTGATCCTGGCGGTGGTGCCGTCAAACTTGGTGAATGTGAAGCCGTCAAAGGGCTCGTTGAACGTCCTGCGCTGGTCCCGCAGGATGCTAATGGCCACCGCTTCGCCAAGCAGCAGAGACTGCCACGCATCCGATCGCCAATGCACTGCGGCCATTTCGCGGCCCAAAGCGACATTGTTGGCAAGTTTGTTGAGTTCACCGCCCACCGTGATTGGTCCCGCGTCGAAACGGGTGTCGTAGTCGAGCAAAGACGCTCCATCGTCGGATGCTACCTGAGGCTTGGGTATCACGAAGTTTTCGTCGAAGAAAGCCTTCAGCACGGTAACGCCTGCACCTGCCACAGAACCGTGCGCCTCGGGGTAAGAGGGATGCTGTGGACAGCCCTCGAGGTAGGCAGCCGGCAATAGGTACGTGTTGTGTTGTTTGAAGTTGAAGACACTCTTGACCGCCTGCGAGTTCAGCAAATCGGGGTGGAGTAGTTGGAGTAGGTAGTTGTTAGCCGCTCCGGTGAGAGCGTTGTGAACCAACCCCCCGTACTCCTCTGGACGTACGTGGCGATGCACGAACCACTTTTGGTAGAAGCAGGCTCTGAGCGCCACAATCGAGACTTCGTTCAGCAAGGTTAAGATATGCTGATTCCCGAAGTTCAGACCACCCGCCTGATTGGCGGATTTTAGATAGGGATTGCTGGGATTGAAAGGCACCCCATTGGCAGGGGCAAGCATCCACAGTGCAGCGATAAAATTTGCTTGACCAACGGTGTCCAGCTTTACGTAGGTGCCTAGGTCCCGGCCGTTTTTGATGTAACTCGTACCGACAGTAAGCTGTTTCTTAAAAGGACTTCCGTTTTGGCGAGCACGGAAGGTAGTAACATCGGTCAAGTAATCCACGCCAGAAGCGAAAGTACCGTACTTTTGTGGAAGGTTGACGAGAGGTCCGAAGTCCACCGGCAGTAGAAGAAACTGAGAAATGTAGGGCCCGATCAGCTCTCCCAGTGTGGTCCCGCGAAAGAGCGTGCCCGGCGTGACCTGACCGTTCGCTTTCGGCCCCGTGAAAACCGACAATTTGTTGAGGTCGGCAATCGCGTTTGATGTGATGGGCTCCTTTCCATATTCTGAGAAAGAGATCTCCCGCGCGAGGGCCATCCAATAGTTTTCAACCATTTCACCTGCCCTCTCCGCGCTGGATAAAGCGGGAGCCGGCGGACAAGTCAGTTGGCCGCTATCCGTGCCTTCCAGCGTAAAGGTCAACCCTGCCTGAGGGGACGCCAACTTGACCGTTCCTCCGAGAGGAATCCTTTCGAAATCCTTGGGTTCACCGCTCCTGACGGCCGTAAGTAAGTCTTCGTAAGCGTCGTGATCAACTTCTCCGATGGTGTTGTGAGGAAGACCCTTGGAGTAATTGCCTATCCTATTCGGATACAAGCTCTCGTCGCCGTTGTCCACCTGAGGCGGAACGAGGACGTTGCGTTCGGCAATCGCCGCCCTCAGGCGAATCCGAAAGGCTCGCGCTCTGCGCGATGAGTCATCCTCATCGTCATCCCTAGAACCTTCGTGCTGGTCAGCGATGTTGGCGACGCCGCGTGCTTCGGCATTTGCACTTAACAGAAGCGAGGGCAAGCCGACGCCTGCGGCGGCCGCGACAGCAGTGGAAGCGCCAGCGCGACCGAGGAACGAGCGCCTGCTCAGTGAATTGGGCTCACCGTTGGTTGCCAAATCCTGAGCGTCCGAACTGCCATCGAGTTGATCTTGGGTCTCCTCAGATTGTTCATTCCTCTGGTCTTTGCTCACAAAGCCTCCTTCAAGAGATTCAGTTCGCATACGCATGTCCCAGACGGACCGCCTGCCTCGTACAACGACGACGGAGTTTTAGGCGAACCAAACGGCAGAGTCGGCGCTACTGGTTCGTGTTTCACGGATTTTCCTTCCCGCGGATTGCAAGACGCCTTCGCAATTTCCTGCGCAACCTGTGACGATTCCACTCTCCGACAGCGCACGCAAAGAGTGTGCCTGCCAGCGGGCAATGGCCCCGGGGTCCCGAGAATGCTTTCCAGAAGGCATGAGAATAAATTGCAGGAAAGAGAATGGGAAAACTTGCCCGAGACTGCGCTCCAAAGGAAAAATGTCAAGTACAAAGTCTGGTAATAGCAGTACTCACGCTCGCGGAGCTCTGAAAGAGTACTTCAGGATTCATCGCCAGTGGCCTGGTTGCGTACGTTCCGTTTTTCTGGAATCTTCTTGACACCCTACTCCACGGGGGAAGCCAAACACAGAGTTCTGGACGAATGGACGAATTGTCGGCCACTCGGAAGCCACGTCAACGCCTTGCGGCTCCTCTTCTGAGGCGGTGGTCACTTGGTTGAGAAGCGGGCCTTGCGCCAACTGATTCCCTGGCACGGATTGCGTCAAGGATGCCGGGGCTAAGGCAAATAGAGGGGATCGGATATGAGCCCGCCGAAGCCTTCGCGGTTCGAGGACAGTGAACTGAGCACCGAACAATAAAGACTAAGAACTGAAAACTGAAAACTACGGCATGAACCCTTGCGTCCGGCACACCTGCACGATGCCCAGGCGATCGCCTGCGCCGATTTTGTTCTTCATTCGGTACAAGTGGTTTTTCACCGTTTGCTCCGAGAGACAGAACCGATTGGCGATCTCCTTGTTCGTGAGCCCTTCGGCAATCAGGGGAATCAACTGCTGTTCGCGCCGCGTTAATCCCAGCCGCTGATGTACGCTCGCAGAAGGGAAGGAAGTCGCTTCTTGTTCGAAATACCGGAACAACGATGCGCACAACCTGCCGGGGCAGATCGCTTCGCCTCCTTGTAGTGCACGCACGCCTTGCACCACGTCCTCCGCAGATGCCTCTCGCGGCAGGTACCCGCGAACTCCCGCCCGCACGCACTGCAGAAACTCTGCTTCCTCTCCCGTCACTCCAATCAGAAGAATTTTTACCTTTGGAGCGGTCGTCCGTACTCTTCGCACCGCAGACAGATCTTCGTTTCTGATTCCGCGAGATGATAGAAGGAGGATATCCGCTTCTTCCTTGACCAGGTCTTCCGTCTGGAATGGTTCCGCTATGTCCATTCCGACCACTTCGATCTTCCCGTCCTTGACCAGCATTCGGGAAAGCGCCTCTCTCAACAGACGATTCTCAGAGGCCACGAAGACACGCGCTTTCCTTCTCGCGATCGCACCGCCGTTCACGCGCGCGGCGATTTCCCCCACCGCGATATTTCTCCGGCCATCAGCATTCGAACTGACTTTTTTTTCGGCTTGCTCCGCGACCTGCAAAACCTGGCGCGTACCAGCATTCATTGTGGGGCATCCTCCATGAAGTCTTCGCTCTCATGCCCATGCCAAACGTCATGATCAGCGATTTGTTGGGACCCCACGTGTACACCTCACCTCTGCAATTCTGCAGCCGCGCCTGCCTCCTTCCCGCTTTCCTCATATTGCTGCAATTCCTCAACAAATGAACCATTTAAATACTTAGCCGTTACTAACTTTCCCCTTTATGGTCTCGATTTGGTACCAAACCGGACCTTCAGCTTCAATTTGGAACCACTTTCTCTCTTCTTCTTCTCTATCAGCACTTTACCGCTCCTTCTCCACACCGCTGCCTTCCTTTTCTAGTACTTCCGTACTACTATTTTCCCGGAACGTCCTACTTCCTTCCAGGTACGTTTCCACTATAGGTTTAGTTGTCGCCCTTGGATTACACTCTTCTCGGATTAAACGCAGTAATTTTCCGAGAAAATTGCTCATCCATGCCGACCCAGTACGATCTGATGACGAAAAAAATCCCAACAGGAACTTCTCCCAAGCCGCTTTCACACACGGAGCGCCGCGGCAGCCGCCGCTGCAAGATTACGCAGCGTATGCGCATCCGTCCTTCCGACCCGAACAAAGAACGCTTTGAAGACATACGCGGCTCGGTCAGCGTTTCCCGCTCTGGTATCTTTTTCCAGTCCAGTGAACCCGGCTATGAAGTTGGCATGCGGCTGTTCGTAACCATGCCGTACTCACAAGACCCGGCTTCCATCGCCCGCGAGTACCTCGCCGAAGTCGTTCGAAGGGACGCTCTCCCGACCGGCATGTTTGGCATCGGGATCAAGATCCTCATGGAAATGCGAGACCAACACTCTTATAACTTTGGCGCCGCCAACTCGCGTTAGTCTGCGCAGCCTTCTAAACCATTCCACTGAACCGGCAAAAGCAAGAACGGGCGCCCCGGGGGACCGGGACGCCCGTTCTTGTGTTTGGGGGTGGAGAAATTGATTTAAGTTGGCTGCCCGAACATCCGCATGGCGCGGTGCCTCAATATTCCTAGCTGCCTGTTGAGCGGATGTCTGCGGCCGAGAAAACTCAGGATGGGAGTCCGGCGCTCCGTCAGCTTGTTCATCGCAATGGTCAGCCGTATATCGCGGCGAGCATATTTCAGCCCGGTCTGCAAAGCGTCCACGGCGTCGTCCCGCCGCCCGGCTGTGGCATAGACTTCAGCGAGATTCAAATAGAGCTGTGCCTGATTCCGCTTCATTCGAACCGCGGAGTCGCACAGCCGTTCCGCTTCGCCCCATTTTCCCTCCGAGCGCGCCAGCACCACACCCAGGTAGGACATGTAATAGGGATTGTTTTTGTCCAGGTCAACGGCGCGCCGCATGTGCGGCAGAGCTTTAATGGCGTAATTGTCTCGCAGGAGTGTCAATCCGGTCTTGAATTCACGGAAGGCTTCCGTATCCATCATAAGCTCACCTCATCCACCGCCGTGCGGCCGGATGGAAAACCGGGCGCGAGGCGATTGCAGGAGAATAGAATTTCCGGGAAATTGGGAAGAAGCCGCGCGGCGCGCTGGAGAATCGCGCCAACTTCAGTTGTGAACCATCAAGAAGAAATGTTCCGCTCAGCCAAGTGCAGAGCGGAACAGCGAGTAACACGGTCTCGAGTAGGCTTCCCATCCCGGTGTCCCTTGAAGTTACTCGCAGTGTTATTGAGAATCTACTGACCCGGAGGACAGTCTTGGGTCAGCGGAACTCAAGTTGGATCATCAAGAACGAGGACAGGTACGCCACCAGCGGTTAACGCGGCGCGGAGCGCTTCCAATCGCGTTGCCACTTTTGCCAATCTTTCCTGGTTGCCGCCAGCATGGACTTTGCGGCTTTATGGAGCCAGCGGCCGCGCCGCGCCGCGAGGTCATGCTTCACCTTGGCGATCGCCTGCGGCGTGGCGAAATGCATGTTGGCGGTTTCCCAGCCCATGGAATAAAGCAGCCGTGCTTCGTCGCGATCCTTCGCCAGGGAAGCGAGCTCAATTCGCGAGCAGTCGGGCGCCAGCCGCCGCACCACCCAGCGGCCGTGGAAACGCACAAAAGGATCCGGCACGCGAATCGAGCGGTGCACCAGCTTATCGCAATAAATTTCCGTGGAAGCGGCCTTCCTGGCCCAAACCCATGCCGAGGGCCGGATGGCCTTCGCTTCCCGGGCGATGAACGCTCCTCGCCACCTGGACAAGGCGAGAATCCTGGGGTGCCCGAGGCTTCCGAGTCCTGCGATCCTTCTTTTCAATAGATATGCTTCCCGCGCCGGAGGAAACGAACTTTCCAGCAGTTCGCGCGCTTCCTCCGGTGGCTTGGCGGTGTACGGGGGCAAGTGGTCCAGCTTATTCCAGAAGTGCACGGGGTCGCGCAGCTTGCCGAGGGCGAGCAAGCGAAGCCAGCGATGGTCTTCCGCCAGGATAAATGCTTTGCCGCCTGCGGCCAGGGCGTCTCGATAACCCTCTTCGATCGCTTCGGCAGCCACCCGCTTTGCAAGGCTCAGGTGATCTTCGCCGATGGCAACATAAACGCTGGTGGTCAAGCGCACCAGATCGAGCGTGTACGGCGCGGGCCATGCTTCATCCAGATCGTTCACGCCCCAGATGAGGCGGCCTTCTTCATCCCGCCACGTCCCGAAGTTTTCGATGTGCAGATCGCCTACACCCAATACCGCCGGGGCCTTCGCCAAATGACCGCAAAGCTCCGGCCAGAGCTGCAGCCAGCGGTAGAAGGTGGCGCGGAAAAAAGGGAATGCGGCTTCCGCCATGTGCTGGTGCTTGAGGGCGAGATCCTGGCGAATGATTGGAAGTTGCCCTGCCAACCAGTGCTCGAAATCGGCGGTTGCTTTGAAGATATTCATGCCGAACTTATAGAATTTCGCGTTGGACTAAACATGTGCGTGTCCGGTTATCGTCGGACCGCTTCGGAGACGCGCCTCGTAGATCGGGAAGCGAGAGGCGAGTTCAGCTACCTGTTTGCGCACGCGCTGCTCGACTTCTGTCTTGCCGATGTTCGAGAGAATTTCCGCGATCCAGCCGGCGATCTGCTCCATCTCCGGTTCGCGCATGCCGCGCGTGGTGACAGAAGGGCTGCCCAGGCGAATTCCGCCACCTTTCATCGGGGGCAGGGGATCGAACGGGATAGAATTTTTGTTTACGGTGATGCCTGCGCGGTCGAGGGCTTTTTCGGCGTCCGTTCCAGTGATGCCGCGCGAGTGCACTTCGATCAGGAACAGATGGTTGTCCGTGCCGCCAGTGACGATGCGAAAACCGTGCTTTGCTACCGCCGCGGCCATGGCTTTGGTGTTGGCCACCACTTGCTTCTGGTATTCCTTGAAGGACGGCTCCATGGCTTCCTTCAAGCAGACCGCTTTTGCGGCGATGGTGTGCACCAGCGGGCCGCCCTGTGTTCCGGGGAAGGTCAGCTTGTCCAGTTCCTTGGCAAACGCCGCTTTGCAGAGGACCAAGCCGCCGCGCGGGCCGCGGAGCGTTTTGTGAGTCGTCGTTGAGACGATATCCGCGTGCGGAACGGGGCTCGGATGCAAGCCCGCGGCTACCAGTCCGGCGATGTGCGCCATGTCCACAAAAAAGAGCGCGCCAACGGATTTCGCGGCTTTGGCAATCCGCTCGAAATCGATGATTCGCGAATAGGCGCTGGCGCCCGCGACGATCATCTTTGGTTTGTGCTCGTTCGCGAGTTTCTCAATTTCGTCGTAGTCGATGCGCTCGTCTTCCTTTTTCACACCGTAGGCGACGAATTTGTACATGCGGCCGGAGAAATTCAGCGGATGCCCGTGCGTCAGGTGGCCGCCGTGAGAAAGATTCATTCCTAGAACCACGTCGTCCTTTTGCAGGGTGGACATGTAGACGGCCACATTTGCGGATGTGCCCGAATGCGCCTGGACGTTGGCGTGTTCCGCGCCGAAGAGTTCCTTGGCGCGGTCGATGGCGAGCTGCTCCACTTTGTCCGCGTATTCGCAGCCGCCGTAGTAGCGTCTTCCCGGATAGCCTTCGGCGTACTTGTTGGTAAAAATCCCCCCCATCGCTTCGAGAACCGCTTCGGAGACAAGGTTCTCCGAGGGAATGAGTTCGAGTCCAGTGGCTTGGCGCTTGGCTTCGTCGCGGAGGAGATCGGCGATTTGAGGGTCGACGGTATCCAGGGGCCGATTCATGCGCTCGTTGGCGTCTGTGGTCTTACTCATAGTTAGTCCTCGATTGCCCGGTCCATCTGCCGGCAGGGTGTGGGCAGTGAGCCGATTTTATCGGATGGCATGGAGGAAAGCCAATTTGCAATGACCCGATGAAAAGGTCGACAGTTGACAGTTGTAAGTGGAAGAGTAAGGGATGGGTACGCCCGGCCCCCGGCAGTTGTGTTTTTTGACGCAGAGTGCGGAAACGCTTGAAAACAAATAGGTTGAGTTTTTCGAAGGTGCAAAAAAGTGCAAGAGAGTGTGGAAGAATGTGAAAAGAAAGGGGATAGGTCGGAAACACGCCGAAACATCTCAAGGTTTGAAAGTTCGAACGTCGAGGAGGGGGATACACCCCCATTACATGCAAGAATTTGAGAACAAAAGGGTTGCAAAATGGGCTCCACGTAAGTGCATGAAAAGAAAGGGGGGATTTCTTCTCGGCTAGAGGTGGGGTGAGTTCCAAGATGGGAACAGGGGCAAGGGAAGAAGGAAGGAGGGGTTCTGCGAGAGTGCGGTCGATAATTCACGAGACATGGTACCATGGGTTATATCATTCGTCAAGTATAATTATAGTACTAGTATTAAGCAGGTTGCCATATTTGTTCGAAAGATTTCGCAAGCAGAAGAAAACAAAGGGGTAGAGCTCACTGTGCATCCGTCCAAGGGTTCAAGAGCTAGGGAATGCGGAGGGCGAGTGCGGCGGCGAGCCTGGCTTGATTCTTGTCGAAGGTACAGAAGGAGTTGGCTCGAAGAGTTAAAGCGGAAGCGACGTGGAGGACGTCCAAGGCGCGGGTCCCGAGGAGGCGGGTATGGGTCCGCGCGATGCGGCGGGCATGGGCGAGAGTGGCAGCGGAAAGTGGGACGATGCGGATCGCTCCGGCATGGATATCCCTGGAGAGCGAAAGCAGGACGGCCTGCTCCTCAGAAGCCCGCAACTCTTTGCGGAAAATGCGCGAGTTGAGCGCGTTGATGAACTCGAATTCGGCGAAGTCTGTTGCGAAGAGAGGCGGTTTAATGCGCTTCATGATTGCCGAGGCAGCGGAAGAGTTGGCATCGGGAACGTAGAGCGAGAAGAGGAAGCTGGTATCCGCGCAGACGATCAAAAGCGTTCCCGCTCGGCGGCCAATTGCTGGGCGCCGGAAACCTTGAGGCGTTTTTTGCCGAAGGTCTTTTTCTGGCGGGCAAGGAAGTCCGGAAAGACGGCGGGAGCGGCAGGATCCGGCGGGAGCAAGCGGGCAACGACGCGTTTGCGCTTGGTGATATGGATTTCCTCGCCGTCGCGGAGGAGGTCTTCGACAGCGGAGAAACGGTAGCGAAGATCGCGGACAGAAGCTTTCTTCATGTGATGCACTTTAGCATCACAAAGTGAATCAGGCAAGAAGAATCCTCACTCGCTGAATCGGCGAGTGCGGCCAGATCGTGGGCGGGTGGTGTAGGGAAAGTCCTCCGGGAATACGTTTGGCGATATGGAGGCTGGCCCACCCGCCCGAAGATAACCATCAACATTCGTGCAGTATATGCTTTAAGTTTGTCGGTGAGCACGAAGCTATCGATTTTGGTCGGATCTCGAGGGGCGACCGGGCCCCCATCCGCGCGGGCTGTGCCATGCTGTGGCACGCGGGGGAAAAGGGAAAACTGGAAATAAGAATCCAGAAAGCAGAAATTAGTAAATGCGGGCACGATTCCTAGCGCGCCGCCTTTGCGCAAGTGTCACCCGCTTAAGGCAATGTCAAGCGAAGGCCAGGCGGCCGCGAGGCGCGGGGATGGGACGGCCGAGTTCTTTGGCGGTTTCGATCCATTCCTGGATGATGGTTTCGACGTTGGCGAGAGCTTCCTTGTAGGTATTCCCGTCGGCGGCGCAGCCGGGCAGCTCGGGGACTTCAGCGATAAAAGCTTCGTCCGCCTGACTCCAATAGATGATGATCTCGTATCTAGGCATCGGCTTCTCCGGCCAAGCGATAATTGATTATAACATTCCGGACCTGTTTCACCTGATACGGTTTGCACTTGCCGGAATGAGGCTGCAAGTTGAGAATCTCAGCAACGCCATCGCGGGAAAATATATGGTGGCTGCCCTTGACGCGCTCCCGAAACCCAAGACGCGTCAGAAGCTGCACCATGCCGGAAAACGGGATATTTGCGTCAGCGTCGCCTCTTAGAATTTGGTCGAGAAGTTTGTTTGTGCGCGCCATGTTGAGAAGGAGTGCCGAAGCGTAGCGCAACGCTGCAACCGATGGCAAGCATACCTGTGCTTAGGCCAGCGTGGGGTGCTCTTGGATGGGCCCAGTTCCGCTATCCGCGCGGGCTGCGTTTACGCCGCCCCAGTCGGGGCAATGCTGTGGCGCACGGCAGCGGCGCATAATATCAAAATGTCTGCTGAAGAGAGTTCGACGGCACCGGAAGTGTTGCGGCTGGTGCTGTGGATTCAGACGCTAACGATTATCTGGATGAGTGTGGAAGCGGGGGTTTCGTTGGGCGCAGCCTGGACGGCGCGCAGTCCAGCGCTTCTTGCTTTCGGGGGCGATAGCGCGGTGGAACTTCTCTCAGCGGCGGTGGTGTTTCGGCACTTTAACGCGTCGTCGCAACGGGAGCACGCGGAGGAGCGCGCGGGCAGAATTGCGGGCGGGTTGCTGTTCGTGCTGGCAGCGTTTGTTGTTACTACTTCAGTTCTGACATTGCTGGGGTCGGGCTTGCCGCAATGATCATGCCCTGGCTGGCGGCACAAAAGCGGCAGCTTTCGATTACGACTGGCAGCGCAGCGTTGAGGGCCGATGCAGCCGAGTCGACGGTCTGCGGCTATCTGGCGCTGATTGCCTTAGCGGGTCTGGCCGTGAATGCGGTTTGGAGAGTGAGTTGGGCGGACCCGGTTGCGGCGCTGGGGTTGTTGCCGCTCATCATTCGCGAGGGATGGGAAGCATGGAAGGGCAAGCCTTGCTGCCATTGAAGCGCGGGAATTTTGGCCGAGTGACTGCGGACGAGGAAACTGATCCGCCGCCAGCAAAAGTGCGCTGCTCTCACAGCTTGCTGAATCGTTAGTTGAGGCGTGGGCGCGGCTTGTTGGTGGATTCGCTCATGAGCGGTAACGGGCGAGATTATTTCGGAGGCAGGTGCGAATCGCAATCTGCAGTTCAAGCAAAGTTCTGCGCCACCAAACTTATCTAGGGTCACCCTCCAGTCATTTGGTAGACACAGGGACTTTGGTCACGCCGGAGGAAGCGAGATGGTTCATCTCGAGGTTGCGGATGACGCTGGCTTGTTCCGGGGTGACGAGCAGTTTATTCACCACCGTCTTGCGGTCGCGCGGGAAATTCTGCACCAGACTCAAGGTGTTCAGGGAGTGGCAAACTCCACAGCTGTGAAGGTCCATCCGATAGTGCGCTTGCTTCTTGTTGCCGACCGTTAGCTTTTCGAGGCTTACGACGTCTTGCGATTCCAATTGCGTTTTGAATTGTGCTGCCGGAAGCAACGGTGCGAAATAGAGTTTCCATCTTTCCGTGCACCATTGCCCGCATCGCTCACAGACGGGCCAGAATCAGAAGGGCTTCACTGATCCAAATAATCCAGAGGATGGTGCCGTGCTCGGGCGTCCCGCCCTGATAACTCCACGTGCCCACCGCGTTAACTGCCAGCATTGACTGCCACAAGCCGCGCGGATGCATCGCTGGGCGAACCGGGATTAAACAGCCAAAGAGACGGGTACACCAGATGCAGGATCCAAACGACCCAACTGACGTACAAGCCGAAGAAGGAAGCGGCGAATCCAATGGTTCCTGCGGCTAGGTTGCTTCTTAACTTTCCCAAGCACATTGCGGCCCCGCAAGCGACTCCAATTAGCGCACCAAAGGCCAGTGTGCAAATGCCCCGCAACTTCGCCTCAGGAATGCTAACGATCCCATAGTCATACAGGAACGCCGCAGGCACCGACACGAGGGCGCCCGCGAGCAATCCGAGAATGAGCCCTTGCGGTGTAATTTTGCCCGAGTGCTTGTAGTAGCTCGCCATGGTGATCTCTCCAGAGGAGCGACGAAAACCATTATCCCCACGCTAACATTCAACCGCTCTAGTACATCGCGCAAAATGGCCAGCGACACGGAACGATTACCTGGTCCAATGGGAAGCCTGGTGGGAAGTGGCGCCGATGCGTTTCGTTTCACCCTTAGGTGCTCCGCTTGGGTGGACGAATGGTATAGTTGCCCCGAGTCCGGCGAGTTACGGACACAGCTTGAGTCAGAATCTCTATTCAAGGAGCGTGGCGGGTTCATGCTTCAGATCACAAGAAACCCCATTTGGACAGGTCCGCAATTGCAGCGAATGAATCATCTGGTCTTGTTTTTCGAATTCGCTGCCCTGTTCGCGCTCGTTGTATTAGCTCTGTCTCTCCATGCGCAGGACAAGAATCCATTTTCTGGCGATGCGAAAGCGGCGAAGGTGGGCGAATCGCAATTCCGGGCGAACTGCGCGTTTTGCCACGGGTTGGGCGCGCACGGCGGAGGCCGGGGGCCTGATCTGACGCGCGCGCAAAAGCGGCACGGCAATTCTGACGGCGACCTTTTCAGAACGATCAATGAAGGTGTTCCCGGCACGGCCATGCCGCCGAACGGAGCGACGCAGCAGGGCGTGGGGATGACCGAAGAAGAGATCTGGCAGGTGATCAGCTACATTCGCAGCGTGCAGGTGAAGGCCCCGGCGCAAGCCGCGGGGAATGCGGCACACGGCAAGGAACTTTTTTATGGGAGCGCAGCGTGCTCGTCGTGCCACATGATTCAGGGGAAGGGAGGGCGGCTCGGACCGGACCTCAGTACCACCGGTTCGGCGCGCTCGACCGAATACCTGGTGGAATCTTTGCGCAGTCCCAGCCGGCGGCTGGCGCAGGGCATTTCCGAAGCGATGAAAGAATTCTCGCAGGAATACGAGACCGTGACGGTGGTCAGCGCGGATGGAACGAAGTTCATGGGCGTGGTGCTGAACGAAGACCATTTCACGCTGCAAATGATGGACACGCGCGAGCAGCTGCATTTGTTCGAAAAAGACAAGTTGCGATCCTTGGAGAAGAGCCGCGAATCGCTGATGCCGGCTTACGATCAGAAAATGTTGAGCGATAGAGAGCTGCAGGATGTGATTGCGTACTTGCTTGCGGTGGGTGCGCAATGAGACGCGAAACGATGCTTTGGACAGTGAAAAGCAGATTCCTCGCTTCGCTCGGAATGACACATCAACTCGGAATGACACATCTACTCGGAATGACATACCTATTCGGAATGACACATCTACTAGTCGCGGCACTGGTTTTCTTGGTCCTGTTAAGTGGTGCTGCGCCTTCGCTTAACGCGCAGGTGACGGCGCAGCGGCTGGTGGATTCGGCGAAGGAGCCGCAGAACTGGCTGATGTACTCCGGCGACTACGCGGGGCGGCGGTTCAGCGCGCTGGAGCAGATCAACACTTCGAACGCGGCATCGCTTGTGCCGAAGTGGGCTTATCAGACGATGGCGGGCGGGAAATTCGAAACGACGCCGCTGGTTGTGGACGGCATTCTTTACGGCACTGGCCAGGACAATCGCGCGTTTGCGCTGGACGCGAGATCGGGCCGGCCGATCTGGCAATACCAACGAGCGCTGGCGGCGGATATTCGGCCGTGCTGCGGGCGCGTGAATCGCGGGATGGCTATTTTGGGCGACAAAGTTTTTCTTGGCACACTTGATGCGCATGTGATCGCGCTGGACGCCAAGACTGGGAGCGTGGTGTGGGATGTTACGACTGTGGACTATCGCAAAGGCTACAGCATCACGCTTGCGCCGCTGGCGATCAAGAATCTCGTGATCATCGGAGTGTCGGGCGGGGAATATGGGATTCGCGGCTTCATTGACGCGTACGACGCCGCGACAGGCGAGCGCAAATGGCGCTTCTACACCGTGCCTGGTCCCGGCGAGCCGGGACATGAAACGTGGGAAGGCGACTCGTGGAAAATCGGAGGGGCGCCCGCGTGGATCACCGGGACTTACGATCCCGCGACCAATACTACTTTTTGGACCACGGGTAATCCTTCGCCTTCGAATCGCGGCGAGGGGCGCGCGGGCGACAATCTCTACAGCAATTCTCTGCTGGCGTTGGATCCAGACACGGGAAAGCTCAAATGGCATTTTCAATTTTCGAAGCACGATGAGCACGACTACGATGCCACGCAAGTGCCCGTCATGGTTGACCAGGGCGAGCGGCACATGATCCTGCAGGCGAATCGCAACGGGTTTTTTTATTTGATCGATCGCACTAATGGAAAGCTCGTGTTCGCGAACCCTTTCGCGAAAGTGACCTGGAGCGATTCGAAGGATGGGAGCGGAGTTCCCATTGCGCGAAAAGACGCCTCGCCGACGCTGGAGGGGAATCGCGTGTGTCCGGGCGCAGCGGGCGCGACGAACTGGATGTCGCCTACTTACGATCCGCAAACGCAGATCTTCTACGTTACGGCGCGGGAACAGTGTGACGTGTTCAGTACGGCGCCGCAGCCCTACGAAGCGGGACACGCGTTCTATGGCAGCGCGTACTTTCCGAACGACGATGCCGCGCCGTTCACGGGCGCGCTGCGCGCCATCGATCCGAACACGGGAAAAATGAGGTGGGAATGGAAGCATCCCTCGCCGACGTGGGCGGGAGGAGTGCTTTCTACCGCAGGGGGGCTCGTCTTCACGGGCGACGCGGAAGGAAACTTCATCGCGCTCGAGGCCGCTTCAGGCAAGGCGCTTTGGCATTTCCAATGCGGCGCGTCGGTGTATTAGTCGCCGATGTCCTTTGCGATCGACGGCAAACAATACGTGGCGGTCGCGGCGGGGTCGGCGCTCTTTACGTTCAGCTTGCCGTAGGCGCGGGGCGGCGCGGCGTTTTTCCTCAGGATGTTCTAAAGAAAGAATGCTGTGCGCAGCGGCGAGCGCGAACGCTAAATTCACGCTATACTTAGAGGGTTATGCTCTCGGTCAACAACATCACTATGCGGTTCGGACCGCGCGTCCTCTTTGAGAACGTGACATGCACCTTTATGGCGGGGCGGCGCTACGCCGTCACCGGGCCGAATGGCGCGGGCAAGTCCACATGAAGATTCTGACTGGGGAGATCGACTCGACCAGCGGATCGATTACCCGGCCGAAAAAGATGGGCGTTTTGCGGCAGGATCAGTTTGCGTTTGACGAATATCGCGTCATCGACACGGTCATTATGGGGAACGCCTCGCTGTGGAAAGCGCTCGAAGAGCGCGACAAACTCTATGCCAAGCCGCACGACGAGTTGACGGACGCGGATGGAATGCGTCTTGGGGAGCTCGAAGGCATCGTTGGTGAAGAGGGCGGCTACACGGCGGAGGCGGATGCCGCGGTGTTGCTCGACGGCCTGGGCGTGGAAGCCTCGCTGCACGAGCGCAAGATGGGCGAATTGCAGGGTGGGCAGAAAGTGCGCGTGTTGCTGGCGCAGGCGCTCTTCGGCAATCCGACGGCGCTGCTGCTCGACGAACCGACGAACAACCTGGATCTCGATTCCGTGCACTGGCTGCAGAGATATCTTTGCGATTACGAAGGCGTGCTGATCGTCATCTCGCACGACAGGCACTTTTTGAACAGCGTGTGCACG
>WNFJ01164817.1_pt1 | contig 18688 bp, 25 predicted proteins | sample 5400461 | NCBI WGS metagenome assembly WNFJ01 (sample SAMN13153349, study PRJNA577476) | soil metagenome | isolation source: 115 cm saprolite on Douglas fir-dominated hillslope | place: USA:California | collected 2013-09-17
ATATTATGCCGCAGCTTAAAATCCGCGAAATGCCGCAGGACGAGCGGCCGCGGGAAAAGTTACTTGCACGAGGGGCGGACGCTCTCAGCAACGCGGAATTGATCGCGATATTGCTGCGCACGGGCCGGCGTGGCATGAACGTGGTGGATGTCGCTCGTGAGTTGCTCGACAAATACAAATCGTTCGCGGAGCTGAGCCGTTGCTCCGTCAAGGAACTGAGCGAAATCAAAGGGATCGGTCCGGCGAAGGCATTAGAACTGGTGGCGGCGTTTAACTTAGGAAAACGCTTCACGCAGGAACCGTTGTCCCAGCAAAAACTCGATTCACCGGAACTGATATACAAACTGCTGGGAGACGAAATGCGGATGCTGCGGACCGAATCACTGCGGGTTGTCCTGCTCGACACGCGTTACCGTTTGATGCGAATCGAATCAGTGTCGGTGGGAAGCATGAATGAGAGCATCGCGCATCCGCGGGAGATTTTTCGACCCGCGATCACTTACTCAGCCTACGCAGTCATCGTGGTACACAATCATCCGTCCGGCGATCCGTCACCGAGCCAGACCGACCACAGCCTGACGCGGCGCCTGGCCGAAGCCGCCGAGCTTTTGCAAATCAAATTGCTGGATCACGTCATCATCGGCGCGCCATCGGACACCAGTCCTGGTTATTTCAGTTTCAAAGAGGCTGGCGTCTTATGATGGGGAGATTTCGAAGCACGCGCAGTGTCGTGCAAATCTTTTGAGACAAACATGAGTAGCGCAAAAATTCATCCCACTTCAATCGTCGATCCGAATGCGAAGATCGGCGCTGATGTACAGATCGGGCCATTCTCAATCATTGGTCCACATGTGACAATCGGCGACAACACGGTTGTGCAATCGCACGTGGTGACCGAAGGCGAGGTCGCGATCGGCCGCGGGAATTTCATCGGACACGGCGCGATCATCGGTGTGCCACCGCAGGATGTTTCGTTTTCGCTTGAACGAAAGACAAAGGTCGAAATCGGCGATGACAATATCATCCGTGAGTACTGCACGATCCACCGCGGCAGCGCCGACGGCAGCGCTACTACAATCGGCGACAAGAACTTTCTAATGAGCGGAGCACACATCGGTCACAATTGCCTCATTGGAAACAACGTCGTCATTGCGAACAATTGTTTGCTCGCTGGCTACGTTCGCGTAGATGACAGCGCATTTCTCGGTGGCGGATCGACGTTTCATCAGTTCATGCATATTGGACGACTGGTGATGGTGCAGGGCAGCTCCGCATTCGGAAAAGATCTTCCACCGTTCGTAATAGCAGCGGAGCGCAATTACGTCTTCGGGCTGAACATCGTCGGAATGCGTCGCGCCGGACTCGGTGCAAACGATCGCGACGAAATCAAGGAGGCATTCAAACTTGTGTACCTAAGCGGACTGAACATATCGCAGGCACTCGACAAAGGGGAGACGATGACCTTTGGCTCAACCGCGCGCGAATTCCTGGACTTCGTCGCCGCTTCAAAGAAGCGGGGCATTTGCCCGTTGAAACGCGGCGCTGGCGACGACGTGTCGGTCTAACGACACAAGCGGAATGCCTACCTCCCAAAATCACCCGCCCTGCACCGGCGGCATGATGGCGATTTCCTCGCCCGGATTTAGCTTGTAATTTCGATCGACAAATTCCAAGCCAGCGCCGATCAAAACGCTTTTGTCATGAGCACGAAGCGCAGGTTCTTGCGCATAAATCTTCTCGAGCAATTCGCGAACAGTCGCGCCTTGCGGAAGCTCAAGCTCTAACTTGTGAGCGCCAATGAGTTCACGCAATTGGGCATAAAATTGAACTCGCACGGTCATTAGTTTGATAGCTCCTGCAATTCCTTTCTGAGCACGCCAACGTACGGCAGGTTGCGATACCGCTCCATGAAATCGAGGCCGTAACCGACAACAAATTCATCGTCGATTTCGAAGCCGATGTAATCCGCATTAGCGTCCCGCGCGTGCTGTTTCCTTTTGCTCAGCAGCACACAGACTCGAATGCTGCGTGGTTTGGCCGTTTCCAGCTTTTTTCGAACGGCCGCCAGTGTGTAGCCGGTATCTAGAATATCATCCAGAATCAAAACGTCCTGGCCGGCTACATCGGGAACAGCCAACTGTTTGAAAATGATCTCCCCGCTCGGTTGCGTTTTCCCGTGGTAACTGACCACGCTTAGGCAATCCAATTTCAACGGAAGTGGAATTCGGCGCAGCAGATCTGACATGAACATTAGGCTGCCGGTTAGAATTGCGATCACCATCAGTTCGCAGTCGGAGTAATCGGCCGTGATTTGCGCGGCCATTTCATCGATCCGCTTGTGAATTGCCGGCCCGTCAAACAGCACGCGCTCGATATCGCTTTGCATCAACCCAATAGGCCATCAGCCGGCACAGAGATCAACGCGGGGCGAATCCCACATTTATTCTGTCATGTTTGTCAATCCGACCGAAGTGGAGGAATCTCTCGTTGTTTGCTTTCGCCAGCCGCGCCGTTTGAACAGAGATCTCTCGACTCCGCTCGACATAACACAAACCGAGTGTTGACCAATGCCGATCTATCACGACCAACTCGAAGTGCGCAGCCACGGTAAGGGACTCTACGAAATCACCGACGACGTACAGTCAAAGATCGACAAGAGCGGAGTGCGAAACGGAACAGTCACGGTTTTTGTTCAGCACACCAGTTGCAGCATCGTCATTATGGAAAATGCCGACCCCACCGCGCGACACGATCTGGAAGAATTTTTCGAGCGACTCGTGCCGGAAGATGCCGATTACTTCGCGCACAATGCGGAAGGCAGCGACGACATGCCATCACACATCCGCATGGTTCTGACGCGCACCAGCGAGACTGTGCCGATTGCGGACGGGAAAATGCAGCTCGGAACGTGGCAAGGCATTTTCCTTTTTGAGCATCGTCGCGCATCGCATCGGCGAAACCTTCTCCTCACGATCATAGGCGAATGACTGTAGCCGCGGTCTTCTGAAGATCGCGGTGCCCTAAGCGACGTAGCGACGCCGCGCTGCCTCGAAAGTTTCTGGGAGACAACGCGGCGCTCCATTCCTGCCCGTGCCTTGACTCATGAGTCAAGGCTTAATGGTGATTTTGGCTGACGTAGCTGCTATGGAAGGACCCAGTGTGTATCCCAATCCAGGTTCGAGCGTTACCACGACGCTGTACTCTTGACGGGAGAATAATCCTCTGCGATCGGCCAAGGTTTTGACCTGAATTACTCCGTAGCCGTCAGGTCCGACGTAGGCCGGGGAGACAAGCGCAACGTAATCAACTCCTGGGATAGCGGTGCCGCTCACCTTGAAGTTTACGTAAGGGTAGTACGGTATACTAGTGGGCGCGGACTGGCTCATGGCGAGGACGAAGGAACCGGTTTTTCCCCGGCTAACATCCCCGGTGCTATGGATAGAAACAACCGGGAATTGCCCGGGAGAAGGCTTCTCCGAGCCATCGCCGCGGAGCTGAGTGATCGCACTCGCAAGCATGAATACCACTCCGAGGCTAAGAAGGAGTTTACTGATGATTTTTGTTTTCATGTTATTTACTTTTCTTTCTGTTTTGGCTTTCTTTGATTTCTCGTCATTAAGAACTCATCTCTGGCCGTTCTCTGAGGTAGTGCGTGAAATCCGGCGCGAGGTTACGCGGAAAGCTTCGGAGTAAACTTGTGAACCGCGGATTGCGCGGATGTAACTGATTGGGGACGGTCGCCGCGGCGACCAGCCTGCTGGTTTCGGCTCCTAGCCGAAACGAACTTAGGACAATTCGATTGCTACAGCTCTGATCGGACCCTCACGGATTACGCTCGGGACAGCAGTATTAAATTCCGACGCTCATCCTCGATGTCGCCGGACACGCCTTCCTCTCAGCGAAATCGCAATGGATCAATCGCCATTAGCTGTAACTGGCATCGACCAGCAGTAATGATTTTCCGGTAGGCAGAACCGATTGTTCCATTTGGTTCATTACGTACGCGAATGCGATTTTGTTTTCTGGATCGGCAAAGGCGTGGGCGCCGCCCGCACCGGGATGTCCGAACGATGTCGCGGATGGTCCGAACATCCTCCGCGTTGCATCTCGTGAATCTTTCATAAACCCGGCCGAGAATGCCGTCGGAATTTGAAAAACACGGTCGATACCGTCTGATAATGTGGTTGTCATCCATTCGATCGTTTTTGGAGAAAAGAAAGTCTGCCCATTTAATTCTCCGCCGTTGGCGAGCATGGAATAGAATTTCGCAAGCGCCGAGGCGCTCCCAATCCCGCCGAACGAAACAATCGGCTGCGCCAGGATATGCGGATCATTCATCTTGCTGATTACATTCAACCCATAAGGCGACGTAAACGTTTTTCTCGCTAGCGTACCGGGCTTGACAAGATCTCGGTAAAATTGCGCTGGCTCCGGCGGTTTACCACTTTTGGCAGCGTAAATCGTGGCGACTCGCGAATTCTGCTCTTCCGGCAAGCCGATCCAGAAATCGAGTTCAAGCGGCCGTGCAAAATTTTCCTGCCAATAATCCGACAGCGTTTTTGCAGTTATGCGTCGCATCAGCTCGTCGAGAAGAAATCCAAACGTGCGCGCGTGATAGCCATGCGCAGTTCCCGGCGACCAAAAAGGCGCTTGCGTTTCCAGCGCCCGAATCACACCGTCGTAATCGACCACGTCAACGCGCTGATCCAAAGCGCAAAGCCCCGCCTGATGCGAAAACAATTGCCCGAGCGTGATCTTATCTTTGTCTGCCTGCCCAAACTCGGGCCAGAACTCAGCGACGGGCCGGTTGAGCTCAATCTTCTGCTGCTGCAATGCATGCAATACACACGCGCTACCAATTCCTTTCGTTGCAGACCAGACCAGCACGACCGTGTCGGCTGTCCACGATTTCTCGCGACTCGCGTCGCAAAATCCGCCGTAAAGATCAATCAGCGGTTTACCGTTTTGCCAAACCGAAACCGTCGCGCCGAGTTCGCCATGCTTTTCAAAATTCTCCTGAAACAGCGGCTCGAGTCGCGCGCGAAGTTTTTCGGTATCGAGGTGCATGATTGAAAGGCCAAAACAAGGAGCGGCGTCTTTCCAAAGCGCCGTTCTTCCTCTTATCCTCGGCGGTTAAGAAACCGCCGCTCCTTGGAAACGACCGAGTTCCAGTTCTTCAATCCATACGACGACATCCGCATTACCGCGAATCGTCTTCCACACTGGCTATTTCGTCACGTTTCGACTTGCTGACGCCGTGCCTCAACACCTCCGCGAGCAATGGGAGTCGGATCGTGAGGCATGGCTGCGATTTCATCCGCCACCATGGGATGCCTAAATCGAACGTGAGTATCACGAGCATTTCTCTGGTGCGATTGAGCGTTGCCTTGATGCGGGTCACGGCTTGTGTGTTCTGCGACGCAACGACTGCGCGGCAGTTGTTGCGGAAGCGCTGCGTCACTTTGATGGCGACCGAGTCTCGCAAATCGCTTGGGTGGTGATGCCTAATCACGTGCACGCAGTCTTCGTGCTCAATCCGGCTTGGTCATTGGAGAAGATTATTCTGAGTTGGAAGGGTTTTACGGCGCGCAAAATCAATCCCTTGCTGCGACGGACAGGCAGTTTTTGGCTGCGTGACTATTTCGACCGGCTGGTTCGCAACGCGAAGCACTTGGCCAACTGTGTTCGTTACATCAGACGGAATCCCCAAAAGCAGCGTCTCTGCGAAGGCGAGTTTGTGTTGTACGAGAGCGAGTTCGCCAGAAGCATTGAGTGAGACGACGCTCCTTGATTTACAGCAATAGGGCTTCCAACTCTTCGAGCCGGCGTTCGAACAACTGCAGTGTGCTTTCGATCGGCGCGGGCGTCGTCATATCCACGCCCGCTTCTTTTAATGTCTCCAGCGGGAATCTGGACCCGCCTGAACGCAAGAACTTCAAATAGGCCTCGACACTCCCCGGTTGGCCCGAAAGCACCCGCTGCGATAGCGTCACAGCAGCAGAGATTCCGGTCGCATATTTGTAGACGTAGAACGCATGATAGAAATGCGGGATGCGGAGGCATTCCAGATCAAGCTCGGGATCAAGCACGAAATTTTCAGCAAAATAAACTTCGAGCAGTTTGTGATATTCCGATTTGAAAACGTCGAGCGTCAGCGCATCGCCGCTTTCCTCGATGGCGTGAATGATTCTTTCGAATTCGGCAAACATGGTCTGTCGGAACAGTGTGCCGCGCAGATCGTCGATTTCGCGGTTGATAATGTAAGCCCGCATCTTCGGATCGTTCGTAGTCCGAAGCAGATGATGCGTCACTAATTCCTCGTTGAAGGTGGATGCGACCTCCGCGAGAAAGATCGGATACTCGTAGTCCTGAAAGAGCTGCGAACTTTGCGAGAACCAACTGTGCATTGAATGCCCCGCCTCATGCGCAAGCGTGTACACATCCGCGAACACGTCCTGCTTGTAGTTCATGAGAATGTAGGGCGGCGCATCGTAACTGCCGGAGGAAAATGCCCCGCTGCGTTTGCCTTTGTTTTCGTAACGATCGCACCAGCGGCGCGAGCGCAGACCTTCTGCCAGCACCTGGACGTATTCCTTTCCGAGCGGAGCGAGCGCGTCCAACACCATTTCGACCGCTTCATCGAAAGTGAATCTAGTCTGGATCTCCGTAACGAGCGGAACGTACGTGTCATAGTGATGCAGCTCGCCCAAACCAAGGGCCCGCCGGCGAAAATCGAAATATCGAAACAGCGGTTTCAGATTCGCGCGGACAGATTGAATTAAGCCGTCATACACGGCGACCGGCACATCATCCGGAAACAGGGCCGCCTCGAGTGCGGATGGATAGTGCCGTGCTCTGGCGTGAAACACGTCCGCCTTTACCGAATAGCCCAGGGACGCTGCGAGGGTGTACTGATGGTCGCGAAACTCAGCGTAGAATTGATGGAAAGCGCGTTTGCGCAGTTCAGGTTCCCGCTTTACCAGAAATGAACTGAACGAGCTTTGGCTCAGCGGTCGCTCGCGTCCGGTATCGTCGACGAGCACACCGAACTTCATGTCCACATCGGTGAGCTGGGAAAATGTGTCGTCGTAGCCGCTCAACGCGACATTGCTCAGCGCGAGCAGACGTTCCTCGGGCACTGAAAGCACATGCGATCGCATTCGGCGGATTTTGTGCAGCTTGATCACCCAATCCTTCAGCGCAGGATCGGCAATGAATTTGGCAAAGCATTCATCCTCGATGGCGAGAATTTCCGGAACAACAAACGCCGCCGCCTCGCTGATCCTTGTAAGTAGATTCTGGACCTGACCAATGCGAGCGAGGTACTCGTTATTCGTGCTGTCCTCGGACGCTTGCAGCGACGCGTAGTGATAGACGCGCTCCATCTTCTGCTCGAGCGCCTTCTCAAACTCGAGAAGCCCAGCCAATGTCTGGGCTGATTCCCCCACTCTGCCTTTCCACTGTTCAAGCTTTGGATACTCACGCTGTAACCAGGCAAAATCTTCCTGCCATTTGGTCACGTCAGCGAACAAATGTGTCAGGTCCCATTTGTCGGTCTCGGGAATGTCAGCGCGGGTTGGAATCTCCATGACACATTCTCGCACAAAGCTCACAAAGGACGCAAAGGCGACCAAAGTTCATCGTCGTGACGCTCGTGCCCTCACTGTGATGTCCTGAATTGCATGATGGCGCGCGATCAATTTTAGCGCGCGCTCGGTCAGTGCTTTGCCGGGTGGAATTTTGGGCCAGGGCGAAGCGCCGGAAGGATGCGGCAAGGGAATCAGGTCGAAGCGATGGCCCGCATGCGCAACGCGAAATTTGCGGCCAATTACGTCTTCCAACTTTGCGCAGTCGATGAATTGTACGATCGCCAGTCGGCCGACGGGAATAATGAGACGCGGCTGCAAGATCCGAATCTCATTATCCATCCACAACGCACAGTTGCGAATCTCATCAGGCGCAGGGACGCGGTCGGTGCCGCCGGAGTTTTTGCCGGGAAAACAACGGCAGACGGCGGCGAAATAGATCTTCGATCGAACAGCGGCTTCATCCATTCCGCAAAATTGTTCGAACCAGCGGAAGAGTGTTTTCCCGGCAGTGTGCGCAAACGGTCGTTTCAACGTCGGTTCCCGCGGACCGGGCGCCTGCCCAATGATCATCACGTCGCTCACGATCGCGCCGCCTGAGACCGGCGTGGATTTCATGCGCGGGCAGCGACGGCAACGCAGGAGTGTCGTCACATGCTGTTCGAGCTTCGTTTCGATACGTTTTGTAGCCACGGCCCTGTGGGCCGTTCGCACACCGCGCGACAAGGCGCAAGGTCAGACGGGCCACAGGCCCGTGGCTACAGCACGCAAGATGCAAGGTCGATTGGAAAAATGGATCAGCGCCGGAAAATTGAGAAGACCGAAAGAAGCAGGCTAAGCGCGATGCTGAGAATGATGCAGGTAACGATGGGAAAATAGAACGAGGAATGTTCGCGCTCGATCCGAATGTCGCCGGGCAGTCGGCCCAACCATTTTGGCGCGAAGCCGCTCCACATCACCAGTCCGACTAATGTGGCAACGACGCCGATGATTACTATGGACTTTCCAAGTTCGCGCACCTTCCAAAAAGTTGCGCGAATCAACCGGAGGCACAAGCTTGAGAGTCGATGCCAGTACAGTTTCGAGATTATTACGAGACACTCGGAGTCCCGAAAACGGCGAGTGAGGACGAGATACGCAGCGCTTTTCGAAAGTTGGCGCGTAAGTATCACCCGGACGTGGCGAAGGACAAAAAGGCCGCCGAAGAAAAATTTAAGGAGATCAACGAGGCGTACGAAGTTCTAAGCGATCCTGAAAAGCGGAAGAAATACGATCAGCTCGGCGCGGATTGGAACCGGCCCGGCGGTTTTCAGCCGCCGCCGCAGTGGCAAGGCCAGCAACCTGGCGGCGGATTTTATCAGTGGGGCGGCGATGGGGGCGGCGGAGTTGAATTCGAGTTCGGCGGAACTGGATTCAGTGATTTTTTTGAAGCGTTTTTTGGCGGCGGACGCGGTCGTTCCGCATTCGGCGGATTCGGCGGACGCCCGGCGACAGCCGAGCGTGGCGCCGACGTGGAAGCGGACATTATGGTCACACTCGAGGAAGCGCTGCACGGCTCGACGAGGACCGTGTCGCTGCGACGCGCCGGTTCAGACAAGGTCGAGCAGTATCAAGTCAAGATTCCCCGCGGCGTCCGCGAAGGCCAGCGGATCCGTTTGCGCGGTCAGGGTGAAGCCGGCGCGGGTGGAGGAAAAAGTGGGGACCTTTTTCTTCGAGTGCGATTGGCCCAGCATCCGGATTTTTCAGTCGAAGGCAGTGATTTGATTCATGAGGTTCGGATCCAACCGGGGCAGGCTGTGCTGGGCGGTGAATTGCTTGTGCCTACCCTCGAAGGAAAAGCGCGCTTGAAAATTCCACCTGGTACACAAGGTGGGCAACGGTTTCGTCTGCGTGAACGCGGTCTGCCAGGAGTCTCAGGGAAACGCGGCGATCTCTACGTCGTCGTTCAGATCAACATCCCGAAAAAGCTGACTGAACGCGAACGCGAACTCTGGAGTGAGCTGGCGAAATTGCCAGGCGGATAAGACGTCGAAGCGTTAAGCGGAAAAATGTTGAAGCGCAAGGTAAGGCGGGGAGTCCTCTGCACGCCACTTGAAACACACGATCTCGGCGCGCACAGGAGTGATACGCCCTACCATTTCGTGGGAATTCGTGTAATTCGTGTCTGATGAAAATTTCCTTGGGCTCAGATCACGCCGGTTTCCGTTACAAGGAGAAGGTAAAAGAATTGCTCGGCTCGCTCGGGCATGAAGTGAAGGACTGCGGCACGTTCAATGAGGAACCCGTGGATTATCCGCTTTTCATTCGTCCGGCGGCTGAAGCAGTAGCGCGCGGCGAGTGCGATCGCGGCATTGTCTTCGGTGGTTCAGGCAATGGCGAAGCGATGGTGGCGAACAAGGTGCACGGCGTGCGTTGCGCGCTTTGCTGGAACGAAGAGTCGGCCCAGCTCTCGCGGCATCACAATGACGCGAACGTGCTCTCGATGGGCGAACGTTTGATTCCCGAAGACCTGGCGCTAAAAATCGTGCGGATTTGGCTTGAGACGGGTTTCGATGGCGGTCGGCATGAAAGACGCGTTGCGATGTTAAACGCGATGTAGGTAGCGGCGGTTCACCGAACCGCCTCCGGCCGATTGAGGTCAATCGCCCCTACCTGATCAATCGATCGACGCATACCGCGAGCAAGAACACCGCGCTCACAAACGCGTTGCTCTGGAAAAACGCGCGATTGATTCCAACTAGATCGCGTTTTTCGGTTCTGTGCTCGTAAACAAGGGCTGCCGCGATCAGAGGCAGCGACCAGTAGTAGAACGCGCCGAGATCCGCGACGAATCCAAAAGCGATGAGCGTGATAAAGGTCAGCAAATGTTATAGCTGCGCGAGACGCAAGCTGCGCGTGATCCCCAGTTTCACCACCAGCGATCGAATTCCTTCGCGCCGATCGAAATCATAGTCCTGCGTAGCATAGATCAGATCGAATCCCGCCACCCAGCAAATTACGCCTGCCGCAAGCACGATCGGCGCAACATCAAGCTGGCCGGTCTGAGCGATCCAGGCGCCGACTGGAGCAATGGCGAGTGCCAGCCCGAGAAAAAAATGCGTTGCGCTGGTGAACCGCTTAGTCACCGAATAGAAAAAAATCAACGCGAGTGCTATCGGCGCGAGGATGCACGTCAGCCGATTAATTGCGCACGCGGCCAGTAGAAACCCGACACAACTGACAATCAGCAAAATCACGGCCGACAATTTTGGTACGAGCAAATGTCGCGACGCCGTGCGCGGGTTGCGTTGATCAAGCGACCAGTCAACGAGCCGGTTGAAAAGCATGGCTGCCGTGCGCGCGAACGCCATGCAGACAATCACTAGCAAAAAAATTCTCGGCGATGGCCAGCCGTTCGCGCCTACGACCAGCGCAGCAAGAGCAAACGGCAACGCGAAAATCGTATGAGAAAAACGAATCAGCCGAAGGAATCGTCCCACCGGTCCGTTTCCAAACTTTCTCATAATTCTCGCAAACAGGTTTTAATTCTGGGGAGCACAAGCTGCGAGTCTGTAGTTGTCGCGGCTTGCCGCGAAGATGTTTGCGAATGATGGCTGAAATCCTGACCGGCTAGCAGAGAGAGCCTCGGCCATCGGCGCACTCCGCTCAGTAACCCATTGCCCGTTGAAAAATCCTACTCCCCCGCATGATGCGGCTCGGGCGTCTTTGGTTCAGTCGATTTTTCAGCTGGCTTTTCCTCGGACTCAAGCCAGTCGGTGTGGAAAACGTCGGGCTTATCAATGCGTTCGTAGGTGTGCGCACCAAAGAAATCGCGTTGTGCTTGCAGGAGATTTGCTGGAAGGCGAGCGGAGCGATAACTGTCGAAATACGCCAACGAGGCAGAAAACGCGGGGACCGGTACACCAAACTTGATAGCTGTCGAAACGACGAGGCGCCATTTCGGCTGCGCTCTTTTGATGGCCCTGGTGAAATACCGGTCGAGGAGAAGATTTTGCAGCGCAGGATTACGCCGATATGCCTCGACGATTCGATTGAGAAATTTGGCGCGGATGATACAGCCTCCGCGCCAAATCGTGGCGATGTCGCTGAGGTTCAGGTTCCATTCGTACGTCGTACTTCCGGATCGAAGAAGCTCCATTCCCTGCGCGTACGAAATAATTTTTGACGCATAAAGAGCGTCACGCACGGCGTTGACGAAACGATCGCGATTGCCTTTGAACGTTCGCGCTCTCGGTTGCGGCAGAATTTCGGTCGCCGCAACGCGTTCTTCTTTTCGCGATGAAATCACGCGAGCTTCGACTGCGGCATTAATTGTGGAAATGACGACGTATTGCTTGATGGCAGCTTGCAGCGTCCAGATACCGGTGCCTTTTTGGCCCGCTTTATCGAGGATCACGTCCACCAGCGGCTTGCCGGTTTCGGGATCGATTTTTTGAAAAATCTTCGATGTGATTTCGATCAGGTAACTCTCGAGCTCGCCTTTGTTCCACTCTTCGAAAGTGTTTGCAAGTTGCGCCGCATCCATTCCCAGAATGTCCTTCAGAATTGCGTACGCTTCACAGATCAGTTGGATATCGCCGTACTCGATACCGTTGTGCACCATCTTGACGTAGTGACCGGCGCCGTCCGGTCCCATGTATCGACAGCATGGTTCGCCATCCACTTGCGCAGCGATCTTGCGGAAAATTGGCGCGATGATTTCCCACGACTCGCGCGGGCCACCCGGCATGAGCGACGGGCCCTTAAGCGCGCCTTCCTCGCCGCCGGATACCCCCATGCCTACAAAATGAATCCCTGTGCTCTCCAATTCTCGTACACGCCGCTGCGTGTCGGTGAAGAGAGAATTTCCGCCGTCGATGATCACATCACCTTTCTCGAGCAGTGGCGCCAGTTGTCCGATTACGGAATCGACGGGCTGGCCCGCTTTCACCATCATCATGGCTATCCTTGGCTTTTTGAGCGCCCCAACAAATTCCTCTAGTGTAAGGGTGGGCCGTATGTTTTTGCCTTGGGCCCGTCCTGCGGTGAATTTTTCCGTGACCTCAGTGGTGCGATTGAACACCGCGACCGAAAAACCCTTGGATTCCATGTTCAGGACGAGATTTTCGCCCATGACACCGAGGCCAATCAGGCCGATATCACATTGATTCGTGTTCATTTTTGTATCTCCTTTTGTGGCTGCTCAACATACAAGGAGTCACTGTAGCGAGCAGTTTAAGCTCATGGCAAATGTCGTTTGCGAAATTTCGGTGACACAGGCGACGCTCCCGGCGCGGCTGAGCGACAACGCCGGCGCGGGCGCAGTTGTTGATTTCTGGGGCGTAGTCCGACCAATCGAGGATGGCCGCGAAATTGAGGGAATCGATTACGAGGCGCATCGTGAAATGGCCGAGCACCAGTTGAAACGGATTGCCGAACGGGCCGCAGAGCGATTTGGGCTTAAGCTCGTCATCGTTCATCATCGGATTGGTTTTATCGCAATTGGGGAAGCATCTCTTTTTCTGCGAGTGGCGAGTCCCCATCGGAGCGAAGGCTTCCGGGCAAGTCAATGGATCGTGGATGAGTTGAAGAAAAAAGTGCCGATTTGGAAACGGCCGCGGTTTAAGGTCGAGAATTATCGCCACGCCTCGCGCAGGCAGGCAGCCACAGTATGAATTGGGCAAACCGACTGACCCTGAGCCGCCTGGCGTTGACGGTGCTCTTTGTATTGTTGCTCAGTTCGTCCTGGCACTATGCGCGCACTGCCGCACTTGTGATTTTTGTTATCGCCGGTCTCACCGATTTCATCGACGGCGAGATTGCGCGGCGCTACGGGGTCATCACGAACTTCGGCAAATTAATGGATCCATTGGTGGATAAAATTATGGTGGCGGCGGCCTTCATTTCGCTCGTTCCTCTGAAAGCAGTGCCAGCATGGGCAGCAACGACCGTTGTGGCCCGGGATTTTCTGATCACAGGTCTGCGGCTAATGGCGAGCGCCGAGGGGCGAATTCTGCCAGCAGAAACCCTGGGCAAACAAAAAACATCGTGGCAAATCGTTACGATCGTCTTTTTTCTCGCCCTCCTGTCGATTGCGGAACTCCGTCAAGCGAATGAGACGCCCACTTGGTGGCTGCGGGCATGGGGCCAAGCCGGTCCCGTGTTGGTCTGGATTACCGTTGCACTGACTCTCTATTCAGGACTTGGCTATGCATGGCGAAATCGCGAGTTGCTGACGCCGGATCAGTAGCGGCTGACGAGAATCAAACCGGCTGGGAGCTCCTGCTACGAAAGGCCTGCGAGATGTTCTTCATCGTTCTAAAGACGCGACCTTGGGTTTCACGACGCGGGTCGCGATCAACACAAAGCTGCGCTCGATCGGGCAAATGACTGAACTTTCGATCGACACGAAAAATAAGCGGGTTCGGGTCCGCCTCGAATTGCTCGGGGAAAAGGAACCGATCGACGTTGAGATTTTGCGCTACAGTTTGAAAGAAAAAGGCGAGACGACTTGCATCACCATTGAAGAGGTGACCTCGTCGCGCGAATGGCTAACAGCGTTGTCGGCCAGGATTTGGCTCTTCCCGCCAAAGCTGGCGCCGTCCTGAAATTCTTAACGTGAACCCGTTTGCATCAGGAAACAGCAACGCCAATCGAAGCCGCATTTTACGGCCTGAAGCTCGCAGTCTGCCCTCCTCAAAATCTCTAGCGCGCCGCTGTTTCCCACGTCATGAAAGCATCGAGCGTTCTTCGAGTCTTATCCGTCACAAGCTCCACTACATGTGCATCATCAATCAAGCCGAGAAACGGAGTGCTGTCCGGAATCAAATCGAACGGGTCCACCAGATAGTTCAAGGCTGCAATGATCCACACGAGCGCGTCCTCGGAAACTTGATGGTATTCACCCCGATGGTAGGCACGAATTAAACGCAGCATCGTTTGAAGGTAAGCCCAGTTCTGTTTAAACGGCTTCTTCGAGATGGCCGCCGCTTTCTTCGCCGCGCTGTCGAAAAGCGCCTGTAAACTTTCGGGATCGCCAACGCATGCTTTGGCATTCCTTAACGCTTCGATACGCAGAGCAGCTTCCTCAGAGCGGACGCCGGTGCGACGAGTAAGGTTCCGTCGACACGATTCCAAGGCTTCCATCAATTCGCGAGCCGACGCAGGCCGTTTCCCAGGGTCAATGGCAAGCGTGGAACGCAGCAATTTTACCAGCGGTTCAGGGATTTTTCTGACGAGCAACTGCGCGACCGGCAGGCCACCGCGCGTTTTACGATCGCGAATCTCTTCTAACGTCTTGCCAGGGTGTGGTGCCAAACCGGTGAGCGCAAACCAGAGGGTGCCCCCCAGCGCATAGATGTCCGAGCGGGCATCCACTGCGCCGCCTCCAAATTGCTCAGGGCTGGCGAAAGTCGGTGTGCCGACAAATTCCCCGTGCGTCAGATCCATCTCGCCCCCGGCATCGGTAATCGCCTTGGCCAGGCCGAAATCGATGACTTTCACCTCCGAATCACCCGTCAGCATGATATTACTCGGCTTCAGATCGCGATGGATTAAATCGTGGGCCGCCGCAGCCATTAAGGCGCGCGCAATTTGAATCGCAATTTTTAAAGCGTCCTTGGGGTTAAGCGGACCATCTCTGCGCACGCGCGCCGCTAACGTTTCGCCTTCGATCAGTTCCATCGCGTAATAGCAGTGGCTGGCATCCGTCGAAGTACCAAACTGGAAGACGTCAGCTACATTGGGATGGCGTAAGGCAGCCGCCGCGCGGGCTTCACGTAGAAAACGATCGCGCACAGCCTGCGAGCCGCGTGCTGCCGGAGGCACCTCGATCACTTTAAGCTCACTTTAAGCGCGACGCGCCGGCGTAACACCTTGTCCGCAGCAAGGTAAGTCACGCCAATTGCACCGTGGCCGAGTTCCCAGCAAGAACCATCTGCGTGTTGCTCGACTTCGAAATCGCCGAACGCTAGGACAGCCGGTTTAGATTCGACGACTGTTTCCTGTAAACCCGTCCGCAGCAGACAAGCCAGGCAGTCGCCTTTTGCGTTCAACGGCTTGCCGCAGATCGAGCAGACACCGACAGCTGTTGCCAGCGGTTTTCCCATGACGGGTTCCTCACATTTCCGTTAACACGTGGAGCAACTCGCGCAACTCTTGATCTACCTGCTTTTCGCTGTCTACCGTTCGGCGCACCTCAGTGCGCAATGCTTCTCGGTAACGCGCCCTAAGACGAGTGACGTGACTTCGAAGCGTTGACTCAGTTATTCCCAACCGATTCGTCAGCTCAGCATAAGTTGGCGGCGGCTCCGCGCCACCAGCGATAAATATTCTCAATTCCTTGAAGAGCTGCTCCTTGGCTTCACGTCTGTAATCTGCCGAGAGCCGTTCCAACGCAGTGGCAACCAATGCTTCGGCCCAACTGCGATCGAAGAGGCAATCTTCATTGCTGATGCCACTGTGAGTCTGGAAAAGCGACTCTGCCTCTTGCGCCTGCTCTTCATGCAGCGGCAGAAAAATCTGTGCACCGCCGCGCTTAAGGGTCTGTTCTCTGTCAGCAGCGTCCGCGAGAAAGTTTTTCAGCGAGGCGAGCAGAAATGAACGGAACCTGCCTTTTTGTCGATTAGCGCGGGCATAGACTTTATGTTCAAGCACGTAGGCGAAGAAACTCTGCGTGAGATCCTGTGCGTCGTGTACGGTGTGCCCGCGACTTCGCACGAAACCGTAAAGGGGTGCCCAATAACCTTGGCAAAGCTCTGCTAGCGCAGCCCCCGCCATCTGCGGTTCGGCTTCACTTCTCCCGGCCGCGAACACCACGCTCCAATGGGTCGAAGGAAACACATCGCTGCGACCCTCCCCCTTTGACCCACTGGTGTTCAAATTAACGGCTTCTTTCAAGATCGCTAAAGATAAGCCAGAGACGACAGAAATCTAAATTTCGTGCAGCACGGGCTCCGGAATCCCTTTGTAAAGGGTAACCAACCGTGACGTACAACCATCAACATCAATAGGAGGGATAATATGAAGAAATCGATTTCCATTCTCGTCTGTTGCGCACTGCTGGCGCCGCTGGCATTTGCGCAGCCAGAGTCGAAGGGTAAAGGGCAAGGGGCAAGTACCACCGAAGAAATAACGGTGACCGGGACGATCATCAAAATGACAAGTGAGGAAGGCTCGGCGGCCAATTACCAGCCGGTCAAGACTCTAGTTGTTCGCGAGGATCGTTCCAATAGTCCTGGCACTTACGTCCTTAACGGGCGCGGTCACGTCGTCAACAAGAACGGCGAAGTGATCCAAACCGCGATCAAACCCGGCACTCGGGTGCATATTTATTACGCAAACGTGGGCGATTCACGTACGGTTGATCGCGTTGTCGTCGATTGACCCACCTGCTGGAATATCACCGATAAAAAGCCGCAGGATTTGAAGATCCTGCGGCTTTTGTTAGCTCCCCACGGCAGCAGGGCAGTTGACCCCTCCGTTAGCACCAAAGGACGGTTGACCGACGAGAACTGACCAGGATTGGGCCGTGTACAATTTCGAATGGTTTATTGAATTACGAGACGCGCACGCCAGGCGAGTAGCACGAAGCAGTGTTGGTGAAACGACGACGCCACACAATCGTAGTCTGGTTGTCGATCTCCACCCTATTCACTGCGACTGACGCTGCGAAAGCAGGGCCTTTCCAAGATTTTTTCAGGACGCTACGCAGCGCAGTCGCTCACCCGAAAGAGACGCCGCGGTCGCACCGGACCACGCATAAGCGTAAAAAGACTTCGCCAAGCGATGCCGAGAATAGTCAGACTTCGGACAAGCCAACCCCAGCGCCGGAGGGTCAGACCGATGTCCGGTGGGCGAAGGCAGGCTCGATCGCGAACGACGAAAAAAGCGATTTACCGTATGGAACTCCGGTCCCGGGTAAACCAGGCTTGGTTACGAGTCCGTTCGCGCCGAATGCGGGCTACGTCCAAGTTCTCGGTTTTCAGCCGGGAACTCCAGTAGAAGACCCTTACACCGGCAAAATTTTCCTTACGCCGTAAGTGTCGGCGCATTTGCGTTCGCAGATCTTGCGCCCGGCGAAAAAACATGACGATGGCTATGACCGGACCGCGGTTCAACGATGGAGGGTCATCGGGTCGCTCCTAGCGAGGGGAACCTCCCAGGATTGTTAGCAACGACCCCATCACCGATAAAGCCCGTCAGCCCCAACTTCGAAAACGAAAGATTTTGTCGGGATAATCTTTTTGCCTAAGGCCGCGCAGGTATTTGCCCCCGAAATAAGATTGGGAGGACTACCTTCATCACTCGTTACGGTCAGAGGAGGTCTGCGGCCCCATCAATCGCTGGGTTCGCTGATTTTGTGCTCGCCCGCCGGGAGCAAATCCTCCAGTCATGGATCGCCGCGGTCGATCAGCATCCGAACATTTCTACTTCGGACAATCTTACGTATACACAACTGCTTGATCATCTCCCGGAGCTCTGTACGGAGTTGGCGTCTCTCCTCAAACAGCCCAACGCCAAGGAAATCAAGCGAGAGGCAAGCCAGGATGCAAGGGTGCACGGCTGGAAGCGCTGGCGGCAAGGTTACAAGCTAGAAGAATTAATCCGCGAGATCTGCCTGATTCGTCGGAACTTCATTGACACTTGGTTTAAAGCCTTCGCCGCTGCGGATGTCCGTTTCGATTTTGACGCGCAGAATGCCGCGCGGCGAGTTGTGGAATGTTTTTTCGACAACGTCATTATTGAAGCAACCGTCCAATTCGTTGAGGAACATCAGGAAGCTGTGCGTCAATTGAACGCCAGACTGAAACCGAGCATAACTGGCAATGCAGAGTTTGTTCAGCGCATTACGCACCTACTGCGTGAGCCGTTGGGTCCCCTGTTGCTTGGGCTCGAAGTTTTGCTGCGCGAAGAATCTTTATCGCCCCGAGGCGTCGAAATGATTGGGGTCCTCCACCGCGGGGTTAAAAAAGAGGCTGACGCCATTGAAGAACTGCTAGGGTCGACAGAATTGTTCGAAAAGACGCGGGCTAGATAAATGAGCGGGCAACGGGAATCGAACCCGCATGGCCAGCTTGGAAGGCTGGAACTTTACCATTAAGCTATGCCCGCATCGGACAGTG